>Ga0307515_10001037_pt1 | contig 63486 bp, 59 predicted proteins | sample 17_EM_MG_FD_194513 | JGI IMG/M metagenome (GOLD analysis project Ga0307515, IMG submission 194513) | Populus trichocarpa ectomycorrhiza microbial communities from riparian zone in the Pacific Northwest, United States - 17_EM | ecosystem: Host-associated > Plants > Roots > Unclassified | place... | reverse complement strand
CAATTGGGTCTAGGTAATGTTAGTCAACATTGTGGGGGTGGACATTTCTCCTTCTAGCAGCCCGCCACTGGTTATCGTATGTTCTAGGTACTGGCAACAAGACATTCTCAGGGTCGCATTCCCAGATGGTCATTTCTGCTACTACTAATCCATCACTGGTTGCTGCCAGCAGGACTAGGTGTTGGCACCTATAGGTTGACAGATTCAGACAACAATGTCGATTTGGATGCGTCATTATGATGCCTTGGTTATATAATGTGGAAGAATGATCTCTGCTATTTAATATGTCAGACCTTTGATGTGGGGATAGCAGTGCAACACCATTATTACAATCGCCCATCTACTGGACTTCTGAGCTCTTGTTACATCCATGCTTGCCCCCATATTGGTGCCACTGTCAGACACTTCCATTGGCGCAAGTCTGATGGCTACTGGTGCCCAAGTTTCGATCTCTGTAGCTACTGTTGCCACCGCCACCATGGGACCTACAGCTGGGGTTTTAATCATTGTGGACACTGCAGCCTCCGGAATTTGTAGAATGATAGCAGGTGCTCCTGTCAGAACTCGTTCCATTTGCCATGAGGTATGTTGAATATTGCACACGTTCATGTTGGATGTTTCAGCTTTGCATGTATACAATATCCACCAGTATTCACCATTTATTATGTAGTACATATCAATCGTCCAACACCTAAAACCATAGTTGTTAGAGTTCAAAATAAAACCAATAATATTGGTTCCCATGACAGAGTTATGGTGCATATGACAGTCGAAGTTATACTGTAAACGTGTCAGAATCAGGTCACTTTTCAGAGTTGGGATTGCACCATATACATTTGGTCTTCTGTGACAGAGTTGAAGTTATTACAGAATAGGTGAGGTTGCTTCTGGGGTCAGAGTAGGGTAGTTGTCACAGATAGGGAAATTGTCAGAGTTAGGTGATTGTCAGAGTTAGGGTGATTGTCAGACTCAAAGTTAGCCTGTGTAAGTTGGGTCTCCCAAGTAAGAGTTGAAGTCATGCTGTTGTATATGAGTGGGGTTGCTTCCCATATCAGAGTAGGGTGGTTGTCAGAGGTAAGGAAATTGTTAGAGTTAAGGTAATTGTTAGAGCCAGAGGTACACTGTATACATTGGGTCACCCAAGTCAAAGTGAAAGTCACGTTGTATTATAGGTGTGGTTGCTTTCCGTAGTAGAGTAGGGTGAATGTCAGAGTCAGAGAAGTGGCAGAGGTAACGTAATTATCAGAGATGAAGTTACACCATATATGTTGGGTCTTCTGAATCAGAGTTGAAGGGATTCTGTATTATAGGAGGGGTGCCTTGCCATATCCGAGTTGGTCGGTTGTCAGTGTTTAAGAAATTTCCCAAGGTATTGTACTTGTTGCAGCTGAAGTAATTGTCAAAGTCGAAGTTATACCATAATTGTTGAGTTTCCTGCTTAAGAGTTCAAGTTATACTGAACTTTCCCATGTACAGAGTCACTTATAGGTTCCATAAGTCAGAAATGATATTAGACTACATTGTTATGTCTCAGTGATCTGCCAATCATCCTGATCATGTTCTTGTCTACAAAGCACTTTGTCGCGCCACAACATGAAATAATTCTCACCCAATCACTCTTGGATCTCGCTCTGCAGATCCCACCCTACATGTGAGTCTTGATATAGTAGAGTATGGTCTTCTCTAATAGGTGAGTTGAATGGGCACAAACTGTCAAGTGGGGTGTGCTCTCCCAAGCTTAGCCAAATCACTCCACCAGTGCTCCACCAGCAACGGCCACTGTCCTGGCCTCAAGGTGAACAAAATACAGGCCCTATATTTCAAATATTGCATTTCAGGTAGTGCAGCATCATAAGACTGCAAATGGTTGGAGTAAGAAGGTATTTGAGGTGCAGCTTTCCAATGTATGGGAGTAGATACAGAAGGACATTCAGGAGGTAACTTACAATGTTTTGTGTTGGACTACATGTATCCCAGAGTATAGTAGTTCATAATAGTTACACTGGATATTGGGGGTTAGGCCCTTACAAGGGTAGCTGTGAAAGAATGTGTTTGACCCTGCCTGTTACTCTTATCCTGAGCTGACCATCCAACTGCTGTATCACTGCAGTTGAGGTTGTATAGCCATGCATTGCAGACAGAGTATTGACAAGAAAATGCTTAGTATTTCTGCAAATTACTATGAGTTATTCAGAGAAAATGTAGTGTGAGAATTTTGGCACTATTTGCAAGCCACAGAGGTAGATAAGGTGGAATTCCCCAGTTGTGCTGACTAATACTAATACAAGATGAGTGTGGTATGGCCACAAGAGTTGGTGACCACTAGTATTTGCAGTGCTAAAGTCAAGTAAGTAGGTAGTGTCAGCTATATGAATTTGGCACTTGTGCTTGTTGGAGTAGAATGCACTTGGCCAAACAACCTGTAAGAGAAAAATTTATCAGCACAATGTAATACTGTTTGGAAGTCATAACTCAACAACTCAGCACTTTTGGACAGCCCCACCAATCCTGCCGGATGCTTCGAGACGGTCCTGGTCAGGCTGAATGGAAAACAATCTGCTCTCAGGTGCTCTGAGAGTATATTCAGGTGCTCCTCAATGATTCTACAGCAGTGGAAGAGAATAAAAAAGTATTGTTCTGCGTATGAGGTTGTCTCCAGAAGACTATACAATTGAGCATCGATATTGGCAAAATTTTGAGACTGCTGGGACTATGACACTCATCTCCTACAACATTCCGGTGCAGCTTGATCCTTTAGCAACAATCTCTCGAAATGATAGCCTGTAATATCTATATTGAATAGTACAGTTCGATATACTATCTTCCAGCTTCACCACAGTAAGAGGCAATATACTTAATATTCCATCCAGTAGGTATCGAAATCCACATGATTATTTTCAAGGCATGTACTATTGATGCTGCCTGATACTACAATCTACTGCACCAAGTATGCTGGTACAACTGTAGCTACACTGGGTACAATATGCATATGGTTAGTCTATTTGCCAACCCTAGTGCTAGCGATGAGTCTGGGTAACCCGCCAGTGGTCCGGGTGTGGACAGCAAAAATGGTTCGGTTCAGTTCCCGACCTGTCCAAAAACCAGACTCGCTGTTTCTTGGTGTGCCAAACATGGACCCGTACCCGTCGACTGGCGGGTTGTGCCGGGTGTGCCTAGACCTGTCGGTTCCAATCCCCTGTTCTGCGTGTCGGGTGATTGTATATATCGTTGCATTCGGATATCCTGCTGCTACATGCAAAATATTGAGTTTGGTATTGCAATGTCCTTTTTTGATGTATAGCTCTGCGTTATAATCAAAAACAAGAGAGACACGCTACCTGCCACATCCTAAAAATGACCGTCAACACAGCTTCAACAACTTTTGGACATGTAGGTCAGGTAATTGGTCAGGGACTTGGTCGTTTTAATGCTTACTGAAAGTATTGGCCACGTTAATGGGCAAAAATACTAACTATGACATCCCTACTATCTGCTAAGAATGAACGTCAACGGAGCATCAACAATGATTGGTCTTGTATGTCAGGTAATTACAGATTGATTTGTTCTTTGTTATACATAATCACTGTTTTGGCCGCCTTGATAGGTGAAGGAGAAAGCAACACACTCCCTGCCGAATGTTGAAAATGTGTGTCAATGGTGCGTCAACAATTTTTCGCATTGCATCATGGTTAATCGAAGCGCGATGTGGCCATTAAAGTCTGTATAAGAAGTTTTGACAGGTTTGAAAGGCTAAAACGCTCACAAACAATGGTTTGTAGCTTGGAAAATGATTTAAGTTGTGAATGTCCTGGAGGCTGTCGTGGGATCATCTCTTGCTTATTTGCCTATTAAAGCTGCCAACTCCTGGTGTATAGATGACTGTGATTGGGCACCACTTAGATTACCCGTGATGCAAGACAAAAATTGTTGACGCTCCGTTGATGCTCCATCAATGTTCACTGTAACAATGGGGCAGGGAGCATGTCGCTTTTTCTTTTGTGTTCAAAGGCAGCCAATACTTTGATTATGCATAACAACAACTAAGTCACATTTTAATTACCTGACTTACAGGACCAAAATTTGTTGATGCTCTGTTGACGCTCATTGTTCCACGGGCACATCCACAATATGCAACAATTCCAGTTGGAATAGAATATCAGTAATGGTGTTTTGGCAGCTGTTCAATCATCCTCATGTACTTTTTCTTTTTTCACTACATTGTTCTTTAATAATGCATATAAATATATCGTTTAAAATATACATTGAAGTGTCTGCTAATTGTAGACAATAATAATACTCAAGAATCCCGTTCCTTTCTATCAATGCACATCTTAACCGTCATGTTCGCTCAATGGGCTGCTGTCGTCTGGAAAATAGATGTCAGCTGCATCACCACGCAGCAGTTAGTCTACTAACACGTATATGTTCCTTCATCAGTCAGCAAATCTGGAATAGAATTTTTATCGGGCTTGCGATCCTTTGCATATACATCAAGATTGAGAAATTGTGAGTTGGGAAGAGGAGTATGTATATACAGATATCCGGGAGGCACAACTTCAATTTCGGAATTTTGAGCACCCTCACTGTCTCCAGATGGTGCAGGTGGCGTTTCAGGCGGTGGTGGCGCAGGTTCTGGTAGAGGTGCACCTGTTCCTTTGTGCCTGCAGTGTGTCTGTGGATTATTTGTTGTGCTGTTTTGGCAAGGAAGGCAGCTGTCCATTTGATATTCATGAACCATTGCCAGGTCTCTTTATATCGCAGCCTTCCCCATCTTATGCCAAGGAAACTCAACTCCTCGCTTCTTCTCGGCTCGGACTTCAGCACGGGGTTTCATGATCAGGTCTTCTATTTGCTCTATTGTGGCGTGCAAAAACTCTCTTTTGGCCATTTTGGCCATATTCAAGGCTAGGCGCATGTCAGACTGTTCTACCTGTACCTGACCTCCTTTCCTCGCCATAGTAGCTGACATGATGAAAATCTACAAGGAATTAGTTGCTGCTTCTAAAAGTGACATTCGGCTATTACCTCAACCATATATGACTCCGTAGCCTTCTCTAACGTGTTTGAAGCTGGCTTCGTCCATTGTAGGGCACGTTTGTCATGTAATTCTTCTGCCAAAATGCCAGAACTGACAACATCACCATGTTCAATTTCGCAGACTGTGCAGACGAATGCCTCGGTCAGGCATGGAGGTTTCCCATTAAGGGCAGCCTTAATTGGTCACATAACTATCAACGTACACCATATTTACATCATATTGTTAATTGACGGCGGTGAATGTCAGTAAGTAGTTACTCACATCCGATCGGCTACTGCCTGTTATTCTTGCTGCTTCCGGTTTTGTGTACCATTTTTAGATATGCGTCCTGGGTCATATTTGTGGTGGCTGGATTGGCAGCATCGCAGTGAAATAACTGGTGTCTGCATCGCTGCTGTGTCTCAGCTGGTGGCACATTGGTTGACGCACCTGTTCTTGGGCTCGATTCGAATCCACTGTCACCTGGCTCAGGTGTTTGTGGAGCCATGACTTGCTGTGGTGGACAAGGTGAGGAAGATGATAATGAAAAGAAGTGGGAAGTCCTGAGGAATATATTGTTAGCTTCAAGTCAAAATTGAATGAGTGACAGCCAGCTTGCACGCTCTACTCAAGATGGAACCTACTGGGTACAGATGCAGGTTGCGGGGGATTCCAATGGTCCCGTGATGTGCAGTAAGTTGGTCCCATGTCGTTTCTTCGTTTATAGTGACACATTGTGCTGAACCACCGCTGAAATCTCATCATTGATGAATATAAACAGGACATTCTTTGACTGAAAGGACGTCTGGTGATGTTTGTTGCAAGACATCTCCGGGATTTTACATGAAATGCACTCTAACGATCATGTCATGTTATACGGTTTGCATTACTATTGTCCCAGCTTGGGTTACTAGTGATAGGTTGGGATGATACTTAGGAACTGGTTCGCGTTGACGGAAGGAACTGTGTTATGGAAAGCTGTAGACTTTGGGAGACAGAGGGTGAACATGCGGAAATGCGGTGCGGTGGTGGCAGTATAATTTGTAGTGATACGGAAGTAGTCTGAGGTGTTGGGATGTCCAATGATGTGCCATGATTTTGTTGATAAGGAATTGTAGGGTGGTGTGTAAGATCACCGTGAAGAATTCGGATGGTACATCACAGCATGAAGAATGATATGAGGGAGACAGATGAAGTGTATATAAGGAGAGGATTCCTGGTGTTGGAGGATTTCCTTTTCTTCTCTCTTGACTTGTTCTCTGGAATAGCAAAGCAAGATACGACTTTGACACAGGTCCGATTCATGTCTTGGTCTGCCTCTCGCGATACGAACTTCTAGTACGATGTTCCGCTTACAATTACACATTATTGTTACCAATCTCACATATGCCCGAACACTCCCGTTACACTAGAAAGAGTCCTTCACAACATACCTGATATTGACTGTACTGTCAACAATGTTTGACCCCCTGTCTTGATCATGTTTGGAATTACTGTGGAATGTCGAACAGTTATATTTCGAATTGCTACCTCTGTACCTGGGTTCTTACAGAATTGGATTGGCCTGCATCTTTCGAACGGTTGTCGTTACTGTCACAAACTTTCTTCTATCACTTGTTCGGTTCATCATACACATAACCATCAGTGGATTCAAATTAGGGATGATTGCGTCGACAAGCTACCATGACTTACCAGATTTGATATCCATCAGTATTCACCCCAATCCCCATATTCGGATGTTAAAGTACAACAGTAATTGTACTTCCCATCCGAATAGGCATGATCTTACCAAAACTCTTTGTCCTGTTCTCGAACCCGACCCCAGCAATGGCTTCGATAGTATTGGAGCCATACTTGCAACTACTTTGGAAGCAGAACCTTTGGAAGCATATTTTTGGGAACAATCTGACGTTCCCTCCCCCTGGAATCTTTATGGGACAAAAGCTGCTGCATACAGAGGAGGCTTGGAACTTGACGATCCCACATTTGGAGATAGTTGGACAAAGTATTAGGGAGCCCACGTTCCGTTTAATTGTGCTTCCCAGCAACTCTGTGAGTGTGAAGGACACTATTGTTCCGGAACACATTCGATGGAGGGACACGCACCAGCAGCAGCAGCAACAAAAAAGCTTGTGCGGATCGCACTGAGTGTTATCAAACCACCGACCCAGACTCCTTCCCAAATCGATGTGTATAATTGTCATGGGTAAATGTGCCTGATTCACTGTGATGTCAGTATCAGAACAGCACAACCTGGTGGCCCAGGTGTTCGTGGTCTTTCAGGCCACCTTTGGAGGACCCGCCGACCGGAATCTACTGGATGAAGACGTTGTGGAGAGACGGACGATGCTAGACCTGGCACAGCAGGGGCTGAGGAGAGTTGCACAGTATACTGAACCCACAAGCATCGTACAGAGAGTTCATGATCATCCATCCCAGATACTCGCATTACAGAAGCAGGTCACAGACCTACAGGCACAACCGGTTCTGCCCCCCCAGTGCTATTATACCGTGACGGAAACCAGAATCAAAGTCCTGACATCCGAGGGGGACAAAGCCAGGAGGACACCCGCGGCCCCAGGGACAGACGAGGAGGTACAGGAGCAATCAGCACTGATGACCTGAGACACACAGCAATTCGGAGAGGATGTCCGCAGTTTGAAGATGCAGTTAGCCACAGCTCTCATGTTGGCAGCCAGGGTGGCACCAGCTGCTCCCCAGCATCAAGAGGACAGAGGGCAGAAATTTCCTGACAGCCCGGTCTTTTCTGCGTCGGATCGAACTCAGTTGAGAGTCTCGATTACTCAACTCTGAATTGTGATTCAGGACGAACCCGGCAGCTTTCCAGACGAATGATCAAAGATTTGGTATTCATTCAATCGCCTGAGGGGACTAGCCTTACGCCAGATCTTCCCACATGTCTGGGAGACCGGAAATTCAAGGCTGGAAGGCCTACCAGCATTTACACAACTCCTGGAAGCAGCATTTGGGGACCCGGACTGGGTTGCCAAGGCGGAACGGAGGATGCAGGAAATCACACAAAAACACTGTCAGTTCTCTCAACATTATGCTGACTTTCAAATTATAGCTGCCGACCTATATTGGAACACATCGGCCCCCTGGGACGCCGTATGAATGGGACTGTAAGAGGAAACGAGGGATTTAATTACACTTAGCCATATGCCGGATGAACTTCCTGCGTTTGTAACTGTTTGCAAGAACCATGATAATCAGATCCACCAGAAACGAGCCGAGAAGGCGGCACTGAATCAGGGAGGGGTAGGTTTTGCCACCTCCCCAACACTGCCAGCACCCCCAGAGGATCCTGCAGCGGCTCCTGCTGCATCACTTGCGGGATATACCAGACCGGCGCCGATGGACCTCAGCTCAGGCAAGAGAAGGATTTCTGCAGAAGGCCGTGCAAAATGGTGTGCGGATGGAAGGTGTTTGTATCATGGTGAGTTCAACCACAGGGCAGCAGAATGTGCGGTGAGAAAGAAAGCTCAGACGTATAAGGCGGCTGGAGCGGAGGTAAAGGAAGTAGGAACCGGGACAGGTTCTGAGGAATCGGGAAAAGATTAGGTCAATTGAAGAAGGATGGCTCTTCAGTTGACAATAAAAGTTGTGTTTGAGATGGTTTTAAATGTTTTGGAATTTCGCATTTGTCAGTTAGCAAGGTAGAGGTATTGGAATGATCAATGGAAGGGAAACACTTAGTTATAACCTGTACATTGACCGTGAATAACCAAGAAATACCTACACATGCACTGATCGATTGTGGAGCTACAGGCATTGCATGTATGGATTGAGACTTTGCTCGCAATCATCAGATGCCACAGCGGGAACCACAGGAGACACGCCAAGTCGAGGTTACTGACGGAATATCTATCGAATCTGGCCTGAATCCTCATATAATTACAGTAGGAATGACAATTCTCGACCATAAGGAACAACTAACTACCTCTGTTTGTTACAAAGTTAGGAAATTACCCAGTTGTCTTTGGGATTCCCTACTTATGACTTCATGTTGTTGCTGTGTGGTTTGCATCAAATATGGGCTCATCTGGAGCACAATATTGCATCACACGTTGCCATGATACACCTGTTATGGTACAAGCAGTGACAGAAGAACCCCCAGAACCAGTTTATTCCAGTAGCAAGGGGATATTTGAACCACATATACAACCACAACGCCCATTCCGGGGGAAAATTGTTAAGTTTAATTGATCTTCATTCGGTGGGACAGTTGAGAAAGGAAGACTTACGATACAGAAACGATCTTTGTATGATATAAATAAGGCTATTGAAGCAGAAGATCTGAAGAAACAACCACTGGGGAAGGTTGTCCAGAAGCAGTATCACAAGCTGGTACCTTTGAGCAAAAAAGTGTTAGCAGATCGACTCCCACCACACTGTCCAGCAATGGATCATGAAGTATGTATGAAGAATGGCGAGATGCCGACGTGGTGCCCCCTTTATTCAAAGTTGAGGGAGGAGTTAGTTGTCCTCAAACAATAGTTAGAGGAAAAAATGTCCAAAGGGTGAATCTGTCAGTCATCGTCACCTTTTGTGGCACCAGTGTTGTTTGCATAGAAATCAGACTGAGCCTTGTGGTTTTGTATCAAGTATCGGGATATTGATAGTAAAACGATAAACAACCCATACCCCCTTCTCATGATTCGAGCAACGCTGTACCTCATCAGAGATGCACCGATCCATACAGGACTCCATGTTCGGGGGGCATATAATCTATTGCATGTTAAGGATGGGGATGAACATAAGTTAGCCTGTCGGAGAAAGTAGGGCATATTTGAACCTACAGTCTTGCAGCTTGGCACGACAAATGCGCCTGGAGATTTCCATGGATATATCAATAATACGATAATGGAAGCTTGGGATGATTGGCATCCGGGTATTTGAATGAACTATTGATATATAGTAACGCGGAAGATGAACAGCAGGAACATGCTAAGTGGGTTATGCAATGTCTGCTGGAAGCTGGACTTTATCTAAAACCAGAGAAATGTGAAATCCATAAGGAAACCGTGAGATACTGGGGTTTAATTATATTGACAATTGGTATATCGATGGACTAAGATCAGATAGAAACCGTAAGGAATCAGAGCCCAGAAAAAAATACGAAGCACAACTGGCTGAGTAACCTGTTCGAGGTACAACACTTGCTCGGGTTTTGCAATTAATACCGATGGTTTATCCCTAAGTAATTGGAGAAACCAGAACCATTGACAAGCGTAACAAAGAAAGATCAACCACTTCGATGGGAATCTGAACAACGATGCACCTTTGAATCTATGGTGAGTGCGTTTATTAGGCGCCAGTTCTTCAACATTTTGACAATGAATGGGAAGTGATTATAGAAACATATGGATCTGATTATGTATCTGCTGCCATGTCGTCACAGTATCTCCATGAAGTAGTGCTACATCCTGGGGCGTAATATTCAAAAAAACACACACCAGCAGAAAGCAATTATGATATATACGATGAACATCTCATGGCAATTATTAATGCAGTTGAGGAATGCAGACCTGAATGAGAAGGAGCTGCATATCCCCTTCAGTTGTTAATGGATCATAAGAATTTGGAATATTATGTGACATAGAAGTTACCGAACCGAAGACGAGCACAATGATCCAAGTGTTGAATCCAGTTCGATTACCAAAGAGTATGTAGCCCGTGAAAATCTAACAGCAAAGCGGATGCTGTGACAAGGAGGCCGGGAGATCTCACCGAGGTGAAGGATGAACGATTGAAGAATATGGAATAGGTGGTTCTAAAGCCGCAGAACCTACCAGAACATTTGCGTTTGTTTCCTGACGGTCCACCCACCCTGGGCTGTTCCTCTATTTCCGATCTTCTGACAGAGGCATATATGACTGACCAACTACCAGAGAAAGTAATGGAAGCAATCCAAATGGGTAGTGGGCTTCAGGATATTACTGTCGCAGAATGTACAGCGGAAGATGGACATACACGATGTAGGGGAAATTGTTATGTACCAGATAATGATGCCTTACGCTTACGGATAATTGAGGATTACCATGATCCAGCATTAGCAGGACATCTTGCACGGGCGAACACTTTCAACATCCTGGATCGACAGTATTACAGGAAGGAAATGTGAAAGGACGTTGACCGGTGTATACGGAATTGTCATGGTTGCCAACGGGCTTGCAGTTCAAGACATTCAAAGTTTGGAGTCCTTAGATCGTTGCCTGTCTGAAATGGGCCCTGGGAGGACATCTCTATCGATTTGGTGGTGGGATTGCCGAAGTGTGATGGGTTTGACGTGATGTGGGTAGTAGTGGATTGACTTTTGAGGATGCGACACGTTATTCCCTGCTGTACAATGATTGACGCTTCTGAGTTAGCCGAGATGTTCAAAAAATAGGTAATACGCTTTCATGGACTCCCGTTGATGATTGTTTCGGATAGAGGACCCTAGTTTTTGTCAACCTTTTGGGGCCAGATATGTAGTCGTCTTGGGATCCATTGTAGGTTGTCAACAGTGTTCCACCCACAAATGGATGTTCAGAAGGAACGGACGAATGCCAGCATGGAACAATATCTCAAGGTGTTTGTGAAACATCAGCATCACGATTGGGTGGAATAGTTACCAATGGCCCAGATTGCGGCGAACAATGGGTCGTCCAAAACAACAAACTGCACCCCATTCTGCACTGTCCAAGAAGCAGACCTGCAGATGTCATATTCAGGTGAATCAATGAAGGAACAAGATCACCGGAGGCTTCATGCCAATCAGGTTCGGGCGAATATGCAACATATTCATGAACACCTCCGAGTAGAAATGAGAAGGAGTCTGGTGATACAGAAGGTAGGGGCAAATCGCGGACGAATACCAGCACCAAGTCTACTAGAAGTGTCTCAGGTCTGTTTAGATGTGGAGCAAATACCAACAATGAGGCCTACACGAGGATTGGATTGGAAACGGTTAGGACTCTGCAAAGTTGTTTACCGAATATCACCATATACTTATGAGTTGGATTTACCTGAGTCTATCAGAATTCATTGAGTGCAACCCATTTCACTTTTGGACCCAGTAGCTACTGATCATCTCATTGGGCAAAGATTGGAGCGACCACTGTTGGTGGAGGTTGATTGCGATGAGGAGTACCAGGTATCGACCATGGAAGATAGCTGAGTATATGGGAACCATTTGCAGTAGCTTATACGATGGACTGGGTATGATTCCCTCACAAGGGAACCCGCAAAGTTTGTGGATGGGTTGCAAGCAGTTGGCGGGTTCCATCGACGATATCCCAGTAACCCAAGACCTTCGGGAAATGTCATCAGAGGACATCGAACGTAGACGGGTGATACTGTTGCAGCTCAGCTAACAAGAAAATAGTTGTGATGATACTAAGGAATTAGTTTGCGTGTATGGAAGGAAGTGGTGTTACGCAAAGGCGCAGACATTTGGAGACGCAGGGGGAAAGTGCAGTACTGTGGTGTAGTGGTGGCAGTATAATTTGTAGTGTTCAGGAACTGGTCTGAGGCGTTGTGACATCGGATGATGTGTCGTGGTTTTATTGATAAGGCATTGTGGGGTGGTGTGTAAGATTCTGGTGATGGACTCTGATGGTACATGGAAGCATGCCAAATGATTTGAGGGAGATAGATGAAGTGTATATAAAGTGAGGTTGTTTGGTGTTGGAGGATTTCCTTTTCGTCTTTCTTTACTCGTTGCCATCTATAGCAAAGCAAGTTACGACGTTGAAACATCTCCGATACTTGAATAATTCTGCCTCTGTCTATTCAAACTTCCAGTACCGAGTTCCGATTATGATATCGCATCATTGTTACCAATATCACCTATGCCCGAACCCACCCGTCACAACTATTCTCATCGAAATGACGGACAAAATGTATATTTTGCTTTGCTGAAATTGATCCAATGTACCTACATTGACATAAGATACACAGCATGCCTCCATGTGGTCCACATCTGGCAACGTCCAACATCTCGCCCAACAACGAAGTCAACACAAGATACAATGGTCAATGCTCTGAACAAGAACCTGTCACCACTTCTGGCGGGCAAATACAGCAAGTCGATAATGCGCTCCATACGACGATGTCATGAAGCGAATGAAAGCAAGAGTGTGTTGGCGGCAGCAAGGGTCTGAGCTTAGGGAGCACAGAGCAGCTTACAATTCAAAAAGAGCCTTTCAGCAGAGAAACGACGAGAAACACACTGTATTCAACCAAGAGAAACCGCAATGGATCGGGGATCATGGGGATAGAGAGACCGCTGTGGCAAGAAAGTGTGTTCAAGACCCAGAGACAGCGAATAGGCAACAGCAGGATGATATGAGAACTGCTGAAACGGTGGGATTGACATCCAAAAAGCAAGAAATAACATTTGAGGAGATGTTGAATGCTATCATAGATATTGTTAGCAACGGGTCCGGGTAACCCGCCAGCGGTCCGGGTTTTGACCTGCGGTTCGGTTCGGTTCGGTTCCAGCACCGGCCAAAAACCCGAACCGCTGTGGTCTTGGCAGGTTGTTACCCGGCCCAGGCACAGAACCGCGGGTCTTTGGCCGGGTTGGAACCGAACCGCGGTTCCAAATTTACAGTTCCTACAGCTTTGGCTCGAATTAGGTAAGTGAGTTCTGATCGTACTGCGACATGATCAGTACATAGATTATGCAGAATCGCGAGCTCTATCACCTCCAGCATTCAGATTTGCGACCCGACTGATATTCGTTGAGTGGCTGCGAAAAAAGGACCAATTCTAAGCGACATTCGTGGGTTTTCAATCGCGACTCCACGAATATTGGTCGGATCGCATATCTGAATGCGGCAGGTGAAAGCGCTCGTAAAACTGCACAATCTATGTACTGATCATGTCGCAATACAATCAGAACACAAATACTTGATTGGAGCCAAAGTTGTGAGGTTAAAATGCCGGGTTTTTAGTGGTAAAACTGGCCCAATTGCAACGGTCTGGGTTTTCGTGTGGTAAAAACCGTTGCAACGGTTCAGTTCCGGTCCCAACCCTAACCCAGAACCGTTCTAGCGTGTTGGAACCGTTGCTAACACTCATCATAGACAGTCTGAGCAATCTTGCAAGTTCCGATGATGAGGAGGATGGTGAAGACGAGAATGATAATGAAGATACAGAGGTGGGCAAGCTGAGTGAAGATGATGAACCCGGCTGGGTGATGGGCACAATCTCCAAAACGGTCCGGCACTCCATGGATAGTGTTTGTCAGAAGGAGGTGACGCTTGATGAACTGATGCAACCGGGATGGGTGGACAGGGCTGACTATTTCCATCGGAGAGATAAGAAGTACGTGATGGCCGAAAAGAGTGTCCTGGCAGTTGTCAAACCCCAAACCGACACGACTGCAGCCTCACCATCACCGACAATATTTGGAAACCTTATTTAGACTGTTGATATCATCCTCAGACAATCCTCAATGCCGCACTGGGCTTCTGGACCAGGATGTACTCAACCGAGGCTGGTTTCCAATAAACCACAATCTCACAATTGCGTAGCATCTCTCCCGCCCGACGCGGCATCCAATTCATCTCCAATTTAGACATTCATACCTGTTGATCCGCTATCCTTTTATCCCTGCATGTTGCCTCCATAACTAATAAGTATACAGATATTGGATTCGGAAGAAGGAATGGGGATAGCTCCTGCATTGCCGGTGGAATAGGTAGCCAAATACTCAATTTTGATGACGTATTTCATAGAAAAGCAATTTGTGTACCTATTTTGCTATGTGTCAGCCTTTTCTGAATTTCAGTGACCAAATTGTGACACATGATAATTTGTCAATGTGTGTGTAATGGTCGTACGAGCTACGGGAACATTCTAGACTCCAAATCACCTTGAGAGACAACCAACAACCTTGATATCGTCCTGCCTGTTACGGTTAAATAAGCAAGTGAAACCTCAATTGGAGACCTAATATACTAACAAAATTGAAGTCAGTGATGTCATACAAGTCACAGAAGTAGTGGTCAATGCACAACCTGAATGCGGATGAATCATAACCATCATGCTGTGTTAATCAATGAATCTAACAGCATACCTCTCTGCTCAGACCTGCTGCATGTGGTCAAAACTTAGACAAGTGCTTATGGAACCACATGGAAATCAAGGGGAAGGAACTGGATACGGAAAGGTGAAGATGTCGGGGTATATATATCAACAACTGGTGGATGGAACTATATGCCATGAATTGCCGGCTGACAGTGCTGAAACGTGATGGGCCTAGGTCATCTTCCGCTCAGAAAATGTGTATAGTGGTGTCACAGAAACTGAGAGGCCTCGAAGTTTTTACATGCAAATGACTATCAATTGAAGTGATATATTCGCCGTCAATATTGGCTATATGCATTGTGTCTTCACTCGTTGAGCATCCAATGACTGTTAGTACGTTTTCATGGTAAGCATCAATGGAGCATCAATGATTTCGAGTCATACACGTTTGGCAATCACAGGGCTGCATAGTCACATCTTTCCAAAGAGGAAGTATTGGCCATCTGTATGGGTAAAAGGGAAAGCGACACCATCAGCAACAACTCTAATTTCCGTCAGAAACACCCAGGTGTTCCGGATGGCTCTGACGGCTCTGACGGAACCTCGTACCCTCTGACGGAGAATTACACGCTGCCCGTCACCCAGGCAACAGGTCGCATTGCATACATACTCCTTTACTTTGTGGTGAGGTTTACACAACATCAGAAGGACATGTGTGTTACACTCTTCGCAGGGGCTGCAGTTATGCTGAAGCCGTTTACACAATGCCTGGCGATGTTAAAGCATAGCTACTACTTATCGTTCAACGATTTTCAAAACTTATGCATTCAGTTTGTATTCTCATCTATGTATCTATGTATCTATATAGCTAATATGAACTCCCCGTCGTTCAGTCCACCTCCGTTACCCCTGTATCTCCGTACACCCGCCGTCACTCATTAATGATGTACTTGGCGGCCGTGATTGAGCGAGTTGAGCGATGCACTTGGAGGCCGTAATCGAGCGAACTTGGAGCCTGTAATCGAGCGAGTTTGGATATACACTTGGAGGCCGTGATCGAGCAAGATTGGACGAGTACTTGGAGGCGGTCGATGGACGGCGCGCCGGGTGCCGAGACTGTATTTCATCAGTTAGTTAACTCGCAACTGTGGGAATGTGACAAGGTGACTTTACCTTTGAGCTCTCATGGAGAGCTGGCTGATGGCGGTCGATCATGTATGAAGGCACGCCGGAAGCTGAAGCTACATTCAGGGGTCAACTCGTGATCATGAGAATGAAGGGAAAACAAACAATCTTTGAGTGCCGCACTCAGTGTATGCTGTACTCGGTGTATGCTGTACTCGGTGTCAACTCATGATCATGCCATGGAGAGATAGAGAGGGATGACTTAACTTTGTGTCCTGCGATGATGGTTGAGATGTGGATGAGAAAGAGAGAGATGGGGGATGAAGATGAGAACGATGTGGAGGATAAGAGCGGATATGAGAAATCAGGTGTACGACTTGCCTGATTAGGTTGGGAAGACCTCATATCGGTGGTATTACACGCCGGATCGGGACTCATACCTGCCGTACCGTGGATGGTAAATTGACTCGCACACGAAATTCTCTTAAGTCCCAGTTTCTCATGATGATTTGTCCCATCTCCTCTACCATCACCTAAGAACACGAAGTTAAGTCATCCCTCTCTATCTCTCCATGCCATGATCCAGAGTCAACCTGGCTCGAGGAGCGTAGGATGGGGGTGAGAAGATATGATACTACCCAGCCGCGAGGATCCACACAATGGCGTAGATCCACGAAATCATAGAAAGAGCGAGTGATATCAAAAGATGGGAAAGATAGAGTGTGTATTTGGTATGGACCGACAGAGCGAGAAGAAACGGCGAAACGGCGATCAGAGGGCGATATGCTACGCGACGTGTGGTAATGCCGCCGGGCGCGAAGTAATCCGCCACGGAGGTGTCTCTGACGGCTCTGACGGAGCGCGTCCACTCTGACGGAGCCATTCCACCCGGACGGAAATGTTTTTTGCTGATGACGCTCGTTGCCCAATCCTAGAACTGTGTGTCAATGGAGCGCTAATGATTTTTGGTCGTGCATTTTGGATATTCACTGGGCTGTGTAATGGCATCTACCCATTATTCATTATTGGTCGCCTTTACAGGCAAAAATGCTCCTGACAATATCGCTTGTACCTTCTGAATCTCAGCGTCAACAGAGTGTCAAAGTTTTTTGGTCTTACATCTTCGATAATCCAATGGCTCTGCAATGGTGTCAACATATAATCAAGGCATCGGCTGCCTCTATAGGCAAAAATACTACTGATGATACTGCTACTACCTCCTACAAATGAGTGTCAACGTAGCGTGAAAGATTTTTGGTCTTGCATTGTGGATATTCACCAGGTCATGAAGTGGTGTTAGCCCTAATCGAACTATCAGCCGCCATTATGATCAAAAATGCTAGTGGTATCATCACAACGGCCTCCTGAATCTGAGTGCCAACGGTGCCACCACAGTTTCTCTGGGGGCTCAATATGCTACACAGCAAAGAACTGCACTGCAATGTTCCTAAATAGAGTTATTAATGGTCAGTCTTCTCTATATGTCTTTGTATTCAATTTCACAAATATGCATGCAACCTCTCATAGGTCTGACTTTTCTATTGCTTGTAGCTCTAGAGTCAATATTAAGGAACCAGCCTTCTACTGTCCTATAACATTACTTTTGACAGCCTCTCAAGTGGAATTGCCCAGCTAACAAATTCCTACCGCGAAGTTGGATTCAAAATCTTTAAATACCTCGTTGTTTTAGGTTGTGTTATCTTCCAGAAATGAACCTGTCTTTATTCGTGATTTGAGTTACCTTACTCTGGAGATCATGTTGGAGGCTTGCTGGGCATCTATGAATGTGGGCTCAACGCGTCCAAATGCTTAGAATAATTCCAGACATGCTCCTTCGTGGCGATTCTATTTCCATTGTGGTATTGAGGAGACTGGCAGCCGTGGTATCATCCATATAGTTTGTCATCAAGTTCCTCGCCATCCATCAGAACAACGGACCAGCTCAATGGGAAAACAGTTGCTGGCAAAAGCGCACATCGCAAAGTGAAATGAATAGACATAGTCACAAGTTACAAAATTAACTCGTTCAACGGTTGATGAACAAGCAGTCACCATACTCAAGAGGAGTGGAAGTCGAGGAATTAAAATTGTAAGTTGGCAAGGGAAATTCATATTTGACATTTTGATGTTATTTATATCAACTGAAGTGATAGACAATACGCTCCAATCTGGCAGCGAGGGACATTCAAACTGCTGAATTTCACCAAGACACGTGGAATTACAACCTCACTTTAGGATTTGTTACGGCTCATGTCCCATGAAACAATATACCAATCATCGAGCCACAATGCGAATGGGAGCTACCGTCCACCAGCATACTGAGCAACATTTGCCGCATAGAATCCTCACTGACAGTGGATGCGATTCAGAAGCGATTGCCATCAACTTATATCGTTAGTTTAGCTTTGGATGTGTGGACATCGACAAACAAATTAGCAATAATGTCAACTATTGCTTACTATAAGTATCGAAATTGGGCATTGCGAGAAGTGCAACTCCTATTCGATGAGGTCAATAGCCTATTCTTTTGTTGTTTCGAATGCTCATTATAGATACCAGGTCAAGGGTCAACATACTGGAGCACAGATATCCAAACATTTGCATGATGTTCTTGATCGGTTTGAGGTTACTGACGGCCATTCACTTGGAATTACAACTGATAATGCTTACTCAAATTACTCGATCACTTGTGAATTACAATCAACCTTTGACGCTTCCGTAATCGAGAGGCCAGTGTTAAGATACTACATACCGTGCATGGCGCACGTTATTCATCCTACTTTAGGTGCATTCATAAGCAGTCTGGGTGTAAAAGGCTGCACCCAGTCTTGGGAAGCCCATGAGCGCAATCACCAATTTGGAGAGAATGATGGCATAGAGATTGGGAACAGTCAAAGACTTCGTGAAGAGGGCTATGCTAGATTCAACAAGGTGGCTCCCATGAGACCACGTTTAGCAAAGATAATTGAGAAAGTACGTATTTCCAGATATTTTGAAAGTCCTGAAACTGACCTTCAGATAGCAGCAAATGTGTGCTGTGTTGATTACAATGACACCTGGTCATCGAAACAAGTGCATTGAATGTCGAAAAGCCAAAGTGCGAAACACAGTACTATCAATTATCGATGTGAAGACACGGTGGAATTCGACACTGTAGTGTCTTGAGTGAGGCTGCCAATCAGGACAATTCACTCGCGAATGGCTCAGTAATACATAATACTGTGTTTACCGGCCGCTCTTCACTACACATGATGAATGGATCATTGTCAAGGCCGTCATGAAAGTTTGAAGGCCATTCCTGTACTGGACCCTGGGGATGTCAAAATCACATACGGTTACTCTGCATCATGTTTTCACTTTGAACAATGACATGTTCAATCATATGGATGGCATTATGTGAGCTCTTGCGATGAAAAAGTCTTAATGGAAGGAAGGCTTATACTGTGCCATGAAGTATGCCTGCCAGAAGCGGTGGAAATATTATGCTGAAGTCACTCCAGTGACGGGTATGCTTCTCATTTCAGCACATATCTTTGATCATTACCAGAAGTTGCACTCATTTAGAAAGTGCAACGAGAGAATGAATAATAATCCTGATGATGAGACTTCGTATGCTACCTAATTATAACAAATGTTTCTCAAGTATGTCCAGTATGAATACTGCGCCAAACAGGGACGTTTACCAATCAGTAAAGCCGAATACATTCCGAGCGCCAAATACTTCTCCTCTGCCATGGCTTCCAGATCTGGTCAATCTTCTTCTGAGCCAGATCATTTGTCCAGTGATGATAATGAATACGTAATGCCTAGAAGGGTGGCCGAAACGACACCTGGACAAAGAGATTGTGCAGCACGCTTATTGACAGCCACAAGGGTCTATTTGAATTCCCTACCTGAATTACCGCAGACTTGGGGGCAAGCGAAACTGAATCTACATGATTACCACTCTGACCTTATGGTGATTTGCAGTACATTTTGGATACTGGATATCACTGACTGGGGGCGTCAGCATGAGGAAACGCACTCAAAGTATGCCAATCTCTCCAATGTGGCACCCGACAAGATCTCCATCATAACAACTGCTGTTGGAGTAGAGGCCAGTTGTTCCCATGGGCGAGATGTTTTTGGCTGGAGGCAGTCAAAAACCACAGGCGAGACCCTTCGCAAAAATGTGGTTGTAAGGTATTTTGCTCTAGCCAATTACAGGATACCGGCAGACCATGACCCAGCATAGGATACGACGAATATGAAACACAACTTTGAAATCAGGAAACCGGCCGAGGAAATGAAATTGAACAAAATGGCCAATGTCCACATCATTTGGAGATGTTGCAGCGCAGCCATAACCCACGTGCTACACAGAAGGAATCTTGCGCTCAACACAAACAAATGACAGCCTAGGATACATTTGAGAAACTGCAGAGATCATCAATGAGTCCTGGTCAAATTCGATCATCATGGTGTGGCTGCATTTACATTGTTGGAAAGATCACCTGTGCCACCAGCTTGGTCTGCTAAGGCCCTCCCTACAGGATGAACTCAATTATTGAATGTCCGCTGAATGAAAAGAATCGACCGCCATCCACCCGAAAGTGATGAAGAGAGTGCCCCTGAAAGCATTTTGGACACCGAACATTGGCATGACTGGAATGGGGACTTGGATAATCCATATGACAGCGAAGACAACTGGGAGGCAGACAATGAATTTGCAATAGATCTGGACGATGGTGTGGAGAATGCAGAAACCCCTGAGCATTGGGATGTGAGTGCTGCACCAAGTGATCCCAGATTGATTTGGCCAACGCGGAGGTCAATGAACAAGGCTGAACAACTGTTGCAGACAATCAATGCAATGGAACCGAGGAGGAACACGCGGAACAAGAAAACGTAGGACGGAATGTGTCAATGTATTTTGCCTGGGTTTCATATGTCGCTTGACCGAGAATTTCATCGAGAGAAATCTCATTGGACAATATTGAGCAGTCGCATGTGAATATTGGTTGATAACCAGAAGTACAGCGGGCAAAATGCATCATTTGGCAAGATGTATAAATTCAAATACAATGAGAGCGACCAGTGCAAGATTATTACTGGGCTCGGATCTGGCAAAGGGCTGTGTCTTGACCAGGCAGCAAGGCAAGCAATAAGTTCAAATAATTATGAATCCAGTTATCAATGGCAGCAGATTTTGAATGGACAATACGTTAAAATGAGCATCAAGAAAGTGTTAATGATCATTGGTCTTGTAAGTGTGGTAATTGAACAGGAATCTAGTCGCTTTTATGTGTAACCTATGTCTAGGCAGCCTTTAGAGGCAAATCAGACAGTGACACAGTCATTGCCGCATTTGGAAAATGAACGTCAATGGAGTGTCGATGATTTTTGGCTTTGAATCTTGGTTAACCTAAGTGGCAATTAGTTGCAGACATCTATGAATGAGGTATTGGCTGCCTTCAGAGGCAAAGACAATAACAACATGCTCCCTACCCAAACGTGAAAATGAGCGTCAACAGAGCATTAATGATTTTCAGTGTTGCATCTTGGTAATCTAACTGGCCATTGGTTGCAAACATCCATACAAGATGTAGTGGCCGCCTTAGAGGCAAAAACGATAGCGACACACACCCAGCCCTATCCTGAAACTGAGCGTCAATGGAGCGTCAATGATATTTGGTCTTGTGTCCTGGGTAATCAAACTGGCGATTGGTTGCAAAAATCGATATATGTGATATTGGCTGCTTTTCAGGTGGAAACAATAGCAACATGCTCGCTGCCCCATTGTGAAGATGAGCGTTAATGCATTGTCAACGATTTTTGGTCTTGCATAGTGCCTACTCTAATTGTCACTTTGTGGCAACGATTCATATACGATGAGATGGCAGCCTCTTCCACCGAAATTGTCCATGACATATGTTACCCCATCTTTACAATGAACGTCAATGAAGCATCAATAATTTTTGGTCTTCAATATTCGGTAATCAAGGCATTGCACGGATACATGAGCTCATAACAACACTATTGACCACCATTATAGTTAATAATTCAATATATAAAACAAAAAACATGGAATCCAAAATAATTGATATTACAAACTGCAAACCATACAAAAAGAGATTATTGGCTGTTGAAAACGCGATTTTGATAAGATACAATTATCAAACTGAAAAAACAAGAGACTAATATGCATCTACAGATGGACCCGCTGGGCGACCCGCTGACAACCGGCCCACGGCAGTCGGGTTGGGAGATTTCTGTCGTGCCATACCCCAGATGACAGTTCTGGTGAATTGACAACCCGGACTGCCAATTTGGCCATGTTTTGGTCTGGACCCACAACCCAACCCGAAGCGAAAGTCCGGAACCATTTCCAACACTAGCCAACCCAGATGAACCCATCAATGCGATCAGCACAATCATGGAGATTTTTGTACTTTGTTGTAATCAGCACAGCATATTCTTGGGCTTGAGGACATAATACCCAACTTTGAGTCTTCTTGCACCTCATAGAAAACACTGTTACTATTTGTCTGGCTGGGGGTCAGTCCATCCATTGGATGATCTGATTTGGTGGCATCCAGCTGGAATTGAACATGGGGAAAGAAGGTGTTCATCCATGGATGGTGTTATGGAGATCATTCTCTTCACTGTGTGTATAGTTGAGCCAGATGTTGTGAGCTTCAGGCATGGTCCCTTGGTTGGCATTCATATATTCTACCTTGAAATCCAGTCCCAGATGCTTAACTCAATTTGGGTTGTGAAATGGTTGACAGTATCACAACAGCTACTGCTGAAGTTTCATAAATATACTGTCTATGAGTCCATTCTGATCATATTTGAGCACCAATCCACAATCTTCAGGTCCCCAGTACTGTTCAATTTGGGTGCAGCATAAGTGTCCAAAGTTGGGAATTCTGAAATTTACTGCTGTATCTCTTAGTGAGGTAAATTTGATTCTTTGGCACACTCAGTGGACATGGCTTGCTCTGAAATGACATATATACAGCGATCCACAGCAAAAAACGAGCTTGCCCTGACTATGCTGGAGACCTGTCACATGCGCTTTCTGTCAACATCACTGTGTAGCGGTAGTGGATTGTTAGTTGAAATCCTTGGCAGAGTCAATATCATACCAGTCTTGATGTACAAAATATGACAAGGTGCAGGCCCTCATGGTGAAACAGGAGTAGTGTGTGTGTTTGGCGCACCAAGCCTCTGACATAGAACAGGAAGCGGCACAACCCCAGGTTGATGATCCCCAGATTGATGATGTGATCACAAAGCAGATGGTGAAGCTAAAACCAGAGCTCACCAAAAATAACACACACAACATATCGATGCAAATGAAACTGGGCAGTGACTTGCAGGTAGTTAACACAACCCAGCAGGCATTGGCAACCGCTGAAGACAAGACAGACATGCCCAGTAAACTGATGTAATTAGTGATGGTGGAACTGAGTGCTACAAAGGAGACCATAATTCGAGCAAAAGCTAGCTCTGCACCCACCAGCATATTGGAAATAGCCTGCAGCAACAGCATGTTCAATGTGAAGACGAAAGGATTGCCGACATACGAGGTACGGGAACGCTTGAAACAGTCTCCTCCTCCGAATGTACTACCTACTGCCACATCACACCTGTTCCCCTGGAATTACGCTTAACAGATGAGGTTGAAGTTGCATTAACTGAAGGTTGCATAGTTCGGGCACACGTGATGTTTTGGGATTATGCTGCAGTCTGAGCCACTGTCAGTTTTCCGGCACGCACATATGCAGGCATACAACAGGAAGAATCCTGAGCCACAGTGAACTAGGAGATTACTTCTCTGGATGCTGTGACCAGACTGAAACACAATTAGGAATCACTTCAACTAAATGGTGGGGACAGTGTTTCCACTTTGAATGATCATATTGAAGCACAGGGACGACAGTTGGAAAAATATGTGCCCGCCACGGATGAATGTACAGATGAGCCGTAACAGTTCAGACTCGAGAGCAACCCAGAAGTGTCAAAGGCTTTGATTCAGTAGTTCAGAAATCAGCCTGCTGGATCGCTCAATGACAGTATGGAGTACATCTCTCGAATAGACACAATGCTTAACTCCAAGAACTAACTGATGTCCTAGACCCTAAAGTAAATACAGCGCAAACACAAAGAAAGTGGTGGCGGTGGCAGTAATCACTGGACTTGTTATAATGGTCAGGAAGTGTACTACCCTGCCCAAATTTGCCCCAGTAAGGAAAAAGTCCTGGCCAAATGGAGAGGTAACAAATCAGCTAATGATGAGAAGGGCTCAGATAACAAAGAGATGGAGAAAGAAGACCTGTAGAGAGGTTCCCAAGTTATTCACAAGAATCGCAGTGATAAAGGCAGAGATAGAGGTAACCCCAGTGCCTCCATTTGACCCAGCTGGTGTGTGGGGAGAGAGATGATGTCATGCAGCCCAAAGTCCAAGAAGTGTCTGACAACAGTGATAACCATAGATTGTATGACTCCGACTCAAGAACTGGCAACAGGAGCAATCAGCTGCCAATCGACTCGCTAGTATAAAAGTTACTAGTACTGTATCTACACTTACATAGTGTAATAAGAATTACCATCTCCAAATCAGTAATAACAATACCATATATATTCTCCATTTTGATGGAAAGTTTAGATACAAAAAGAATAATGACAAAGACGTTAGTTGATCAGCCATAGTAGCTGAATACGGCAGGGAATTAGAGAATGGTGGAAAATGAGTTCCTGGGGCAACGTTAAAAAGAAACGTATTGTGTCAAAGGAAAGAGATGCCGGCTAGATGCTTATGAGAATGGCGACTGACAAGATAGAAGAACACATGCAGAGATGGTAACACGTATATCTGAAACTCAAAATGGGAAATGATGGCTATGCATATACAGGGTATTGCAAAGCATATAACATGAAAGGATTCAATATTGTCTTCCAAAGCCACATGGTTCATGTTATAAATGGATCATATTCTATTCATCACGGAATAGACCAGAAGTGGAAACCTTAAGGCACCATTCCATTGAACGAGAGAGAAATGGCAGCCCGAATCCATTACATTCATGGCATTTGGCCAGTCATTGATGCAGACGATGACACCATAAAAGACACAGCCCAGGCTATATGCATAGCAACTATTGGCAAGTAACAACTCCATGCCATGGATCATCAAGGTTTTGCCAGCGTTTTCATGGTTCGGGTGGTGTATGACAAGCCTGAGTCAGCTCAACCCCCAACAAACTTTCAACCCCAGCTGTGCACCTTTCTGAATTGGGATTTCTTCACCAAACTGACTTTTGACACAGCACGGAGTAAACTGCAATTTACTACCAACACATCATAAGACGATTATTAGAAATAGCCATACTAACCCCCATATCATTTCTCTCCCAAGGAGGACGCAAACCTACTACCACTGTTAGAAATGGCCATACTCAACTGCTGGATATAGCTGAGTGGTAACCATAAAGGCTCACCTAATCTATTTGTACCTAAGAAGGATGGTAGACTGCGCATGGGTATCAATTATCTGACAGTAAACTGCATTACTAGACATGATTGATACCCATTACCTTACATCAATGATCTTACCCAACCACTGGAATCTTCCAGCTGCATTTCAAATATAGAATAAACCTTATGTTATCATCAGATTTGAATACACAGCAGTGATTGCCGAACAACTGCTATCTCAATCCAGTCTGGGCTGTACGAATGGTTGGTATTTCCTTTTAGAATGGCAAATGCACTTAGTCATGTCATGCAGGTTATGAACCATCTGGTTGCATTCAATCCTGAGCTATTTATGTTTATTGTCATCTATTTGGATAATGTAATAATCCTTGATTATATCACAGAGGAGCATCTGGATCATGTGCAGATTGCGCTGGATCCTTTACAGAATGCTAGCTTGAAACTGAAGCAGTCAAAATGTAAATGGTCTCAAGATGAGAGTGAATTGTACGGTTTCAAAATCAACCAAGAAGCTGCACATACATTGCAACCGGAGATGAAAGTTGTAACTGAATGGCCTCTGCCCCAAAACATGAAAGGAGTTCATGGTTTCCTCAGCGTAATGAGCTGTAACCACCAGCTCATAAGGAGCTGCCTACAAATCGCATTTCTGTTCTATCTTATATTCAAAATCCATAAGAAGGTAGGAATGGGTGGTCACTGTGGTGAATCATCGATTAAGAACATGGGTACATGGCACTTTGTTCAGAATGGGAGGCAGAGAAGGCCTTCAAAACATTAGATGATGCCATTTTAGGGAATCCTGCAGTGGCTCCAACTTAGGATGATGGCAAGTATGTACAGCATTCTGACAACAGCAAGTATGCAGTCAGAGCAGTACAATTACAGATGTACCAAGATGCAGACACCAGAGTCATTGCCTTTCAGAGCAGAAAGTGTCAAAGTGTAGAGATGTGAGGTGATATGTAAGAAAGAGAACACCTAGTGATTCATGAGACAGTGGTAAACAAGCTCTACTCCCTCCGTTTCTACAGACATTGTATAGACCATAGGGACTAAGCCTCTTTGAGATACATATGGACACAACCTTGACACATACCATGACAAATGGAGAACATAGCAACTTTACCAGATTATTGATACAGCATCAGGAACATCCCAGGGAAGAATAACCAGGCAGCTGATGCACTGACGAGGCATCTGGACTTGAAATGGAAGCACTGTGAAGTCGGCCAGTGTTGACTGATGCTGTAGGTATTTCATGACTTGACAAAGCAGTTCCAAGAGGTCGCCGCTGAATCAACAGACAACAGCTGCAGTAAATATAGTGCATGAATAGTAGTGTCCAAGGATAGCTGCGAATCATGACTGAAGTCATCCGCTATTGCTACACTAAGAATGACATGGCCTTGCATCCAGCATTTCTGCCTAGACAATTGCCTACACTTCCTAGACCTCCAGAAAGAGAACCTTGAAAGACATAAAGATGAGCCATGTTGTCTTTATATTCTGCAACTCCTAAGAAACAGAACTTGCTAAGAGATACATGATGCTGCAGTACAATGCCATTTTGGAGCTGCCAAAGCATATATTGTGAAAAGACAGAACTATTTCTGTCCAGGGATATGGAAAGGGGTGCAAAACTTCACAGAGGGCTGTTACACATGCATGCGAGTTAGTCCACGTACTGGGAATGTAGTGGGCTTGCAAAACATAGTACCAGTCGCATGAGGTGGCCAGGAGCATGTGGGGTAGATTGTCTTACTGATGTGCACACATCGTTGGGAGGAAACAACTGCATTGTAACTCTCATAGACCACATTTTGAAACGAGTCCATTTGAATCCCTTCACTAAGAGCATTGACAATGTCGACATTCCACATTTATGTGTCAGGAGTATGATGTACATTCATCGTGTCCCCTGAGAAATGACCAGCGATGGAGCGACGCATCTTATGTCAGATTCCCGCGCAGAAGTGAGTATTACGATGCAGACTGAGCTGCTCATATTATCTGTGTTTCACCCACAAACAGACATGCTGTCAGAGATCTTGAATAAACAAGTCATCCAGTATGTACAGGCTTTCACTATTTACTTTCCAGACCACAGGGACACCATGCTTCCACTCGCCGAATACACATCCAACATGTCGACAGACTGATCAGCTGATCGGAGCACACTTGAACTGGACCAACACTGCACACCACGCATTCCATTAGACTTTGTGCTGGGACAACAGTAGTATGATGAAATATCTAGGCTGGATGGCGGATTGTTGGTTGATTTATTGCAGGGCTCCGTACTAGATGCAGAGCACTGCCCCTGCAAGGCCCAAGATAGCCAGATGGCTGAAACCCACAGGAGCCGAAGGCCATGGGCCTATCAAGTCAGAGACTTCATGATGTTGAGTATTACAGACCTGCTGACAACATATGTAAACCAAGATCCATCATGAGAGAATCCGCAATACACATGGGCCGGGACCTAAAAGGTCATTATGCTTGGTGGGCCAAATGCAGTCGATTGGAATTTTGAGCAGATATGAAGATCCAAGATACTGTAAATGTCAGCAGACTCAAGAAGTACACTGCAGATCAAGGATGTGAGAAGCGGCCACCTCCTCCAGTTCCATCTGTATGGGATCAAGATGGCCCAATCAGCGTTCATATGTTGTGGCAGTGATTACATGGGATTAGTGGGTGCTGGGCATCAAAGGTAGCCAGAAATATTGATTCAAATGGGACGGCTACAATAAAAGATCAGGGGAACCCACCGCCAATCTCTCAAAAGCAAAGCCAATGCTTGGTGACTGACTGAGCAAATAAGGATTGAGAAAATCGATGGCTATTTGGAAAAGGAAGGACTCAGGCTGTGTTGTCAATGGCAATTGGTTGAACTTCATCGTACAGTGGATGACCAGTACATTTCTTCATTTTCAAGAAGTATCTTGAACACTTGAGGAGGGGTGTAAGGTGGAAATGAAGAAAGAGTTGACATATGGTGTGGCTTTTTGGAGCCCATAGGCCAGAAAGAGATATGTACCTATCTGCAATATTATGTAGATTGACAGGAAGAGAGTCATCACTCGCTTAGACAAAGAATCGACTATCCTTAAGTCCCACTACTCCAGCATCTCAAACCATTGCAAAGTAATGTTGATAAATTCTATGCTTGTTGGGAGTATTGGTGAGAGACCTGGAGATTATAGTTCCTACTTATTGTTAACAGGTTTAAATACATATATATGGGCTCTGTATTCACATCTATGTATCGATGTATCTATGTATTCATATATCTCTATATCGATGCATTTATGTATCTATTTATGTGTACTTGGTGTATCTTTACAGGCTGCAGGTGGCGTTTCATTTTGATTAGATGTCTATCTGGAAATGGAATTCAAGAGGATTGAGAGATTCAAAGTGAAGGCCATATATCGAGCAAGTGTGGCAATGACCGAGGTATCACGATTAAGTAAATGTAGAGATACACTATTAGACTGTATTTACCGGAATTCAGAGATACATCTCAATGCCAAGATCGAAGAAGTTTGGAAAAACACTGTGTGTGTGCCACACAGTTACTTTAGAGATACTTTTGGAGCCAAGACTTGTGCAAACTGGATACTGGATGATGTTATTGAAGGTGTTCTATCGGGAAGTGGATGATTGGTAGAGAGGTGGAATGCCAGCTGAGACAATATTCATTAGTTAACTGGTAATCACAGGAATGCAGTAAGAGATAGCTCTACATTTGAGTACTTGTGGAGCACGATGGAGGTGGTTGATCAGCCCAGAGGGGTGACCAGAGCGGAAGTAACATTGAGAAGTTTACTTCCAATAGTAAGAATACTGAGATATTAGCTTGGAGACAATATCAAAATCCATTTTTGTCACTTGGAGCCTCCAGGACTATGTAGAAATACTGAGGCCTAGATCCCAGAATAGGTAAATCTTGGAGTTGGCTGGACCGATAATGTGGCCAATAGATACACCTGTGAATGCTGGGGATGAACTTTAAAATTGACTGCACTGGATTTAGTAGCTGTTAGCTGGTAGTGGGAGTGTGGGGAACAAATTTATCAGGACATGGAAGTACAGGTAACAATCTGGGAGGTATCTTGGAAGGTAGGCAAGAAGTCTGGAAACACCTCAGAGTGTTGTAAGGCAGCCTGGGAACCGCAACATGTTTCTTGCAAACGAAACTGGATTATCTGGGACTTGAAGTTACTACTCATCATTAAACAATCTTTGAACTCATGTATTCAGTGTGTATCATTGTATGTGAATTTATGTGTGTAAATTTCGATATATGTATCTATAAGCTATTCATTGATATACAATCAATCTAGATTGTCTACACATAGCACTTTAGCTCAATTGGAAGTATCAGAGGTGATGGCAATTGAATGCAATATGAGATTCACTGAAAGGGCTTGATTAGGTGACTGGAGAGAAAAACTTGAAGAGTGTAATCAAGTGACGTTACAAATGCAGTTGGTGTCCATGATTGTACTGATTTGGGTACACACTTGAAGGTGAGTATCATGTGAACACTGGTGCCAAGGTCAAGAAAATATAGATATCTGCTTTCAGACTGTGATTGAGCAAGTTTGGAGATGCACTGGGTGTCCAAAATTGGGTAAGTTTGGAGATGAATGTTAAAGGGAGCGATCAAGTGAATTGAAAGGAGGACACAGAGGTGATCGATCTTCAAGATGGGAGCTTGAGAGCGAGGTGAGATTGGTGTGCAGAATATATTCATTGGTTCACTCTGAACCATGGGAATGTAAGGCGTTGAGTGTACTTGTAAGCTCATGGAGACTTCGCTGGGTGTGATCTATTCATAACAAGGTATGTCGGCAGTGGAGGCTACATTGAGTGGGTATGATCCTCATCATGAGAATGATGAGAGACGGACTATGACACAGTCAATCTTCACTGGATGCTGCCCTCTATGTTGACCCATCATGATGGAATAGTCAAATAGCGAGAGTTGACTCAACTGTGTGTTTCTGTACATGGTTGAGAAGAGGACAAGAAAAAGAGAGATGTGGAATCAAGATAGAAACAATATTGGAGAATATGTGAGGATGTGGAATATTAGAATTCCAATGTGCCTGTTTGGGATTAGAATACCTTGTATCTGAATAATGAGCAGCTAGAGCAATACCATACATACCATATTGAGTATACTAAATTCACTTCCACACAATCTTCATGTAAGTTCCAGTTTTTCATGACATTTTCTCCAACCCATGCTCATTCCAATCGCATTTGCATTGACAGTTGAATCATTAATATAGAACTCAACGTGATCTGACTTCTCTGTACCTCCCAATCCCCTGATCATCAGCGATTACTATATACCAAAATAACTCCAAATTGACTGTTACTTGACCCCAGTCAGTTTTGTCCCTCATTTTATCTCTGAGTATGCAGTGTTACATACAACTGTTGATACTTCACTGTTTACTGGACAACATCAGACAGGTGTTTTGGCTCTGGAGCTGGCCGCATTCTGCAAATCTGCTATACAGTAGATGCAACTGGAGAATCAGTATGTGAAGTTAAATAGATGCAGGAAAGTGATGAATAACTCCTCATATAACCAGCTCTTGTATAACTGTTACCTTCCAAATACTTTCAAGTCGAAACGGGGATGAATATTTCAATAATTTTTTGTCAATGAAACAGTGGCAATATGAACTGATATTACAATACATATAATTGGATCGGCCAAAACCACGGATTTCTGTATTACACATTGGGTTTGGATACAATATGAAGCTATTTGTTGTGCATCGCCAGTGGGTGAGTATCCGGAGGGCAATTGAAACATGGATTGGAAGGATGATATATATGCCTATTGTAGTAATAATATAAGATATGATTAATAGCGTGGGAAATGTTAATACTCCATATAAATTAAGTTGTTAGTAAAGGTTTATCTGTGTAGTAACTTACATATTATTAATTGCAACAAGTGCCAGAAAATAAGCCGATCATAACGACAGATCTTTGAACTTCTGAAACAGTATTACCAAAATTACGTGCCAAGTTAGCCAGGTGTCCGACATATTCAAAAGCAACTGGAAGACAAGCCTCCAGAGTGAAAATTCAGGTAAAGTATACTTCTTAGTTTATTCAACAATAAACAAGAGCACAACAATCTGAGGAACATGGTCTTACTCCTTCATAACAGCTGGCTGTTCGATTGTAAAAATTTGGGAGTTGCAGACCCAAACTACCGAATTTCTGATCTGCCTAAAGTTTAATTCCTGGGCCACAAGGTTTAACCAAGAAACATCTTGGTGCCAACATAGCCGTGCAACTTGCATATACCAGCAGTACTTCGAGCAGATGAAATAGATCTCAAGACGATTGGAATATGAGATATAGTAGTGGTAATTAGCAAATTGCTAACTGAAAAGTTTTTATATGACTGCTGTTGTCAATGTTTTGGGTAAATACGCTTGTCAAATGGGTAAATATAGCTGAAAATTACTTTCTCATCATAATTAATGAAAAACAACAGCGGTATCTCCTCAAGATAAAGAATCTCGTCTGTACTGACTTAGAGTAATCCAGCTAACACCGGATCAACAGAGTACATCCGTAACATCTACTCTGAATGAAACTGTTAAACTATTGTTTCCTAGAGTTTTAAAGGTATAGAAAACTCTCATTAATGAGTTCACTTAGCACTACAAGGTATAATTGGATATTATTGTAATTATGGATGATGTAAATTGTACTGGTGAAAATGTAAACACAAGCAAAAATAAATTGGAAAAGTGATGGAACATTCATCTACTAATATTTAATACTGTTATATTCTAACTATAACATTACAACAGTAACCACCTACGCAAATGTATGGCAGTTGTAATAATTCTGATCAGCTATATACTTCAATGAGCAGTAACATTGTTAGTCAACAAATTGTCATAAAGACTAGATTTGGATTCAAGCTTGAAGTCAGAACTACACCAGAATGCCACTCTCACATTGACTGGTGTTACCAGAAAATATAGCAATTTCTTGTTTGCCTGAAGATTCAGAGAATGATATGGTTATCCAAAATCATACTACAAAGGTACATTGTTCAGTAATTATGGGTATGAAGCACACAATCAGAGTGAAAGATTACACCATTCATGTCATGCAATACTCTGGATGTTACTGATTCCAAAGCTATCAGAAATTAAAATGTGATTGGAATCAATATACATGAATGGAAAGCCTCTTGTTTGCAATACAATTGTGATTGCATACATCATGGATCTTGGTAAAACTAAAGCAGAATAGATAGCGCAATAGTTGCCAAATAAAACATTGGCTTTACAGATTGTTTTAGAAGTGTATCACATATGCAGGTTGTACCATGTACACATTATATTAGTTTTGAGTGATACTGAGAACTGCAGCGAGCTAAACTGAACAGCAGTGTCACAATTGATATTGGAATCATTAAGTTGACTGAAAAATACCCCTTCATATACCAGTAGGAATTCAAAATACATTCTCTGGTATTGTACCGGTGATATATCCCCCAATGCAGGGTAAATAACAGCATATATAGATTGCTGCTATGGCATTAAGATCACTATCAAATATGTTACCACTGGCTTCTCCATATATACTCACTTGCACTCATGTGCAACCATATGAGTACTTCATTCAGCTACAGTCTAGTGTATACAGACATACAATCCTATATATTTGATTGTTCAGTTACTGCATATAAGTTTCACCTGTAGTGTCAAAAAATATCACAACTGACTGCAATTAATTGCCTGGGCAGCAATTTACAAACAATCTTCCTACTATGCCTTGTAATCAAACCACTAGAGGCCAATTGCACATCACTAGTACATGGTTGAGCACAGAAAACCTACCATCTCCACATAACTGAGTAACTTCTATACTTGCCTGAGAAGTCTTGGTGCTGTTCGAGGATGAACTCTATGATGCAAGTTATCAAAGTGATAAATAAAACAGTCCTATCATGGACAATGGCCCAATGAACAGTCTTGGCAATAGTAACACAGAGTCGAATCACAAGCTTGACACAACCAGTCAACAAGAGATTATAGTGATGTAAAAGCTGAACAACGAACAGTGAGAGAAACTCACCAATGACATTCATTAGCATACACTACTCTCTGGGCAGAATGCAAAACTGACAGAAATTAATCCGGATTACCCCATAGAGTGTACTAGACTGGAAGCATAGTGAACGAAAGTCTTCAATATTTCCCATCCAGAATGGTACTGCAGGTGATGTATGAATCTTGCCAACTTTCTTGAGAGGTTACAGTCAAACTTCCAATCAAATGAACAGTTAATCCCCCTCCGGAGATCCCTAGCAAGTCTGGTATGGTATGAGCCTTTTCAGCACCAGGAACAAACTTCTTGACCTGGCACAGAGACATACAGAGATAACCTACAAAGTGGAGTGGCTTCTAGATAAGTAGAGAGACTAAGTTGTGTGATTGGAGGAGTTCAACATGCTTCCAGAATAAATGCAAATGATGAGGGACAATATGGACCAGAAACTAAATCTTAATATGATGTGTATAACAGAGTTCCTTCAAGGACCAAATGAACCGCTCAGAGCTGACTCCAATCAACCCAATGCAAATTCGAGAGCAGTGGCATGACACCTGCAGAATAACACTTTTCTTTCCAAAACCACTTGCAGTGGACAACAACCAGGGCTCAATTCCAAGATATAGTTGTTGACCAGAGAGAATGGAATATTCAAAGGCATTGAAGAGCTTTTCAAATATGCTGCAGATCCAGCATTCAAGTAGGATGGCAAGAAGCCAGAGCAGCAATAGCCTTATAAACTGCAGATGCAGTCAGGACAATGATCTCAAAAAGATGACAAGATATGAGACATCTGACCTTTCAGATGCGAGATGCCTAAAGCACAAAAGCCCAACAGTTGGAAGTCAGACCAGGATGATAAACGCTCTACAACACCTTCGGTTACACCAGAGCATTATTGAACATAGAATTAGGATAAATGCTGCATATGCTGCAGTTTGCCAATACATACACATTTGGGTGACCAAGATATACTCATGCCAACTTTCCTGATGACATAGCATTGTCAGGAGATGGCAACAACATAATTACCTGTGCTTCTACCACAGTTGATAAGTAAAAGTGTAGCTTACTGCTCCGGGCATCTGGCTCAGAACATGTGTATAGACAAATCAGTTCTTTGATCAATGTAATTTGGTATAAGGGAGTTCATTACCACATTGGAGGACATTCAGCATCATCAGATTACATGCCAGCTAACAGTTGTCTTTGAGAGCCTAAAAGTTTACATGTCGAGTCAAGATTGTTATACCAAAGCAAGAACCGATTATTGTAACTGAGCCAACAAAGTATAAACTCAAAATCAACACAATGCATTGCAGCCAATGCAAGCACACATCAATTGTGGCACTACCTGCATGTAAATTGCTCTACATGATCCTAATAGACTTTCACTACCCCACAGGGCATTGCACGCATCAACAAAATCGAAATTGTTCCGAATGTTCCATGCCACCCTACAAGATACCCTGGTTGACCTCACTAGTACTTTTGAGTAATTCCAAATGATCTCAGGCCCCCCTGGATCTAAGCTAAATGCTCTCAGAGTCTGCAAGAGCATTCTCGGGATGCTACAATATATAACTCTTAGGATAGTCAAATTGTGCAGCAGCTAAGACCTCTGCACATGTCTCCAGGAGACATGGAGAAGCTGAGATCTCTGCACAGCTCTGCATGAGACTTTAAACTAGGTGCCGCATTTTTCACAGCAGTGGTTTTTAGGGTTCCATAAGCACAAGGCATTTCATCAAGCATATTGGTCTTGGTTACAGTCACAAGATTTGCCACATCATATTATGGCATGTACTCACTATCCAAGTGTCTCTATATATATACATATGGTACTGAAGCATAATCAGAAGAGCACCTGGAGATGCCAATCCTGTGGACTTAGAGATGCACTTGGAGAATGTTATTTTGGGAACTTGGAGATTTACTTGGAGGCCATGATCAAGCAAGTTTGGAGATGCGCTTGAAAGCCATGATACATTGAGGATGAAGATGCACATGGAGGCCATGATTGTGCGAACTTGTACGCCGTGATAAAGCAAGTGTCAAGATACACTTGGTGGTCATGATGGTGGGAACTTGGTGGCTGTGATCAACCGAATTTGAACATGCACTGCAAGGCTGCAAACTAGCGAGGTTAGAGATGCACTTGGAGGCCATGATTGTATACACTTGGAGGCCATAATCTAGAGGGTTTGGAGATGCACTTGGAGAGAGTCAAGCTAGAGGCGGTAAGATCAGGAGGGAGGTGCAACAGGAAGTAACACTCTATGCACTGGGTACCTCGGAATGGTGGGAATGTACAGAGTTGAGTACAATACCGTCCGCCGAGAGATGAGAGATCAGAGATGAGAGATGGGAGATGAGAGCCGAGAGATGAAATGAGAGATGAGAGACAGGCTGGGACTGGGAGACAGTAAATCTTCTGATGATGCAGTACTTGGTCTATGTGGTACTCGGTGTATGCAGTACTTGGTGATCACAGTACTCTGTGAATGCAGTACTTAGGGTATACAATATTTGGTGTATGCAGTAATCGGGGTATGTTGTACTCAGTGAATGCATTACTTGGTGTACTCAGTACTAGGTGTATGCAGTACACCCGGTGTGCAGTACTCAGTGTATGCTGGACTCAGTGTATGCAGTAATCGGTGGGTCAAGGACTTAGTGTATGCTGTACTGGTTTATGCTTTGCTCAATGTTAACTCATGATCATGGCATGGAGAGATAGAGAGGGATGACTTAACTTGGTGTTCTTCAATGATGGTAGAGTTGAGGATAAGAAAGAGAGAGATGAGAGGAGATCAGGGAAAGCATCATAAGAAACAAGAACTAAAGAGAATTTGGTATGTAGGTCAATTGACAATGCCCGATACAGCAGGTATGTCTCCCGATACCGCAGGTTTACACACCAATTCGAGATATTCCAATCCCCATCAGGAAAGTTGTACCCCAGATGTCTCATATCTACTCATAACCTCCATATCATTCCCATCTTTGTCCTCCAACTCTCTCTTTTGTCCCCAACTCTACCATCATTGCAAAACACAAAGTTAAGTCATCCCTCTCTATCACTCCATGCCATCATCATGAGTTAACACCAAGTACAGCATACACCAAGTACAGCTTATACCAAGTACAGCATACACCACGTAAGGTGTACACCAAGTACAGCATTCAGCCAAGATTGCCTGTCATCCATTCATTCGCACAATTACAAGGTGACCCACGAGTGTAGCTTCAGCTTCCGGCATTCCTCCCTCCAGGTCAACCGCCAGTAGCCTGCTCTCTATGGGAACTGCACGGTATCGTCACCTCATTATATCCCCATAGTTGCAAGTTAACTAACCAATAGTTCTGGTCACCATTGCCAGGTCAGCCTCCCATCGACCGCCCATGAGACCTCGTTCAATCTCGTTCAATTATATCCTCAAAGAGCAACTCTACACTCTCTTGATCAATGCCTCCAAGTGCATCTCTAAGTTGCCTCCATCAGGTCCTCCAGGTGAATCTCCAAACTCACTCGATTATGGCCTCCATGCTCACACCATGATGTCCCACAAGTGCATCTCCAAACTTGCTCGATCATGGTCTACAAGTGCATCTTCAAACTCCTTCAATCCCAGCCACCAAGTGCATCTCCAAAGTCGACCAATTACAGCCTCCAAGTTCACACAAGGATGGCCTCCATGTGCAACTCTGAGTGGATTCAATCCCGGCCTCCTAGTGCATCTCAATATTTCCTCAATCACTACCGCCAGGGTTATCTCCACATTTGCTCTATCATGTCCTCGACATGCAGCTCTTTGATGACATGAGATTGGTGTCCAAGTGTATCTCTGAGTTCACTCAATCATCATCGTCAGGCACATCTTGATTAGCTCTCCAGCATCACCTACAGGCAGTCCAGATATACCCTGTGTAGATGGATAGCTATATAGATACATAGATACATTGATACATAGATGAGAATACAAACTGAATACATGAGTTTTAAAAATTGTTCAACAATATGTTGTGACTATAATTCCCAGGCACATCTGCAGCATTTCGAAAGAAGATGTTGTTTTTCGTACACTACTTCACAGTGATTTGAGGTGCCCCCTGGCTTTTAGCTGGCACTCCCTGCCTTCTTGCTGGCACTCTCTGATGCTCCCCTGGTTGTTACCAGACCTTTTATATCCCTGCAGGTTTGTCGGTAGCACTCCAAGGTGCATGTGAAGGCCACTGAATCAGCCCTGTTAACTCTGAGATTGGACCACCGTGGGGTTCTGGTCCAACAACTCTCAACCACTCCAAGTGAGAGCAAAATCCTTTGCTGATGCATCGCATCTCATTGTGTTGACAGTTAGTTGACTGCACAAGTGAGGAAGCACTGCAAGACAGTGATAACAGTACAACATATGCATCACTGAACTGTAGTCCAGGAATTGTAGGTATCAATCACTCTGATGAAGGAATTCCATCCTGTGATTGGATTATAATGGTTCATGACATGCAAGCTGGAGATTGATTGGGCTACTGGTCAATTAGCTACTTCAAGAACCCTAAGTGGTCAGAACGAGGCAAATAGATTAGCTTTGACAGTGAAGTGGTATCAATGTTGGGATGACAAAAGTACTAATATACAGCTTCTAGATAATTGTAGGAGTCTACCAACAATCAATTTGATCCCAGATATCCCTCCAAATCCAGATGGAACACCAAGGGAGAGCAGTCATGACAGTCCTACTCAGGGCATTGAAACACTTGGACCCACCATATTCCACAAACTCTTAACTTGCATTGAGACCACCAAGATATTTCCCCTTGAAATCAGGGAATGGGGTTGACTGCTGGGAGCAACAATAGAGGTCACCTCATTCAAAAATCCAAGGGAGATTGAGACAATTAGCCCAAGCGCTGGATGAGTGAGCAAGGAGCAGTGGAATAAGTTGTGGCAGAAGAGCATTCTTCAATCGTGTGGTGAATGAAACTCGCCCACTAAGTCTTGATAGGAGGTTGCTGGACTTCCGAGGATGTATTGTTCCTGGGCAGACTGATCGATCCACAATTCATGGGTTTCTTTTCCCCATCATCATCTCATATTACAAGACAGAGATAGAGCCTGATGGAATGTGCTCCTGCAGGTACTGTACCTACTGATGATGGAGGTAATCTCCCCATAACATACAAAGACTCTGTAGACAGCTTCAGCGATGATAGGGCAGAGTCTCTTACTCTGTGCAAGCACATTAACCATGGCAGTGATCTGGAACAATGTTTCAAGAAAAGACATTGACAAATCTACAACTATTTCGAAGCCAGGGTGAAAACACTCAAGGCCTATATCGAAACAGAACTAGCCAATTGGATCCTTCAACAATCAACATCGCATGCAGCAATATTGATCATAATTGCGAAGATACAAGATGCGAACTGACAGCTGTGTGGGCTACAGTAATCACAATGTTACAAGGGTGTTGAACTGAGATCCTCTCCGACTTATCTTGGAGATCCTGAAGAGATTGCATGGAGCTCAGACTTTGACCAAACTGGACCTCCAGATTGCATATCACCTCATTCGAGCTAAGCAAGGTGACTAAATGGAGACTTCTTTTCGCTTCCAATACGGACAGTTCAATTGCCAAGTAATGCCATTTTAATAAATCAATGTACACACTACCAAGAGGGCTGAAATTGATGACCGCTTAACGTCTTACATTGACAACCTCCCAGTGAGCAGTCTTGAATATATCAATCTTCTTGACCAATGAGAACGAGAACAAAGAGCAGATACATAATTCACTGGAGCGACTAGGAGAATTTGGTCACTATTGCCAGGTTGAATGGTGCCGTATTGGAATTATAGAGGTCAACTATCACAGCTGTGTCGTTAGCCTTGATGGGATGTGTATAGTACTGAACCTGATATAAATAATAGAGACCAGGCCTACTCTACATTGGGTTAAGAATGTTCCAGGTGCTTTTAGACTTTGTAAGCCTTTACCAGCAGTATATCAGGATACCTGCCACTGTAGTAACACTGATATTGGACATACCGAACAAACCTGAGGTTTGCGAAACATCTCAACACCTCAGATGGGAATGGACTCAGGATGCAACATTCATGTTTCAGAAGTTGAAAGGAACTGTGACTATTGAACTCATTCCAAACCATTCGAACCGGCAAAGCTCATCATTCTGTAGACTGATGCAAATGGGTTTCCAATAGCCAGCATTCTAAACACATGAAATTTTCTTCATATTCAGGCCGGTCATCTTCATCTTTTCAAAATGCTCCTCTCTGAATGAGAACTACCTGAACAATCATTGGGAGGTGTTGGCCATTGTGTAGACTGTAAAGAAATTGTGGCATAGTTTCAAGAGAGCAAATCATAGTATCCTCATACAATTCAACCACAAGAACATTTAATACTTCCACACATCACAAGTGCTCTTCTGGTGACTGGTGAGCTTTGCAGAGGGCCTTTCTTTGTATGACTTTGTCATTGGATGACTGGAATGCAAGAAGAGTCCAACCAATTGGCCATCGAAATGACCTCATGTTGTAATTTGGTATAAGTGAGCAATAGCCCAGCTGCTGGCCACCGCAGCAGTAACTGCCATCACTGAGTCAGATTGTGACATTCTCCCAGATATCAACGCAGCCAAACATGCCAACTTCGTATCCAAAAATATATAACCAACCTTGGTCCGTGTTCCAATCTCAGATAACAGTTAATCAATGTTCGTTGACTCAGCTTTCACTCAGAACAGGAGGAAATATGTGCCCAGATCACTCTGCAGAAGAGTGATGGCAATTGTCCATGACAATCCTGAATCTGATTACTTCAGAGTACTGAAAAATGCTGTACTCATATCCCAGAATTGTTGTTGACCTGTGATTATGTCAGTGATATGAAAGTATGTTGCCAGCAGCAAGTTGTACCACCAAATCACTGCACTTGGTCATATAGGCTATGGACTCAACATGCCACTGTCCTCTTCATCTGATTACAAGAAGGGACTTACAATTGATTTGATTACCAACTTGCCAGAGTTAACAGCTTCAAGATGTACCAGGATCTTGGTAATCATCAACTGTTTGACAACAATGGTGACCTACCTCCACTGCAGAATGGATAGTGACTCTCCAGAGCTAGCAGCCATGTTGTTCGAACTTGTGATCTTCAAACATGGAGTGTCTGACTATGTCACCACCAAACCATGACAAGTAGCTTACAAGACAATTTCAAGCTAGAGTTTGCATCCACCTTGGCATCAATTCCTGACTTCCGACCACATTCCGCCACCAGATTGAGCCTCAGACCAAACAGAAGAACCAAAGAGTGGAGCAGTCTGTCCCAGCCTTTGGCAACTACAAGTAGCATAACTGGGTTGGACTGTGACCAATGGCAGAATTTTCATACAATAACTCGATCTACAACTCCATGCTGATGACTCCATTCTTCAGCAAACAACAACTTCCATCTGATGATCAAATTCAAGTCATCAAAGGCTGCATGGTTCAGACCAGAGGTGCAGACAGACAGGTAGATGTCAAGCATGAAAGGGACTCACTGAATTTTGTGGGAAAACATACACAATACTCAAGTGTGGCAATTACAGCACACTGCGCGCAAAGAGCTGAAATTGGCAGTTGAAGTCAAAGTATGGCATTCAATGATGAACTTGTGAACATTGATCCCTTCAAAGCAGCTCGATTGCATGCCCACTGGGCAGTACACAGTACGTATGATCATTTGCAACAATGTGTACAAACTAGGCTTGGGGAGTACTTTGCAGAGTCAGTATATTTTCCACAATCCATATCTGGAGTGTCATATTCCACCAGTCAAAGGCTAACCTTCACCATAATCACATGTGCTGGTAGTCGAAGCAATAGAGAATTGGGAAGTTGATCACCTAGTCCACTTTGGGCAGTGTAATCAGGAGCTGCTTGTCCTCATCTTACAGGAGACATACAACAATAAACGCACAAGGTGGAAACCAGTGGAGCGTGTTGATAATTCCCCAGAATTGGTTGTGAAGTTTTACTGAGACCATCCTGATGCACCATGCAAGTAGAGCTGCAGAGTTCAGACCTGGGGATATGGAGAGTCTAGATGTAGTTCAGATATATCATTTGTTCACTTGTGTTTCGAATTTCTTGTCTTCGGATCTGATCTCAGACTGCTAGATATGGTGTCTGGATGGGAATTATCACTTTCTGATTTGACCAAATGCAGGATGAGGTGTTCATCTACACCAGAATAATTGATAGTCTTCATTATGGTATAAATCGGTTGTAGAACTCATGGGTCCATATGATTGCCTATATGGGATAATTTTCTTGTTCTTCATTTCCCTCTTCATTATTTTTCATGTACTGTCTTTAGCAGCTCATGCATCAGCAAAATGTAAAATGGTTCAGAAGTCATAACTCAACGACTCAGCTATTCTGAACAGCCACACCGATGCTTCCAGAAGCTCCCAGAAGCTCCCGAACAGGCTGAATGCAAAATGATGTTCTTCCCAGGTGCTCTGAGACGTACTTTCAGGTGCTCCTCAACGCTCCTGAAGTTGCGGCACAGAATACAAGAATATTCTACAGAGTATGAAGTCATCTTCAGAATGCTATAAAATCATGCCTTTAAGTTGGGAGAATTTCGGAGCTGCTGGGATTACGACAGTGGTCTCCGAGACCATTCCTGTGCACGTGGAGCCAGACTCTCCGGCATTGATACGATATAATGATCTACATCGAATAGTACAATTCGATGAACTCTCTCACAGCTACACACCTCAATCAGGCATTCTAATCTGATTAATATACAGTCCAGTATGTATCAAAATCAACATGATTATTTACAAGCCATACGCTATCTATGCCGCCTGATGCAGCATTCCCCAGCACAAAATGTGCCGGTCCAACAATTGCTCCAACTGGTACAATATGCATCTTATTCATCTGTTTGACCACCCGGATGAACCCGTCAACACAATCGGCCCCACCATGAAGATCTTTGAACTTTGTTGGAATCACCACCGCGTATTCTTGGGCTTGAGGACATATTACCCATTGTTGGGTCTTTTTGCACCTCTTAGAAAACGTCAATATTGCTTTGCCGGCTGGCAGGCGCTCCTGAAATGGGAGGATCTGATTTGGCGGAGTCCAGCTGAAGTATAATACAGGAAAACAAGGAATTCGTCATTGAAAGGTGTTATCGAGGTCATTCTCTTCACTTTGAATATACTGGACCCAGATGTTATGAGCTTCAGGCATGACCCCTTGGTTGGCATTGGTATATTCTACCTTGCAATCAAGACCAAGACGCTCAACAGAAGTAGGGTTGTGAAATGGTTGACATTAGTACAACAGCCCATTCTGGAGTTAAATAAAGATACTGCCAAGGTGTACATTCTGATCATATCCGAGCACGAGTCCACAAACTTTGGGTCCCCAGTCCTCTTCAATTTGAGCGCGGAATCACTGTCCAAAGTTGGGAATTCCGAAATCTTCTGATGCATCTCTGAGTGAAGTCAATTTGATTCTTCTGCACACTCCGCGGACATGCGTTTCTCTCAAATGATCAACCTGCTGTGATAGAGGGTGGATAAAGGGCTCATCACGAATTGTTTGGAGACATAACAGATGGGCTCTGCGTGTGCTTCGCCGTGTATCGGTAGCGGACAGTAGGTTGTAAACTGTTGCAGAGTCAACATCGTACCAGCCTTCAAGTGCAAGATAAGACAGTGTCCCCTCCATATATTAAGAACCGGTACACCGGTCATTGTGCTGAAGCATCTGTGGAATGTAAATGGCTTTGTTGCTAGATCAATATGCCACTTTCATGTTGGCGATATGTAGCCTTTCAGAAATATCAGTAGTGAAATTGTCACCGGAACCAATTCGGCGAATTGACTCTGATATATGACTCACAAGATGCATCTTGGGATATCTGAAATGGATTATGCGCTGTTGAACGGTTTTCTGGAGCGCCCGAATGTCAATTGTCTCCCACCAAGCTTCAAACTCGATCAAGCGGATGGAGAATTCTATCTTGAAACGCTTCTGTTCATTTGAGGTAATGCCATAAATCTCTCACTCCAACTGGATAGTGACGCGCTCTGTATCGGCGAAACTCCAGGTCGTGGCGTCTGTCACAGCATCGAATAGGCGGATCTGGCATTACAGTCGCTTGTCGGGGGTCATGTTCGCCGCCCCGTAAGCCTCGTCTTCGGCAGCAGTTTTCATTAGGGCAAGTTCTTTGGCATATTTGCTTCAGGGACCGGTTGCCTTGGTCCCAACTTCCTGCAATAGTTGTCGCTCATGACGTGGGAATAATTTATTGAAAAGCTTGCATTTGGCAGGTGTCACTTGATGGATTTCACGCACCAATCACTCGATTGCCTTCTGACGATTAACATCTGACCAAGTGGTTGCTGCTTGCCGGGCACTTTTCAAGTGCACCTGAAAGTGCCTGCCTTTGGTTGAGGAAACCTTTTCGGCCCCAAACACAAGGGCTTCCATTGCAGCACGAATCTTATGAATCTGTTGTTCGCGTAACTGATAGGATTCTATTGCCACCAGGTCATCTACTTTGGGCTTCACAGACTTGGACATTTTCTGTTCTTGAAAAATTCCTTTCACCTGGTAAAATCGCTTGAGTGCATCGTCTAGTGCTTTGAGGGATAGATCAGAGTGATTTTGTTGGCTAACAAGTAGAGAGAATTCACATAATGCCCGCACGGCTCCCATTACCATTTCATCGGAGACTGTTTCTGCCGCAGTTTTCCCGTCATCCTTGGAGCAGACATGAATTGGAGCGCCATTCACAGCCAGTGTTCTGATCATTCCACGGATCTGTTCACCTTGCCAGCTGCTGCGTTTCAATGAATTGAATGTTTTAGCGAAGTGCTGGAGGCCGGGATATCGTGGCACCAATGTGAATCGATTATCAAATTGTTCCTTGACCTGTCTCACTTTCAGGTATTTGAGCAGCCAGTGCAATAAGTCTTTAACTAAACCCAAGAGCAGCTAATGCAATTCATCAGGCTGCAAAAGCTAATAGACATTGCAGAGAGGGAATTGCCAGAACTAGTTGCGGATTGGGTGGACACCTAGAGTGTGCAGAGCATCGTTATTGTTGTCCTGCAGCAGCTCCAAGTAAATATACTAGTCTCTTGAGTTATCGAGTGGTCGAAAGTGTAAAGGGACGTACGCCTACGCTTGACCGCAGACGTATGGTGTAGTGGTATACGGTTGCACACGAGAGCGAGTGAGTATGCATGGAGAGTATAGTGGTAAGATATTCGATACAGATCTAAGTGCCGTAGCAGCGACCTATACATACTGGCGCTTCCCCGGCCTCGGGTTATGTGTCGCTGTTACAGAAAGGTGGAATGCCCAATTGGCGCACCTTCAGGAATTTGGCACATCGCACATGAGCCATATGAGACTTGAGTAACCATGACTTGTGCCAGATAATCTCCGACCCAGGCAGCCAACAGCAGGTAACATTGTCGCAGGAATGCATCAGCGCAATCCCATTTCAAGCTGTGGCCAGCGATGTCAAGATGCCTAAGTTGAGACAGCACAGTCCCAACCGCGGAATGCCATGCATCGTCTATGTTTTTGGCACCTTTCAGGGGACATTTACTCAGGCCAACGAAAATCCAGGTGCGCGTTTTAGGTGTATGGCGGATATCGTTTCGAATACTACCTATCGTGAGATAGAGCAGCCAGCCATGCTGATCGCCCGAAAAATTTGTCAAGTGAGTCTTGTCGGATGCACAAGTAACTGGCACAATCGTCACTGCGGCAGGAAGTTGATCTTGTGTATCCTAGCACCAGTTGCCCGTGTTCATCTTGCTGTATATGCGACGGCCCTCAGAGTCAGCGAGTCGGACTGGTTCGAAATCGAGGTGTGCCTGAAAACGAAGATGTGCTAGAAGGAACTGGATTCACTTGAAAATATCCCAATAGTATAAGGTTCAAAAAATACGTGAGTCATCTTCATTCCAACTATCATCGCCAAGCCTGAAATCAAGTTCAGAGAGGAATATTCGCATGGCCTCTGCAGATTGGATGGATTTGATTTCGAAGTTGTCCAGTCCACGCCTGAGATGTTGATCTATCCGGGTTTTCATTTCCTGCCTACACGATTGAGCCTGCTGAACGTCGTGTGCAGACCGAAATGGATGCCATGGATTCCATTGTTCTGAGTACTTTCGATGCTTGTTGTACAATCTGGTTGCTTTGCCATATGCTTACCCCCCCGCATTTTCCACACCAACTACCTGCCTATCAGCCTTTGTCTTTGTTGGATCAGGGGTACAGGTGAGATCAGGCTGCTGAGGGTCTATTGGTTCTTCGTTGGGAGTATCTTCAGGTGGTGGTGCACCTGGCATGTTCTCTATGAGTAGATCATTGATTGACAGCTTGTCGATGGCCATTCAGGTGCACCTACTGTAGTTAAACCATGATGGCTCAGGGTGACGGAAGCATGCAGGTGGTAGAATCACGTTGGGTAATAGCCCTTCATTCATCAATATCGGGTGATATTGATGATAGTGAGCTTCCAGTCGGTTCTCGTTGCATAATTTCTTTTTGCAGTTCAAGTATTTAACATGTTTCCGGCGAGTGTTGACCATACTTGAGAAATGCTCAGTGTTCTGATGAATCTGGATGATGCTTTAGGGGGTATGGTTCCTTGATGGATTTGAGCCTTAAGGATATTTGTTTGAAAGCGAGCTAACTCTAACTGAGGTTAGCGTATCCCTTTCAAAGTTGCATCACACCCCACCAAATTTAGTCGAGGGGTAAAACAAAGTCACTTTATAATCAGTTTTCTTCACAAACTAGGATAATATCCATCAAATCCTGCACAATAATGCTACACATTATGTACTGAAAATCGTTAGCAATGAAAGGTTCTTATGTCATTACTGGGATCAACTTTGAATACTGTGGATCAGGTGCTACTACGATCAGCCTTATCATATACTACGTCATTGCGGCATTGTGCAGGTTATGTCTACACTCGAGCCTCAAGCAGCGGGTAACATCAGCTCAATACAATGAATAGGTAAGTTTCCTAGCTGACTGTATGCCGGTTCAATTGATCACTGAGAACTGATAGGCTGGTAGGACGTTTTTGTCAGTAACGATCCTTGACCGGTGGGTGGATCCTGAGGAGACAACGAGGTGAACACATGGAGCTCAAAAGGAAGCAATCACTGTTGCTGCTCTACTCACAAGGCCTCATATTGAATGAAGTGCAGCTTGTACAAACATGTTTTGAATGTAAAATGCCTAGTCATGCTAACCTTCCAACCGCATATAGTCCTTGTTGGGTTCCTGGAGATATCATGCCGTATCCCTTCTATGTCCTTTACAGTCATCAACTGAACAAAGGTGAGCTTCTATCCAAGATCCTACTATACAAATTGGAGCATATAACAAAGAAAGGCGGGAAGTGTGTGATTATGATTTCTTTTTCTCAGCAAGGTTTCATGGGATCAAAGGCAAAGTGAATCACCACAGTGTGTGACAACCAAGATGCACATAAGAGGCCATCATTCCGCCGAAGGTCACTGCTACCTTCAATATTCTCAAACTACTCCGCTTCATTCGAAATCACGAATTGAATTGATTATTGGATTACTACCATCTTTTGTTCACATACGATGTCGACAAATCGATCTCCGCCGAAGACAACCAGTATGGCTCCAACAGGCGGGCTGTTTGGCTCACAACAACACCCAGATGACAATGTGGGAGCATCATATAATAATGCTCGAAATATACCGAGCAAAGACACTCATTTCGGGCAACCCACAAATCAATTTCGTCCACCACCACCACTGCCGCCCCCAGGGTATAGTTACCCACCTTCGCAGCCACCATTTCTAGGCGCTCCCCAGTTCTACCACCACGCTCCATTCAACATCACACCAAGCTCACAACCACGATCTGGTGCAACCCAGGGAAATCCGAGTTATGGGCCACCATGGCAAGGGTACGATTTCCCCCAAGGAGGATATGGTGGACATCAAATGTTCCCCCCTCAGCAATTCACCGGACATGGGCCGTCATCTCCAGGCGCACCTCGAGTGCCTCCAGCGCAACCTGGAAACTATCCAGTCATTCGGCCGACCTCTTCTGTCTTTACCGCTCCAGGACAACTTCCCGGCGCACCTGGTAGTCCACCCATTAGCCTCCCAACGAAACGATTTCAGCCAGTCGCGGAACCAGGGAGGGCAGATGTTGATGGGATTGCCAATTTGCCCCCATGGCCAGAGATTTCATATGACGAATACGATGCAGAGTATGAGAGCGACGATTCATTGAACTTGGGCGGGGCCGAAGGCAAAGCCCGAATCAGCTTCAAGCAAACGGAATTCTCCTTGAAGCAATTTGCCAAAAGGATGGGGCAGCCCGACTGTGGTACATTCCACAAGTGCAAGAAAGTATGGGTGGCAGGGTGTCATGAGAAGAGGCATCGGTCCATTATCCGAGGACAGAACTGTCTGAAATAGCTGCGAGATGTACCCCTGCACAGGGAGAGGGTGGTTGCAGATTGTTTGGAGACTTTTGAGACTTGGCAGCCTTTGGAAAATTTCAATAATGCCGAATGGATTTGGCGACAGCGGGTGGAGATGTTTTTCAAGAAATGTGCAAGCGAGGTTCGGGAGGCGAGGAAGAAGGGAAGGCAAGCCAACAAGCTACCGGAGACGGATTTGGGTGAGTGCACGCATAGAAAAGCGAGAGGTAACATCCCAGAGTTGCCAAATACAACTATCATGGTTGTGACTCGTCACGAGCTGAACGGCAACAATGACCAGACATCCAGCATGCAACTCCAAGCTTTGTACACAGATGTGAGGCACTGGGAGGAGCTGATTGATTTCATGAAACAAAATTGTAGCCCGAAAGAACTATACTGTCTGACTGCGATATACAAATGCAACTTGATGCAGGAAGAATTGGAGGAAGAGTATATGGGATCATATGCACCGGGGCAAATGATGAATGACCCTCTATATGGTCAGATTTCATACAACAGTTCCCTTTCAAATGCCTTCAAGTTGAAACGGGGATACGATGTGAAACTATTGTTGGTAGAAATGAAGGCAGCTAAAGGGAAGGATATTACGGAGCACATAATGAGACCGGTGAAGGTCATCCCCGCTAGCCTTCTTCCAGTTAGTTATGTCCCACTGTTAATTGGTATACTTAGACTTGGGAGGGAGCCAATGAAAATGAAATAGTGGTGGATGTGGAGGCAGGTGGGAAAGAGACTGATAGTAGTATTAATGTAAGTTCTGATTGAGTGAATAGAATTGATTATATTCCACATACTTGTTGGGTCCAAATGCTTGTCTGTGAAATACCTAACATCACGGTGGATTTCAGGAGCGCCGGAGTATGAGCCCATCAGCCCAACTTACATCGGGGCAACTGAAACAGATCATTGAGGACGAAAAGTAGACTGAACAAGGTGCAGGAGAGATCCAGGAGCAAGTGGATGGCAAGGAGGAGCTCGATCCAGGAAATCCCAGTTCAGTATTGAATACTGTTCTCAACACAATCAACAACAAATTTGAACACAAGTGTCTTGAGAAGGCGGTCAGGCTGCTGAATGCTCATCCAATTCGTCAATCAATAGATAACCATGTTCTAGGCCACAAGTATTCAATGCGAGGCCTGCCCGGAATGAATTTTCGGGCGCGCCAGGCTTGGGCGATCTGGCTCATCGTGAGGAGGTGGGTTTGGGATGCTGATATGCCAGGATCACTGGTGGCGGATGAAATGGGACTTGAAAAGACTTCCACCTCGGTGGCAACAGCAATGATTTGCAAACTGCTGACTGAGAAAGTTCTAATGGGGTTACGGTTGTTGATTGTGAGGGGGAATACCCTTGACGCGTGGGTGAATATCATACAGAACGACTTTCCTGGGGTAATCGGTGAAGAACGGGATTGGTATCCACTGCGGAGACATAATTCGGTGCCCTTGTGCCTCATGGAGATCCAGAACACTCCACCGCAGGGGCATCCAGCACTAACATCCGCCCATGAACCAATTCTGGTGGTGACAATGACCGGAGTTGCAGAGACGTCCAAGAGTGTCATCGACGAGATGACATTTGCAACAGATATCACACTCATTAACTTGTTGAATGCTGAAAATGCGAATCTCACCCACAAGGATATGAACACCAGTCTTGACGAGCCAGAAAACCGATGGAATATCCACCTTGTGTTGTATGATACCATAACATCCAGAGCGAAACAATCAAGCAATGGCCAACTCTCACACTGTTCATGGAGTATTGGGATATTTGATGAGTCTCATCGGTACAAGACGAAAAATAGTGTGGGCTGGCGATTTGGGATGAATGCGAGGGTCGGATTCAAACTTCAAGTCACTGCAACGCCAGGTATCCATTGACTCCATGACTGGTGTTGACAGACGATGTAGCTGTTTTCAGATGTGCCTGAATATCCACAGGATGATACTGTGATGGAAAAGCGCGGCGCCGAGGAACTTTATTCCACAGTCAAGAGTTCGATGCATGCTATCCGGACTGAAACAGAAAGACGCTCAACAGGATGCGGCACATTGGATGATCCAAATTGCAAAGCCCTGGACTATCAGAAGGTGGTCAGAATCGAAACTTGCGAATGGGAAACCACATGTTCGGATACCGAAGGAGAATGCACACCCTGTTCATCTCGAATGAACTGAAGGAGAGCAAGCAAAACTGAAGACCCTTGTGGAGTGATACACTTCACGGGGTGCTTCAGGAGCGTGCAGGGTTCATCAATGGCGGCTGGCATGCTTGGCATTGGAATTGGGAGTCCCCGAGGATCGGAATGACGTTTCTGGACAATGGTACGATGAATGGCCACTCGACACTTGGGTGGATTCTCCCATTGTCCGATGGCTGAGAGACAAATTTCTGCCAATGCTTGTCAACGAACCTGCAGAGTATCCCGAGCCCGATGAGGACGAAGCATCAAATGAGGCGCTCCTGCTCCAGCATGAAATTATTAAAAGCACCTTGCCTCGTGCACTGCCTCCTCAAAAGGGGGTGGCATTTTGTCCGCTGCCAGGCCAAGTTCATCGTTTGAAGTCATGGCTCACAAAGTTTTTTGCAGATCATTTGGATATTTTCTACATGTATGCGGAAATGGGCAACGATGAGCACACAGAAATGCAGCTCAAATTCCAAGATTCGCCAAATCCCTCTGGGTTCGTAATTACACCCAAAGTGGGTGGGACAGGCCCAAATCTCACAGCGGCGAACCATGCGGTACTAACTCAGAAGTTCTGGGTATTAAATAAGCAGCGCCAGGCATTTGCATGGGTTGTCCGACTGGGGCACAACAGAGTTCCAGACACCTGGCTATTGAACACTGGACCTGGCGGTTATGATAACAGAGTGAGCGATCTCCACCAGCTCTATGGAGCGGCTCAAATGAAACTCCTGCATGGCCTGATGAGCCAACAAAAAATCACGACTTCGATGATATACCAGATTCTGGAGTGTCGCGAAGACCATACGAAGAAGCCTACACCGCAGCGAGGTTTCGTGCCGTCAGATGGTGAGGATGAACGATAATTATGTGGGCAGTGTAATCAAGGTACGCCTCTTTAAACATTCTACCAACACAATCACACCACCTGATGCAAAATACGCAGATGGTATGGAGAATAAGGGGCAATTGAAGAGTCCAGGAGTATTGGTTAGAATTTGATTCCATTTCGTGATAGATGATTCTTGTGATGAATATAAGATGATGGCAATGGGAAACTGAGATCTGGTAAACTGAATCATAGCCTCATTTTGATGCTCCAATATGTGATGAAATGCAGGTGCGCCGGTTCAATGGCCGACTAGGCCAAATTCTGTGGTGCCGTACATTTCTCTATGTGTCAATTTGACGAAGCTGCAGTGACATATCATCATCATCGTAGATTGTCCCTGTGGAATTGTGATACCTAATCCTGCGAATGGGATTCCAGTTATCAGGTGAGCCTGAACCTCCATGTGTGATTCAAATTATTTGTTTCTTGTCTATTGCAGGCTCACTGGACACTAGAATTGCGAAAGAATTTGGGATATTCACTGATTCAACAATGCCGAATAATTTTCAGTCAATTGCACATGAGTATCGCTATCAACATCTCAACTCTCCTGAGACTGATCCATCATAGTATATCTCTGATCCTCAAGGGATAGAAAGACTGTCTAAGTGATATCAAGTTGGTGTATCGTATCTTAAGACAAGGCTCGCGTATTCCAGGCCAACTGGAAGAATACAGCCGAGTATTTCCTCGCTCAGGAACGAAGTTCAGGCACACCTCACATCCACTCACCTGTCGAGTGTGATGGTCTCAGATTTAGCACCGCACGCATTTACTATTCAACGGCTAATTTCGCCATGCCGGCACTCATTATTCACATATTATCCCACTCCAGGCACACCTCTGAACCATGAATACCCACTTTACATTACATTTGAATTTGTCGCTGCCAGCACACAGAGTGTCATCTGTCAGACACTAAACTTTTAGGTGCAGGCGCAGCTCATCCCGCTCGAACACAGCTACTATCTGAATCTATACTTCATTGGTATGTGCAGGCCGCCGCGCCAATGCCATATCTGGCATGCTCCATGTCAACCTATCCTTTGGAGGAAGGTGTCCACCACACGCTTACTGTAGATGCACTGCCCTGGCCGATAAGTGCCCACACATAACTGAATTTTGACTAAGAAGTGTGTTCGGACCTTACATTTCCAAGATTCTACAATAGCTTCTGTTGTTCAGGCTCCATAATCGAGCTGCAGCTTGAGAGAGTGAACCTTAAAAGACAGCTTCTGCTTAGCGATTCTACAGATGACCGGCAACTCCCGCTCACTTGTATACCGCCCTTCCTCGAATAGGCTTAAATTCGCAATGCTTCTAATGCAGACTTTACTGCATTTTCTCCAACTTGTATATTTGGGCCGCTAAAAACCGTATCTTAAAATAGATTATGAGAACCGATTTCCGTCAAGACAGCTCGAAGAGATAGAATCTGAATGCCAGTGTCAGCTCAGCGGCTCAATCGGTGACCGGCAAGCTCCCGCCCACCGCATATCTTGAACGCCTGAGGTTCGCGACAAATCATAAACAGACGATATCTGATTTCCGCAAACGTCCAATCCCAAGTGTGCATGAAGAACAAATCGTGATGAAAGCTCGAGTAGAGAAAAGGCAGTTTCTGAGGGTACAAGTTAACTGTCAAAGTAAGGTGAGCCTGAAATCGCAGCTATTAGATTGTATCCTGCATGCCAATTCAATGCTAGCTGCACCTCAATTGGGCGGAACTACATGCTGTTATTTGTCTTTCCACTGTCAGATGAAGCCTCATGATGCATTCATATTGTTCTTATGCACTGCTTTGAACGCCAAAATTTATGTCAAGTCAACATTGTAGCATTGAGACTCATAATGTTTGTGATTAAATGATGTGGTGTTTACATGATAGTATGCGCAACATCTTAATGTGAGTGACTATTTATGACCCATTCGCTAGCAATCTTGGCATTGACGAGAACTGGAATCGATTAGATTACCCCTGAGTCTTCATCATACCATTACCATTCCTTCTCCATCTTGAATCTCTTCTTTGTAAACCCAAATTCTCCATCCTCTCTTACACTGACTGATACATATTGTGACTTCAGCAGACTCAGAGCGCTGAAAGGCGAGTTCTGCACCGGATATTGCCTAATCGACCGCTAACTTTGCTGCAGAATCCTGAAACAACCGAATATCATCAAAATTGGGTGTCTATCCGACTGCTATACCGCATTTGGAGATTCATATTTATCCTGTATCAGCAACACACTCAGTTTGAACCCATGTAACTTCAAGTGTTGCCATTCACGATGGTCCCAACTCTACCCTTGGTGCAGGTCCTGCCTGATTTTTCAACACACCGACATTTCTGTGCCACGCAGTCAGCTCTCATATGCTCGAACCAGAGGCATAATGAACTACCTTCGGCAGAGTTATATGCAAGGGCGATCATGATCAACCCAATTCTCAGTATTCCACCTATGTTCGGCCCTGAGGGTTAGTTAGTGATACAACCATGTTAATGTCTCGAGTTCTTCAGGTACATCTGATTCACATTCTAGGTGTGTTGGCATAATCCAACCTCCGATTCTTGCATCAATAGCGTATTTGGATACGAATGCTAACATTCAGGAATTGGGGGCATAAACAATCCATCTAATCCGATGCACCTGACGCTTCCGAAATCACAACACGCAACTAGCTTCGACAATATATATATGAACCGCAGACACTGTGGGAATCTTTCCAGGCACGCCTCGAATTGCCTCCTCCTCAACCGCGTGCTCCTTTGTTGCCCTATTTTCCCGTTATTCTCTTAAACTTCCTACTGTATTTACTCATATATGCTTCTGTCTACATTCCGCAACATCACTTCATCAACATGGAACATACTGCCAGCCAGGTGAGGAATCACTATTCACAGAGGAATCAAGAAGCACACAGCGAGCGAGCACTGGCACGTGCATTCAAGGAGACAGCCACATGTCATTGCTGATCACATGTTTGAACTTCAACCTTCCTGTATAGTGTTAGAGATAGCTAATGTCCGCGCTATAATTCAGATGAACCAGGATGATGACGATGGTAATCGGGAGGAGATCAGTGATGACGACAGTAAAGACGCGGGAGAGTCCACCTTGTCATATGATATCAAAGAAGACGATTTGAACACCCAGCAAGAGGTACTACATCTAGACCAGGCGCGCCGCGATAAGATAATACTAACTACAAGGGTTCCATTGCCAAAGAAACGGCACCGTGCCGATACTGTCATTGCCTGCGCATCACTTCCAAAGCTGCAACATCCAGCCGGGGCCATGGCACCACCATTGCTCAAACGCCACAAGTCAAACATCAACATATTACACGAGTCTGACATTGTACCCCCCCAGGCGCTCCGGGTTCCCAAGGCGGGTGGAGATCATTGTGTTCCTCAACCAAAGGCCGGTGGAGATCACAACGTTCCTCAACACCAAAAGGCTACCTTTGAGGTAGCGAAACGGTTCATGGAGGCAATCTTGATCACCAAGACTCCCTTGCCAATCGTTTCCGATGAAAAGTACACGATGGTTGATGAAGCTTGGAAACTAGCCATTGAAGCCCAGGATCGACAGCGGGTATTAGCAGGTGCTCCTGTAAGTACACCATCTGTGTGTCAATTGCCCGGTGGTCCATCTCTTAAAATTGATCCGCTAACCCGAGGAGCCATAAGTGTTTACTCAGTTTTGTGCTCCTCGATTGGACTTGTGATGATACTAATCCCCAAAGATATACATACTTAAAACTAGAGATTAGTACTATTCGAGGGCGTTGGGCAGATGGAGCTCATCAAACTATTGTCCGAAGTTACCGCTTGGATTTAGGATTCCAGACTGAGCTTCGAATCCAGGTTATGGAACTCCTGTTTGATGATGCTTATCTCTCGAAGGTCATCGATGATAAGAAGTCCTGGTTCACGTGGATGGAAGTGCTTGACTGAATCTACCATCAGTTTTTGTTCACTGCCATTAGCTTGGGGCGACAACCGACCACATTGCAGGTCTTTCAACCGCTCACACCGCAGACGTTAGCCCTTGTGGCCGCCTCTATTCCTTGTGCGCTGTCTGAGTATGCCACTGGAAAGAAGGTTACAGTGATGTTGTCTCAAGATGAATATCAAGGTAAATTTTGCCCTTCCACGGTGATGGATTGTATTACTGCAGAAGCCACTGCACTCATCAATTACACATGGTGTGTTGCTTTATACCCCCCCCCCCCCATGGTTATCTTCCGCTATAATAGGCGCTCCTCATTCCCCATCGGCACTCCTCAGTCCGGATTGGTTCTTTGATATTTCATTCAGCACTCCATACTGCATTTCTGTCGGAGCTCCTCCTCTAGAATGGGCGTTCCTCAATCCCTTCCTCGACCTCGATCAGGAGCGCCTCTATTCCAGTCCAGACTCTTTACTTCCCTCCCTCACGGCGATGCTCAGCCTAGATTGGCTGCTCTGCTGGACAGGCGCTCCATGGCCTGGATTTGCGTCCCACAATTTCATTCCGCACTCCTCTGTCACCATCATCTCTCCCCTTGCCCACCCTGCAGTCCACATCAGGCACTCCTCCTTTCCAGGTGGCGCACCTCTTTTCCCCGCGAATTCATCATATTGCCTTTCGAACTCCATTTCGATTCATTGCAAGCCAACCTCTCAATTCCAACCCTTTAGATATCACAAATCGAGCCAAACGACATTGGAATTCAATTTCGCCCACTCGCCAGGCCCGAATCATTCGGAAATACCTGGAACGCCTCCAGCTTCTTTGCGCCATTGATGAATTGTGTGTTCCTGTGTTTGTCAGCACTGATGAGATGGGAGATGTAGTGGATGACATTGAGACCATGTTCGATTGATATCATTCGATCACTTAGCCGGGTTATTGTTTCTGGTTTACCTGCTTTCATTTTTCAATCACTCGTCATTTTCCTTGGTTCTCCTTAATGTAGCGATGCAAACAGTAGAATGTTGAATTAGATGCTGGGTACTATAGTATGATTCAGAAGTTGATAATCAACAATAATCTATGCATCATACATGGAGGGTATTCTTATTGCTCGTGTACATCCGGAGAATCTCAGATACAGCCTGCAGTCATTTGAATGAATATCCCTAAGAACCCTGGCATCACTCAGAGTTAGTATGGGATTCCCGCATTGGTTGGGCGACAGTCCCAGGTGCTCCCAAACTTATCACAACTGCTCCCACGGTCCTTCCGTTCCAGTCATCAGAGATCCCAGTGACTCCGAAGGCCGGCCGGACTGCTCTGCTAGGGTCTGATTCTCTCCTGGAATTGACGCTTCTAACTTTACACTCCGCATCCTCTCACACACTCCTGGAGGCTCCTAGTGACTAAAATACCTTCTGCTGATGTGAGGTCAGCACCGAAATAGTAGGATAATGTCATGGCAGTCTGTGATCCAAGGCCAGGTATGTATATATGTATATAGGTCACTACTACAGCACTTTGAGCTGTACTCAATATGTTACCTCATATTTCCCCATATATACTCACTCTGGCTCATGTGCAACTGTATTGCTATATCATACATTTACAGCCAAGTGTTTACATACGTACCCTTACAGGTATATCTTCTGCACCAAATGTAGTACCTTATATTCCTGTTCCTGAAACGATTCACTATTTAACCCATTATCTACCATAGTATATTGCAGCCTACCCTTTTGTATATATTCTACAGGTACACAGATATCAGCAATCACACTTACACAAAAATGCACCTTGAATATAGAAATATTTTAACTGCATCTATACTCATTACAACACAGGCAGTTGACAGTACTTTTCCCAAATATTCAATTATGAATCATATGGAGATGAGGTATATATTCTGGACTCTAAATACACAGTTCCGTGTAATTGTATATGTTTTCTACCTAAGGCAAGACAGAGTACCTCACACATGGCTTCTAAATACAGCTTACTGTGGCTATCTTAACAGTCCAAGTCATTTCCAGCAATAATCACAAGTTGTCCAGATGAAAGTCCTGCATAGCCTAATAAACGAACCAAATAATACAATCTCAATGACATCCTACATTCTAAAGACTGATATTAACCACTCCAAGTAGTTCTTTGAGATGAGAGAAACTTTACACTCATATAATAAAGATCATGACAAGTATTATTCTCAGATAATGAACATAGTCGAAATAGAAGTATGCAACAAATGTTTTGCTGATACTTATAGCATATTCTTACTGACAACTGTAGTCAAGTACTCCAGCTCTTCACTGTACATATATCTCACTACTGCAATTTAAAGTTTGGAATTTCTAAGGTGTTATTTCTGGAAACTAAATTGTTTTCAAGGGAAATATGGGGTTATGATATGATTGTGCATATATAGCTAGGTATCAGAACCAATGAGAAACCTACACACATTTCGTTGTACAGTTGATTCGAAAGTTAGTATCACTACAGAAATTGTGTATTTGCGATTCATTCTGCGAAATGACTCATATCTATTCTATGGTTGGCTTTAATCACTTCTTGAATTAATCTCAAAATTTATATTAAAAATCAACCTTAAAATATTTTTGAACTATTGATTGATTCAATTATCACAGATAGTAAGTTTAGTATACTTTGTGAACAACAGAACTGAAGATCCTAAATTGACAATAAACAACAGAAATTGATTCAATGAAAGTATTGTGTTTGATTAATACTTAGATGTACATGAAACAAAGCTACTCAATTACTTACACTGCTTAAAATAAATTATCATTATACAATATCTCTATCTAATTATCTAATTTAGTCTATTTTTTATTCAGCTAAGATACACAGATTACTTGTTTTTTCAACATAGTCTAGATTAGACTATTTGTAGTACTTTATCACAAATTATTAACTCATCAAGTCTTATTTAGGCATACCTCATCAACTATTCATACGGGGTATTTTTGATAAATTTGGCATTACTTGTATATTCCCAGTGTGTTAACTAGAACAATATGACTTCTAATTTATTGAAAATGTCAGTCACACTTCAAATTGGCAATAGAATACAGTCACAGGTTGGTATACATTAATTGTCTATTAAACCAAAATCTTGAGAGCATTATATTAAATTGTAGCAGTATAAAGAATATTTTCCTTCATTGTACATAATGTAAGAAGAGTTGACTACTTAATACCCACATGTATGTTTGGCCCACTACTAATATAACTAAGCCAAGTATTTGAAGAAATTGATTCTAAGTGGCATTTTGCAGTTACCTACAGAGTTGCTGTGCAGCTAACTTACTTGGCTGAAAAACTACAGCTTTTGTAGCAAATATTCAGACAGTTAATATATAAAAGTTGGAGGTTTAAATACACAATTCAGTTGAAATCCAATTCAGTTAGTCTTGGATATGTCATGAACATAGCCTATTAGAGTCCATTGTATATGGGAGTTGTTGTTGCCTGCGTAGTTGCAGAAGAAGAAAGACTCACTTTGCATATTTCTCATTTTCCCATCATTCTCTCCTGATTGAATTTATCCCACTATGAATAAGCAACCAATTCTTATAAATTTTATTATCTATCTACTTGGTTTATCTAATAGTCACCTAGTAGAGTCTTTACCATTATGAAAAGGAATATTTTGTTAGAGCCAGCCAAGATATGGATAAATCTAAAACAGAACGTCAGACTATAGCAGTCAAAAATATATTGTTGGCCTACCATATTTCGTAAACTATGTGATAGGTAATACCACTAGAGGTTAAAGCTGACAGAGGATAGATTTTCATAACAGTCCTCTTAGGTACACACTATGATAGTAGTGTTGGTAACTAGATGAATTTTGGATTTATTTCTATATACAATTTATCGTCTGATACCATCCAATTTACCTTAATAGAAATAATATAAATTTATGTATTATTTATATAGTCAAATTTGGTAAGTAAAGCTGAAAGTCAAAGGATATTCAAATCATTATATATTAAAAATTTCTCTGAACTGATTTTGAGTGGGCTTTTTTAACCATGGTTTGCAATATTAAAATCAACTAGGAATTGTTTCCATTAAATTTCCCCCTCCTCTTGACACTTTTTAGCATCTATATTCAATTTCTACTTTGGATGTCAGTTCTCACTTCAATTATTCCACTAAATAGAAAATATTTCATATTTTTCAGTTGCTTCATATACCATATCAGTGCAAGACTATTCTAAATCTAACCCCTTAAAGCTTGTCAATTTTAATGTTGGTGGATAAAAGACCATATTAGAGGTTAGGTAAAGTTACTATTAATGATTATACTAGTAACTTATTCACTGCTAATATATATTCATCCAGAGTTCTCTGAAATATTTCAACTAAGAAATACTGTAATTTATGCTGCAGAATAACCCCTAGCAAGATTAATAACACATACTATAAACTTTTAAATTATCAGTAGTACAAAATCATAGTATACAGCATTCTCTGCACATATTAATACATACAACTGAGACAGATTCATTTCCTCTTCATAATAATTATAATTGTATGCTTCAAACTAAATCATTACCACTTATTGTCATAACTCTATCCAAGCACCCCCTTGGTATATCTATCTTATTGTATTGAATTGCTCTACATGAAATAGATTGTAGGGCGCCCAGGGATTAAAGATGTATATTTTACACTGATATTTAAACCACTGAATATTATTATTTATACAGGTATTCATTATCATATGTCCTCAACTGCTCTTTTTGACTATATCTATGTAATAATACTAGTAATACTGGTTAACTTAACCATTGAACTTTATTCATCTCTCCAGTTTCACAGGTAGGTCAAGTTCAATTTGTGGTACATTGACTAGATCATCATTGTGGATAGTTAGAATTGAAGAATGAATACGAGAGTAAACTATTATGTGATTATCAGTTAGATATTTTACCAAAACCATCTTATCTCCTGTATATCTGTTTACCCTTAGTTACTAATGTGTCTACAGAAATATACATATATAAATATAAACTTCATACTGTAACTCTTCCAGACTTCTTGCAAGATCCCCTCTATATTACATTTGCCTCAATCTAGCATGAGTTATATACCTAGCCTTTGCCAGTTTCTTCAATAACTCTGACAAATATAATTATATCTGTATATCTACTTGACTTGCTAATATCTATCAAACTCTTTGTTTCAAAATGGAACACACAGTTTGACATGTAAAATGTTATTGATTACAGCAGAATCAAAGAGGTAACATGGAGAGCAAAGCCATCAGTGAGAGTGAACCATACATGTTGATCAAAGGCTTGAGTTTCAATCCCAGCTTTAAACTGATTAGTACTGAATTGGTAAATATAGGAATATCTTTCCATTAATGTGAAGACCAGATACAGCAATTCTGATATTATGCAACATTGATAGTAATAATAACCAAGAAGCTAATATGTCATTGTAGATGGAAGAAGAGGATTTGCATGCCCTGCTAGCAATTGGTCTATATAACTCAATATGTTAGAGCAAAACCCTACAGTTGACAAATGCATTCCTTCCACAGAACCAGAGCTTTGAATATGCTGCCAGTGCATTTCATCATCCAACTTCTTTGAAATCAGCTGAGTCTCAGCCACTATGATAACTCAAGTGCCAAAGTATACCATTAACAATTTTCAAAAGTCAGATTTTGTATTAACTCAGACAACTGTCTTCAAAGACCCTTGATAACTTGACAATCTCTCTCCACTGATGAGCTACATTCCAATCGGCAAAAATAATTTTACAGCAAATTGTATACATCAACAATCCTTCGCTATTCTTTTTACATAACATTTACTACATTATTCAGAATAGTTAGCCCCTTCCAATTGAGACTTGGATTATCATCCTTCTGTTGCAAGTGCATCTGACCAATATTCACAATCTAACAGTTATCAGATGATTTATCACACATTATTTATTCCTAGATGGAAGTTGCTGTTAATTGTCCTTCATATTCCTGATTAGACATTTCATTTTATCTACTCATGATTGCAAATTAACGCATAATTTCAGCTAAATATTTTTACAATTAGAAACTGATAGTCAGATGCAGAACTTTGCACCATAGTTACCAGTTACTAATTGTATTTGAGTATAGAAACTGAGTATAACATTCAGCTTAACAATCTCCTATTTGATGATTCATAATGTCATTAAAGACCAAACAACCCTGTTTGTGTAAGTGGAGATGCTTGATTTGATGTACAACCAGTTGTATATACAAAATATCTATGGATAATATTCAACAATATCTCATGACTTTCAACCAATTGTTTTTGAACCAGTACAATGTGGTGCTGCAGCAATTTGTTGGGTACAGTCTGAATACCAAATTGGCAAGAAGCTTAATACAATGTTCTTCTAACCAATATTTAGAAGAATTTACTTTATGTGGTTTGTGGATAATATTTTTCATCGTAAAGTCTTCTCCATTGTCAACTTATTCTACAAGCCACCTTCTTTGTGTATTATGTTATTGTTTCATTTATCTCTCAAGTACAATTTATAACATAATGTTGCTTAGCACTTACTGTAGTACCCACCTAGACTGTATTATTACTTTCATTACACTTCAAGATCAGTAGTTGCAGAAAGCTGAATATTCCCATATTGGGTTACATATTACAAATAGAGCCAAATGTTATCGATACTCAAGGTCTGCACCATACGAGGTGAATATCATCTTTGAACGCAATATGGACTTCCCAGTCCAGGCCATAGTTGATTCAATAGATATTCCAGCTAATATTGAGTCTGATAAGATTGTTACAATAGAACTTAATATTGACATTATAGTTAATTGAAATATTTCACTCCCTGAGTTGAATTATTGTGTTGGTGTATGCAGTGGTTATTGGTAAATATGTTATATTTCTCTTTATTTCTTTAAGGGTGAAATGTAAACGCTACATTGTATCAGTTATAGGATAGTTGGATCCAGAAATTGACAATCAACATTTATCAACAGAAAGTATTTCCCATAAATTTCAGATACTAATACCATAAAGCACAATTCATTATTGTCAATTTGACAGTTTTAAGTATCAGCAGCCATACTCTGAAAGCTGATGCCAGAGAATCCAAATACTCTTAGCATATATTGGTACATCTGTACAGCTTAAGTAATATTTCTAGATGATTCCAAACTTGTCTGTAGTGCTTCCAGAAGCTTCTGAACATGTCACCAGTAGTGCCATTCCGTTTGGACTTGATATATACATTGTGAAATACTTTAAGGTCTACCAGAAAGCCCTAAGGTTACATTGATTACTGTTGAAATTTGGCAATTGTAGGTTAATCTTGAGTAACTCTTGGATACTCCCGGAGACTACCAGGGACTAATGTTCATCTTGGTAATGCACTTTATTAAGTAAGCATAATAGCAGTGTAAAATGTTGACAAACTACTACATCCTATATTACAGTAGTAGAAAGACAATTTCTAAAGTCTATATCTAAATTAGGTACCATAATTTGATATGTAAAGTATTTTTATAGTACCTTGAATAGCAGTAATTGAGCAGTCCAGTAGTATCTAGATATCAGCAAGTGTTAACTTGTTTTGACAATAGTTATAACCTCTTGGAGCAATCAAATAGAATATATACTATTGTAACTTATAATATACTATGTTTACAAAAGTAGTACAATACTTTGAAAAGGCTACATCACTGTCAACTACTACAGTTGAAATGTAATTTCAACAATTCACAATGAACCATTTCAATGCCATTTTTGGAATATTCTATCAACCATTCCATATGGTCTTTATGTGTAATATATCCCACTCACTAAGTACAGTACAATTTTATTATAAACAATGATAAGAAACAGTACTAGTTAGTCTTCTACTTCACAACCTGTAGTATGTTTAAGTTATTAGTTCTCAGAATACCATGATGATGCAAACAAAAACATCTCAATAATATCCAACTTCTGTATGTGTCAAGCAGATCATAATTAACATAACATAATGGAATGTGGATACAGTAGTTTGTGCTGACTATGTTCTTGATCAGCTCAAGGATACACATCAGC
>Ga0307515_10001036_pt1 | contig 63495 bp, 60 predicted proteins | sample 17_EM_MG_FD_194513 | JGI IMG/M metagenome (GOLD analysis project Ga0307515, IMG submission 194513) | Populus trichocarpa ectomycorrhiza microbial communities from riparian zone in the Pacific Northwest, United States - 17_EM | ecosystem: Host-associated > Plants > Roots > Unclassified | place... | reverse complement strand
AGATGGGGGATGAAGATGAGAATGATATGGAGGATACGAGCGGATATGAGAAATCAGGGGTACGACTTGCCTGATTGGGTTCGGAAGACCTCGTATTGGTGATAGTTCGCGCCGGATTGGGACTCGTACCTGCCGTTTCGGGGATGGTCAATCGACTCGCACACGAAATTCTCTAAGTCCCAGTTTCTCATGATGATTTCCCCCGATCTCTCACTTTCTTGTGCTCAACTCTACCATCACCTCAGAACACGAAGTTAAGTGATCCCTCTCTATCTCTCCATGCCGTAATCATGAGTTAACACAGAGTACAGCATCATCCCAAGATCGACAGTCTCCCGCTCCCAGTCAGTTTCTCATCTCTCGGCGGGTGTTGTACTCAACTCTCTACTTTCCCACAATTACAAGTTAACCAATGAATAGAGTCTCAGCTGCCGTCGCGCCTCCCTCCAAATCAACCGCCTCCAAGTACTCCTCCAATCTTGCTCGATCATAGCCTGCGAGTGCATCTCCAAACTCGTTCGTCACAGCCTCCAAGTGTATCTCCAAACTCGCTCGATTACGGCCAGCAAGTTCGCACGAGCATGGCTTCCGAGTGCATCTCCAAACTCGCTCGATCACGATCTCGGAGTGTATCTCCAAACTCGCTCGATTACGGCCTGCAAGTTCGCACGAGCATGGCCTCCAAGGGCATCTCAAAACTCGCTCGATCACGGCCTCGGAGTGCTCGATCATGGCCTGCAAGTTCGCACGAGCATGGCCTCCAAGTGCATCTCAAACACGCTCGATCAAGTACATCTTCAAGGAGCGATGGCGGTTGTACGGAGATACAGGGGTAACGGAGGTGGACAGAGTGACGGGGAGTATATATTCGGCAGACCCCGGAGTAGATAGATATCCTCTCATTTCCATCTCCTCTTATCATACAATGAAAATTCACACTCTATGTTTCCCAACTTTTGGTCTCACTCGCTTTGTCCGAGATTTCGTGGATTCACTTAATTGCGTGGATCCTCACGGCCGGGTAGTATCATATCTTCTCACCTTCCTATGCTCCTCGAGCTTATTGTAGAACGAACGCGAGGAGTGATTTTCACAGCGTCACCCATTGCATTGCACTCCCGATGCCAGTGTGTACCCAATGAACCCATTCCGACGTTTGGTCACAGTTGGCCACAACGCCAGAGTGTTTGTTTAAAATAGGAGACCGACAGAGCGAGAAGAAACGGCGAAACGGCGATCAGAGAGCGATATGTGACGCGACGTGTGGTCTTGATGCCGGGCACGGAGTAAACCGCCACCGGGGTGTCTCTGACAGCTCTGACGGAGCGCGTCCACTCTGCCGGAGCCATTCCGCCCGGACGGAAATGTTTTTTGCTGATGTACCTAGCTATGAGCTTTTGTTGTCATTGGATTAGGGGTACATGTCAGAACAGGCTTCTGGGGGTCTATGGTGTGTTTGTCGGGAGTACTGTCAGGTGGTGATGCAGCAGAAACACCGTCTATGAGTAGATAATTAGTTGACAAGGTCATCGATGGCCATTCAGGCACACTTACTGATGTTCAATCATGATTACTCCGGTCGATTCCAGCCTGGATGTAGTAAAATCCCGTCTGGCGATTACTCTTTGTTCGTCGATATAGGGTAATATTGTTAATTGTGAGCCTCCAGTTGGTTGTCATCAGATTATTTCTTTTGCATACAAAGTACTTACCAGGTTTGGGCCAAGTGTTGACCATATTCGGGATATGGTCAGTGAACACATATTCAGACAAATATCGACAATGCTTCAGGGGGTGATTTATAGCCTCAGAGGATATTGGTATGAAAGTGAGCTAACTCAGGTCAGCATATCATATTCACAGCCGTATTGCACCACACAAAATGTGGGGAAGGGGTAAAGGAAGGTCACTGTATGATCAGTTTTCTATATAAACCAAGATAGATACCATACCTCATGAAATAGTCATGCACATCTTCGGCTGAAAATGGTTAGCAGAGAAGGATTCTTTGTCATCGCTGCAATCTACTTTATATACGGTTCACCAAGTGCTGTTGCTGCAATTACCACAATCGGCCATATACTATGTCATTGAGGCATTGTCAATTATACCTATGCCTGAGCCTCCAAGCAACTGATAATGGAGGTAAGATTGTATTAATAGAACGAATTAGACAGTTTCCTAGCTAGCTGTATGCCTGGTTAATGATCATCGACAACTGATAAGCTGGTAGAATGTTTCCTTCGGTAATGATCCTTGACTGGAGCATGGATTCTGATGAGTACAATGAAGTTTGGACAAGTATGTCACTAGGAAGTTATGACTGTTGCTGCGCACTCACAGGCCTCGGATTGAATGAAGTTGGGAGGGCATACAAAGTCAATGTATGTGTAATATCCCCTGTCCTGTTTACCTTCAAACTGGATATAGTTCTTGTTGGTTTGCTGGAGATATCATATTATATCCCTTTTATGACCTTTACAGTCATGGAGCCATATTAAGGTAAGCATCTATTCAAGATTCCAGTATACCAATTGGAGCATATAACAAAGAAACGCAGATTGGGTGTAATTAAGCTTTCTTTTTCTCAGTAGGGTTTCATGGATCAAAGGTGTAGTGAAACACCACTGTTCATGACAAGATGGAGGGATATAAGAGGCCTTCATTCTTCCAAAGGTCACTGCTGTCTGCAATATATTCAACCATACTCCGATTGATACTACATTACATCTCACCTCAATATTAGTATACCACCATCTTGTTCACATATCATGTAGACGAATGAAATGACACTGGAGAAAATGAATATGATGCCATGAGGCAGTCTATTTGGGTTGTATCAATCCTCTGATGAGGATTTGGTATCATTGGATAATATTTCGTGAACTACCACTAGCAAAGTCAGTCCATTCAGAAAACACACCAATCAATATCATTTGCCACAGGGGTATGGTTACCCTCCTTCACCCCAGCCATTTCAAGGAGCTTCTTGGGGTTACCACCATTCTCCATTCAACATGACATGCAGTTCCCAACCAAGCACCTGCGCCAGCGAAGGATTTCCAAGATATGGTCCAAAGCGGCAAGGATATGGCCACCACCAAAGCGGTTATGGTGGATCTCAAATGTTCCCCCCGCTGAAGATTTCAGGACAATGGCTTTCATCTCGAGGTGAACCGGGAGTACCACCAGGACTGCTGGGAATCGATCCAGTCAATCGGCCAACAACTTCCAGCTATACTGCTCCACCAGGACCTCCTACCGGCACAGCAGGAACTCTGTCCGGCGCATCTGGGAAGCCCCCTGTCAGCCTCCAAATGAAAAGAATCCAGGCACAAGCGGAACTTAGGATAACTGCTGTCGCAGGGATTGCGGACTTGCCCTGATTACTGGAGATTTCCCAGAATGAATATAAGGCAGAGGTTAAGTGTGAAGATTCTTCAGACTTGGGAGTTGCAGAAGGCAAAGCCTCAATAAGCCTAAAGCAAACCGAATTCTCCTTGAAGCAATTTGGCAAAAAGATGGGACAACCCAACTACATTGCATTCAACAAGTGGAAGAAAGTGTCAGTGGCTGGCTTTATGGAGAAAGAGCATCGGTCCATTATCTTGGGGCAGAGCTGTTTCATACAGCTTCGAGATGGACCCCAGCATTAGAAGATAATGGAGTCAGACATTTTCACACTACTTAAGAACTGGCTGCTGTTGGAATATTTCGATAATGCCAAAAGAATTGAGTGTCAGCGGGTTGAGATGTGTGTGACAAGATGTGGAAGTGATACTTGGGAGGGGAGGAAGAAGGGAAGGCGAGGCAACTAGTGTCTGGCGACGGATTTGGGACAGTGTGCCGACAACAAGGGGAGAGGTTACATCACAGAGTTGCCTAATACAAAATTTATGTTTGTGATTCACTGGGTGTTGAATGGCAGTGAAAAGCTTCAGTCTCCCAAACATCTCCCAGCCTTGTACACCAATGTGAGACACTGGGAGCAGCTAATTGAGGTCATCAAACAAGATCGAGGCCTGAGAGAGCCCTTCATTCCAACATCAATTCTCAAGTGTGCCCTGGAGCAGGATGAATTGGATAAAGAGTATACAGGATTATAATAGTGTTAGCAACGTTTCTGGACCGTCACATCGGGTCCGGGTGCGGGTCCAAACTGACCCTATGCGAAATTGTCGGTCCCGGTGGTCAATAAACCTGAACCGTCAACTCGGGTACAGTTTGATGAAACACTCCCAACCTGTCGGCATTGGGCGGGTTGTCAGCGGATCGCCCAGTGGGTCCATCTATAGATCCATATCAGGCTGTTGTTTTTGCAGTTTGTTAACAGTATCATATCAAAATCGCGTGTTCAACAACCAGTAATAGTTTTTTGGGTGTTTTGCAGTTTGAAATATCGATAAATTTGGAATCGGTGTTTTACCTTTGATATATTGTATTTTTGCCTATAACGGCAGTCAATAATTCGGCTATAAGTGCAAAGATCCACGCAATGCCTTGATTATGAGATATGCAAAACCTAAAACTGTCGACGCTGTGTTGACGCTCATTTTCCGGATGCGGCAGGGAGCATGTCACTGATGTTTTTGGCAGTAAAGGCTGCCAATAACTCATAAATGCATGGCTGCAACCAATCGGAACATACAGTACCCAAGATGTAAAGCTAATAATCGGTGACACTCCATTGATGATCGTCCTCAGAATTGGTGGGTGACTGTGTTGCTGTCTCTTTTGCCTTCACAGGCTGGCAATACTTCGGTTATGCGTAACAGCGACCAAATCACTATTCAATTACCATTCTTACAAGTGCACAAATTGTTGACCCTCCGTCGACCCTGATTGTGTTATATTGTCCAATCAATATCAGCTGCCATTGATAATTGTTTTCATCATGATTTGAACCTATTGGATGCCTTTCTGACACATTGAGACTCAGCCCTGTGGCAAAGCCAAGCGCGGTAACATCTTTGCACTGTTCGCTCTCACACGACTAAAATTCATATATCTTGCCACAAGATTCATTGTGCCTGCTATACATCTGTTTATCAACCGATATTGACAAGCTACTGCTCACTATTCGCCCATAATATATCTCTACCTGAAACACTCAGTCAAGCAACATAAAGAAGCTGGTAAAACATTGACTCATTCTGTTCGACATTTTCTTCGCTCCCATATTCCCCCTCTTGTCAATTGCATTGACTGTCAACAACACCATTCCAGCATGTCTCTTTGAGTTCCCTGTTGGCCGAATCCATCCGGGAACATTTGGCATGGCACTCCCATCCCTCTGCTCTGGGCATTCCGGATCCTCGATGCCATTGTCTTGCTCTATATCAGATTCAACATCTACCTCGCAATCATCTTTGCTGTCATTTGGATCATCCAAGTCGCCATTCCAGTTAAGCCAATCTTCAGTATCTGAAATGTTTTCAGGTGCACTATTCTCATCAGTTTCCACAAAGGGACAGTTGAGTCTTCTGATTTGGTGGGAATTTATTATTCGAGTTCCTCCCCTAGGGAGGTCCTTTGCAGACACAGCTGGTTGCTACAGTGATCTCACTGACAATTTAAATGCAGCCGCACCTTCATGGTGAAAGAGTGACCAGGCTGGTATGACGATCCCTTCAGTGTCTGAAATGTATCCTACGGGTGTCATCTGCTTGTTTTGATCGGATGATTCCTTCTGCGTAGGATGTAGGTTTTGGCTGCCCTGCCACATCTCCATCAAGTCGTGAACCTTGGCCATGATGTGTAATTTCCTCTCCTCCGCCTCTGTCTCCATTTCTGAGTTGTTTTCTGTGTTTGTCATATCCCATGTTGGGTCATCACCTGGCAAAATCACGTTATTGGCTCGAGCAAACTGCCTTACAAACAACTGTTTTGCCAAGGGTCTCACCTGTGGTTGTGGACTGCCTCCAGCCGATGACATCATGGCCCAGGGAAAAACTGGCCTCGACTCCGACACCATGTGGTAGGATAGAGAATATGTGGCGCACCACATTGGCGAGACTAGTGTACTTGGAGTGTGTTTGCTCTTGTTGTCACCACCAGTTGGTAATGTCCGGTCACCAAAATGTTCTGCTAATCTCCATTGCGTCGGAGTGGTAATCATTGAGATTCGGATTAATTTGCCCCCAATTCTTTGGTGCTTCAGGCGGTGAATATAAATAGAGCCTGGCAGCGGTCAACGTGTGTGCTGTGCGATCGCTTCGTCTGGGTGTCATTTCAGCAACATTGTTAGGAGTTAAGTATTCTTCACCATCACTGGACAAATGATATGGATCAAAGGATGTTTGACGGGATCCTGAAGCCGTCATGGAGGGGACGAGATTGCTGCTCGGTACGCTCTCAGGTTTATTGGCCGGCACACATCATTATTTGGCAGAGTATTCATTCTCCATCTACTTCGGAAAGGCCTGTTGGTATGGGGTGGTATAGGAGGTCTCGTCCTCAGGAATGCTATCCATTACCTTGTCCCACTTTCTAAATGATCACAAATTCTGGAAAGGATTGAGGATATGTGCTGAACTGAGATGCATACCCGTCGATGGAGTCAGTTCAGAATAATAATTGGACTGCTTCTGTTGAGCCAACTTCACGGCCAAGAACAAATTATCCTTCCATTGAGTCTTCTTCTTAGCCAAAGCTCGCATGATGCCATCAGTGCGATCGAACATGTCATTGTACGCTTTGATAACGTGATGCAATGTGACTGTATGCCTCATCAACATCCACAGGGTCCAATATCAGAATGGCATCAACACTTCCATGACATACATGACGTACATGACAATAGCCCATTCATCCTGAGTTGTGAGGAGTGGCCGGTAGTCACTGTATGTTCGATTTTGGAGCCACTCGCGGGCGAATTCTCTTGATCGGTAGGCTCACTCAAGTAACTCCAGTGTCAAGTTCCAATGTGTCTCCACATCCATAATAGGTAGTACTGCAATGCGGACATGGGCTTTTTGACTGTCAATGAACTCGTTTCGATGACCAGGTGTCAGGTTAATCAATACAGCAAGCATTCTCTGTTATATGAAGGTCAGTTTCAGAACTTTCAAAATATGTTGAAATACGTACTTTCTCAATTATGTTTGCTAAACATGGTCTCGTGGCCGACACCTTGTTGATTCTAGCATTGCCCTCTTTTCGAAGTATTTGACTCTTCCCAATGTCGATGCTATCATTCTCTCCAAATTGGTGATCGTGCTCATGGGCTTCCCAAGACTTGGTGCAGCCATTTACACCCAGACTACTCAAGAATGTACCACAAGCCAGCTGTATGACGTGCGCCATGCAGGGTATGTGGTTGCTCAAAGCAGGCCACTCGTTTCTGGAGGCCTCCAGTGTTGATTGCAGCTCGCATGTCATCAAGTAATTGGAGGAAGCATTATCAGTCGTAATTCCAAGCAACTGGCCATCGGTAAGCTCAAAATGATCAAGCAGGTCCTTCAGAAGCACAGGGAGCATTGCTCCAGTATGTCGGTCCTTGACCCATTATCCTGAAGAAGCTGTTGAAACCGGAAATGAACACGCAATCAACCTCATCAAAAGCGAGTTGTATCTCACGCGATGTCCAATTGCGATCCATAAAGTCAGCAATGACTGACGTTATGGCCAGTTTGTTCGGTGATGTCAATCCGGCCAACGCTACACCAACTTCAGTTCTTGACAGCAATTGGTTGTTAATGGCAGCGACGGTCAGCACATATTCCCTCGGGCAAATGTTGCTAGGGGTCGAGGCAAACGGCAGAACTAGGTCACTTCGTAATGCCTTATATGACTGTCATAGCTCGAGATTTGATAGAGTATTCCAGGGAATATGAGCTGAGACAAATCCTAACCTGAGGTATCGATTCCACGTGCCTTGCTGAATGTTTGAAATTTCAAAGTCCTTAGCTGCCATTGTGGGGAGTTTTGTCTGTCATTTCGGTCAATATGGATTAACCTAGATGTCAAATATGAATTTCCTCTGCAAACTTACCATTGTACTTCCTCGACTTCCTTGCTTCTTCAGGATGGCGAAAGCTGTTCCATCGCCCATCAAACTAGTCAAGTCAGTGACCTCCGACTCTGTTAACTCATTTCACTTTGCAATGTGAGCATTTGCCAGCAAGTTTTTCTGCATTGAGCTGGTCCCATGTTCAGATGGATGGCAAAGAACTTGATGACAAACAATACATATGATTCCAGGGCTGCCAGTCTCCTCAATTCTGCAGTGCAAATAAAATCGCCGTGAAGACGCATGTCTACAATTTTTCCAAGCAATAGGACGTTTTGAGCCTACATTCATTGAAGCCCGCCAAGTGTCACGGCTCGAGCTGTGAGTGGTGTATCGCAAGGTACTTAGGAATAGCGTCGGGTGCATGGAAGAAGTTAGTGTTACAGAAAGGCGGAGATGTCGATAGATGCGGAGATTGTGTGGGAATATGGTTAGATTGTGGTGGTGCAAAATGATATGATACGGATGTGGTCTGAAGTGTTGCGACATCGGACAACGTGGCGTGGTGGTGGTGTTGATAAGAGTAATGTTGGTGGTGTGTAAGATCATGGTTGAATATCCGGATCGTATATCGGACCATGGGGAATGATTCGAGGGAGGTAGATGATGTGTATATAAAGAGAGGTTATTTGGGGTTGGAGGATTTCCTTCTCTTCTGTCTTTACTCGTTCTCTTGTATAGCAAAGCAAGTATAAAATTGATCCAGCTCTGACTCTTGTCTTGTCCTCGATTTCCTCAAAACCAATTCCGAGCGTCATTTTCAGATTACGATATCACATGACCGTTATCAATATCGCCTATGTCCGACCCCGCCCATTACACTAGAACGTGTTCCTTACAACATACCTGATGTTGAATGTATTGTCAACATTGTTTGACTCCCTGTTTTGATTGTGTTTGGTATTACTGTGAGGTCACCAACAGTTATATTTCAATTTGCTACCTGTGTAGCCATGACCTTGCAAATTTAGATGTGCTTGCACCCTTCTAACGGCTGTAAGTACTGCAATACACTTTGTTCTGTTACCTGTTGGGTATATCTTGGACCGAATCATCGGTGGTTCCACGTTTGTTATGATTGCGTTGACGACTTACCATGACTTTCCGGATTTGATATCCACCAATGCCCACATCAATCCCAATATTCGGATGCAAGAGTACGACAGTAACTGTATTTCCCGAACCAATTGGTTTGACCTTGCCAGAACTAATTCTTCGTTGTCCAAACCTGAACCTTTGAACACCTTCGAAGGCATCGAGGGATTACTGAATACCCAGATAGACGACCTCACTTTGCCTGCTTACTTTTGGGAGCAGTCAGACGTTCCCTCTCCTTGGAACACTTATTGGGTAGAAGCCACTGCATATAGGGGAGGCTTGGAATTGGACGACCCCATGTTTGGAAGTAACTGGACCAAGTATTGGGGAGCCCACGCTTGGTTCGAATGTGACCCGGAATTACCTTGCGAGTGCGAAGAACATAACTGTTTAGGCACGCATTCAATGGAAGGACACACACCGGCGGCAGCAGCCACAGCAAAACCTGCGCCGGTGCAATTGATTGTTATTGAAAGTCTTGCCCCAACCCCCTCGGACGTTGACGCATACAATTGCCACTGGTAGATGTGTCTGAATCGTTGCGATGTCATGATCAGAACAGCATGATCGGGTCGCTCTAGTGTCCGCGGATGACCAGGCCATCATAGAAGGAATTGTCAACAAGAACCTGCTAGAAATCGACTTCGGGGAGAGACAGACATTGCTGGAAGGAGCACTGGATGTGCTGAGGAGAGTGGTGTAGCATACTGAACCTGCGGCCATGATACAGAGGGTGTGCGATCACCTGGCACAGATGATCGCGTTACAGAAACAGATCACCGACCTGCAGTCACAACGGTTTCTGCCTCCAGAGTGTGACCACTCGACTTTCGAACAACATTCGTAGGCATTAACGCAGGAGCTGGAAGAAGCCAGGAGGACCCCGCAAATGGTAGGAACAGACGAAGACCTACGACCTGAACTGGACAATATGACACGAGCCACCAGACAATCGGGAGAAGGAGTCCAAGCATTGAGGACCCAGTTACCAAATGCCCTGTCCTTTGCTGCCCGGGTAGCCCCAACCCCCCCACACCAATTGGAGGACCGAGGACAGAAGTTTCCTGACTCCCAGGACATTTCAGGGTCCGATCGAACTCAGTTGAAAGGCTATATTTCTCAACTCTGAATGGTCATAGGACACAAGCCCGCCAGCTTTCCCGAAGAACAGTCGAACATGCAGTACGCATTCAACCGCCTGAGGGGTGTAGCCTTAGGCCAGATCTTGCCACACATCGGGGAGGATGGAACTGTATGGCTGGAAGACCTACCAACATTGGTACATCTCATGGAAGCAGCTTTTGGGGACCCTGGCGGAGTAGCAACTGCCGAATGTGAAGTGTGGGAGATTAAACAAATGGACCGTGAGTTCTCTCAGTACTACACTAAGTTTCAAGTTATTGCCGCGGATTTGGAATGGAACCCCGCCACGGTGCGAAACGCTGTGCACATGGGATTGTCCGAGGAAATGAAGGACTCCATTACCTATAGCGATATGCCCGAGGAACCTCCAGCATTTGTGACAGTTAGTCAGAAGCAGCATAATCAGATCCAACAATGACATGCGGAGAAGGCGGCACAGAATATGGGTGGAGGGACAGGTTCTGCCTCATCCACCAGACCACCGGCCCTTCCAATGGATCCCGCAGGAGCCCCCGCTGGAACAGTGGCTGGATATACAGGACCGGCACCTATCGATCCTAGCATGGGTACAAGGAGGATCTCTGCAGAAGAAAGGGCAAAGAGATTTACGGATGGAAGTTGTTTATACTGCGGTGGGTTTAACCATAGGCTGCCAGATTGGGCAGCAAGGAAACAGGCTCAGACGTTTAAAGCGGCTGGAGCAGAAGTACAGGAAGTAGGAACTGGGACAGGTCCTGAGGAATTGGGAAATGAGCAGGTCAATTGAAGAAGGATGGCTCGTCAGTTGATGGTAGAAGTTTTGTTTCAGATGCTTTGAAATGTTTTGGAATTTCGCATTTATCAGTTAGCAAGGTGGAGGTATTGGAAGAATCAATGGAAGGGAAACATTTAGTTATAATCTGCACATTGACCGTGAACAATCAAGAAATACCCACATATGCCCTGATCGACTGTGGAGCTACAGGCAATGCATTTATGGATCAAGACTTTGCTCGCCATCATCAAATACCACTCCAAAATTTAAAAGAGAAACGACAAGTTGAAGTTATCAATGGAAGACCCATACAATCTGGGGACATGACGCGTATTGCTCAAATGGGGATCATGATCCAAGATGACAAGGAACAGTTACCTATGGCGGTTATGAAGTTGGGACATGATCCGATCGTCCTCAGAATCCCCTCGTTATGATTACATGATGTTACAGTACATTTTGTATCCAATACGGTTACTTTTGGATCGCAATACTGCACAACACACCATCCTGATGCACCCGTCATGGTACAAGGAGTTACAGAGGAATCTCTTGTACCAGTTGACTCCTCACGTAGGATCTTTGAACCTCAAATAGACCGTCAATGACCCTTCCGAGGAAATATTGTTATGCTTAATGGATCTTCATTTTTTCAGACAATTAAGAAGGGAAAGCTTGAGGTTTTTAATGCATCACTTTATGATATTAATAAAGCCATCGAGGCAAAGGATCTTGAAGAAAGACCCATGGAGGAGATTGTTCCGGAACAGTATCATGATTTTCTACCTCTGTTTAATAAAGTTTTAGCTGACCGCCTCCCACCAAATCAACCTGGTATTGATCATGAAGTACGCCTATAAGAAGGCGAGACGCCAACCTGGGGACCCCTTTACTCAATGTCACGAGCTTAGTTGGTTACCCATAAGGAATGTCTGGAAGAAAATATGTCAAAAGGGTTTATTCGTCAGTCATCATCACCATTTGCTGCACCAGTCCTCTTTGCGAAAAAACCAGATGGAGGATTTCAATTTGGCATGGAGTATCAAGATAATCATAGTAAAATGATTATGGATCGATATCCCCTTCCCTTGATATGAGAACCTCTGAATCTGCTACGAAAAGCTAAGATAGATTCAAAGCTAGATGTCCGCAGAGCCTATCATTTGCTACGAGTCAGAGAAGGGGATGAACACAAGTTAGCCTTCTGAACAAGATATGAATTATTCGAACCTATAGTTATGCAGTGTGGAGCGACGAATGCCCCCACGGATTTTCAGGGGTATATTAATAATACTATATGGGGGGCTTTGGATGATTTTGCATCGGCATATCTGGATGATATATTGATATATAGTGATTCGGAGGAAGAACATGTGGAACATGTGAAGTGGGTCATGCAATGTCTTTTGTAAGCAGGTTTATACTTGAAGCCGGAAAAGTGCGAGTTTCATAAGGAAACCGTACGATACCTGGCGTTGATTATTTCAACAAAGATTATATCAATAGATGAGGATAAAGTTGAGACCGTGAGTAATTGGAGTCAAGAGAAGACAACAACGAATGGCAGCTTGAATAATCTCTTTGAAGTACAACAGTTCATTGGGTTTTGCAATTAATATTGATGATTTATCCCTAAATATTCTGAGAAAGCAGAGCCACTGACAAGGCTAACCAAGAAGGATGAACCATTTGTATGGGAGGAAGAACAACAGTTAGCTTTCGAGACAATAGTGACCGCCTTGACAACAGCTGCAGTACATCGACACTTCGATCATGAGAGAGAAGTGATTATTGAAACAGACTCCTCCGAATATGTATCTGGAGGAGTTATATCCCAGTATGACGATGGTGGGGTGCTACATCCGGTAGCTTATGTTTTGAGAAAATATTCACCAGCCGATTGCAATTATGATATATATGATATGAAGCTTATGGCAATTATTATGCCATTTGAGGAATGGAGACCAGAGTGCGAAGGGGCTGCGTATCCCCATAAATTGATAACTGACCATAGGAACCTTCAATATTTCATGACAAAGAAGCTTTTGAATCGGAGACAGGCATGATAGGCCGAATTTTTACCTTGATTCAGTAATGAGATGGTCCATTCATCAGGTAAATCGAATGGCAAAGTGGATGCTTTGACGAGGAGGCCGGTAGACATCCCTGAAGGGGATAAAAGATTGAAAATTTTGGACGAGGTGGTTCTAAAGCCACTGAAGCTACCGAAACAATTGCATTTGTTGGCGGGCAGCCCGCCCCCCTAGGGCCGTCCCTCTATTTCTGATCTTATGACAGAAGCATATGAGACTGACACACTACCAGGGAAAATACTGGAAGGAATTCAGATGCAGAAAGGGTTACAAGAAATTACCATTGCGGAATGCATTGAGGATGGGGAATGAAGAACATATAGAGAGAATTTATACATACCCGATGATGACGAATTACACCTACATATCATTCAGGAATATCACGATCCGGCATTAGCAGGACATCCAGGACAGGCATAGACTTTCTATCTGCATGATCGGGAATATTACTGGAAGGAAATGCATAAGGATGTTGATCGGTATGTTCTGAATTCCCATGATTGCCAGTGGTCCCGGAGGTCAACGCATTCAACCTTCGAGGTCCTTCGGCCTGTATCCGTACCAGAGAAACCATGGGAAGATATATCGTTGGATTTTGTGGTAGGATTACCGGAGTGTGAAGTCTTTGATGAAATATGGGTGGTGGTAGATCGGCTTTCAAAAATGGGATATGTCATTCCTTGTCATACAACTATGGATGACCCGGGATTAGCGGTGTTGTTCCTGTGGGAGGTGGTATGCCGTCATTTACTTCCATTGACCATTGTTCGAGATCGGGGACCGCAGTTGGTGTCAACCTGTTGGCAACAGGTGTGTAGTCGGTTGGGGATTGATCGAAGAATGTTGACAGCCTTTCATCCGCAGACAGACAGACAGACGGAACTGATCAATGCTAGTATGGAACAGTATCTTCAGGTGTTTCTGAAGGATCAGCAGGATGATTGGGTTAAGTGGCCTCTGCTGGCTGAGTTTGCTGCAAATAAGCGAGTGTCCGAGACAACGAAGTGCACTCCATTCTATGCGGTCAAGGGTACGGACCCCCAGATGTCGTTTGCAGAGTAGCCCACGAGGGACTAAAATCAACAACCTATAGATGCCGATGAGGTTCAGGCAACGATGCAACAGATTCATGAGCACCTGTGAGAAGAGATGAGACGGAGTCAAGGGGTAGAGGAGGAGGGAGCAAATCGTGGATGGGTTCCAGCTCTGAATATTCAGGAAAGATCCCAAGTATGGCTGGACGCCTGACATATTCAAACTATGAGACCTACACTAAAACTTAATTGGAAACCATTGGGGCCTTCTATGGTTGTTCGTCGAATATCTCCATATGTTTATGAGCTCAAGTTGCCTGTGTTGATAAGGATTCATCGAGTACAACCCATATCCCTTTTGGATCCAGTTGGGGATGATCCCCGTGAGGCACAAGCAGTTAAGCCGCCACCCCCGGTAGCAGTTGATGGCGGAGAGGTGTATCAGGTTTCGACTGTGGAAGGTGGTCGGATGTATCGGAACCAGTTACAGTACCTTGTACGGTGGACTGGGTATGATTCTGTGACATGGGAACCTGCAAAGTGTGTCGATGGGCTGCAACCAGTAGGGGAGTTCCATCAATGTTATCCAACGAAGCCAGGGCTGTGTGGACATCTTCTCGGAGGACGTCGAACCTAGGAGGGGGATACTGTCACGGCTCGAGCTGTGAGTAGTGTATCGGAATGTATTTAGGAATAGCATCGGGTGGATGGAAGGAGATAGTGTTTCGGAAAGGTGGAGATGTGAATAGATGGGGAGATGGTGTGGGAATATGGTAAGATGGTGGCAGTGTAATATGTTATGATAAGGAAATGGTCTGAGGTGTTGTGACGTCAAAAGATGTGGCGTGGTTGTGTTGATAAGAGACATGTTGGTGGTGTGTAGGATCATGGTTGAATATTCCGATGGTATATCTAAGCATAGGGAATGATTCGAGGGAGGCAGATGAAGTGTATATAAAGATAGGTTGTTCAGTGTTGGAGGATTTCCTGTTCTTCTCTCTTTACTTGTCCTCTTGTAAAGCAAAGCAAGTACCACTTTGATCCAACTCTGACTCTTGCCATGTGCTCGATTTCCTCCATACGAATTTCGAGCATCTTGTCCCGATTACGATATCACATTACTGTTACCAATATCACCTACATCCGACCCCGCCCATTACACCAACCATTGAAGACGATTTGTAAAGTATGGTCGCTCAAATCACGATTAAAGACACGTTCATTTTTGGAAGAGATCATAATCACTAGCAAGGAGGTATTTAAAGAATTTGAATCCGACATGGTGGTAGGAAATGGAAAGTTGGGTTATCCGACTCGAAAGAGTGCCGAAAGTTACATTATAGCAAAATAGAATGAGGGTTCTTAAATATTGACTCTAGAGCTACAAGCAAAAAATCTGATCTGGGAGACATTGCATGCATATATGTGAAGTTGTATACAAGGACATATTCAAAAGACTGACCGCGTGAAACTCAATGTAGGAACACCACAATGCAGTTCATTGCTTGGTAGCTTACTGAGCCTCCTCGAAAAGTGTTGACGCTCCGTGGGCCCTCAATTGTAGGAGGCAGAAGCGATATCATCAGTAGCATCTTTTCCGATAAAGGTTGCCAATAGGTCGATTGTGGAATACCTGTGTTCCATTGCCCTTAGATTTTGCAAGATTCAAGATCAAAAATCGATGACCCTCTGTTGACGATCATTTTAGGACACAGTTAAATTGTTGATGCAAGCATTTTTGCCTAGAAAGCCGGCCGATAGTTCAATTATGGATTAATATAGCTGCACTGCCCCTTGATTATCGAGGATGCGAGACCGAAAATCGTTGACGCTCCGTTGACGCCCATTATTGGTGCATAGGTACGATGTCGTTGTTAGCATTTTTGCCTACAAAGGTGGCCAATTGGTCGATTATGGATGTATGTGGTCGCACGCCCCCTGTATATTTGATGATGCATGGCCGAAAATCGTCGATGCTCCATTGAAGCTCAGTTTCAAGGCATAGGTACCATGACATCAAAAGCATTTTGGCCTAGATTGGCGGCGGATAGTTCGATCGTGGGTTAATGTCATTGCGCAGCACCTTGATTATCAAAGATGCAAGGTGTAAAGTCGTTGACGCTCCGTTGACGTTCATTTTCAGGGCATAGGTACGATGTCGTGAAAAGCATTTTTGCCTAGAAAGGCGCCCCATAGTTCGTTTATGGATGAATGTCGTCACAGAGCTGCTTGATCATCAAACATTCAAGGCCTAAAATCATTGACGCTCCGTTAATGCTTATATTTAAGACATAGCAGCATTGTTGTCGCAACCATTTTGGCATAGAATCGTGGGCGATAGTTGGAATATGGGTTAATGTCTCCGCACAGCCATTGGATTTTCCAGGATGCAAGGCCATAAGTTGTTGACGCCATTGACACTCATTGTTAAGACATAGTAGCATTGTTGTGGCAACCATTTTTGCCTAGAAACGCGGCCGATAGTCCGATTATGGGTCAATGTCGCCACACAGCTCTCTGGATTTTGCAAGATGCAAGGCCAAAACTCGTTGAGGCTCAGTGGACGCTCATTTTCAGGATGGGGCAACAAGCATGTCATTTTCCATTTTCGCAATAAAGTCGACCAATAGATTCACTTTGGAAGGATGTGACGATTCAGCCTTTTGAGCGCCCAATGTGTAAGACTGAAAATCGTTGATGCTCTGTTGACGATCACATTAATTACATCAAAACAGCCTTCGTACATTGAATAATTGTATGCAACAAATCATATACTCATTATTGACATCCAATGTTGCGTTTGTAGGTATTATCATTTGCATCCAGGATCTTTGTTACCTCTCAATTTCTGATCAACCTCTTTCCATGCTATCTGAGTGAGAGATGACATGGCCCTATCACATTCCTGCACTTTTGGCCATCAATGTCTGGCATGTAGGCCATTTCACGAGTTTTCGGTAAATATAACTCGACTACCTCAACTTTCCTCATCCAGCTCCTTCTGCTCGATGTCCATGACGTACCATAAGCAAGGTCAAATATCTTCACCATGCGCGCCAGCTCTTTGCGGAGAGTGATGCAGTTGACTGCATAGATGAATGCAGCATGACGGTCGTGATTCCGACTGATTCGTATTTGGCACTGACACCTCTTTCTATGACTCGTATGACATCACTCACATATATTATGTTAGTATAGTTTGTCACTAATATAGCGTTTTCGTGCTCACTGAACAGTAATAGGCAAACAGAAATCGAACGCGTTGGCCAACTTACAGCCCGATTCAGATTCTAAAGCCTTCGCATGGTGCGTTCAACCCTTGCACATGCACAGATGAATCATCATGTCTCACAACTTGGTCACTGAAATCAAGAAACAGCTGACAGGTAGCACAATTGTTACACAAATTGCGTTTCATCAAGATATGATGTCAAAAATACCAATTTGCCTCTCTATTCCTCCGCTGACGCCGGAGCCGACACCATGTCTTCGTCAGAATCCGATTTCTATATGGTCATTAGCTGGGCAGGATACATGCAGGGGTGAAAGCTTACAAGTTCTTCAGGCTTCACATTCTGAATGACTGATGAATCACGCTCCGCGACAGGCGCTAGACCGGGTATAGTTGGGTTCAACAGCGGCTTCCCAGAACCTAGCCTCATATGACTACTTCCTGGTCGAGAAATCCCTTCTGGCATTTACGATATTCTGAGAACAATGTCAAGACACTCCATACGCACTCCAAAGGTGGTCAGGGCAGGAGCCGATGGAGCATCATTCGTTCCCAGTTTAGCGACCGCCGGAACCGTCAATTTGGATATGCCCGACTTCTTATCTCTTCTGCGGAATTAGTCAGCAGCATCCTCCCATCCCAGTTGCGTCAATTCGTCAAGCTTCATCTGCTTCTGCTAATACCTCTCCATGTTCTGCTGTACAGTTTTGGTGATTGTGCCCATGACCCAGCCAGGTTCGTCATCTTTGCGGAGCTGGCCATCCTCTGTCTCTTCATCATCCTCATGTTCCACATCCTCCCCATCGTCGGAACTTGCAAGATCACTCAGACTGTCTCCGATATGCAACTATCATCTCCTGAAATGCCTTTTCGGGCTCTCTGTTCCTCAATCGGGCGTTATCATCTGTCTTCGTATCTTGCTGCTCTTGCTGAGACGCTGCCTCTGAGTGTTCAACTCGTTTTCTTGCACCAGCGGTTTCTCTCTCAACATAATCCTCAATCCATTTCTCTTTCTCTTCATTGCGTAAGAAGTGGGTTTCTTGTCATTTCTCAGCCGCAAGCTTCTTGTTGATACGCAATCTGCGCAATGCCCCAAGGGCTGGGACTGTTTCTGCTTCCAAGCAGCTCTTGCCTTCGTTCACTTCATGACGTCGTTGTGTGGACTGCTTTGTCGATTTGCCATATTTGCCAGCCAGAACTGACAAAAAGTTCTTTTTCGGTGCATTGACCATTGTGGTTTGCATTGACTTTGTTGTTGGGCGAGATGTTGAATGTTGCAAGATATACACAATATGGAGGCAAGCTGCGTCTTTTATGTCAAGGTTAGTACGTTTACTCATCTTGAACAATGCAAAATCTCTCTTTTGACTTTCAATAAATTGGGAATAGTTAGACCAACCATACAACATGACTTGATTGTTAGGGTCGGTTTCATATAATATCCTGGGGATTATTCGAGACAAACATCAGCAGACGTCGTTACCCTCGAATATTGTTCTATTTATATCTGACAATCATGCAATTGTGGCTGTCGTACACAGCATGTTAACGCGGTCAACAAACCAAAAACATCGGACCGATTCATTGCACATTGTGGGGCGGTGGGAAACCCCTGCAACTTGCAGCCATACTCAGCAGGATTCATGTTGAGTATAACGAACATGTTCGCTGCTGCATATTCATTTCTGACATGAAGCTGACCATATAGTCCTCAGGACTTCCCACTTCTTTTCGTTATCATCCCCCTCTCTTATTCCACACCAGCACATCATGGATACACAACCACCTCAGCCAGGTGAGAGCAGATCAAAATCAAGCTGATTGGTGGGTGCTACATCAAATACATCACTAATCTTCACACAGCAAGAATGCAGACACCAGTTAGTCCACCGCAATGCTGCCAATGCAGCCACCAAACATATGACCCAGGAAGCACATTTAAACATCGTGCATATGACTGTAAGCAGCAAGAACAAGAAGCAGGATGTAGTCAGATGTGAGTATATCCATATCGAGGTAAACGGCTCTCAATTCACCATATAGCGCTCAGCGTGTGTTCCTAGAGAGCTCAATGACAAATCCATCGCTGCCTGTAACGGGAAACCTCCATGGTTGACAAAGACATTTGTCCCCACAGTCCGCGATATCAAACATCATGATGTTGTCAGCTCTATGATTTTGAGGGATGAATTTCATGATAAGCATCCCGGTGAGTGGACGAAAAAGGGTTCAATCACCTTACAGGAGGCTACGGAAGCGTATATGGTACAGGTAATAGCTGAATCTGATTGTTACAAGCAGAACTAGTTTCTTGTAGGTTTTCAACATGTCTGCTACTATGGCAAGGCACGGAGGTCGGGTACAGCTGGAACAGTGCGACATGCGCCTGGCCTTGAATATGGCCAAGATGGCCAAAAGAGGGTTTTCGCATGCCACAATGGAGGAAATGCAATATCTGATACAGAATCTTCGCGCTGAGGTCCGAGACAAGAAGAAGCGAGGTGTTGAGGTCCTTGGGCTTAAAAATGTGAATGCTGCGATAGGATAACACCCAGCTATGCTTCATCAAAACCACATGGCCGGATGTCTTTTTTGCCAAAAGGGCATCACAAAGAATTTTCAGACACGCTGGAGAGGCAAAGGAACAGGTGCACCTGCACCCGACCGATGCGGACAGCCGACTCCAGAGCCAACGCCAACTGTGCCCGGAACTCCTCACACCCCAACAGGGGACATTTCCAGAGCTGAACGTTCCCAAATCGCCAATTTGCCAGCCGGATATGTGTATTCACTTCCATATCTTCCGTGTGCTGAATTTTTCACTCTTGATGCATCTGCCCAGGATAGCCAGCAGGATACAGATTTTGATCCAGATATGCTGACTGATGACAGAACATCCACTGGTTAGTACACTATCTGCTGGGTGGTCATGCAGCTAACATCCATTTTAAAGGCTAGGGCAGCCTATTGGGTGATATTGCAAGTAATGAAGAGCATTGATCAAATGGCACCGGATTTTGGAGATTGTTATTATATATTTATATGTATTATTAAAGAACAATGTAGTGATCAGGAAGAAAGTGAATGAAAATGCTAGAAAGGCTGCCAAAACAATGTTAATAATGGACTACGCCAAATAAAATGATTGCATATTGTGGATACACCCATGGCAAAATGAGTGTCAATGGAGCGTCAACTATTTTAGGTCACGCAAGTGTGGTAATTAAAAATCGATTAGGTCGTGGTTATACATAATCAAAGTATTGGACACCTTTATAGGCAAAAATCACAGTCACACGCTCCCTACCCGATCGTGAAAATGAGCATCAATGGTGGATCACCAATTCTAGGTTTTGTAAATAAGGTAACTAAGAATTGATATCTTTGTGGTGATACATAATCGAAGTATTGGCTGCCTTCATAGGCAAAATGTATCATGACAATTTTCCCACCCCATCCCTAAAATGAGCGTCAATGGTGTGTCAACAATTTTAGGTCTTGTCAGTCACGTATTCCAGAATTGATATGGTCACGGTTATGCATAATGGAGGTATTGGCTGCCTTTGTAGACCAAAATTATACCAACATCCTCCCTACCTCATCTTGAAAATGTGCGTCAACGGTGCATCAACGATTTTAGGTCTTGTAAGTCAGGTAATTAAGAATTGATATGGTCATGGTTATACATAATCAATGTATTGGCCGCCTTTATTGGCTACAATTATAACGACAGGCTCCCTACCTCATCTTGGAAATAAGTGTCAACAGAGCATCAACGAATTTTGGTCATGCCTCCTGGGTAATCACACCACCGATAGGTTGCAGACAGTCACAATGGGATTATTGGCTGCCTTTCTAGGCAAAACCGAATGCGGCACCCTCCCTGCCCCATCTGCAAAATGAGCGTACACAGAGCGTCAACGATTGTTGGTCGTGTATTTTGGGTAATCTGGGGGGCGACTGGTCGCAAACTGTCATAAACGGAGTGTTGGCCACCTTCATAGGCAAAAGAGAAAGTGAAATGCTCCCTGCCCCATCTTGAAAATGAGCGTCAACAGAGTGTCAACGATTGTTGGCCTTCCATCATGGTCAATCACAGCGCAATATGGCCATTTTGGTCTAAATACATTGTTTTGACCGTTTTTGTACACTAAAAGGCTCAAGAATACTATCTGGTAGCTCTGTCAATGAAATACGTTGTTACTGTCCTGGAGGATGTGGCGGGAATATCCAGTACATATCTGCCAATAAAGGCTGCCATATCCTTGTTAATGGATGCTTGTGATCAAGTGCCACTCATGTTACCAAAGATGCAAGACCAAAAATTGTTGACGCTCCGTTCACACTCATTTTCAAGATGTAGTAGGGCACTTGAGTCTGTTCCTTTTGGGCATTATGGCGGCCAATACGTCAAAAATAAACCGTGACATACCAATGTCAATAGTGTATGATTAACACTGACATATCAGAATGCGACCATATATGAGAAACCCGAAACGCAGAACCGGAGATTGCAACTGACAGGTGAAGCCAAACCCGGCAAAACCCGTGGGTTGACAGGTATGGTTCCGGGTTTGGCCCACCAAGTGTCCGCTGGTCCGGTGTTTGGACGGGTCTGGAACTGAACCGACCTGTTCTTGGTGTCCATACCCGGAACGCTGGCGGGGTACCCAGACCCGTTGCCAACACTAGATTTTACACCGGCTCCAATGATAAATGACCCAATATATGGGCAGATTTCGTACAACTGTTGTTTTTCAAATGCTTTCATGTTGAAAGTGGTACACAATTTGAAGATAGTTGTGGTAGGAATCATGCGAGCTAGCTGGAAGGAGATTGCCAAGCACGTAATTGGACCAACAAAGGTAATCCCCGCTACCCAGGTTAAGGCCAGATGTACGAAACTTGCTAATCATTTAGACGTAGACTTTGGAAGATCCTGAAGACGGTGAACGAGACGAGGGAGATGAGAATGGTGGGCCAGAGAATGGTGCTTGTACTAATTTAAGTTCTAATTGAAAGAATAGAATTGATTATATTCCACGCATATATATTTGTTCCAGTGCTTCCTTTTCTGTATACTACCATACCTCGCAATGAGTTTGAGGAGAGCCAGAGTAAGAGCCCATCCAGGCAGCTAACATCAGACAAATTGATAGAGCTCATTGAGAATGAGAGGTAAACAAACCAAGATGCAAGGGAGGTTCAAGTGCAACTGGAGGATCGTGAGGAGGTCCTTGATCCCGATAAAAGCAGTTCAGTACTGAGTACTGTCCTCAATACGGTCAACAACTAATTTGAACCTGAGTGTCTTGATGAGGTGGTCAGGTTGCTGAATGCCTGCCCCATTCACCAATCCAATCCCGACCGACTCTCTGTCACAATGTGTTCCAATCCAAGCCAGCCTGGAACCAAGTTTCTCATACACCATGTTTGCACAATATGTTTCATTGTGAGGAGATAAGTGTGGGATTCAGATATGCCAGGAGCACTGGTGGCAGACGAAATGGGCCATGGCAAGATGTTTACCTCAGTAGCAGTGGCAATGATATGGAAATTGATGACTGAGCATGTCGTTCTGGGATTGCTGCTGTCAATTTTGTGCAGGAATACCCTTGATGAATTGGTGAATATGGCTCAGAAAAACAATCCTGGGATTGTTAGCGAAGGATGGCAGTGGGATCCATGTGGAGACTGAATTCAGTGCCCGGCCACCTTTAAGAGATCCAGACAACTCCATGTGTGAGGCAGTCAGTCCCTACATCAGCTCTTGACCCACTCGTTCAGGTCACAATGCCCGGAGAAGCAGAGACATTCATGACTGTCATCGATGAGATAACCTATGGAACTGATTTCACCCTGGTGAGATTGTTGCATTGGGAAAATGTGAATCTCACCCATAAGGATCTCAACACCAGTACCGACGAGCCAGAAAACCGATGGAATATTCACCTCATGTCGTATGATACCTCACCATCCAGAGTGAAATCATCCAGTAATGGCCAACTGATATACTGTTCATGGGGTTTTGGCATTTTTGATGTTTTTCATTGGTACAAGAAGAAAAACTGTGTGGGCTGGAAAATCACGATGAAAGCGATAATTGGATTTAACCTTCAAGTGACAGCAACGCGGGGATTCCATTCACTCTAGGACTGGTGTCACCAGACGATTTGGCAGTTTTCAGTTGCGCCTGAAGTTCCAGAGGATGATACTGTGATGGAAAAGCATGGTGCAGACGTACTGTATTCCACTGTGAAGAGTCTGATGAATGCCATCTGGACTGAAGACAAAGAAGTGCAACGGGATGTGGCACACTGGATCATACAGATTGCAAAGCCCTGAATGATCAGGAGGTGGTTGGTTTTGAAAGATGACAACGGAAAATCCTAGGTTCGGATACTGAAGCAAAATGCGCACCACATCGATTTTGAGTAGACTGAGGATAAGTAAGTACAACTGCAGATGCTTGTGGTAAGATATACCTCACGAGGTGCGGTAGAGGCACGGAGGGTTCACAGATGGCAGCTCGTATGTTGTTCGCTAGTGCTGGTAGTAATGTTAGCAATGGTTCCAGACCATCAGTTTGGGTCCGGGTCAAGGTTGGAACTGAATCGTTGACAACTGGGCGCTCCAGGTTGTCAATATGCCTGAACAGTCGATTCGGACACAGTTTGATGGAAATCTCCCAACCCGTCTGAATTGCGCAGGTTGTCAGTGGGTCGCCCAGCGGGTCCATCTGTAGATTTATATAATGTTCTTGTTTTTGCAGTTGGGTAATAGTATATCATTAAAATTAGGTATTCAACAGCCAATAAACTCTTTTTGTATGTTTTGCAGTCTGTGATATTGATTATTTTGGAATCCGTGTTTTTCCTGTTATATGTTGTATTTTTGGCTATAAAGCCAGTCAATAGTTCTGTTATGAGCTCATTTATCCGCGCAAAGCCTGGATTACCCAATATGCAAGACCAAACATTGTTGACGCTCCGTTGACGCTCAGTTTCATGATCGGGTAACATATGTGTCATGCACTCTCTCAAATGAAAAGGCTGCCACAACATCATATATGAATTATTGCCACATTGTGACACTTAGATTAGCCAAGATGCAAGACCCAAAATCATTGACACTCCATTGATGCTCATTTTCAGGATGGGGCAGGAAGCATGCCACAATTGTTTTTGCCCCTAATGGCGGTCAATATCTCATTTATGCACGATTGCAACCAATCGCCAGTTAGATTACGCAAGATGCAAGACCAAATATCGTTGACGCTCAGTTGACATTCAATTTCCAGAATGGGGCAGGGAGCGTGTAACTCTTGTTTTTGGCGTTAAAGGTGGCCACTACCTTGTTTTGGATGTTTGCAAGCAATCACCTGTTAGATTACCAAGATCCAACACCAAAAATTGTTGACACTCCGTTGACGGTCATTTTCAGGACGGGGCAGGGAGCATGTCACTGTGTTGACTCGGAAGTCAGCCAATACATCGTTTATGAATGGCTGCAACCAATCGCCACTTAGGTTACACAAGATGCACAGCCAAAAATCAGTGATCCTCCCTTGACGCTAATTTTCAGAATGAAGCAGTGACCATGTGTTATACTCTTTTGCCAAGAAAGGCTGCCAGTACGTTGGTTATGGATAGCAGTAACCAGGTCACTTTTCAATTACGGTACTTACAAGACTAAAAATCTTTGACACTCCGTTGACACTCATTGTCAGGATGGGTCAGGGAGTGTGTTGCTATTATTTTTGACTTGGAAGGCAGCCAATACCTCGTTTATGAATGGCTGCAACCAACCACCACTTAGGTTACCCAAGATGCACTGCCAAACATTGTGGACACTATGTTGACGCTCATTATCAGAATTGGGCAGTGACCATGTCGGTTACTCTTTTGCCAAGAAAGGCTGCCAGTACATTGGTTATGGATAGAAGCGACCAGGTCACTTTTCAATGACTGTACTTCCAAGACTACAAATGGTTGACACTCCTGTGACACTCATTTTCACGATGGGGCACAGACGGTGTTGCTATTATTTTTGCCCCGGAAGGCAGCCATTACCTCATTTTTGAATGGCTGCACCCAATCACCACTTCTGTTGCCCAAGATGCAGAGCCGAAGAGTTTTGACGTTACACTGACCCTCATTTTCAGAATCGGGCAGTGACCGTGTCGTTTACTTTTGTGCCAAGAATGGCTGCCAGTATGTTGGTTCTGGATAGCAGTTACCAAGTGACTTTTCAATTACCATACTTACAAGACTAAAAATCGTTGACACTCTATTGACGCTCATTCTAATGTACTGTCTAGTCAAGATCTGCTGCCATTGATAATTGCATTTATAATTATTTGAACTTAGTGGTTGCCTTTCAGCCTGGTCAGGACTTGGCTCTATGGCAAAGCCGAGCCCAGTTAAATTCTGGCACTGGTCACTCTCAAACTGTTAAAATTTATATATCTTGCCCAATAATTCATATTGCCCACTAGACCTTTGTTTATTAACCAATACTCTCACGCGACTGCTCAATATTCTGTCATAATATTTCTCTAAATGAAATTCTTTGTCAAACTACATAATGAACTTGGTGATAATACATTGACGCATTTTGCCCTACTTTATCTTGTTCCCCTTATTCCTCCTTGTTTCCATTATATCGACCGTTATCAATGCCTTTTCGACCTTCTTCTTTGACTGTCCTATAGGCCGAATCATTCTGGGAACATTCGGTGCAGCACTCACATTCCGATGCTCCGGGGTTTCTGAATCATCACTGCCATTGTCCAGGTCTATATCTGATTTGTGGTCTGCCTCCCTGTCGTCTTTGCTGTCGTTTAGATTATCCAAGTCCCCATTCCAGGTAAGCCAATTTTTGGTGTCTGAAATACTTTCAGGTGAACTATACTCATCACATTCCGCAGCATGGCGGTCAATTTGTTCGATTCAGTGGACAGTTAATACTTGCATTTGTCCTCCAGGGAGATCCTTTGCAGATTAAGCTGGTGGCACAGGTGGTCTTTCCGACAATTTAAATGCAGCCGCACTATCATGTTGAAAGTTTGACAAGGATGCTTTGATGATCCATTCAGTATCTGAAATGTATCCTATGGCTGCCATTTATTTATTTTGAGCGCAAGATTCCTTCTGTTTAGCTTGTAGGTTTTGCCTACCCTGCCTTATCTCCAAAAAGTTGTGGACCTTGGCCATTTGGTGCAACTTCCTTTGCTCCGCCTCTCTCTTCATCTCCATGTAGGTTTCAGTATTGGTCGTATCCAATGCTGGGTCGTCGCCAGCCAGTAAGCCGTTGATGTCTCAAGCAAACTGCCTTAGAACACCCTTGTCATGAAGGGTCTTGCCTGTGGGTTTTCACTGCCTCCACCCGACCACATCTCGCCCAAGAGAAACACGGGCCTCCACTCCGACAGAATGGGGAATGATCGAGAATATGTCGCATCCCACATTCGAGAGATCGGCATACTTTAAGTGCGTTTCACCTTCCCGGTGCCACCAGTCAGCAATATCCGGTAACCACAATGTACTACTAATCTCCATCGGGTTGGAGTGGTAATCATTAAGATTTGTATTATTTTGCCCTCAGTTCTGTGGTAATTCAGGAGGTGAATACAAATAGAGCCTTGCGGCTGTCATTAAGCGTGCTGCATGACCGCTTTGTCAGGGTGTCGTTTTGGCCAAATTTTCAAGCATTAAGTATTCCTCATCATCACTGGACAAATCATACGGATCATAAGCAGATTCAGCAGATCTAGAAGCCATTGCCGAGAAGACGAGATTGTTCGTCGGTACGCTTTTGGGTATAGTGACCGGCGAAAGTCTATGTTTAGCTCAGTATTCATTCTCCACACACTTCAGGAAGGCCTCCTGGTATTGGGTGGTATAAGAAGTCTCGTCTTCAGGATTAATATCCATTCCCTTGTCCCACTTCCTAAACAATCGCAACTTTCAGAAAGAATCATAGATATGGGTTGATATGAGAAGCATACCTGTCAGAGGAGTTACTTCAGTATACTAGTTGGACAGCTTCTGCCATGCAAACTTCATGGCAAAGTATAAGTCTTTCTTCCATTGTGTCTTGTTCTTGGCGAAAGATCCCATCACACCATCCATATGATCGAACATGTCATTGTAGACAATGATGATGTGATGCTGAGTAACGGTATGTCTTTTCGACATCCACAGCATCCAGTACAGGAATGGGCGTAAAACTTCCATGATATACTTCACGATGTTCCATTCATCCTGTGTTGTGAAGAGTGGCCGGTAATCACTGTATTTGGGATTTTTAAGCCACTCTCAGGTGAATTCTCATAATCGGTGGTTTCGCTCAAGCAACTCCACTGTCGAATTTCACCCTGTTTTCACATCCATAAATGGTAGGACTGCAATTAGTACTTTGGCTTTTTGACAGTCAATGATCTAGTTTTGATGCCCAGGTGTCAACATAATCAATACAGCAAGCATTCACTGCTATATGAAGGTCAGTTTCAGCACTTTCAAAATATGTTGAAATACGTAGTTTCTCAATTATCTTTGCTAATCCTGGTCTCATGGCAGACACTTTGTTGATTCTCGCATTGCCCTCTTTTCGAAGTGTTTGACTCTTCTCAATGTCTGTGCTTTCATTCTGTCCAAATTGCTGATCGCGCTGATGGGCTTCCCAAGACTTGGTGTGGCCCTGTACACCCAGACTGCTCATGAATGCACGCAAAACAAGCTGAATGACGTGCGCCATGCATGGTATGTGGTTTCTCAATGTGGGCCACTCGATTCCTGAGGCCTCAAAGGTAGATTGCAATTCATGAGTCATGGAGTAATTTGAGGAAGCGTTATCTGTTGTAACTCCAAGTAAACGGCCGTCAGTCAGCTCAAAACAATCAACAATTTCCTTCAAATGTCCGGCTAGCCGTGCTCCAGTATGTTGACCCTTGACCTGTAATCTTTAATGACCTCTCAAAATAGGAAAAGAATAGGCTATCAACCTCATCCAATGCCAGTTGTAATTCTTGTAAAGCCCAATTTCAATCTATATAATAGCCAATGACCGATGTTATTGCTAATGTGGTTGTCAATGCCCATCCGTCTAAACCTAAACTATCTTTGTTTCTTGACGGCAATTGCTTCTTAATTGCATCCACTGTCAGTGTGTATTCCCTCCGGCAGATGTTGCTCAGCATTCTGGCTGACAGTAACACCAACTCGCTTTGTAATGCATTGTATGAATGTTGTAGCTCAAGGATTGCTATCGCGTTCCATGGAATATGAGCTGAAACCAATCCTAGCATGAGGTAGCGATTCCAGGTGTCTTGGTGAAATTCGGCAGTTTGAAAGTCCTTTGCCGCTGGTTTAGAGCGTTTTGTCTGTCAATTCAGTAAGTATACATAGAACCTAAATGTTAAATACGAATTTCCTTTGCGAAATTAAAATCGGAATACCTTAACTTCCTTGCCTCTTGAGTATGGCCAATGCTGTTACATCGACTGTTGAACTAGTCAATTCGGTTACATCTGACTCCATTGATTGGTTTAACTTTGCGATGTGCGCTTTTGACAGCAGGTGTTTGCCCATTGAGCTGATCCCATGTTCTGATGGATGGCGGAGAACTTGAGGACAAATGGTTCATATGGTGCCAGGGCTACCGGTCTCCTCAATTCCGCAGTGTAAATAGAATTGCCTCGAAGGTGCATGTCTAGAATTATTCCCAGCAATAGGGCGCTTCTGGCCTACATTCATCAAAGCCCACCAAGTATTGAATATGATTCCCAAAGTATGGTCAATTGAATCACGAATAAAGACACATTCATTTTTTGAGGATATCATAACCTCTAGCAATTAGGTATTGAAAGATTGTGAATCTGACATTGCAGTCGGAAATTGAAATCTGGGTAATTTGACCTGAGTAACTGTCAACAGATACATTAAAGTCAGGTAGAACGCTGGTTTTTGAATATTAACTTTAGAGTTACAAGCCAGAAAAAAGTCAGACCTGTGAGACATTGCATGCATATTTGTGAAGTTGAATACAAGGACATCCAAAGACAAGGCGGTTGTGATATCATCACTAGCAGTTTTGCGCATAAAGGCATTCGATTGTACAATGATGGGTTAACGTTGTTGCATTACCGTCTGATTTTGCAAAAGGACGCCCAAAAAGCATTGACGCTCCATTTACATTCATTTTTTGGAGGTAGTAGCAATGTCAGCACAAGCATTTTTGCCTATAAAAGCGGCCAATATTGTGATTCTGGGTGTATGCTGTTGCACAGCCCTTGAATTATCCATGATGCAAGACCAAATATCATTGATGCTCCGTTGACGCTCATTTTCGGTAGGTGGTAGTGATATCATCGCTGGCCTTTGTGCCCATAAAGGCGGCCAATTCTGTGATTATGGCTCAACCCTGTCGCACAGCCGAGTGATAATCCAAGATGCAAGATCAGACATTGGTGACACTCCATTGACACTCATCTCTAGGATGGGGAAACGAGCATGTCGCTTTGCCTTTTACTATTCAAGCCGGTCAATAACTCCTCTTTGGATCGATGTAACTATGCATTCCTTTGATTGCCACAAAGATCAGACTAAAATTGTTCACGCTCCTTTGACGGTCACCTTAGAGACATACTTACAGTCATTTGGTGCGCAATGATTTTGCATAATATTCTTACAGTAATCATTGACAGCCAATATACCGTATGTATGTATAATCATTTGCATCCAAAAGCATCGAGCCCTCTCAGTTACTGAGCCACCACAATTCACATCATCTGTCCAATAAATAATGTAGCTCCGTCGCATTTTAGCACTTTCAGCAAGCAGTTTACGGCCTAGAGATCCATCCACTAATTATAGACATATAGAGCACGACTTCCTAACCATACTTTTTCCAGCTCGTTTCCCTCGATTCCCATGACGTACCATAAGCAATTTTCAAAATCTCTACCATGTGCAGCAGGTCTGAGTGGAGAGTTATGCAGTTGGCTGCATGGACTAATGCAACATCATGGCTGCCATTTATCCAGGTTCAGACTGTGCACTGACCGCTCCTTCTATGACTTGTATGACATCACTAACCTAAATTTGGTTAGTAAATTTTGTCTCTATTTTAGGTTTTGCTTTGTAATGTAACCGTAACAGGCAAGTCGATATCAACTTTGCTGGCCATCTATCAACCAGATTTAGAGTCTAGAACTTTCGCATGGCCTGTACAACCATTGCACACACCCTCATGAAATATCATGTCTCACAATTTCGTGACTGAAATCAAGACAAAGCTGACAAGTAGCAAAATATGTACACAAATTGCTTTTACAGGAGATAGGTCGTCGAAATTAACTATTTAGCTACCTATTCCTCCAGCAACACGGTTGCCGTCAGCATATCTTGGTCCGTATCCGATTTCTATAGGGTAATTAACTAGGGATGCTATATGCAGGTGTAAGAGCTTATGGGTTCAACAGGCTTCACATCCTGAATCGGTGTTGAATCTGGCGCCGCATCGGGTGAGACAACTGGTATGAATTTGTGTGACAGTGGTTTCTCCAAACCCAGCCTCATTTGCCTACTTCCTGGTCGAGAAGTCACTGCCGGCATTTGCGATTGTCCCCGGATGATGTGAAGTGTCTGCATAAGCTCACAAAATGTTGTCGGAGATGGTGTGTCTACAGTCATGTCTATTTGGGGCTTGACAACTGCCGGAACCTTCAATTCGGCTGTCACATACTTCATATGTCTCTCACGGAAGTAGTTGGCTGCGTCCCCCCATCCTGGTTGCTTTGATCCGTCAAGCCTCATCTGCTTCCGCCCAAAACTCTCCATACGGTGCTGTACTGTTTTGGAGATTGTGCCCATCACCCAGCCAGGGTCATCATCAACACTCAGCTTGCCAAACCCTGTTTCTTCTTCATCATCTTCCTCGTCTTCCCCATCCTGCTCATCGTACAAACTTACAAGATCGCTCAAAGTGTCTCCGATTGCATTCAACATCTCTTCAAACGGTTTTTTGGGCTTGCTGTGTGTCGCTCCCGCATTTTCAGCAGTACTCATATCTTCCTGCTATTGCATAATCGCTGTCTCTGTGTCTTGAACTCGCTTTTTTGCCACAGCGGTTTCCCTCCCCACATGATCCTCGATCCATTTCTCTTTCTCATCATTGGATGAAAAGTCTGTTTCTCGTCTTGTCTTGACCCAAAGCTTCTTGTTGCATTGCAAGCTGCGCAATGCTCCCAACTCTCGGACACTTTCTTCCTCCAAGCCACTCTTGCCTTCATTGGCTTGATGACATCGATGTGTGGACTGCTTTGTTGATTTGCTGAATTTGCCCACTGGAAGTGGCGAAAAGTTCTTTTCGGAGCATTGACCATTGGATCTTGTGTTGACCTTGTTGTTTGGAGAGATGTTGGATGTTGCAAGATATGGACCACATGGAGGCAAGTTGAATCTTTTAGGTTAAGGTTCATACGTTTGATCAACTCAAACAAAGCATAATCTGCATTTAGACTGTCACTTCATTCGGAATAGTAATGCCAACTGTAGATTATGACTTCATGGTTATTGTCTGATTCATGGAAGATCCTGGCAATGTGTTGAGACAAACATCACCAGATGTCCTTTTGGTCAAAGAATTTCCTTTTTATATCTATGAAACATGAGATTCCAGCTGTCGTTCGCTTCAATGAATCCCAGCCAACAAATATACAACATCGGACCGACGTACTGCAAATCACGGGACCGTTGGAATCCCCTGCACCTAGCAGCTATACGCAGCAGGATATATCTTGAGTAGAACATGCAGGTTGAGTGTGATTCATGCCATTGTGACTTGTAGCTTACTATATATTCCTCAGGACTTTCCACTTTTGCTTATCATCTTCCCCACCATTCCCACAACAGGAAGTCATGGCTCCACACACACCTCAGCCTGGTGTGATTGAATCCGAATCCTGCCAAACGACAGGCGCTTCATCGAATGCATCCCTGGCTGAGACGCAGCAGCAATGCAGACACCAGTTAGTCCACCACGACGCTGCAATTGCAGCCACGGAAAATATCACCCAGGATGCACATTTCAAAAGAGTATGTAAAACCGGACACAGCAATAATAGGATGCGGCATGCGATCGGATGTGAGTAGCTCCAGATCGATCGAGATGGCAGACCACTAACACTATAATGTACAGCGGGTGTACATACAGAGCCCTGTGACCAATTCATCGCTGCTGCTATGGCAAACCTCCATGGTCGACGAAGGCATTTGTCCCCACAGTCCGCGCAATGGAACGTGATGATGTCATCCGCTCTGGGACTTCCACAGGCAGATTTCGTGATAAAGGTCCCCGGGAGTTGACAAAACAGGCTTTAAATACCTTAGAGGAACCTATGGAGTCGTATATGGTTGAGGTATTTGCGAATCTTCCATTGGGAAGCTGCAACTAATTTCTTGTAGGTTTTCAACATGTCTGCTACTATGGCGAGGCATGGAGGTCGGGTACAGCTAGCACAGTCCTACATGCACCTTGCCTTGTATATGGCCAGAATGGCCAAAGGAGGGTCTTTGCGCGCCGCAATAGAGAAAGCGCAACTAATCAAGAATCCTCCCACCGAAGTCCATGAAGAGAAGAAGCGAGGTGTTGAGTTTCCTGGGCGCAAAACGTGAACACTGCAATAGAAAGACACCCAGCAATGGTTCATAAAACTCATACGGACGGCTGCCTTCCATGCCAAAATGACACAGCAACGAATCTGCAGACACGCTGGAGGCGCAAAGGAACCGGCGCACCCATAACCGGCAGCACCTCCGCCCGGAGCGCCACCTGCACCACCTGGTGACAGTGAGGGAACTGAAAGCTATGAAATAGATGGTATGCCATCCAGGTGTGTGTATATACATTCTCCGCTTCCCAACATTCAATTTTTCAATCATAATGCATATGCCATGGATAGCAAGCGCAATAAACAATTAATTCCAGATTTGCTGTGTACACTATCTGCTGCGTGGCAATACCCCTGACATTGGTTTTGAAGACAAGGGCAGCCTTTTGAGCGAATCTGACAGTGAAGACGAGCAATGATTGAAAGGAACTGGATTTTTGAGTATTATCATTATCTACAATTAGCAGACACTTTAAAGTATATTTTAAAGGATATATTTATATGCACAATTAAAGAACAATGTAGTGACAAAGGAAAATGTATATGAAGAGGATAGAATGACTGCCCCACACAGTTATTGATGTTCTATGCCAAAGTGAATGGTTGCATAATGCTGATACGCCTGGGGCAAAATGAGCGTTAACAGAGCGTCAATGATTTTTCATCCTGTAACTCAGGTTATTACAATGTGAATTAGTCTTTGTTATCCATAATCATTGTATTGGCCGCCTTTATAGGGAAAAGAGAATGCCACGGTCTCCCTGCCCCATCTTGTCAATGAGCGTCAACAGAGCGATCATGATTTTTAATCTTGCATCGTAGGTAATCTAGGTGGGAAATGATCACAGACATCTATAAACAAGGTTTTGGCAGCCTTTATAGACTGATGAGCAAGAGATGTTCCCATGACGGCCTCCCGGACAATCACAACACGATTTGTTTTCAAAACTGCAACTCAGTGATCGTGAACATTTTAGCCTATAAAACCAGTCTTAACTCCGTATATTGACATTAGTGGCCATCGTGCACTTTGTTAACCATCATGCAAGGCCACAAATCATTCACTCTCCGTTGACACTCATTTTCAAGATTGGGCAGGTAGCATGTTGCTTTCTCTTTGGCGTATAAAGGCGGCCAATACTACGCTTATGCATAACTACGACCAAATCACTCTTCAATTACCTGACTTACAAGGCTAAAAATCGTTGACACTGCGTTGACACTCATTTTCAGAATGGGGCAGGGAGCATGTCACTTTCTCTTTTTCTTTGAATTGTGGCCAATACCTCATTTATGATCATCTGCATCCAATCGCCACCTAGATTACCCATGATGCAAGACCGACAATCATTGACGTGCCGTTGACTATCATGTTCGGGATGGGGCAGACTGCGTGTCTCTACAGTTTTTGGTCATGAAGGTGGCCGATACATCCGAAAAGGACACTGGCTTAACAATGTTAATATTTTGCGATTCGTAGTAGAATATCTAAATGAGACCATAAATAGAACAACTCGAAACATAGAACCAGAGATTGGAACTGACAGGTCTCACCAAACCCAGCAAAACCTATGGGTTGAAGGGTATGGGTTTGGGTTTGGCCCGCCAAGACGCAGTGCGTTGGCTTTTGGACTGTTGTGCAACCAAACCAAACCATGTGTGCGGTCCGAACCCGAACTGCTGGTGAGTTTCCCGCACCCTTTGCTAACACTAGCTGGGAGACACTGCGAATTGCAATGAAGATTTGGGACAATTGTATGATGCACGGGCATTTGATACTTGGGTGGATTCTGCGATTTTCCAATGGCTGAGAGAGACATTTCTGCCAATGCTGAGCAACAAGCCTGTGGAGTATCCTGAATGCAACCAAGTCAAAGCATCAAGTGAGGCAGTCCTTTAGGAAGAAAAGAGAAATGAAAATGCACTCCCTGGTGTACCTCCTCCACACAAGGCAGTCCTCCTTTGTCCTCTTCCTGGCTAAGTTCATCATTTGAAGTTGTAGCTGACCAAGTATTTTACAAATGATGTGGATGTATTACACATGTATGTGGAAATGGGCAATGATGAACACACAGAAATGCAACTCAAATTCCAGGATTCATGAGATCCTTCAGCGTTCGTCACTATACCCAAGGTGGGCAGGACATGTCCAAGTCCTACAGCAGCATACCATGGGGTAATAAAACAGAAGTTTTGGGTATTGAAGCAGTAGTGCCAGGCATTTGCACAAGTTGTCCAGCTCAGGCAAAACAGAGTACTATATAAATAGTTACTGAATATGTGTCCTGGTGCCTATGATAACAGTGTGAGTGATCTCCTGCAACACACTGGAGTCACACAAATGAAAGCATGGCACAGCTTGATGAGTCGACTGAACATCACAACCTCGATGATTCACCAGACTGTGGAGTTTTGTGAAGGCCATACAAAGTGGCTGAGAGAGACCTGAGACGCATTACTCTCAGATGCACAATAATCTTAGGCTAATAATAAGGATAGTAACATCAAGGTATGGTACTCTAAACATTCGACCAACCCAACCTTCTCAACTGATACAAATAGTCAAAAAGGTTGTTTGCAAGGCACAATCTACTCCATAAATAAATCATTTCTCTCTATCATTGTGAAGTGAATTAGGTTCAGATGGACAAATTGTTCTTTTTTATATCAGGATTGGTTAGAGTGGGATTTCATTGGCATTCGTGACGATTATTAATGACAAATATGAGATGAAGTCAATTGAGCAGAACACTTTTTGCAATGTTAAAGGTGTGCTGGTCAAATTGACAAGAGCCATTGTCAATATTTTTTGCTGGCACTCTCCAGCATGATGCAGCTTCAACTGCTAATCCATTTGTCATTGTTCGAATGTTGAAAATCCTCCAAGCCTATAGCTACAATTCCAATTTCCAGGCTCACTTCATCTCATGTTCATTGGCCATTGTCACAGTACCATATTCAATCCAGCCAACAGCTTCAAATCATTTGGCAATGGAGAATTTGAGGTGCTCTGGAAACCTGATGCCATGTATGGCTTTTGAAATCAATTGACTGAAAATAGGATGTTTGAACTACTTTCAGGTGCACCAGGAACCTGAGCCCACATATGAAGTTCGAAGTTAAAAGACTAAAAAATGCATCATTCAACACCTTTCAGATGCACTGGAACCCTGAGGCCACATACGAAGTTTGAAGTTGAATGATCCGAACAAGCGACATTCAGCTACGTTTAGATGCACCAGAGATCTGAGGCCTCATACGCAGTATGAAGTCACAAGAGTAAAATGGCATGACTCCAGTACTTGCAGGTACACCGGAAATGGGAGGCCACATATGAATTTGGAAAGCAGATGACTACAAAGCATAATTCTGCTAGTTTCAGAATCACCGGAGAATCCTGCCTATGTCTTGAGTGTCATTATGACAGATTGAGCACTGCATATTTTCCAATGCCATTGGACAATAAAGACAGTTTAGGCGACCTTGAGTATCTGTGTCAGCATGTGAGACACAGCTCATGTATTCATGGCAAATTCTGCTGCTTTTGCTGGCATATAATTGTATAGTTCAGACACACCTCATTCCATATCTCCGAGAGTCAGATGACAAGACTGGGCTTGGGTATTTGCGGGCCTATGATTGAAGTTCGGTCACACCTGAGATCTGCAATCCTGTCAAGTATGACGTTCTTGGACTTGTATGAATGCAACTTTGTTAAGCTACGATTCATTATTGGACATATCTTTCCTGCCCATGCACACCTCACATCAGAGCCACAAAGTATAATGTGGTTTGTTTCATTCTCAAGCACGGTTTCTTCAACTTCAAATCAATGGAAGCAGGCACACAGATTGTCATCTATCTACACACTTCACATTTAGATACTGGCGGCTCATCCTGCTTGCCTGCATGAAATACCTGAATCTATGCTTAATTGGGAAGGTGAAGGCTGCCACCAAAATGCCTTGAATGTTAAGCTCCATGTGAACTGTCTGTTGGAGGAAGGTAGCCACTGCAATCTAAACCATAATTGCACAGCCCTGGCCAATCAGTAACTGCACTTAGCTTGATATTGACTAAGTAGTATGCTTGGATCAATGCATCCAAATCCTAAAATTGCTTATTACAATAATGCCCTTGCAGGACTTCTGGAATGGGCAAAGAGCTTTGACCTCCTGCACTGAGAATACTCTTGGAAGGAAAAGCCGAAGCAGCTTGAACAGTGTGTAAGAAACTGTTATAGTTGGCAGAGGTCTCAAAATTTCTAATGTTCGACGTTTGCGGTCCTTTGAAAATTATCAGTACTGGAGAAACCATGGCGAGATATTTCAATTTGATTTTGTAGTGGGATTACGGTAGTGTGAGAGGTTTGATGCAATTTAGGTATTAGTGGATTGACTCTCAAAGATGCGAGATTTCTTTCCCTGTTACACAATGATGGATGCTCTGGTGTTGGCTGGGTCATTTCTGAAAGAGGTGGTACGCCTTCATGGACTCCCAGCAATGATTGTTCCGGACCAGGGACCCCAGATTGCCTCAACATTCTAGAAACGATGATGTAGCTGCTTGCAGATCGAACGGAGAATGCCAACAGCCATACACCCACTGACATATGGCCAGACGGAGTGGATGAATGCCAGTATGGAACTTTACCTGCGAGTATTTGTTAATCCCCAACAGGATGATTGGGTGAAGTGGCTCCCAATGGCTGAGTTCACTGCAAATAATGGGACATTAGAAACAACAAAGTGTACACAGTTTTTCACCATGCAAGGTACAGACCCATGGATGATATTTTTGAACCAACCCACAGAGGGCCAGGTCCACCATCATTTGGATGCCGATCAGGTCCAAGCAACAATGGAACAAGTTCACATGCACCTCTAAGTAGAGATGAGGCACAGTCAGACAATACAGGAAGAGGGAGCGAATCATGCTTGTATTCCAGCACCGAATATACAGTAGGGGTCTAGAGTATGGCCGGATGCCCAAACATACCTGAACAACAAGACCCAAATGGAAGTTGGACTGGAAATGGTTGCGACCGTTTACAGTAATCCGCTGGATGTCCCTGGACACCTACGAATTGGATCTTCCTGTAATGATGAGCTTTGACAGAGTTTAGCTGGTATCAATGTAAGCCCTTGCAGTAGAGAATCTGATGGAGGGACAGCAGGTTCTGCCTCCACCTCCAGTAGAAGTTGATGGTGAAGAATATTATCAGGTTTGGAGTGTTGAGGACAGCTAGATGTATCGGAGTCAGTTTCAGTATCTTATTCAATGGATATGGTACGATTTCTTGATGTGGGAACCTGCAAAGTTTGAAGATGGTTTCCAGGCAGTGGATGAGTTCCATCAACATTATCCAGGAATGCCAGCACCTTTGGAGAGCATTCTCAGAGGTCCTGAAATCTAAGAGGGGGATACTGTCACTGCTTGGGGTTACGAGTAATGGCATGATATTAGAGGAGAGGGTACTTACAGGGAAAGCAGAAAGGCAGTGGTGTTATGGAAGGGCAGAGATGTTGGAAGAAGCAGAGATGGTATGAAGATGTGTTGTGGTGGTGGCAGAATGATTTGTGACATTAAGGATGTAGTCTGATGTGTAGCAACATCAGACAATGTGGCATAGTTGTGTTGATCAGAGTATTGTTGGTGGTGTGTAAGATCATAAGCCAAGGTTCAGATAGTACATCAAAGCATAAGATATGATTCCAGAGTGGCAGACAAACGGTACATAAAGAGAGGTTGTTGGTATTGGAAGATTTCCTTTTGTTCTCTCTTTACTTGTGTTCTTGTATACCAGAGGACTAGATGACCTTGAAATAGCCTTGACTCTTGTTTGTTTTCTCAATATGTTTGAAGTTCCTGGCTTGATTCAAATATCATCTATGCCCGACCTTGCCCATTACAAGTATCTACAGTGAATCAGAAAGAGAGATAATATTAAATATCCATAGTGCGAATATATATAACTGACTGGAGGGAATTTGCTCAAATAGTGTAAAAGGTTAAAAATAAGAATAAAAGGAACTCTAAAAGGAAGTTGAGAAGGTATGAGAAATAAAAATTATTCAGATTCCAATGTCTCTTGTTTCAGCAGAAGAGAATATATGCTGATACTGTCCCATTTGTTGTCTTTATAGATGTTGGTAAAGAGAGTGAAGTGGTGGAGGTAGTGGAGAACTCAGATCATGAGGAGTTTAGTAATTGGGAGTGTAAAAGTTGATGTTTTTTTTTGGCAGTTCTTCCTTTTGTTAGGAGTTTGATGGGGCTCACAGCTTTGATTTTGTTTACTTGTGTTACGTATATGCCATGGCCACAAGTAGCCAAATGCAATATGAGTACAAACAAACAAAAACAGTTTCGTCTTCCAGATGCAGCCGCCTCCTCCAGTTCACCTGGGCAAGTGGGATATGACTTGTGCATCTTGATGCGTTAATGGTGCCTACATCTTTGAATTCCCTGGACTGGGCCTATTACATGCTTCTGCATTGGGTGAGCAACTATAATTATAATGAACTTGGTTATTCAAATTTTGGAAGTAAGTACATGTACATACTTTATAACTTAGAACATTGCAGATGAACCCGCAAAATCACTATTTAGACAATGTATTTTGGTCCACCAAAATATGAAAGTATTAAAGACTGATCCACTCCTCAGTGCCATTTCTCCATCTGAGAGCCTTTATAGTTTTCTTGAGACTGGTTGAACAAATTTGTATCGCGTACAGGTAGCTAAGCATTCATCACCATTCACTTCACGAACTCTGTAAATTACCAGCATGCTATAGACCTTAGTGTCCTTCCCCTCCTAAATATGTCAATTATTCCTTGCGACCTGAACGTAGACGTTACTAACGATCGTAGGTGTAATATTGTCGTTATTATCAGGGGAATCGAGGCTCTATTACAGGTAATGTCTATGGGTCCGACGACTCGGAATCGATATCTGGTGATCTATATCTTTTCCTTCCCCCGCAGATCTCTACAAATGATCAGCAAGACTAAAAACGTTAAGTGGAAGCAAAAAACAGCATCTAAATAAGCAGAAAAGAAAACAACATTTTAATTCCTCCAGAGGTTCTAAAGGAATCTGAAACCTTCAGTGGCTCCGACAGCAGCCAAAAAGATAGCAATGATTCCAATGATGATGGCGTAAATTTCAGTTCCACTCATATTGGAGTGCTTGTGGTGTTGGTGGGTTAAAACGTGATCAAGGGAAAGCGCTGTCTGAGCAGAATGACTACGGAGAATTGTCGCACTACTGGCATGCCATATATTTGGTTCTAAAAAGTAGCGCAAGGACATTTCTGAAGTAAATCTCTGCTGCGTGGGCCAACGATACTTAAAAGTACTTGCATTACTTCCCACTCGGCTGAAATTTATCTTTGCTGCTTGATTTCACCAGTGCTCGGCTAAGACAAGTCGGCATACATAAACGCTGCGCACCACGCCCTCTTCTACATTACAGCACGCCCCACACCCTCTTCTACATTACAGCACACCCGACACCCTCTTCCACATGGCCCTCATCCGCCTTGTGATAGATTATGGGGTGAGAGGAAAATCCAAACCTTGTGTTACGATCACACGTATCGGCGAGATCCATTCTTCTCGAAAGCACATGGTAAACGAAAACGGGCACTTACTAGCTATTGGTCCTGTTTTATTCGAAATAGATATATCCTCCTGTAGACGGGACGCCGCAACGTAACTTCCGTACTGGTCTACAAAGGATAGTCCCTGAAACTATCAACTAGGTCAGTGGTCCCAATAAGTCAGTTTGCTTGTAGCAGTTTACGTACCTACATTTCATGAGCAGCTCCTAGGCGAAAACTACTCCGCCTAAACTAAGCAACATTCGAGCTGCCTGAACTGCACCCCACATACTCTAGAACTCTTGATTTTCAAATCCGACGATAGTACTATTGAAGTGTAACCTAGTCTACAAGACTCGGACTAATGATCTTCCGCGCACTCCAAATTTGCTGCTGCCTCCAAAACCGCTTCTGCCCGCTCAAACCTCAATAAGCCTTTTCTCATCGACGGTTTACGAGTCGCAATTTAACATTATCCTTCAAAGGAATGAAATTAGTAGGTCGGTTACGAAGGTGGAGGGTTTAATGCAGAAATCGTGAACTCCATTATCAATCATAATGACATCATACCTCGCATTCCGGAGGTAACCTTAAATCATCATGAGCCGTAGCTCTGTAATTCAAACGTACTCTGGAGGTGCTCCAGGGAAGTAGATTAGTTCAAGAGCTGCCATCGGGCTGAACTGTATTCGGCCGCTCGAACTATAGGTGACCTAGCCTACTGGGACCACTGAACTAGGTACTGTGAAAGGGGTTAAGTTACCGACTAGATATCCATGGCCAGGACCAATCCTGCTTGTAGGCGTAGAGAGCTCGGTATGTGAGAAGTGAGTGCGTAGCGCAGGTCTGACAATAGACGCTATGATAATGAGATAGCGTAGAGATTAAGTAGGGCTTGGGAATTGAGTTAGGGTTAGTTTCGGCTAAAGGCTATTTGCGCTAAACCAGGATGATACACTTCTAAGTTCTTACAACTTTCCACAGTAGTCCCGGAGTGTGGTACACTAGATAATCCCCGAACTGTCAATAGCTGTAGAAACAGGTATAAGAGTTTGGCCATCCATCCAATTCATTCTCCGATCTCGAAGGGCTGACACCTATGGGCATACAAAGCTCAGTGTATGTAGAGTACGGGGGTAGCGGAAGCATCGCTACCTGGCAGGAGGTCCGCAACGCCCATCGTGGTAATTAAATAGACGCTACCGTGTACAATAGAGTAGGGGTAACGTCAAAATAGGGTTTAGGAATTAAGTTAGGGTTAGAATTAGACTAGGGCTTCTACAACACGCCCTGTCGCATACTACCATTGGCCTACCGCAAGCGGCCGGCTCTGATTACCACTAACTATAATACTCCATCCCTGCACTTGAGCAACACCACTCTAAGATGGATACCTGTAACGAACCCGCCGAGTTTACGTCAGATATCTATAGCTTACCGTTGAGAGCCCGAAGGTCGTAACATTTGGCCATCCGCTCTTGCATGGCATCCCCAAGATAATCAATACATACCTGAACATCATTAATGACCCAATTTCTCAACGGCCCCGTATATCGGCATAATATTATCAAGTTCCTACTAAGAGTGATAAACTTATCTTTACTGGGTATATTGATCCTAGATCTTCAGAAGCTGTTTTTCTGCATCATGTTCTTTTCACTCGAAAACACCCAAGAAGGTTCTCTATGTGTCTGTCCTTGCGGGGTGGCGGAACCTTCTGCTTTTCATATCAATACTAGGAAGGCTAGAAGATTGGAGAATATTCGATCTAGCAAAACTCCGTACCGCAGAAAACGTTCCGTTGCTGTCGGGCTACAAACTGCTGTTGCCCCTCATCAGTAGAGAGTGAAGCTGATTCGGATTGGTATTGTACATACATATGCTGGACGAATTCTCGTTCACGATCAATTTGACTCGATACTAGTTACATTCTTTACTGAGTATGTAAATGTCTAGAGTATGGATGGTCGTACCACCAGGACTTGAAGAACTGGAGTCAAACACAGACTGGATTTTTGGAGATCACACTGCACTTACCATGTATTCAAGGAAGTTCATATGAGCCATGTAACGTAAAGATGTCCTCCAGTAGAATACTTTCTTTTAACATTGCCTTGTAGTAACATACAGTTCAGCAATCATAGTTCGGGTAGATAAACAGAGTCCAAATTATGAAGAATATATACGCATAATTCTACATGCTTTTTGTAAATTTTGGGTGCGGTGTCATGGTGTTCTCGCTTGCGATGTTGTGACAGTTGTGTGACTCAGCAAATTGAACTAGAGGTTGAGGGTATTGAAATTTCCCAATTGACTCGAGGTTGCCAAACCAATTTTCGGGCTTGCTAGACAATACCGACCCACTACAATGCTTCATTCTATAACGAATGATACCTAGGCTACCTCTCGCTAAGCTCCTGCAGCACTATGTGAGGATGTCAGTGGTTATGGGAAATTTTATCGTATATATTTCGTGAACGCACGCACCTTTTTGATTTCTGTTCGAGCAAACCAATGAATCAATGGAATTCAGTGATGTATCGCCTTTTGCCCTGCATATTCGTGCAGTCAATTCGCGGACAGCAATTTATCGTTGGCGGTGCATACGCGATACTTCTTGAAGTCGAAGTCCAGCTACCGAATACCCTGCATACCCTGCATTGTTGTAGCGCGAATCTAGCCCAGGTCACACCACCACCATTCCATCTCCGCCGCTCGTAGGCCTTTCGCCACGTAATCCTGGAGACCGCCCCCGTTTGAACAGAACCTTCAGCAAGAAGCAGGTGGCCATCGGAGGCGAATGGAACACAGAATCTCGGATAGAACACATAGTGCTCGATATCGCCGGAAGGCAGACGGCACCTCTTCGGATCGAACCTATCGGGCGAGTCCCCATCCATCCCACCATAGTTTCAACGTTGACATAATAATCAAAACCGACCAATGATGGTGAGTAAAGCCGAATTATTACCATAGAGCTGCATCACATAGGGCTTGGGAACTTGCCAAGCTACTTAGTAGGCATTTTTAAGCAACTATTTGGTGTAGCGCCCACACGTACCTAAGCATATAACAGTGCCGCAATGTAGCTTTCACTTTAGAATCCGTCAACAACACCACAACCACTCCAGCATGAGCGGAACCGACAAGTCTACCATTATTATCGGTGTTGTTGCTATTGTCTTTACTGCTATTGGGGCCACCGAGGGTCTCAGATTCCTTTGGTACCTCCAGAGAAACAAAAAAGTAAAACCCATATCCAGACGGCGGTCCTCTACAGTCCTAAGGCGTACCTTCACCCAAAGTTAGTCTTACTGATTTTTTCCTAGAGATTCGCCGGGGGAGACAAAGACATCAAACGTCAGATATCGAAGTCGGATCATGATCATCGGACTCATTACCTGCAATCGAACCCCGATTTCCCCTACGGCAATGGGTATACTACGCCTACGGCCGGAGAAGAGACGGCGTTGAGAGTATTCGATTAATTATGTTGGGAGTTACTTAGATATTTACTTGCTTTGCAATTTGCGCGAAATTATCCAAGCCGGTGGGGCTGGTCATATTTCCATATCACGTGACCGGGATTTGGTCGTGTGCCAAGCGTACGAATGAGAGTCCGTGTGCCAAGATATCGAGTGATGTCCTATGCTCATCTATAGATTCGTATTCTTTACACGGGCTCTCATTCTTATACTAGCTAACTTTCTTCTAACGATCCGCGATGGATAATAACGATGCAGGGTATTGCGGGTGCCGATATGCCGACATGGAGTGTATACCAGCTGATATGCCTCTCCATTGATAAACTAGTCGAAACCACAGAAGCACCTTTTTAAAAAAACGCCGGTTTAAAGAGCATGTCAACCTGCCTTGCAGCCTCAAAAACTTCAGCGAGGCGTCACGAATGGACTGGATCTCTCAATAGCCCCGCTCGATCACTATGTCATATGCACAGCTCGATCAATAATTCTCGAAGATTTCGACCAGTTACTAGGCATTTCGGGCCTTAAGAGGCCGCTCTTCTACCACGCTCTTTTCACTAAAAAAATTCAAGGTTCTCCGTATATTTCCATTCCCACATCCCACACTGCTATTAAGAACATGGGGGAAATCTTCGGCAAATCTACACTACACCTGGCAAATCCTCGTACCGCAGAAAGGGTTCTGCTGTCTTTGAACTATAAATTCCGGCCCCTCATAATCATAAGCCTCAGAGTGATATTATATTGTATACAACATCGCTTGGAAATTGCACAAGGCATCTGAGGACGTTTATCGTATATTTAGTGTTATGTTTAACTTCAAGCTTTAAAATTGACTACAATTCGATCTCGCTCGTTTTATTGTTTGCGCCGTTGAATTCATGAGGTGATGGCCGATTTACTGCTATCCGCCTACCCGTTGTAACGGCGTCTGTATCGGCAAACTAGGCTTCGCCAGCGAAACTTCCAGCCCATCACCGGTTGTACCTGACACTGGACCGGCTAAAACACAAGCTGAGTACCATCTCCCAAGACACTGAGCCATATCAACGAACCTTCTCACAACCAATATCAATTCGTCCGCGCGTTGCCTCGCTGCACATCCCCCAACCTCAACCCCAATCCCAGATATATATTTGCATGAATAATCGTAGGAGACGGCAAAACCGTGGACGAGCGATTGAAATTATTCGAATACGCTAAGCGGAAGTCTTCGCAGGGATAAAGCGGTGGTGGGTCTCGCTGTCGTGACGGCAACAGAACCGAAAGATCGGTTTCAGGATCGCGAACCCTTGTGCGACCGAGTCTTTGGCTTCCCATGTCAAAACGGCTAAAAGAATATCCACCGGTTGCGAAGTGTATGTAGAATGGTGTACCTTTCGGCAACAACTAAAGAGATACTTGAAGCCTTCGATTGTTCCGATAGCAGCAAAAATAACGGCAAGTATGCCAATTATCGTGGTGGAGATTTCGCCCGCATTCATGATTTAGTAGATGGTGAACATTGACTTTGGTCGAAGCTTGTGGCTGGCGGGCGCTGGTATCTAAACGATCACTTAGCTGAGCACAGCAACAGCTTGGAATCGTATGGAAGCTTCGGTGGAACGGTTTCTGTAGCTACGCGCTGCTCCTCATCTTATCGAATGCGCACAAAAACCCTAACCCAGATCTAGAGCGCAGAGCCGAGCGGATATCTTCACGTTCAAGCATCCCATTAGAAATAATCTTCATAGATGAGTGTTGTTAGCATGGTATGTTCCAACACATGACGAGCCTTGTCACTAGCACAAACCTCGTCCCTGCTTCGCTTCGCTTATTCTGCAACTTAACAAAGAGACTGGAGACTGTACTATACTTTTGTTTATTCACACCTGTGTCTAGACCGCCACGATTAGGCACAGGTGACGGCTGGAAGAGGGTTCTGTGTATAAGACGTACGCGTTAAATTACCCAGTGGAAGAATTGTACCTCGTCTACAGAGGGAAGCTGGCGCTCAGCGTTTTAACTCTGATGGTTTGACTGCGATTGAAGCAAAGACAATGGAATCTTCGCCGTCACTTCTACCATACTGATGCTCGTTCTTGACCACAAGCTTGCCAACTCCCGTTCACGAAAATTCGTCGAATCATATGACTTCTCTGGCAAGCCCTAACCCATATCCCTACCTCCACTGTTCTCGTCGTATGTGAGCGGAATATCAACAAGTTGTGATGAGCCACTTTCTCCCTTGTACTAATCAAACACAGGTAGCTGCTCCCATAGGGGATCCCAGTGTTAGCCGTACATCCATGCAGCGTGCTCTAAGATACCAAACACCGAATCCACCAAGTAAAGAAAGATGCAAGTCGCAATGAAGCATCTAGATCCGACTTTGAAGTAATCTTTAACCAAGATCCGCAATATGCCGACTTACCGATGCAATTATACACTACGTTCGCGGTTCGAGACTAGGTGTCTACCCTAAGAATTGGCTCCGCGACTTTCCGCCCATTACCCAATTCACCCATAGTCTTATTTCAACATGCTTTAATCGGGGGATGTAGTCTGGATTTGGGCGCTCGGTCCACTTGCCAGAGCTCCGTAAAGTTTCAAATGATCCAAGGTCATAGGTATAAAGAGTGCCTTTGCCTTGAGGCCTAAAGAATGAACGCCAGGCACCGCAGACGCACCCGCTCCTGCTGCCCCCCCCCCTCAGTTACAGAGACAGTATCAATCTCGTCAAGTGTTCCCGAGTAGCTTTGAACAAGATGGATATGGTATAGGCTTATCGATCGAAGTGTTGTCCTATGCTTTTAAAGAAGCGATACAAGTAGGTCACCTCAACAGAAAATACCACCCAGACAAACATCCTGGAGATACAGCTAGTGTAGTAGCATGGGATATAAGATATCTACGACTTTGAGCCTGAGACAGTCGTACTCCTCGTACAGCACCAAGATTTCTCACAACGTTGCATAGTCTGTATAAATCGTTCTGAACTTTAACTCCTTCAGTCCATTGACTGCTCCAAGGAGGCGGCCTAGCAATAAAAGCCATTGATTGCTCATTTACCTAGACACTGAACGACACCTTTTAAAGTTGAGCTATTCCTTTCATTGCTTTCGTGATTGGCGGGGGTAGAAATAACATCTCTCAATCGAACTCATTAACGTATAATCCCTCGATTGTTGGGAGCGCTATGTTTTCTGTACGCTGATACAGCGTTTCGATGACTCCTAGAAACAACATGTGTCTGACTAGGTTATGTTCACGATTGTATATGTCCAACTTTCGATCGTTAAAATTAATATCAGATTTTTTAGCATCGAGAGATATTTGGCGTGGCAGTGACTAGTAATTGAATCGTCAGATGACTCGAAGTCGTGATCGGTAAGAGTGCCATATTGTCTAAACCCCGTGGTTTCGAGGCGACCTTTTGATTCTCGCCTGGCAATGCTAGCAACTTCCTGTAATCGCCTGGAGGTAATTCTGTAGGACCAGTATTTATGAGACATCAACTTTCCAAATTTTAGGGTGCAATGGTCCCGGTTACTAACTATAGTTCTCAATAAGTTTCTAAGCACTAGCATCTAGATGGAACCTATATTCCTTGACCAGATGGTTCACACGCTACGGATTTAAGTCGGACTAACCCTCTCGCACACCTAAAGTTCTCACAGGCGTCCTCGATGGCAATGAGAATCCAAAACACTCGTGGCCTTAGAATTTCGCCAAATTGTTTTGTAGATGAAACGAAGCTGCATAGCTAGGACCAATTCATCTAAGACGCCTCGGACTCCGTAATATCGTGCCACTGGATGGGGGAGCGTAATTATTTGCCCAAGTATCTCCGGTGGTAGAGACAACAGCAGGGTCGTAGAAGAGGTAGAAGCGGTAGAAGCACCATTTCCCATCGTATAAGAACCTGGCGGGACGTAGGCTGCAGTAAACCGTGGTGATTGAGGTGGCTGACGAAAATTGTAGCTAGCTCTTGTAAATATGTTGCACAAACAGACAGCTAGAACAGCCTCTTTCTCGTCGAACATAAGGATATAACGCAAACCTATCTTGCTCTATCGAGATATTTTCGTCTGTTGCGTGCGTAGTGGGAGGCTGCTGTAGAGATGTTGTTGGGCTAATATTATGTTGGAGCGACCTTCTCGGGTAACAAGCGAAAATGAAGAAGGAAGGAAGTGAAGGAAGAAGCAATGGGGGCTTTTATGTACAATCTTGATCCGAACGATCATGGGAACGACCGATGGCCTGTCTCTCCCTATTCGAGATCCTTCTCCTACTTGGGCCCTATTGCAAATTTTCCCTCATAATTTATCCACATTGTCTTGTACCTAAACCCTAGTGGTTTCTTCACAAGTTGAGTTGTGACAAGCGAGTTTGCTAGAATGGTGTTGAAAGTACTGATTGCTAGTAACTTGTATTCTCAAGTACAGGTACATTCATGATCTTATATACGGCGTGCAGAGTATGCCTTGTACGCATGCATGCGCACTCAGCTGGCATCTCCAGCTGAGTCTGGAATGACCATCATCTTAGGGAGATTATGCGTCAGCCCAGCTGAAGCCGTACGCCAGGGAGGTGGACCATATATGTAACAAATGGTGTTACGAATGTAAAGCGGATGGAGTCTATTCTTCTATCTAAGGAGAAGCTCTGTCTTTATATACATGAGAGCCTGGAACACCATGGAAGTCCATGGAAGCTCACGATTGCAAATACCAGTGGCGGTGGCGAGTGAAGACTCGTGTATGAGTCTACAACTATGAGTCCATAGCCTGTGAGTCAATTTGGTGATCTTAGTGTAGCGGCGACTTCCTCTCAGGTCATATAGTAATAAATGGTTCTAGATGTTGAAATACTGATTGCTAGAGAAGCTTGATTCAACTATCTAAGAGGGCCACAAGGCCATATATATACGGTACGAGCACGTAAGTACTCATCTAAATGTAGAGACGGCTGAGCTCCGTCAGCCCGTATCAGAGCCAGCCCTGTCAGCCCGTATGAGAGCCAGCCCAGCCAGCCCGTATGAGAGCCAGCCCAGCCAGCCCGTATGAGATCTATTTATGCAACACTCCCCCCTCTTGCTACGCTCTGTGGAGCAAGAAACAAACAAACAAACAAACAAACAAAGATGATGCGCAACTTGTGATTTCCATAGTAGCCTCCTTAAAACCCTGCTTGAGAAGTGAGCAGGGAAAGAGTACTACCGTAGCCAGAGGATGGCCATCCATATACACAAAGAAATCCGTATTCCAAAAGACAAGTGAAACAACCTTAAACCATAAATTGACCTCTAATTACCATAAACCCATTGCTTTCGTGAACTTCGAATGCTTATCTATCGTAAGCGCTTTCGTGAGTATATCTGCCACATTTTCGTCCGTGTGTACGTAGGAGTAGTTGACTATTCGGTGTTTGTGCAGATCTCGACTGTTGTGATAGCAAAAGTCAATGTGCTTAGTTTGGGCTTTGATGATTCCCGTGGTGATTAGAGTGAGAGCACCCTGATTGTCACAGTTGATTGGCAGCGGTGGTGAGTCTCTCTGAGAACAGTGAATATCCTTTTGCAACTGGAGTAACCATTTCGTTTCTCTGGAGGCCTCCGAACTGGCGATAAATTGGGGCTCGAGAGTTGACATGGTGATGAGGCCTTGCTTCCGAGACTGCCACGAGACTGCTCCATTGCTTGAGAGAAACACATGGCCTCCCTGGGATTTGCGGTCCGCGCTGTCATTGGCCCAATCGGAATCCGAGTACATCAGCAAAATGTAAATCGGTCCGGAAGCCACATGCAAACCTCCCAGACACTCCGGTCGACCTCACCAGTGCTCCTAAGTAATTCCAGATGCTCCCAGGCCCCCCTGGAGCTAAGCAAAGTGCTCTCAGACTCTGCAAGAGCATTCTCAGGTGCTCCAGAAAGCACCTGCAGTTATGGAGGTGCATTCAGGATGCTACGATATTTGACTTATAGGATAGTCAAATTTTGGAGCAGCTGAGACCTCTGCGCAGCACTGCGGGAGACTTTAAACTTGGTGCCGCATTCTCACAGCAGTGGTTCTTAGGGTTCCATAACCACAAGCCATTTCGTCTATCATATTCATCTTTGTCACCATCACACGATTCGCTACATCATAATATGGCATGTATTATCTATCTAAGTCTCTCTGTATATATACATACGGTCAATCTGGCTGCAGACGTTACTCAAGCGCAATCGTAGGAGCACCTGGAGACGCCGATTGAGGGAACTTAGAGATACCCTTGGAGGCCGTGATTGTGTGAACTTAGAGATGCACTTAGAGGCCGTGATTGAGCGAGTTTGGAGATGCACTTCGAGCCAGAGATCGAGTGAACTCAGAAATGAACTTGGAAGCCGTTATCGTGTGAGCTTAGAGATGCACTTGGAGGCCGAGATCGAGTGAACTCAGAGATGCACTTGGAGGCCATGATCGAGCGAGTTTGGAGATGCACTTGGCGGCCATCATCGTGCAACCTTGGAGGCCGTAATCGAGCGTGTTTGAAGATGCACTTGGAGACGATCAAGCGAGTTTGGAGATACACATGGAGGCCGTGATCGTGTGGACTCAGAGATGCACTTCGGTGCAGCGATCGAGCGAAATTGGAGGTGTACTTGGAGGTGGTCAATCTGGAGCCGGTGGATCGAGAGGGAGGCGCGACAGCAGCTGAGACTCAATTCATTGGTTATCTCGTAATCGTGGGAATGTAGAGAGTTGTATACAATAAGGTCCGCTGAGAGCTGAGAGATGAGCGATGAGACTGGCTGGGAGCGAGACACAGTCGATCTTGGGATGATGCAGTACTCGGTGCATGTAGTACTCGGTGCATGTAGTACTCGGTGCATGCAGTACTCGGTGCATGCAGTACTCAGTGTATGCTGTGCTTGGTGTTAACTCATGATCATGGCATGGAGAGATAGAGAGGGATGACTTAACTTCATGTTCTTAGGTGATAGTAGAGTTGAGGATGAGAATTAGAGAGATGGGAGGAGATGGGGGAAATCATCATGAGAAACTGGGACATAAGAGATGTTCGGGTGCGAGTCAATTTACCATTCCCGATACTGCAAGTATGACTCCCAATCCAGCGGGTATGAACACTAATACGAGGTTGTCTAAACTCAATCAGGCAAGTTGTACCCCTGATTTCTCATATCCTCCATATTGTTCCCATTTTTATCACCCATCTCTTCTTCTTGTCCACTACTCTACAATCATCACAGAACACAAACTTAAGTGATTCCTTACTACGGCTCCATGCCATGATTAGGAGTTATCACTCAGTGCAGCATACACTGAGTTCAGCATTTCCCCACGTTTGTCTGTCTCCCCATCATTCTCCTGATTACGAGTTGACCCCAAAACAGACCTTCTGATTGAGCCATGCCTCACTGAGGGTTTGACCGCCACCGGCCTGCTCTTCATGGGAGCGAAAAGAGGAACACACCTCCTCACATTCCCACAGTTGCAACGTAACAAAGCGATGAATGGAGTCCAAGCACTGTGTACACCTCCCTCCAACCGCCTCCAGATTGACCACCTCCAAGTATTCCTTAAAACACACTCCATCACGGCCTCCAAGTACATCTTCAAACTCGGTTAATTACAGCCTCTAAGTGTATCTCCAAACTGGCTTGATTACGGCCTCCAAGTTTGGGTGATCATGGCACCCAAGTGCATCTCCAAACTCACTCAATGATAGACTCCAAGGGTATCTCGAAATTCACCCAAATATGACCTCCCAGTGCATTTCCAAACTTGCTCGATCATGGACTCCAAGTGTATCTCTCAGTTCACAGGATAATGGCCTTCTAGTATATCTCTCAGTTCACACGATAATGGCCTTCAACTGCATCTCTGGGTTCACTCAATTATCATCTTCAGGTGCACCTCTGATTGTGTTCAAGCACCGCCTGCAGCCAGTCAAGATATAATGTGTGTAGACAGATAGCTGTATGGATACCTAGATACATCTACAAGAGTACAAACTGAATACATGGGGTTTAAATATCATCTAACGATGAGTAGTAACTCAGATTTCCAGGCGCACCTGCAGCATTCCCAGCAAATATGTCGTTTGTCCCAGACTACTCTACCGAAATTTAATGCAATCGGAAGCTTGTTGGAGCTCCCAGAATTGTCGTTGCCGCTCCCAGGCTTCTTGTTGGCTCTCCCAGGTGCTTCCATCAACAAAAAGCGAAATTGGTTTCCAAAAATGGACACCACACTCCGATCTTTCTCCACATTCTCCACAAATTATCTAAGCAACTTGTTTCCATTCTTCCACCATGCTTCGAAGCATTAATGATGTAATCATGTCGTCTCCACATCTGAAAAACTTGTTCAATCATTTAAGTTAATTTACAGCACTTGTTTCATGTTGGTCCTCTAGATTTTAATTGTTTTGATGGTTTTGTGAACTGTTTCATTAATTTCAAGAATATTCTTGACTATTTAATCCCTTAAGACATTGATTATACACAAGCTTGCACAACTCGCATAACAAAATTAAGAACCCCAGAGTTAACACTCGTCAGATTATTATATATCACTGCAATGATTACTTCAAGCATCGAATCGAACAATCTAGATGGAAAACCAAAAACAACGCATTCAGGTCAGTCGTGTTGGTCAAGTACCACTGTCACGGCTCGAGCTGCGAGTGATGGATTAATGGGTAGCTAGGAATAGTGTCGGGTGAACGGAATGATTTAGTGTTACGGAAAGGCGGAGACGTGGGTGGACGTGGAGATGGCGTAGGAATGTTAGAAGATGGTGGTGGTATAATTTGTTATGATAAGGAAGTGGTCTGAGGTGTTGTGACGTCGGATGTTGTGGCATGGTTGTATTGATAAGAGTTGTGCTGGTGGTGTGTAAGATCATAGTTGGATATTCGGATGGTACATCGGGGCACGGGGAATGATTCAAGGGTAGCAGATGAAGTGTATATAAAGAGAGGTTGTTTGGTGTCGAAGGGTTTCCTTTTCTTCTCGCTTTACTCGTTATCTTGTACAGCAAAGCAAGCACTACTTTGACCCAGCCTTGATTCTTGTCTTGTCTTGATTGCCTCAATACAAACATTGAAGCATCTTGTCCCGATTACCATATCACATTATTGTTTCCAATATCACCTACGTCCGACCCCGCCCGTTACACTGGAACGAGTCCCTTACAATGTACCTGATATTGAATGTACTGTCAACATTGTTTGACCGCTTGTTTAGATCTTGCTTGGTACTACTGTGAAGTTATTGATAGTTACATTTCCATTTGCTATCAGTGTAGCTACGATCTGTCAGAATTTCATGTGCCTACACCCTTCGAACGGTTGTAAGTACTGTAACACACCTTGTTCCAGTACCTGTTGGGTATATCCCGGACCTAATCATCAGTGGTTTCACGTTTGCGACAATTGAGTTGAGGAGTTACCATGACTTCCGGGATTTGATATCCGTCAGTACCCACACCGATCCCCATATTGGAATGAGAAAGTGTGACAGTAACTGTACATCCCGAACCAATTGGTTTCATCTTGCCGGAATTCACTGTTCCTTGTGGCAACCTGCATGTTTGATCGCCTTCGAGAGTATCGAAGGATTATTGAATACAGAAGTAGACGACTTCATCTTGACTGCGTATTTTTGAGAACTGTCAGACGTTTCCTCTCCTTGGAATATTGATTGGATAGAGGCCGCCGCATACAGAGAAGGCTTGGAATTAAACGATCCCGTGATTGGAAGCAGTTGGGCCAAGTATTGGGGAGCCCACACTAGGTTCGATTGTGTCCCGGAATCGCCTTGTGAGTGTGAAGAACATTATTGTCTAGGGACACATTCGACGGAACGACACGCACCAGCAGCAGCAGCAACAGCAAAACCTGCGCTGGTGCCTTTGATTGTTATTGAACCTCCGACCCCGACCCCTTCCAAAATTGATGCATGTAACTGGCACTGGTAGATGTGGTTGATTCGTTGTGAGGTCAGGTTCGGTACAGCATGATCGGGCGCCTCTGGTGTCCGTGGACGACCAGGCCATCATAGGAGGAATCGTCAACAGGAACCTGATCGAGATCGACTTCGCGGAGAGACAGGCCGTGCTGGAAGAGGCACAGGATGTGCTAAGAAGAGTAGCACAGTACACCGAACCCGCGGCAATGGTACAGAGGGTGTGCAATCACCCGGCACAGATCATCACCCTACAGAAACAAATGACGGACCTGCAAACATAACGGTTCTTACCCCCGGAATCCGATCACTCGACGTTCGAACAACTGCTGGCAACATTGAGGCAAGAGCTGGTGAAAACCAGGAGAATCCCGAGGATGCTAGGTACAGACGAAGACCTACGACAAGAACTGGATGCTATGACACAGGACGCCAGACAATCGGGGGAAGAAGTCCGAGCGTTGAGGACGCAGTTAGCGAATGCCCTATCCTTAGCGGCCCGGGCAGCCTCGACTCCCCCCCTCCAATCCGAAGACCGACGACAGAAGTTTCCCGACTCCCCGGACTTCTCAGGAATGGATCAAATTCAATTCAGAGGCTGGATTGCACAACTCCGGATGGTCATACGACAAATGCCCGCCAGCTCTCCCGATGAACATTGGAAGATGCGGTACGCATTCAATCGAGTGAGGGGGGTAGACTTAGGCCTGATTTTGCCACACGTCCGGGAGGATGGGGAAATAGGACTGGAAGACTTACCAGCATTTATACAACTCCTGGAAGCAGCAATTGGGGACCCCGACCAAGTAGCCACCACCGAACGGAAAATGCAGGAGATTAAACAAAGGAACCCCGAGTTCTCTCAGCACTATGGTGAGTTCCATGTCATCGCTGCGGATCTGGATTGGAATTCTTCGGTCTTACGAAACGCTTTACAAATGGGGTTGACCCAAGAAATGAGGGACTCCTTTACATATAGCCATATGCCGGAAGAGCTTCCCACGTTTGGGATGGTCTGTCAGAAATGGGACAATCAGATTCGACAACGACGTGCGGAAAATGCGGCACAAAATACGGGTGGAGGGACAGGTTTTGCCTCTTCCCCCAAACCTCCCGCCCCCCCTAAGGATCCCACAGGAGCCCCTGCTGGAACAGTGGCTGGATATACGGGACTGGCACCTATGGACCTCAGCCCAGGCAGAAGGAGGATTTCCGTGGAGAAAAGGGCCAAGAGATTTATGGTTGGAAGATGTTTATACTGTGGTGGGTTCAACCACAGGGCTGCAGAGTGTGCGGCAAGGAAGAAGGCTCAGACGTTTAAGGCGGCTGGAGCGGAGTTAAAGGAAGTAGGAACCGGGGCAGGTTCCGAGGAATCGGGAAAAGAGCAAGTCAATTGAAGATGGATGGCTCTTTAGTTGATGGAAAAAGTTTTGTTTTAAATGCTTTGAAATGTTTTGGAATTTCGCGATTATCAGTTAGCAAGGTGGAGGTGTTGGAAGGATCAATGGAAGGGAAACATTTAGTTATAACCTGTACATTGACCGTGAATAACCAAGAGATACCCACACATGCGCTGATCGATTGCACAGCTACAGGCATTGCATTTATGGATCAAGATTTTGCTCGCCATCATCAAATACCACTCCAAGAATCAAAAGAGAAACGACAGGTCGAGGTTATCAATGGGAGACCTATAGAATCAGGAGATATTACGCAGATTGCTAAGGTCGGAATGAGGATTCAGGATCGTAAAGAACAATTACCCATGTTTATTACGAAGTTAGGGCATTATCCAATGGTCCTCGGAATCCCCTGGTTACGATTGCATATTGTTGCAGTACTGTTTGCATCTGATACTGTTACTTTTGGGTCCAAATATTTTACGACACTTTGCCATGATGCACCCGTTACGGTACAAGGAGTACCAGAGGAACCTCTGGAACCAGTTTATTAGCAGAAGGAAGGAATATTCGAGCCACACATACGTCCACAACGACCGTTCCGGAGACATATTGTTATTCCTAATGGGTCTTCGTTCTTTTGAACAGTTAACAAAGGGAAGCTTAAGGTGTTTAGGGCACCCCTTTATGAGATTAACAAAGCCATTGAAGCAAAGGATCGTACGGAACGACCCTTGCAAGAAATTGTTCTGAAATAGTGTCATGAGTTTCTACCCTTGTTTAATCAGGTTTTAGCTGATTGCCTTCAACCACATTGATCAGGTATTGATCATAAAGTATGCCTGAATGAAAGGGGAAACACCAACGTGGGGACCCCTTTATTCAATGTCAAGGGCTGAGCTAGTAGTTCTGAAAGAATGGTTAGAGGAGAATATGTCAAAAGGATTCATTCATCAATCGTCATCACCCTTTGCGGCACCAGTGCTTTTTGCAAAGAAACCAGATGGAGGGCTTCGATTTTGCATTGATTATCGATATATTACTAGAAATACTGTTAAGAATCAATATCCCCTCCCCTTGATACGAGAGACTTTGAATTTACTTCGGAAAGCAAGGATTTACACAAAACTTGATGTCTGTGGAGCTTATACTCTGTTACAGGTCAAGGAGGGAGATGAAAATAAGTTAGCCTTCTGGACAAGATATGAATTGTTCGAACCAACGGTTATGCAATTCGGGACGACAAATGCCCCAGCGGACTTCCAAGGATATATTAATAATACTATAAGGGAAGCGTTGGATGATTTTGCATCAGCGTACTTGGATGATGTATTGATATATAGTGATTCGGAGGAAGAGCATGTGGGACATGTGAAGTGGGTTATGTAAAGTCTTTTGGAAGCAGGATTGTATTTAAAGCCGGAAAAATGCGAGTTTCACAAGGAAACCGTACTGTATCTGGGCTTGATTATATCAACAGGTGGGATATCAATGGATGAGGATAAGGTTGAAACCGTGCGAAAGTGGAGTCGAGAAAAGAAGACAGAGAACTGCAGGCTGAATAAACTTTTCAAAGTGCAACAGTTTGTTGGGTTTTGCAATTACTATCGACAATTTATCCCTAAGTATTCTGAGAAAGCAGAACCATTTACAAGGTTAACCAGGAAAGATGAACTATTTGTGTGGGAAGCAGAACAACAGTTAGCCTTCAAAACAATCGTGACTACATTTACAACAGCTCCTGTACTTCGACATTTTGATCATGATAGAGAAGTGATCATTGAGACAGATGCCTCTGGTTATGTATCTGCAGGAGTCTTATCTCAGTATGATGATGACGGAGTGCTACACCAGGTAGCTTATTTCTCGAAGAAACATTCCCCAGCCAAATGCAATTATGATATATACAACAAAGAGCTTATGGCAATCATTAAAGCACTCGAGGAATGGAGACCAGAATGTGAAGCGGCTGCATATCCCCTTAAGTTGATAACTGACCACAAAAACCTTGAGTATTTTATGACGAAGAAGCTCTTGAATCGGCGACTGGCACCGTGGTCAGAGTTTCTGACCAGATTGGATTACGGGATTGTGTATCGACCAGCTAAATTTGATGGGAAGGCAGATGCTTTAACGAGGAGGCCGGGAGACCTCCCTGAGAGGAGGGATGAAAGATTGAAAAATACGGAACAGGTGGTTCTAACGCAGCAGAACCTACCGGAAAAATTGCGTTTGTTGGCGGATAGCCCGCCCACCCCGGGCCATCCCTCTTTCTCCAATCTTATTATGAAACCATATGAAACTGATCCGCTACCAGGAAGAATATTGGAAGCAATTAGGGTAAAGAATGGGTTACAGGAGATCACCATTGCGGAGTGCATAGAGGATGGGGGATGAATAAGGTATAGAGGCAATCTATATGTACCAGATGATGACGAGTTACACCTACGCATTATAAAGGAACATCATGATACAGCGTTAGCAGGACATCCTGGACGGGCAAAGACGTTTGATCTGGTTGATCGAGAAGATTACTGCAACGAAATGCGGAAGGATGTTGATCGGTATATTCGGAATTGCCAAGACTGCCAGAGATCCCGAAGTTCCAGACATTTCACCTTTGGGGTTTTGCGGCCTTTGCCTGTACTGGATAAACCATGGGAAGATATTTCGATGAATTTTGTTGTGGGGTTACCAGAATGTGAAGGGTTTGATGCAATATGGGTAGTGGTGGATCGGCTTTCAAAGATGCGACATTTCATCCCTTGCCATATGACTATAGATGCTTTGGGTTTGGTGGAGCTGTTTCTGAGGGAAGTGGTATGTCTCCATGGACTTCCGTTAACCATTGTTTCCGATCAAGGTCCGCAGTTTGCGACTACTCTCTGGCAACAGGTGTGCGGTAGATTGGGGATTGACCTGAGGATGTCAACAGCTTTTCACCCGCAGACAGATGGACAAATGGAAAGAATGATTGCTAGTATGGACCAGTATCTTCAGGCGTTCGTGAATCATCAACAGGACAATTGAGTTAAGTGGCTTCCGTTGGCAGAGTTCGCCTCAAATAATGGAGCATCTGAGACAACGAAGTGTACCCCATATTATGCGGTTCAGGGTAGGAATCCCCGGATGTCATTTGAGGCAGAACCAATGCAGCAGCGAGATCAACGACGCGTGAGTGCCAATAATGTCCAGGCAACGATGCAACAAATTCTCGAGCATCTCCGAGTGGAAATTAGATGGAGCCAAGCGGCACAAGAAGAGGGAGCAATTCATGGATGAAATCCTGCCCCGAATATTCAGGAAGGCTCCAAAGTATGGCTGGATGCCTGACATGTACGAACTACGAGGCCTACTCGGAAACTGGATTGGAAGTGGTTGGGCCCCTCTAGGGTTGTTCATCAAATATCCCCGTATGCATATGAACTAGAGCTACCTGTATCAATACGAATTCATTGAGTACAACCTGTCTCCAATTTAGATCCGGTAGTGAGTGATCCTCTAAGGGGACAACGAGTTAAACCACCACCTCCGGTGGAAGTTGATGGCGAGGACGAGTATCAGGTCTCGAGTGTCGAGGATAGTCGGATGTACCGGAGTCAGTAACAGTATCTTATAAGGTGGACCAGGTATGATTCCTCGACGTGGGAAGCAGCAAAATTTATGGATGGGCTGCAAGCAGTGGATGAGTTCCATCAGCGTTATCCCATGAAGCCAGGGCCATTGGAGAATGTTTTCGGAGGACCTCGAACCCAGGAGGGGATACTGTCACGGCTCAAGCTGCGAGTGATGGATTAATGGGTACTTAGGAACAGAGTCGGGTGAACGGAATGATTTAGTGTTACGGAAAGGTGGAGATGTGGGCGGACGCAGAGATGGCATAGGAATGTTAGAACATGGTGGTGCTATAATTTGCTATGATAAGGAAGTGGTCTGAGGTGTTGCAACGTCGGATGATGTGGCATGGTTGTATTGATATGAGTTGTGCTGGTGGTGTGTAAGATCATGGTTGGATATTCAGATGGTACATCGGAGCATGTGGAATGATTCGAGGGTGGCAGACGAAGTGTATATAAAGAGAGGTTGTTTGGTGTTGGAGGGTTTCCTTTTCTTCCCTCTTTACTCCTTCTCTTGTATAGCAAAGCAAGCACGACTTTGACCCAGCGTTGATTCTTGTCATGTCTTGATTCCCTCGATGCAAACGTCGAAGCATCTTGTCCCAATGACGATATCACATTATCGTTACCACTATCACCTACGTCCGACCCCGCCCGTTACAACCACCATGTGCTACCTGGCCCCGGCATCAGCGGAAGAAGCTATAAAGCCTTTTGGATTGCACTTACAGGGACAATATAAGTGGTTTCAACGCTGAAAAGAGGCTTACCACAGTAGCATGTATCATGCAAGGGTTACATTGGAGGTTGATGTCAGTCCTCGACCAGCACCATACGAGCAGTCTGACGTATCGGCCCTGTTTCAAACGTCTGAACCAAGGCAAGAAGCCCTTTAACACTTGATTCAGCATCCTCGACAATGAAAAGACACTTCCAACTTGCAGGAATGCATCCAGCAGTGGACATCAAGTGGCTCTCCAGACTCGTCCCCATCCCGAGAAGCACTGTATCATGTCTTGGTGGCTGATGCCTTCTCCACCCTGTCGACCCAGTGCAACAAACCATATGAACTGCCTGCTTGTCGCATTGAACAAACGTCACTGGAACTGCTACTGTGTTGTACTGAATGTAATTTGCATCGTTGAGATGACTAAAATATCGATTGTGATTGATGTAGTCTGTGAAGTTGGCAAATCTCTTGAAACACCGACCAAACTGATTCTGTAGCTCCTGTTTTGGCTTTGCACACCACTTGGCCAAGTCATCATGGGTCTTGATTTCTGGTTGCAGGTTTTTCATCATTTGCTTCATAGGCACTTTGGTTAGAGGCATTTCATTGTTGCGACATTGTTTTGCAGTGTTTGCATTCAGCTCTTGATACTGAAACACCTCCTTTCGGGCAGTCATTTGCAAAATCTGGTAAGCAGCCTAATGACGCTTCCATTGGCAGTATGCTTGTTTAAGATCCATCATCACTCTTTCTGGGAATTCACAGCTTGCATTTGAGAGGTTGCCAAGCAGGTGGATATGGTCAGAGAAGCGGTTTAGGACAGGTATCTTTACAAAGTTGAAATCCAATTCGTCAACAAAATGTTGTGCAATTTCTAACTTGATCTGCATTTCATCATCATCAACTTGACGATGTGTTGCAGCCCCCAAAAGATTGTTCCAAGTGGGGTCACTCTCCCATTCCTCCAGTTTGTCCAAGGTAAGCTGCTTTTTCAAGACTTCCGAGACCTTCTTGGTAGATTTACTGGCGCGGAATCAACTGAACACATCCTTGTGACTGTTACTGGGGTACTTAATCCCTGAAACTAATACTGTAACGGCCAGGGTCAGATGTAGGTGATATTGGTGACAATGATGTGATATCGTAATCAAGACAATGTGCTCGAGGTTCATTTGGAGAAACCAGAACAAGACAAGAGTCGAAGCTTTTTCAAAGTCTTGCTTGCTTTCCTAAACAAGAGCACGAGCAAAGTGAGAAGAAAAGGACATCCTCCAACACCAAACAAGCTCCCTTTATATACAGTTCATCTATTACCACCAAATGATTCCTCATGCTGCGATGTACCATCCGAATCCTTCACCCTGATCTTTCACACCACTACATAATTCCTTATCAACAAACCCACGCTACTTCTTCTGATGTCGCAACACCTCGGACCACTTCCTTATCTTAATATATTATACCGCCACCACTACACTAATAAATCATACTACACTACATCTTCTAACATCTCTATTTTTCTATAGCACTAATTCCTACAACGCCCCGATTCTCACTCTTATTCCTTCAGGCTGTGACAAATACAACATTTATTGAATTCAGTACAACGGCCTATCGTGAAACTCTTTCTTTCCTCATCTTTCCGAAGTCCCAACCTCTTATCCCAAGTATATAAGCTTACCACTCATGCTGGCCTAACAAAGGTCAATCTTTGGAAAACTGTTCATAAGGTAATAACCCTGTAGTGATGTATCGCCACACGTCTAGTGTTAGCATTGGGTCATGGATATCCGGCTGCGGTCTAGGCTGGAACCGATCCGAAGCCCCTGGTCCGGGCCTGGAACCACCAAGGATCCCGACCTGGGTAACTAGCGCCCAGTTGTTTCCTGGACCGGACAGAAACCTGCAGGTATTTGGCCAGGTTGCAACCGGACCGCAGTTCAATTTTATGGTTCATAAACTCTTGACTGAACTTTGGCTCAAATTAAGTTGTTGGGTTCTGATTGTATCATGATATGATCAATACGTAGATTGTGCAGTGTTAGCAGCTGTTTCACCTCCCGCTTTCCGATTTGCAATCCAACCAATACTCGTTGAATCGCTGTGAAATAACTCCCAATTTTCTGCGAAATTCGCTGGTGTTGGATAGCAACTCAACGAATATTGGTCGGAACGCCAATTCGAAAGCGGGAGGTGAAACTGCGGTGAGACCTGCACAATCTGCGTATTGAACATGTCACGATATGATCAGAACTCAGATTCTCAATTGGAGCGAAAGTTGTGAAGTTGACATGCCGGGTGATTGGTGGCAAAACTGGCCCAATTGCAATGGTCCGGGTTTTTGGAGTGGTAAAACCCTTCACAATGGTCCTGCTCTGGGTGGAACCAGAACCTGAACCGAACTGAGAATTTGGAACCGTTTCTAACACTCCTCACCTCGTACAAGCAGCCTTCGACATTAGCTCAGTATACCAGGTTTTGTGAAATGTAGGTTAATTCCAATTCTTTGTAATGGTAAACAAGATCGCAAAAAGTCGCGACGACCTTCTGGTGTGCATATTGAGAATGTCATAGTCTGTTGGAACACATATAAAGAACATTCACGGAGGTGAAATAGAGAAGTAATTGTGAAGTATGTAGATAGAATTCTTAATACTTTTATATGATTGTCTTCAGTATTCTGAATTTTTGAGTGTGGATTGCTGCTTGATCTTGTTCCACTCATTCCCGGAACAATGCAATCTCTCTATCGTTGTTTTCGAGGGTTAGTACACGCATTCTTTGACCCTATGTCTCCAATGCTCATGATAGCGTTATTGTGGTCATGTAATGCTGTTTCTGCATGCGCCCAGTGAAATCATGCCACGCATCCCTGATGGTTATTGTGTTCATGCAAGGTGGTTTCAAAGCATTATTCTCCTGATAAGAATCAGCATCAGCAAAAAACATTTCCGTCCGGGCGGAATGCCTCCGTCAGAGTGGACGCGCTCCGTCAGAGCCGTCAGAGCCGTCAGAGACACCGCGGGGGCGGATTAGTCAGCGCCCAGCATCAATACCACGCATCGCGTTCCATATCGCCCTCCGATCGCCGTTTCGGTACACGCTTGCATCGGGATTGCAATGTAATGGGTGACGCTGCGAAAATCTCTCCTCATGTTCCTACTACATTAAGCTCGAGGAGCGTAGGAAGAAGGTGAGAAGATATGATGCTACACGGCCGTAAGGATCCACGCAATTGCGCGGATCCACGAAATCTCAGAAAGAGCGAGTGAGACCAAAAGTTGGGAAAGATAGAGTGTGTATTTTCGTTGAATGACAAGATGAGATGAAAATGAGATGCTGTCTATCTATCTACCCCGGGGTCTCCCGAATATATACTCCGCATCGCTCATTCCACCTCCGTTACCCCTGTATCTCAGTACACCCACCATCGCTCCTTAACGATATACTTGGACGCCGAGATCGAGCTAGTTTGGAGATGCACTTGGAGCCCGAGATCGAGTGAACTGAGAGATGCACTTGGAGGCCGTGATCGATCGGGTTTGGAGATGCACTGGGAGGCCGAGGTCGAGTGAACTCAGAGATGCACTTGGAGGCCGAGATCTAGTGAACTGAGAGCTGCACTTGGAGGCCGTGATCGAGCGAGTTTGGAGATGCACTTGGAGGC
>Ga0307515_10001035_pt1 | contig 63575 bp, 61 predicted proteins | sample 17_EM_MG_FD_194513 | JGI IMG/M metagenome (GOLD analysis project Ga0307515, IMG submission 194513) | Populus trichocarpa ectomycorrhiza microbial communities from riparian zone in the Pacific Northwest, United States - 17_EM | ecosystem: Host-associated > Plants > Roots > Unclassified | place... | reverse complement strand
ACCAGAGAGGGGGGATTGTGGGGGGCGGAAGGATTGGGGTTGCGGGGAGGAGGGCATGAAGGAATCCCACGCTGGGGGTGATTGTGCCATGAATCCGTCGTTTTTGGCGTTCATTGATAATCGTGCTGTTGGGGGTTAGTGGTGGAGGGGAAAAATGGAGGAGGGAGAGGTACGGATCATCATCTGGTTCTCGCGGACAATCATGTATGCGTCTTTGATTGCGGAAGGTTCGTTCTTGGTGAGCGCATCTTGGATGTCGTCTTTCGGGTATCCCATTGTGCTGCCGAGTTTTCCTACCACTGCGTCGTGGAGCTCGCCTTTGAGGCGCTCCGTCGGGCCTCGTTCGAGATCTTCGAGCTGCGGAAGCTTGGTCACGTCGACGCCCGTGTCGAAGAACTCTTCCTTTGGTGGATGTAGATATTCTGGAAGGTTCTTCTTAAACCACGTGTGTTTTCGGATCTCGTTGATGGTGATTCGTTGGATTGGATTTACGATGAGCATTCTGGATATAAGGTCTTTGGCATCGGGGGAGAGGTACGATGGCATCGAATATTTTCCCTCTGTCCTGCGTTAGTAGATACCGATAGCGATGGAGGAGAGGACGTACGAGAGATCTTTTTGAACAAATTCGGGATATAGTCATCATCAAAGGGAAGCTTTCCGCACAGCAACACAAACAGAATTACGCCGCAACTCCAAACATCCACTTCGGGACCGGCATACAGCTTTCCTCCGATCACTTCTGGCGCCGCATAATTCGGAGACCCGCACGAAGTCTTCAAAAAGTTTCCGTCCGTCATGATATTGCTGAGACCAAAGTCCGCAATTTTAACATTCAGATTCGAGTCCAGGAGTAGGTTCTCAGGCTTAAGATCGCGATGAACAATCTTATGACGATGGCAATACTCGACAGCGCAGATGATCTGCTGAAAAAACCTTCTCGCCGAGTCCTCTGGGACCTTTCCGTGGCTGACCAAAAACTCAAACAGCTCACCACCGGCATACTCGATGACCATGATGATCTCCTGCGGCGTGGTGATAACCGTGTACCTAGCACGCAAGCATGAGCCTCAGCGCCAGCAACCTCGGCACCGCATGACAACCCACAGCTTGATGATATGCGGATGTCTTAACAACTGCAAATATGCAATTTCCCTTTCCACGCGGCCCGCCATATCGCGGCTCGTCAGGTTTTTCCTCGAAATCATCTTGAGCGCGACTTTCTGCCCCGTAACCTCGTGGATTGCGAGCTTGACCTTGCCGAACGACCCCTCGCCGACCGTCTTGATGATACGATACTGCCCCAGACGGCTCTCGGGCTTGTGGTCGATCCGCGTGGGCTGTTTGCTGGCAGAGGGGCGCTGCGGGGATCGGGTCGAGTGCTGCGGCGACGGGGAGGAGGACGGCGAGGACGCATGTTGGGATGCTGGGCGCGGGCGAAAGGGGGGAATGGCGAGGTCGTCTTCGTTGTAGGTTGGGGTTCCGGGCGGCGGGGGCGGCGACATTGTCGCGATGGTCGGTAGGCCGTATCGTGAGTGGTTATCGGTTTAGTCGTGTGGGTTGAGGGATATGGCGGGTTGAGGTGGGGGGTATTAATTAAAGCGCTAGAGATGGTCGCTAACGTTCGCTCGTTCGCTAACTACGTCAGATGCGCTGGGGTGGCTGGTGGAGGTATGTCGCAGCCACTGAGCCACACCAGAACAGGTACAGTATCCAAGCAGGAATCGAGATCTCGAGAGAGCACATGTTCATGTTCTCCTCATCTTTCCCGCTCGCCGTCTTGCTCTGATAACCGACCCAATGTAAGCAACCTTCCTCGATGAACCAGCAGCTCTAGCGATCCAAAATGAATAACTGAACAAACACACCTCAGTTTTGTTCTCCCGTTCCGTCATCTCACCATCTCAAAGCTATGTGGTAGTGTTCTTGCATCGCGGAAATACGTAATTCCGGCGCAGAGTCCTCCGACGAAGCCCGTCGAATATCCGAACAAACTATCCTCAACTTCACAACGCTGAACTTGCCCACCTCACAATGTCGACATCGCTTCTTCACCAAATAAGCTTTTCCGATGCCACTCACTACGAATCACCCACCTCAACTTTTGAGCATCTTACAATGTCGACACCCAGTCGACATCATCCGTTCCAATACATGCTGACTACGTCAGATGAGGCGCGGTGTCGTGATCCACACAGCGCAACAAAGAAATCGAGATCGTCTCTGCATGTTCTCTAGCAACGAGAGCAAGGCTTTCCATCTCCGGTTAGTACAACAGTAGGTGACCATGCGGGGTACTGTAGTTATACTTCCCGGGTTTGATTATTCTTATATTTTGTCTGCGACAACGAAAGCTGCTTGGTAGGAAATTACGCTAGGGCAACAAACAACAGCCTACTTACAGCATCACAAATGGGGAGAATTCTGAGCAAAAAATGAGAGTATCTGAAACGTTCGATCTGTTGTGTCCATTACCATTCCGAGAACGACTCGGTACCGAAGCTACAAATTTTACTGTGATCATTGACCCGTTGGACCTCAGTTCATCGTGATCTCATAATCTGTCTATGTTATATAAAGTATAATTTGTATGTCGGTGAATTTTTAGTATCACTCTGCCCCGCTCTTAGTGGGTTATAATCCTACGATTCGGCTATTAACAAGTAGTTTGTGCAGGTGGCGCCTGCAGAGTAGTACTTTTAGTACATGTTCGAGCTGTTTGGGCTTTGCTCGTGTAACTATACTGACATGCATAGTTCGACTTGCAAGTGTAACGAGTTTGGTTGGAATGACTTGCGATATATCAAGTTCGCTGTGTTTTATTAAATCAGGTGGGTTTTCCACTTTAAATTTCATCTGCCATATTTCGCAAGGGAAACCGAGTTTACTTATATATTTTGAAGATGTAGTTATAGTAGGAACATGGTTTGTCGACCAATCAATTATTTCGCATTCGTACAGCTGTACTTCACAGCCGCTCTGACACCCTTCATGGTTTCACAGGGGCTGATACATGAGCTTATCCCACAAAAGACCTGAGAATTTACCAGAGCATAGCTCTTCCTCCACTCTTGTCTTGATCGTCAATATCGTGAACCAAGCCATCGACTGATGCAATGGAAGCACTCGCAACAGCAGCAAGCATCGTCAGCATCGTCGACCTCGCGGCGAAAGTACTGGGCGCGGTCTACAAGTTCTCTATATCTGCTCGGGGTTGTAAGACAATCATCGGTTCGTTACTTGAAGAATTGACCGCTGTCGGCACAACGCTTGATGGGCTGCGTCGTCGCCTTGCAGATCATCGCCTCGAGTATTCAATCCGCGCGACTGGAGATCCGATCCCGCACATCTCACAGCTATCGATGACGCTCCAGGACTATGAGAAGACGCTGGGGACCATCTTGACCAAGTTGGAAAGCAGTTTTGGCAACAAAGTGCTGAGCAGTATGGGAATGCGACTGCGATGGCCACTTAGAGAGACGGAAGTTATAGTATTCATATCTCGGCTAAGCAGATACCGGCAAACGTTCGAACTCGCTTTGCAGACAGATACTGCGTAAGTTATAACCTCACCTCCTACGCTTCGCTCCACGCTCATGGTGGGTTAGGCAAGTGGCCTTAGAGGTAGAAACAGATGCACGAGGGGCGGAATCGTCAGTGGAGGAAGTACGCGCGCAACAGTCGAAAGACATACACGACGGAGGAACACAAGCACAGAGTACGGACCATGCCTTTCGATATGACAGACAAGTGAAATAATAATCCGTTAACTTCGGGTGTTTTAGAAGAGAAGCTCCACGCGCTCGCAAGTTGGCTGTCGCCTGTGCACTACAATGTCAAACACGAGGAGTCGATTGAGAGACAACAAGAAGAGACAAGAGACTGGCTATTCGAACATAAACTCTACTTGGACTGGGAACGTTCTCAGTCTACAGGACTGTGGATTCACGGGATACCAAGAGTCGGAAAAACCATTTTGGCGTTTAGTACCCCTCCACCGAGTTAAGTTATATATTGAATGTTACTGATGGAGCGGAGCAGATCTAGCATAATAGAGCGGATCGAAAACGAACCATCACCGAACTCCAGGCTCGTGTACTTCTATTGCCAATACGACAAAGATGAAGCCCGAACACCTTCAAGCATAATACGGTCACTTTTGGCTCAGCTGATCTGGGGTTTGGACGGCCACTCAACTGAAGAAGTGCTTGAACGCCTTATTTCGGAGCATGCGGATGGCCACGGGCCGCCTTCAAACGTCAAAGACCTCACGGACCACTTTTTGAGAGTGAGCAGACTTTACCAGCGCTCGGTCGTCGTTATTGATGGCGTTGATGAGTGTCCAACCACGACTAGAGGAGATCTGCTTGACTTCATCGTCAGGGTCTCCATGAGTGAAGATATCAAGGTTTTGACCACCAGCCGGAAGGAGTCGGACATTGAGGATGAACTCAAAATATACCCCACTATTTGCTTGGAGGAGGCGGGATTCAAGGAAGAGAAGAGAAGATTTATCACGTATGAGTTCAAAAAGACTAGGAAATGGCGTACGCGCTTCCGGAATATGAAGGATGAATTCATCAAAAGTCTTATACTTGGCTCTGGGATAAACATGTAAGTGACCTTCACACTGGAGGACCTCTCACAGGCTATAATTTCTAACCGTTTCCACAGAAATGCGCAGGCTTTTTGAATCTTGAAATGATTGGTATACATTTAACCTATTCAAACCTCCCACCACATATGAGCGATACAACATAGATACTTTATCAACTATAACTTGGCCTGCTATACGTGACGAATTTTACTTGCATACTGGTTTGACATGACGGATATTAGACAATGTTCCTGTGCCTCGTTTGTCTCTAAGTTCTTCAATCTGAGTATTCACCTCTCAAAGGCGCCCCCCGCTGGAGCCGGAAGCTCTAGTATATGGTGAGCATTGGAATGAAAGAGAAGGATAAGGACGAGAAACCGGGTGAGAAGAAAAGCGGGATAGGGAACAGGAGTACATAGAAGAAATTAGCAATGAAATGTACATAAGGGAATAACAGGCAGTGACAAGCTGAGACCACTGGAAAGTGATATTGTGTATGATTTTACTGGAGATTTCACCTATCAATTCAATACCGGTATCGCCATGACTAGCCACTACCATCTCCAGAGCTCGAACGACATTAGCCAAAGTAACAAACTGCGAACAAACGTCCATGCGCTTAGTATAGTAAGCAGGGTCTGCTGCTTAGATGACGAGAGGCTACACAACGGCCGACTAACCTGACTGCCGAAGCCTCACCGGAAGAAGATGACGTCATTCACCTACCGGCCGCAGGCCGGCACGTTCTCTTGAAGTGATTTAACGGAGCTGGAAAACTTTCCCGAACAGGAAATGGTAATTTCGGACGTTTCCGAATAGGGGAATTTTCTAGATCCGTTATATCGGTTCGAACCCGGGTACCGTTGCAACGCAACTGTGCATGTGAGGTACCGACATTAGAAAACGTGTCAGCTCGCTATCCGAGCAGGACTGGAGATCCCTCCCACAATCTATTTGAAGGATAACTAGAGTAAGCTTTCTCACTTAGCTGTCGATAAAAGCGAATTTCGGTTGCAAATAGCGGACGTGCAAAGCTAGCGCACGAGCACACAGCCCGACACACTTTCCCATCATATTCAAAGCAACGTGAGATCGTGCGAGAAGAAACGAACTCATGAAGTCGTCTGGGATAGGAGATCCAACGCCCGGCGTAAAGGAGTGGAAGTAGTCTAAGCCGGCGATCAAGTCAGTGATTATCCTGTGCCGTAAGCGTGGAAATGGCTGTGTACTCGAGGGTGCGTTAAGTCGGGCGCACTTCCAGATACGCCACCAAGTCCTTGACTCCGTGTCTAACAGTGCCGTCGGGGCTGCTCACGGGTATCCTTCGCTTCATTCTCACTGTGCTGGACTGGGGACATCCCTGGCAGGCCGGCAGCAAAAGGAGTGCGGCTCTGAAATTACCCGGCCGCGCCCAATACCTCAGTACCCATGTACTACACAGTTGGAAGGAAAGTCGGCGCAGAGAACGTGGGCCCCGGGCAAATCTGGTGAGAATTCTCACTCTTTACCAGCTACTAGTAGATTCACAGCCAATCACACAATTCTCGAACGTGAATTTTGGATTGCGCGGGGCCCACGTTCTCTAGTCACGATTCGAAAAGGATGTCTCTTGTGGTACGCGAAGATTGTAGGGTTATCTATATGCATGTATGTGTTATCTGCAGTTTATTTACCTGGGGTTTCCCCAGCTTGTAACCCCTGCACGCTCACGCAGGGCGGCAGTTCGCCACGGCGAAGATCCTACCATTTCGAGCCAGAGCGGCGAGTGATGCTTAAAGCAGTAATGTCTAGTCTACTGAAAGTCACCAACTGCTAATGAAAGTTCAACGCCCGCTGATCAGCGCGGAAATAAAGGGGTCAACAAAATTTGCCTTCATGAGTGTGTAGGGAATACAGTACGGCATCACTGGAGGAGCCAGATTCTCCTTATTCGATGCCTATCACCGCTCTCCCCAACTGCAGCTTTGTAGCCGTGTTTCGCTGGAACACGGCTAATGCTGGGTTGGTGGGTTGTTGGTTCTTTATTAGGATGGTTCTGGGTCAAATTTGGTTGCAAGCAATTTTCTTTAATTATGATCTACGGGTATTCTAATGTTTACTGTCCTCTAGTTGAGTGATTCAAAACTTGGGGTATATAAAGTTTCTGCAGGTATTGAATAGTGACGTCTTCTTGATAAAGTCTGTTGTACACTAAAGGTGCTAAGTGGCTAATGCAATGGCCGAGCACAGGCCAGGTGTAGGCCCTAAACGATGTCGCCCGCTACCCGAAGGTTAACTTAATTGCTGTCACCTACCGAGAGTGCTGTGATTGCTGTGATGTTGCCACTTAAAGTTCTCCATAACAATCTTCACCATCACCACCCTCACGATAACAATCGCATTGAAGGATGATCACCAGCGTGAGCAGTCCGAGTTCCAAATGCTTGCGCCTACATATGCACCATACATCCAAATTCCTTTACCATCTCCCATCACTCTGCTGCTGATCAGCCTCGGCTTCACAATGTTGCACTCGACAAGGTCACCTCACAATTTCGACATCTCCGTTAACCTCTGCCTCACACCAACCTCACCTATGACGCAACCCCCGCCCGGTCCACCTCTGCCCCCATAACACCCCCATCTCCTCCTCTCCTCCCCCTACAAACTACAATCATGAAGCTCCCCGAAACTCTCCTCCGCATCCTCCAATTAATTTTCGTCACCATAATGCTAGGCCTGTGCGGCGGGCTGCTGCAACAACAAGTCTACGGCGGCACACCGACACGTCTAAACTACTCAATGTGGGCTTTGGCTTTGGCGGCGCTATCCTTATTCTACCTAATTCCTTCCCTATTCCTCCCTTCAATCCGTTCCCCGCTCGCCGTCACCGTTCTCGACGGTGTAAACTTCATCTTTCTTCTCTGCGCCGGTATTGCGATGGCTGCATCCCTAGGTGGTCGAAGCTGCGGGGATCAGAGCTTTCTAGCGAATAATGGGATTATTAATGGTGGCGGGATACACGCGAATAGACAGAAGAGGTGTAGAGAGGCAAATGCGCTCACGGCGTTTGAGTGGTTTGCGGCGGCGGCATTTGCGGGGAGTGGGTTGACTGCGTTGGTGAGTTGAATCTAAGCTGAAAGGGGAAAGAAGCTAATATAGCGGGGGTAGTATGAGATGAAGAAAGTGGGCGATACAAGGAGGTTGCAGGGAAGGAGACCAGATATGATGAGTTCGAGAGCGTAGGGGTATAAGGGTTGGCTGATAGAATGTATAACGTTGTACGTTGGGTAAGAGAAGATGGGATAGGCACGACTAAAAAGCATGTACGTGTGGTGCACAAAATAATTAGTCTCGAGCGCTGGGAAGCGTCAAAATAATGACTTCACCCAGGCTCGATCTGGGGACCTTCAGTGTGTTAGACTGATGTGATAACCAACTACACCATGAAGCCATTTGATGTTGCCTTGGCCAAATTGGGCGAATCTAAACACTCAAGAACTGAATATCTTTTCTGCAAAAGATCCTACCTAGTTTCTCGCATTAGGGCTGTTATGGAATCCGGATGTGAGTATAATTAATTGTTACTGCCAGGTACTGTAAACGTTTAAACATCAGTTGCAAGCTGCAACTCATGACATTGCTTTGCTCCCTTTTTGCGGCCAGCCGACAACCATAGTCTCGAACCGCTATGGCGCAACGGAGTAAGCAGTCTGAGACTACGGCATCCATTGCAGATTCAACAGCGCAAATGCTCTAACTAGTCGCCTTAATTTGGACCATCTGAAGGTAAGAATGACCCATCATGTAAATATCACTCGCACTTCCTGAGCCCTCGAGCTGGCTCAGCTCACGAAGGGGACAGACCTTAGCTAAATGTTTGAGCTAAAAGCTAGCTTTGAGCCAATACTTCGAGGCGGATCAGCTCATGGACCTCACTAAATCTCACCGCTAACAGATAATGTAGAAACTCGTCAGTTCAAATATAAATAATCGTAGGGGCCACCGACTTCATTGTTATTCCCTACACACCAAATACCTCAACCCTTCTCAACAAGATTTTCCCTTTTTTCAGATATTTCTTACTCTCTCCAGCGTCCAGACACTGCCAACCACCAAGTCACCAACCGTCTTAGAGATGGCAGTTCCCTAGCTATGGTAGTTTGTGGGCTAACTTTTGAGTTATTGTCAGCGCCGCCGTTGAATTAACATATCTCAGATAGCCTACTGCTACCGGAGCGAGTGACGAAAAAAGTAGTCGGGTAAAACCATCCGCCTCGCTTTTAGCCCAGAGACTAAGCACATACGTTAGCACACTTTCCCTCTCTCTTAACCTCAAGAAGGAAAAACAGGGAAATGTGTAAGCATCACAGCCCGGTATTTATAGCGCTAGGGTGCAATTGTTTGTACTTTACAATGAACTTACGAGGTATTTGTTCATTCAACTAGGTACGTAGTAATCAGGGAACCGGTACGGATTGACACATGCTCGGGAATTGCTGGCACAATGAACAAAAGAATGAGCATTGCGGAGTTTGAACCCTGGTTAGTATTTACAGTCGCTGGCATTTCATAGCATCTAGCGTTTATTACACCATGCGCACTGTTAGCTAAGCCTGGCATTAGTTCTTATATATCTCGTGAAAAATCCGAGTTCTGGTCCTGTCGGGGCCATGTTTCCGTTTGTTTGTTTGTAATCATATTGCATTCGGCCGCTGGCGGCCATGGCATATCCCGTACATATTTCCTCCCCGCTTCTTCCGTAACCCAAAGAAACAAAAGCCAAGTTGCAAGTCCTCTTCCCCGAAAACAAAAAAGAAAAAAACCGCCACAAAACAACATCAACTTTTACACCCCCCCATCACTCGACTCCTCGTGATCTGAGTTCTCCGCCTCCTCCACCACTCCGCTAATTCTACCGACATCTGTACACGATAAAAAATCCAACAGAGCCTGCGTACATTTTTCTTCTGCAAAAACGAGAGACATTGGCAATGAAATCTTTGGCTTTTTCAACACCTTTTCAACACCATCATACCCATCCTCCCCCTCTTGCCCATCAACCCAAAGCCTTTTTTGTTCTCGTTTCCATCTTTTACACCACTTAAACAAGTGGTCTCTTGTCTGATATTTATGCCCACACCACCAACATTTCATATCACTTCTTTTTCCGATCCGCAATAGGTATTTCGCTATCAGTGCATGTCCTGATTTAAGCTGATAAAACCTCGCCGCAATCGTCTTTTTGGCTCCCATCACCGCACTGTTACCTCCTCTCTTCACCAAATCATACCGATAACTGTGCTTTGACTTCTTCCCAAACTCTTTTATTTCTTTCTTACTTTCTTCCCATTTCACCTCAGTCAACCTTCGGCTAACATGGGAGAAAGAAACATAATCTAAAAACGGTAGCGGATTTTGCATTTCGGTATAACTGCCGCAATGCTTATACGCCGCCTTTGTTGCCTGTTGATCCGCTTCTTCATTGCCTTCTATCCCCTTATGAGCAGGTACCCACCGGTACTCTACCTGAATATTTTTCCTGGCTAATGCATCAGTCCAGTTCATCGTTCGTAGCGCTAACACCTGTCCTGGTCCTGGCTTGTCCGATTGTATTCGTCTTAAAGTTGCCTGGGAGTCCGTAAACACCATAACCCTGGTAACCTTCTTTTCTTCTGCCATCTCATCCGCAATTTTCATTGCTTCTGACATCGCATACATTTCCGCATCAAATACTTCTTTCTGTCGGCCTAGATGTACCCTCCTCTTTTTCCACCTTCCTTCCTCTTCCCATACCACTGCACACCCGACCCACTCATCTTCCTTTCTCGAACCATCAGTCCAAAAAACAAGTCCCTCTCTTTCTAACCTTGCCTCTTTCAACGCTTGTTTCTCATCCTGAATTATCACTTTGCCCTTAAGGCATCTTTTTTCCGTTGGTAATGTCGTCCTTTCATAACTCCTCCTCTCGAAAGGTTTATCCTCCGGGATCAACTCATCAATCCCCTCCACCCTTTGCACAACATTCCTTCGTACTTCTAACATTCTCCCTCCGCCCTGAACGTCAGGCATCATCATCTGTCTCAACTTATACCGCCGAACTCAGTTATTAAGAAGAGCTTTTGCTGGTCGTAAACCCGCATCATTCATCAACGCTCCCTGAGGTGTTGTCCTAAAGCATCCGGTTACCCTTCTGCCCTGTTCATTCAACAATCTTTGCACCTCCTGAGCTCGATTTTCTTGTCCACGCCACCACAATTCAGACCCATACAACGCCACTGCCTGAACTGCCGCAACCTGAATTCTTTTGCACCCTTCCGAGCTTAATCCTTTCTTCATCATCAAGGATCTCACTCTATTTTGCGCTTTCCTTGCTTTCGCTAAGGTCTTTTTCGTATGATCATTCAGAGTAAGCATATCATCCAGCCATACTCCCAACCATCTTGTCGCTTCTTTATTGTACGAAACCTCATGATTTCCTACCCGAACCCAGGCATTCATCTTCGGTTCCTTATTCTTTCTTCATAGTGTAAACAACATCGCCTCCGTTTTTTCGATGTTGAACCGACAGGCAGTCTTTTTTGCCCAAATCGTTGTTTCCACGCCGCATCTCTCCAGTCGTTGTGTGCATTCCCCCACATCCTCACCTTCCACCACCCATGCCACATCATCAACAAAAGATATACCCTCACTTCCACACTCTTCTTCTTTCTTTTCAACTTGGCTGAACAACCCCGAAAGGTATATAACGAAAAGTACCGGCGACACTGGCGACCCCTGCGGAACTCCCATTTCCACATCCATACTGTCTCCCTCCTTCCCATCCATCGACATAATCACTTTTCTATCTTCCATAAAGCTTTCCACCCACCAAACCAGGTCGGCTTCAAACTTCATTTCTTCCATTCTTTTTATCAAATTCCCCTTCGCCACATGTGGGAAGGCTCCCTTGACATCCATCAACAGCACTGCCGCGGTATTCCCCCTCCCCCACGCTTCTTCAACTCTCTTCATCAACCTTCCAACCGCGTCTATTGCTGACCTTCTCTTTCTGCATCCAAACTGTCCGTCATGAAGTAACCTCCTTTGCTCACACTCCTCCGCTATTGCGTTGGCTGCTACCTTCTTGACCACTTTTCCCAGACAATTCAACAAAGTAATCACCCTATATGCTTTGGCAACTCCGTAATCTGGCTTATTTGGTTTCGGTATAACCACCCCCTTTGCTTCCTTCCAAACTTGCGGGTGTATCCCTAACCTAAATGACGACTTAACAACATTAATTATTCTTTGGGAATCCCATTCCCACAATAAACGTATTGCCTTAAAACCCAACCTATCCGGTCCGGGTGCCTCCTTAACTGACTGCTCGAATAGAGCCATTCAGATATCCTCATCAGTAATCTTTTTCCACATTTCTCCTCCCTCTTCTTGGGCCTTTCTCTCCACACCCTTCAAAGGTTTCGGAAACGCTTCTTCTTTTATCAACTCCGCCTTTTCCTCCCAGGACTCCGCCACCTCTCCTGTCCTGGACTTCAAAGACTTTGTCGTTTGTTGTCCTCCTGGTTTCGTATATCTCAACGCCTGCCAGACCTGATCTCTTGTGGCCGAAGTTAGAAACTTCCTCCACATCTCCATTTTCGACTGTCGGATCATTCTTCGGAGGTTGCTTCGCTGCTTCCTAACCTGTTGCTGCGACGCTTCCCCTTTCTTTCTGGCTCTTTTTATCGAACCCAAAATCTTTCGGTTTTCCGCAATCTCCACCGTCCACCACCTCTTAGATCTCGCGCAAACCTTAACTTTTTTGCAGCACCTATTAAGATGATTAACGAAATTTCGCTGTATCCACTCAGCTTCCTTTTGTAAATCTTCTCCGCTACTCTTCTCATCCAAAACAGGTCTCTTTAGGCTCTTATCCTTCCAATCTTTTTGTGCTTTTTTATAATTTTCTTCCTCCTCCTTCAACTTGAGCCCATCGATATCCCATCCTGTAATCTTTCGCGACACTTTGACTCCTTCCCCTTCGTCCCATCTTAACTGGGCACACACAATCGCATGATCCGAAGTAGTTGTCAAATCTGTTGACGTCTCTAACCTATCAGCCATCGAGGCTCTAGTAACAAAGAAATCAATAAGCGATCCCGAAGTTTCGCCATCTCTCATATTCGAATGGGTTTCCTCCCCATCGGTAACGTCGATCAAGTCGTACTCATCCATAAGATTTTCCAAAAAGGTCGCATCTCGTCTTGGTGGGCACTGTGGGTCCCATCTATCACTGTGAGCATTCCAATCTCCTCCCAAGAGAATCTTCTCCTGCTCCATAATCTCATTCCATCTTGCTGTCTGTGCCGGTCTGCCTTGACTTCTCACTCCCCCTTCTTGTCTCAGCTGATCATACACATTCACCAATCTCATTTTTCTACCCGACAGGTACTTAATATCAAACACCTGTACATCTCCTTCTCCCCCCTTATCCACATCCGAAAACTCCAGGCGTGTATCTCTTCGTATTGCGGTCATAGTCCGTCCCCCTCTGACCAACCTATATCCTGGGTGACTAATGTTGTATCCTTCTCTTTCCACATACGGTTCTTGCAACATCACAACATCAGCCCCCCAAACAATTCCTGTTTCCAACGCCATCATAGTCGCCTCATATCCCCTCCCACAGTTATGCATTACGCATTTCACCATGACTTCATGGGGGTTTCTTGGGTCCCTGCGTTAGAAGATTGTCCTTCAGTCTCTTGTGTCGCCACAACTTGAACTTCCGGCTCCTTTTCGGTTTGCTCATCATCCTGAGCTTTCTTTTCCGCATCTGCAGTCGATGGTCCCCCATCCTCTGTACCGTTCGGCTTCTTTTGTTGATCCGTTGTCACATTTCGACGTTCCCCTTCTCTCTCCTTCCAGGTACGTCTTTCCTCTCTCGCGATCTTAATAGCTTCATGCTTCTTAACACAACAGTTGGCTTTCGCAATATGGTTCCCCTTGCAGTTGACACACTTATCGACGTTATGGGTGCAGTTCTGTCCTGCATTAGCTTTGCAACCTACCACGTTGCACTTATGGTCTTTCGTTAGATGCCTTCCCGCACAAAGCATACACGCCGGCATCTTCAAAGCCCCACACTTTACTTCAACATATCCCCACCTACTACACACTCCACAAAAGGAATCTGGTCCGGCATTCATAAACTTCTCCACATCATACTTCACTCCTGCCGCCCTCAAACCTCCTTTCAAAACTTTTTCGGCCATCTTACTACCTTTGACCGCAAACACAACCGAAGATGCTTTCTTTCCTTCCGCCTTCTTCTTCTGCACATCCTTCGGTCCTCCAATCCAGTTGATGGCGAGGGGCAACACCACCCCCTCGTTCTCAGCCTGCAATTCCTGCCTCAATTTTTCAAGCCATGTTTCCGTACTTTGATCAAGAACTACTCGAACGGCCCCTGTTCTGGCTGGACATTTTTTTATAAGACTTCCCTGAAAGCAAGAAGCACAGGTGTATCACAAGAACATGCGATCTGTCCGTAAATCATAACTATTAGAATGAGTTTGTGTGATCGATAGCTACAACCGCAACGGAAGACGAATTGATACCAGGAACGCAGTGATATTCCATAAAAATAGCTCGAGCAACTAACCATAACTAAACGAACTAAAATTAAACCAGATAACTTGTCCCTCCTTAGATATTCTTATACTGCGGGTCCAACGACCCCAATAAGACCTGCCACCCCGCGATCCCCTTGGGATCATCGTCTGTCTCAGTCTCAGGCTCATACTTATCCGTACCCCATAGGAAATTCAGCAGGTCTATTAATTTCTCTATATAAATCTTCTCCTCATCATTGCTCTGAAACCACTGTGCTAGTAGCATCTGATACACTGATCTGCGGGCACTATTAAGACTTGCCACAATCCACCCATGGTATATACTCGTGATCTCCCCTGAAAAAAACAATTTCCCACCTGTCGCAGGCCGTTGCAACCGTCCAAACAGCGTCGAATACTGCCCTGGTCCAAAGAATCCGAACGCACCGTTCGTGAGGTCGTCATGGTACCAGTTATACACATGGTAGCTCATTACCATCTGTTTCAACTCCGTCTCTGGGATATTATGCATGACCGCAAGATCCGCGAGGATGACCGAGAGTGCTTCAGCGTCCGAGAGGCTTCCGATTCGTGCTGCATCCTCACTCCAGTTGTAGCATGCGAGTAGTACACCAGGTTCTCCCTCGGGAGTGTCGAGTGCGTACGAGGGGTATACGACGACGCGGGTTGGCCGGTCGGTCTTCCCCAAACCACCCTGCTTGATCTTTTTGTCGTCGGCCCACCAGCGCTTGGAGAACTTGATGCCGATTTTGACGGCAGAGTCGTAACGCAGGACTCGGAGCGCTTCGCGCTGGGCGTAGTCGAGCTCGGCGTTGGTGAGATCCATAGTGCGCAGACAGGCGGCAGTGGTTGTAGTGATGACGTGGGAGTAGTGTCTAGAGTTGGCGCCGCGGAAGGAAACCTCTATTGGTCGATAAGGGGCTGTTGTGGCCGTGTTAGTCGTAGTCATGATGGGGACTAGGATAGGGCGGCTGCGCTTGATGGCCGTTACGCGGTGGTTGTACAGTGGGTGCTTCCCGAGGTGCTCGACCATCTTTGTGGCTATGATGTCGGCGCCGCCATTGACACACCACCAGACGTTTTCAGTAGTAGCCTGCTCGACGATTGGGCAGGGATCATCGATTGCCTGCGGTCCGGATGGCCATTCGAATTCGAGCGAGTGGAGGAGGAGAGAGGTGAATGCTTCATCGTAGTGAGTAGATGCACTGAGTGAGACGTCAGTGAGAATATCGGGGAAACAGCGTGTGCCCTTACGCATCCATTGTTTCGCACCAGTTGGTGACATAGTATAGCTCGTTGCTATTTACAATGTCAGTACACACGACCAATACTGGCATGGACAACCTACGGGGTATTTGGCTTCTCCTTTGGTTTACCTTCTTTATCGATTGCAAACTTCTGAATCATATACCCTCTCAATGAAGTCGCCCTTGCATCTAAGTCCATCAACCTCTTCCACGTGGCTTTGAACTTCGTCTCATCCGCAAAGTCATTTCTCCACTCGTCGAGAACCTCTCCCAGTATCTTTTTGTAACCTTTAGCCACCCAGCTATCCATCCGTCATCATCAGCAACATGCAACAAGTCCATAGCCGGGCAGAAACCTACAAATCTGGGACCATGCCACCATTCGATGTCGAAACATGAAACTTATCCCCGTGTACCTCTCCATCTGGCACCAAAATATTATTATAGTACAACGGATTATTCGGGCCCTTGAAATAGTACGGGATGAGTTTCCCCTGCTCGGGGTTGTTCGACTCATCCTTTGTGATCCCCAGGGTTTTAAAGAGCTCAAAAACGCGTTTCATAATCGGGATATCCGGGAACCGCATAGCGCCAACATCATAGTAGTCGCCGGGAGCATCCGAAAACCTGTGCGTCCACACCCTCCCACCAGGTCTTCCCGATGCTTCAAGGACTTCGTAGCTGAGCCCTAGCGATTTGAGTATCATGGCGGTGTATAAGCCCGCCATTCCGCCGCCTACGATACCCACATGGAAGAGAGGAGAGGGGGCCTTAGGGGCCTTGGGTGGGTCGGTGCCGAATCCCGGGGCGAAGGAGGGAGGCGGCTCAGGGTTGAAGTTTTCGAAGCCGGGAGCGGGCTTGGTGGCGTCGAGCAATGCAGGCATGGCGAGGGACGGCCCATCTAGGACAAAGGGAGCATTGGGAGGGTCAGGTTTATTGAGGATTTGGTTGAGTTTGTCAACAGAGCGCTTGACCTGCTCTTCGACTGTGAGGCGTGCGATGTTGGCACGGAGCTCAGAGATAGAGTAAGTCATGGTGACGGGAGTTAGAACGAAGAGGAGAAGATGAAGCACCCAGCTGTAAGAGAAGGGCTATTTTGTTAAGCAATGGGTGGCAAACAGAGGGGTCTTATAGTTACGGCAATCACAAGTCAAGGATTCCTTTCAACTCTCCAGACGGACGGTTATTACCAGCCGGTTCAGTTGCGAAAAAGAAAGTAATATCAAATAGTTGGGATGTAGCTCTGTTCACCGCTGTGCTTAACCTCCTTTCCTGATGTCTATGAAACATGATTTCTCTCATTCTCAGCTTAAGCAAACTTATCGAAACGATAGAAACTGCCGCTGCAGCAGCGGGTTGCAATTGAAATATCAAATTCGCGATCCCAAAGCACAAAATCTTGACCATGCAGTCTTGCTCGCTATGTCGATTGGTTGCAATGTTTTTCGAGCCGGCAGTCGCGTCTTACTAATTTAATTCAGATAAAGTTGGTTGGAGTGTTAATGCTGGCTGTGGGCTTCAGCTGACCAGACGAAGAATACAACTGACGAATTTGCTAACTCTTGCAGCAGGTCTAGCAAGGCACCGTGAATCTTAAGTTTAGAAGTGTCGAGGTTACCTCTTAGTAGGCGAGCATATACTACAGAGTATCTATACATACCATTCTTTTCAGCTGCTCAGCGGTATATGCATCAGCTGTTTCCCTCCATATCCTGAGCTAGAGAGGCTCAGATCTAATATAGAGAGCATTAGTCTGGTTGCGGGGTCAAGCACGGCAGATATTCGGCCGATCACCGACGTCCAAATTCGACAAACCCGCGTTTTTAGATTGATTTTTTCGTAAAAATCCGGCTGAACTTCTCTACGCATGCCTTAAATATTGGGGCATGAAATGATATTGACAAATTGCTTAATGGTCTTGGGACGTTTGGGCGTGGGAACCCCACAAGATGTTTATATCTGCCTCATTGTGTAGCACAATGCCCGATCGTTCATTGTTTTATTATATACAACTCCTCTTGAACCTTCCAGGTGCACCATTACGATCTCGGCAGATATTCACCATCGGTGGAGCGTGCGTTGCCCACTAGCGCACCGATTGTGATGTAGGCTTATTGTGATGGGAAGAGAGGAGGTTGCGTTAGGGTTGAGATCGACAGATCCGGACGGAAACCCCCCGCGGCCACAGCGGATGGAGTTGCATATGCATGCATGTGGTAGCGTTTTTACTTTGTTTTTGTGAGGGCTGCATATATATACCCCGCTGGTGGAATATTTCCTCCACCACACCAACCAATATCCTAGCTTATTTCATAGATTGCTATGATTGCATGGATATGTAACAATCTTGATTAGGGACGAAATAGCTAAGCTGCTCTTGAGAACGTCAACGATACCGATCGACTTGCAGCGGTACTCGTGGGGTACCACGATTTCCAAGAGTGACCGGCTCGTCATGACCACCGATCGCATGCATATCGTCAATTACAAGTTTCACTTCACTTTCGTTTGCGGAACTAACACAAACGCAACAATCGATGAGTTCATGAAACGCACCCGATGAGCCCACCTTTTCAAGGGTTTTTTAAGGGGACGGTAATATTATATCTACTCTACAAGCTATATTCGAGTTCCCATTTTGATGCCCAGAATTCGAGGAGGATGTAATTTCATGGTCAACTGAACAATGGCGGACGGAATATATTTCTCGAGATACAGCTCGGACAACCGAGTTTTGGGTCTGCAGGGATGATATACATTACGCCACAACTTTATTTAGGCGAACTGTTGCAGAGATCTCATTGTCAAATACGTGGTCGATATTGTACCCTACATTCGGATTTTGTGGCAAGTTCGCAGATCATTGACAGCACTTTTATACTCTTTGATAAAAAAACTCATCACTGCACTTAAGCTGACAAAACCTGATATGAGACATACAGTATATGCAGTGTTTACGTTGGGCTATTCATTGGAGTGCTCAGAGCACTGTATTCAACTGTCAGGTCGCGCTGACAAAGTCGTAAATATTTGTAGAAGTACATCTTAAATGGTTTTCCTACATGCGAGTAGGATTCCTGACTGCAAAACGTGCCCCTCTTCCACTTATCTCAGGGGTTTCTTTCCCTCCTGACGAACCCTACGGCGGTTCGGGGGTATTGGAGCAATGCCGAAAAGAGTGACAATAGCCAATGGGTGCAGAAAAACAATGACTTCACCCAGGCTCGATCTGGGGACCTTCAGTGTGTTAGACTGACGTGATAACCAACTACACCATGAAGCCATTTGATGTTGCATTCGATAAAGTGACTAAATATAAGCAAAATATTAGCTCTATAATTTTGCTTTACAAATCCCACAACTTATTTCCAAGTTTGTTCTAGTGATATCACTCGCTCCCCAGAACCCTCCCGCTGCCCTGTTTCTTTTCCCACTCACTCCCACTCACTCCTCTCATCCACACCCCTCCCACAACTTCCAAGCTTCATATCTCCGATGTCACATGCGGTTTTCACCCCGCTGTAGTGATAAGCGTTGCGACACTGTTCCAAAAGCCCAACATCGGCCATGGTGGTGGTGAAGGTGCAGGTAGCTGGCACCGAAGCTGTTAACAGTTTTAAGACTATGGAACTTGCAGAAAAGAGATGACAGGGTACTCAACAGCAATGAGAAATGATGAAAGTCGACAAAGAAATGATGAAACTTAAACTTGCAAATTGGCATACGCCATGATAAGTCAGGGTACCTAGAGGTACGCTACTGAAGCTGATGGTATAAGGTTGATCTGCTACCGATCGTGAAGGCTATTTTTATCGCCGGAGCCAACCAAGGATGAGACAAACGGCCCAGAATCCCGTAACGACGATCGTAATCCTCTTAGAGACGATTCCACGGGGTTCCTCCTCCCTCTACCTGCCCAACATACATGATATTATAGCATCCGTTAGTAACAGCCAATTCAATAGATCGCTTCCACTCGACCACTTGGGCAAATTCAAAGTATTTTGATTCCCAGTTTTGGATGATTCGAAGCATCTCATCTTTGCTCAAAGTTCAGACTCTTATGTAGAAGTCACTTCCATTTCCAGATGGCTTGGAATGCTCAGTGTTCAGCTGCAAACACAGGATGTGTTGAAGCTCTGTGAATATCATCGTGACCAAATCTCGCAGGAGGGGATTCCACATCTGGAGTTCTGGCAGAGAGCAATTCTCAGGCGGAAGCAAAAATTCCAAGTACTCGATCTTGTACTGAGAACTATCCACATAATCATCATCCAGAGGGACAAGAACCCGATTCCAAATTCGTCTTCGTATGTTCATTGGCGTGAGGCTTGAATCACGGTCTGTCACAGTTCGACGACTGATGCTTTCATAAGGGGTAGGACCGATGTGTCCAGCAGTAAAAGTACGTGTAGCGAAACCCTGTACAAGACAACATTAGCATTCGAATTAAGCGAACAAGTGGGCAGAAGAAAGCTAGGAAGAAAGGAAAGAACGAGGTGCATACCGTATACGAGTTATCAGTTAGTCGAGAGTTTCTCAGCGCTTCTCATCACCATATATTGGCACTGTTAGCTGCTGTAACACGGAAGACTATGGAAGATGGGAACATACCATTCGGGGATCCTGATCAGACCCCGAGCTCTGATCCGCTAGCCTAGTATGATCCACAGATTCCTATAGTCGAAAGAGGTTAGCGGGACGACTGTGAGCATAGTGATATTGAAAGGACGAAAGTTTGAAAAGAGGAGGCGAAGAACACATGCTTTGATGCACATTCAAAGCGATGGTGATGATTGTGGATGATAGCAGACAAGATGGATAATCAAGGTCGATCAACGATCAAGGAAAGCATGTAAGAGTGTAAGAGAATAAACGCTCAGATTTAACATTCCATAAAGCATGTGCTCGTAAACCAGTCATTCGGGCAATTGGGTGTCTAGAGTCATTTACTTATTTCGGTTTGTCTCGCACCAGACCAAAAGCGGGTCGCACGTGATTTTGAGCCTCGTACCGCGCCTCCTAAATCGCGCGCTCAACCCGTTTGCGGGTCGGCTAAATTCTCAACCCCAGCGCGGCGATTTAGGGTTGAGGGTTTAGTCGAGGCCGGGTAAAACGTCTAGTGCGATACAGTATTTCGGTTATTATCCAAAATTTAACTGGTGTCATAGTTAACCCACTGAACTAGTTGCAGACTGTCCTGATATGGAGCCAAGGTGCCTTGTTATCTACCTACTTACCTAAGTGTGTAGCTAGCGAAGCCGGTATACTCGGGTTTGGTAAATACTTAAGTATGTACCCTAAGCGGCCAGAGTACTGACCCTTCTCCACCACTTCCTGTTTCCACACCACGCTCGATCATCAACTTTAATCTTCAGCCTGCCTAACCTCCTATGTTCTTACCATAGTATCTTCTTCCTTGATCGTCCACTTTGATTATCTACTTATTACTCCATTACCTTCTAGCCTTCCCGCCCCGAACACCGACCTTGATCACCGGTCTTGATTATCGTCAATAACCTCTAGAATGCGTATCTGTTAGTCAGGTTATTTCCACTAGCCCGGGCTCGTGATGTTTTGTACGGGGTGCCGAGGCGTTATTCATTGGCCCGGGCTCATCGTGAGTGGCCCGGATCCTCTGGGGAACTACATTCGCCTTGAACAGGCCTTAGGAATTCTAGCCTCGACCCGGAACGCCCCAGGGCAAGCAAAGTATTCACCCGGTCTAGACGGCGGTGCTGGGCCCCGAAAGACGCCAGTCCGGACGGACGGTTGGGAACCCTAGTCGAAAGCAGGTTTAATTGCTCAAAGGGTTGGAAAGGGTCACTAATAATTGTGAGCATCGATCGGTCTCATTCACTCAAGTAGCAGCTAACTAAGCCGGACTCGACTAGTAGCAATGAACATAGCATCGACCTGGTCGATCCACTACCTGAGAAACGCAAGGAGTATATCACTAGGCACAAACTTGGGAAGGTCACGAGGGTCGCAACCCAGCAGTTCTTTATCAACTATTCTTAGCCATCAAAAACCATCCTCAAAACAAAGCCGGTCGAGAAAACATCCATAGATTGCCTGACACCAAACATGGAAAACGTATTCAACCATAAACTCGCCTGCATATTTCAAACGGTTTCAAATCTGCGAGAAACTGTAATTTGTAAATGACGTGGACGGTCGAATGGTCAAAAACGTTGCTCGACTGGACGTCATTGTCGACGCCCAGGCAAATTTATCATAGGATAGACCCAATGATGTTATCGCCACGTTGATTCCCGTCAATCAAATCGCAGGTGTTACCGATAGTGACAATCTCGGTAAGCTTTCGAATCCGAGACTAGACTCAGCAGAGCGGGACAGTGTGAGTCGGATTGCCTTCCAGACTGATTGCTTGACTAGAATCTTAGTTAAGCCCAGTTGGTGCTCTCTAGCACAAGGGCAACTACGATTGCAAGATATTCCCGTCCACCACAAAAGAGAAACACAACTTTGCTATTCAAGGAGTACCTAAGCGAGTTTCGCTCAAATAATAAATTAGAGTGCTGTCAGGACTCGGAATCCAGTTCATCGGCTGGAGGATGCGCACTGAAGCTTCTATCTCCTATTTATAAGGCATGCTACCTTGCCACCACTACCTCGGAACCAAAGTTCTTTGCTAATTGGCAGTGGTGAAGAAACATCGCCGGCTATCCCAACGTCAGTTCCAGGTTTCCATGGATCTTCGAAGATGTAGGCCAGAAGGCAGCAAAGAGATCACAGCTAGAAAGAGGAACCTCCGCGGGAAGACGAAAATATGGAGTCCGGATTTTCAGCATATGCGTGCCTCAGTCAGCTTGGACATTGGGACAAGATGGAAGTCGCTCAGGCACTGCGGTAAGGGTAAAGCCTAGAATGTGGTGCGGGATTGGGACGATGTAAGGCTAAATAGAGCATTTCCTAAGACTCTAGATTTATGCCGCAAGTCCGAAATGTCCATCGGCGACTACTGCAGCTTATGTCAATTGGCTTAGGTACGTCTTTCTTTATGCATTTAGGACTATTACCCTGGATGAGATGGAGATTTGGAGAACTGTTCAATAGCAAGATAATTTCGACTTTTCACCTCCTCGCTTTCCAGAATTTCCAAAGTAACTGGCGGAACGCACTCCTTCCAAATTATTTTGTATTTAACTTCAGCTTAATTCTCATAGCCACCGGAACACCGGCTCGCTTCACCCACCCCCTCTCAAGCACTAATTAATGATCCCGATCGCCCAATAAGATCTTAACCCGCCGGAAACTCCTACTCAGCTTGCTTTCCCAGGATCAAGCTTTCTTGTACTCTTCCCATTGCTGTTGCTTCAACTTTTTGTGCTCACTCAGGTTTTAGTACCGTGCTGATCAACAACAATTGATACAGGATTTAGACTACTTGCACTAGGTAGACAAACCCCGGGCATTGTAGTTTGCTCTTTGGGCTCGCATCTCATAAATACCGGTAGATGGTTATGAATATCCACCGCTTTCCCTCTAAGCACCAGACACCTGTAGATATTTATCGTATCTACAGCTATCTATGCCAAGATAGATATCTAGGCTTTTTCGACTATTGGTCTGGCCCGTCTATGCTAAGGGTGGTCTTAGCAAGAGTGGCCGGTCTACAACTCTATAGATGATTGGGTGGTTGTGTTGAAATAGTGATGCTAGAGAAGCTTGATTGATTCTATCTAAGAGGGCCACAAGGCCAATATATATGAAAGTGCAAGTACGGCTGAATTCCATCAGCCCGTATCAGAGTCAACAGTCATCTCCGGCCATACGAGACATCTCCGTCTCCGGCCATACAAGACACCTCCGTCTCCGGCCATACGAGACTCATCTCCGGCTGAGACCTGTATATGCAATAGGTTGATCTGACCGCTTGAGAACATCGCTTGAGAACATTAGTCTAAGTAATGAAAGTTTCTTAAGTATCATCGACTTTCACTGTTTCTAACTGGTAGCAGAAGGAAATGAAGACGTGATGGCAAGCTAATGGGGCCAACCTTCCCATTCGGTTCAAAGACGAAGACAATGAAGAGATCGAGGACCTTACAGGGAAGATACCGCTTTTTGTTGAATGTTACATTCAAGCTCGGAAATTACTATGAAGTAGAAGATGACGAAGCTGAATCTGAAGATGAACAAGACGCGACAATCGAAAGGACCGCAGACGAAATATATGCCGATAAACTGGACAATATTCTTGAAGGGTTTTGGTGGTCGCGAAGAGTAAAACGGATAGTAGCGACTGTAATTGAGTTTGCGGAGGATGTTTAAGGATTCTGATGATCTATTGACGTACGCACTTTTTGATACAGTTTCTTTGTTAGGATTAATGGATGGCAACTAACTTTTGGTGTAGATTTCGGCAAGCGGTGTCAGGTTGTCTGACTGGAGGCTCTGTAGGTCCCGCTACAGAGAAGATACTTGATTGGAGATATTATGTTGTGCACGGTAGTGGAAAAGCGACTTGTGGCATCGTACGTGAAGCTGCAGCCCGATTTCTGCGATCTTCCATAGGTGCCGATGAGTTTCTGACTCAGTGTTGGTACGACAGCCTGCGGATGGCTGGAAAGAATCCTTCGGTTAGGTGTTGGGATTTCTTACAGAGCAGATGTTGCTAAGTTGGATCGCGCTTAGCGGCTGCCGGGCGGCGGATGAGGAATTCCCAAGCCGCCCGACGCCCTTCCTCTTCGACAAGAGGCCAAAAATCTGTCAGGAGTCAGGCCTGAGTCTTTACATCCCTGTGCCGTTCAACTACAGAGCGATAGATACAATAACCATAGCGGTAGATAAAGTCAAGAAAGAGGCAATCGTCTCCAGTATTCAGATAACGATATGAAACACACTCAGACTCGGAGTCAAGGTTCTTTGCTGATTGGCAATGGTGGAGAAATATCGTTGGCTGTCCCAACGTCAGTTTCAGGTTTCTATAGATCTTCGAAGATGTAGGCGAGAAAAGAGAACATCACCGCCGGAATGAGAAGCCTCCGCGGCAAGACGAAAGTATGGTGTCCGGATTTTCAGCGTATACGTGCCTTTGTTAAGGAAGTTAGTATGGACATTGGGACAAAGCTGGAAGTTGCTCGGGCACTGTGGTAAGGGTGAATGTTACTTTGTGTGATGATGATTGATTGTATCTCTACCTATGCTGTATGCTGTCTGTAGGCTCATATATATAGTAGTATCATGTACTAGCTCTTCTATCTTTATCACGCTGAGCTTTGTAAGCTCGTATCTGTAAGTCTCAGTATCACGGAGGCTTTGACCAAGTTCTATTAGCCTGTATTCTATCGTCAGCTAATACTCTCTCATCAGCTCATATTGGTCTCACAGAGGCTAAGGCTGATATTCTAAGTTTACATGCAACACTCCCCACTCTTGCTACGCTCCGCGAAGCAAGAAACAAAAATGAATGCAGTGTACATGCGCCAGCGATGATCCCATAGTAGCCTCCTTAAAACCCTGAGATTTGACGGGTAAGCAGGGAATGAAGACAGTTACACCACACCAAACTTCACCCTATCCGCAGATAGAGTGATTCCGTGAATAGGGTAGAGTATATCTAGTGTTGATTTTAATAAATCAAGCTTTTCAAGATCAATATGGTCGTTGCAGCTTTTCAGTAGTTACAGTTTCCATAGAATAAGCATCCCAGTAGAAGATCTTAAAAGAGATTTGTTTCCTCCAGAGGATTACAGTACAGAAGATTGGTCAAAGAATAAGTTAATTAATATACAAACTGAACTTGCCGTTATAAAGAACCTACCGGTACTTGCCCAAACTCACGAATGCTGACGAGTACTTCATCTTCCATAAGACCTTGGTGGTGGTGCTTGCGGAACTCTGGGAAAAAAATCTCCAAATCCAACAGAAATACCCGAAAATTTGAAATTTCTGCTTAAAAGTGTGCCGTAGCTATAATAGTTATAGGAAATCATTCAAGGAGTTCAGGGAAAGGTTTCTGGTTTCTGGGTGGAATGTATTTGAATGGATTGTGCTTGCTGCGAGATGAAGAGGATGGAGAGAGAAAAAGGCCCGCTTATATACTTTTCCAATGATCAGCTTGGTCTCTTTGACAGTACAGAATAGCAATTCACAGCCATCATTGCGATGTACTTCGATTCAGATATTTCTCTCCAGCCAGGTCTACAAGAACTGCATTTGGTATGTCTATTCGCCTGAGACACTAGTAAGCAGATGCCATCACATCAAAATGCTAGCATTAGGAGCCTTCCTCCGCAGTTGGTGATATCACACCACAGCTTGCATTGTACTTTAGCAAGGTCGCATATTTTCTTCCATTCGTGAGCTGGCACAAGTTTGCAAACCGGACGTTGAAATTCGCAAATAGGCAAGGGTTGCGTATAGAGTGGAATATATATGATTAGCATAGATGCCTACGATAGAGAGATAATCAATCAAGTCAATCAAATATCTAAAGTAATAGTGAAGACGACAGCCGGAGTGCGCGTGCTCCGAGCTTTTTACGAGCCGGCATGCTAGAGATCGGTATGCTTATGATCTGAGGTGGAAGAGAATTGAGGTAACTATGCGTGTGGTCGCTAACGAAAATAACGGAATCGTAGGTGGCAGCTGTTGATATATTACCGTAAATATGTGTTGAATTCAATTATTATATAGTGCAGAGTTCATGGCACAGCCGAAATCGTCCAGTGGCATTCCGCTACGAATTTCAGGGCTAGGGTGGAGTGGACGATCTTCAGGTTCTAGATCTGTCTCCTGTCAGTACCGAAGTATGATGGGATGGAAGAGAGGGTGAATAGGAGACTCACCATTGGTGGCATTTGCAGCATCGCGATGCTTAAGCCTAAAGAATGGACTTCCATCCTGATCACCGGTTGCAGCGCGTAGCGGGAACTTTCTGCCAAGCGTTCCCCATCGCATTTGTTCCTCTTGCCGCATATGAACTTACAAACTACGTGTGACCCTTTCCAGTCCATTATGCAATCGGCGTTATCCCTCCTACACACGCATTCTTATGGGTGGAGGTGTTCATCCTATTCTTCAATTGTGCCCGGTTGAAAACACAACACCAGTTACGATCTCTCTCCCCTCTTAGTCTTGCCCACTACCGTATCTTAGGCTTAGCGCTTCCACCAGACGCGCGAACCCTCCTCGATTGCGTGAAGTCTTGCCATCTCTTCGTCGGAATCTACCTCATGAACAGGCCAATCAGAGCATCGACAAAAAAATTAAAAACTTTTAACTATGGGTCAGCGTAAGGAGTGAGCTTTCCCATGTAGAAGAGTCCGACAGCCGGCTTGCATATTGAGGGCCTTCAAAACATTCCCGATTATGGAGATGTTGGAAAGGTAGTGTTGCAAATGGACTTGACAGAGCTGAGCTTCAGCTGATACCGCTAGCTCAGAAATTCGATTGTAACGAGTTGACGAAGCGGCAGCGTGGAGACCGCATTCAGTCGCCAGGTTCACCTTGAGTGATTTACTTGGGCGTTGTACCTATTAAAGCAGTCAACACAGCATCCAATACCACAGTAGCAGGTGGCCCTACAAGTCCAGATGGGAGTTAAAATACCACTTGCACTTCGTTCGCAAATGCCGATCGCGAGCCCAAGTGCGCTTTGAAGGTGATCAGTACAATATAACGAAACTATATCTACACTTATTTGGCGATGTCATCTTTGATAGCCTTGATGTTGATTCTTTCCACAATGTCAAGGCCAATACCCAGTCCAGTCATTTGTTTATACGCTATAGAAACCTGATCCCGAAGGAACCGTGTCCATCAGTTCGGAACCTGGGATGACAGATCCATGATCAGGACGACGGTAAGGATGACAGGACATGAGTAACAAGCCGGTGTTGGCCAGTGTTCTCAAGCGGTCAGTCCGGTCAGATCTGTCCCTCCGGAGCTCTACCGATTTTTGGGGTTTTTGTATGGTCGGTTAACAGATCTGGCGGCCCGCAATTGCTGGTGAGAAAAAGAGGAGTAGCAAGTGGCCAAGGTGGCCTAGAAATAAGGAGGCGAAAAACGACATTGAGAGGAAGCGAGATGTCGAGGTGTGTTGGAAACGAAGAGACAGTAGGCTAAAAGCCCCAAGCCAAGCCAAGTTGCAGCGATATTCACCATATCACTCGTACACACAAGATATAACTCGCGTCTTTCTCCTTCTCTCTTCTCTCTGTATCTAAGTCTATACACGCACACAGTTCTCCCCATTTATCAACACCCACATCAAATCATCATAACACACCCCAGCGCCGAGAACAAAAAATTACATCAAAGAAAGAACCATCTAGATCATTTTTTGCCCCTACCTAATGACACCATGATGGGATACAAAGCTAAGAAACCCGAGAAGAAAGATGTGTGGAAAGAGCATCACCATCTCCTCTTCTTTGGACGAGACATCCACACTCTCCCCGTAGTCTTCGCCAATGATAAACATGTACCGTTGTGCAAACACCTTACCTGCCGCCTGGGCCTTCTCAATCGAGCCCCACTTGCTAATCGACGACCCCTACCCTCCAAATCATAGCAATGCACCCTACCGCCCTCCCCGAAAAACGCACCATCCAACGCACCATTGGCCGCTCACGAACCGGACAACAAAGAACAGACTTGACACCGCCCTGCTCACGGTGGTTAGTAAACTCGTTTCCAAAGACAAAGAATGCCGGGAAGCATACTACGACTCCAATATACGCCCAACCATTCATGATCGGGATAATGAGATCGCAGCATTAGTCCACAAGCGTTCACCGCAGCCTCAAACGTGTGTACTGTCAACGGTGGAGTCGGCGCCTGCGGTCGAGTGACCACCCATGCCCAGTCCAAATTTGTGCATCACTACTTAAAAATAGTACATTCTTCGCGGAAAATAGTCCACCTACCGCTAAAAACAACATCGTCTGCTACTCACGCAGGATGAATGTTTCCTGGTTTTCGTGTTTCAGAGATGCTGGCACTGCGAGAGTGGTTGATGCGATCGGAGAAGAGGTCGTTGCGAAACAATCGAAGATGGAGAGGGTGATGATCCACGGCAGATGCGATGGCTGGTTTGGGTTGAACAGATGCTACATCAACGTACCCATCTCGTTGCGGCACGTCGAGCGCCATAACGACGTAGGAGGTTCGATAGTGGCTACACCAACATCTGTCGTACGATCGGTAGGTCTCACAGCCTGGTAACATTGAGCCCTATAGCAGCCACTGCAGCTACCCACAAGAAAGTCTTTGAGCGGCTGCTAGAGAAAACGGAAGCGATGCGCCGAAACTCACGCGAAGTACTTTCCCGCTTTGTCCCGTTCTAGGCTGCTTTCCGAGTACGCCAGCACAGGAGAAACCCTTCCTGCTTCACAGTAGAGCACAATTATAGATTGTGATAGAATATGAGGTTTTTCATGCAACAGACTAGCTTCATCTCCGCATTCAGTTCCCCTCCTAACTCATAATCAGCGTCCCCCCCTCAATGGCCCCAATCGCCTCCTCCCAACTAACACACCTCCCCTCATACATCCCCATGTCCATGCGCCTCCAATGCTCCCTAACCGCCTCATGCGCATCAAAAACATTTCCAAACCCAATACTCTTCTCCATAACCTTAAATCTCTCATCAACACAGCGTCTCTCCTCCTCCCTCAACGCTCCAAACCCTGCCGCAAACACCGGAAAAATCAACATACTCTCTACCAGATCCCCGTTTGGGATTGTATTTAGCGCTGCAAGGATGTTAGAGACAGCAACGCGGACCATGGGGTGCGCGATGTCGTGGATGCCGTTGTCGCTGACGATCAGGTGCAGACGCATCAGGGCTGCCCATTGAAGCATTATGCCTGCAGCGGTGACTTTTTGGTGGAGGTGGGGGTCAGAGGTTAGGGGGCTGCATTCGGCGGGTGTCCATTGCTGCAACTGCAGTTCGAGATCGGAGGCCATGGCACGGAAGGTTAGGTCTGAGAGGGGAGAGTTGTAGCGGGTCGATGCTACTTGTGCGAGCTGGGAGATGTCGGCGATGATGGCGAATAGTGCGTGGGCTGTGCCGAAGAGTGCGTGGGCGGGGATCATGGTGGACGAGGAAGAGGGGACGTAGAATTGTTGGTCGAGGAAGGCGGATTTGGAGAATGAGAGTGTGGCTATGGCGTCGAAATATGCCACCGCTGGTTTTCTTGTTAACTCAGAAGGGAGGGAAGAGGTGGGGAGAGAGCGGTACATTCTATCAGGAATTTGACAGAGTCGGGGTAGGCACTGGGGCCACCTCGGCTATTAATGATTGTTACTGCGGCTTCGAGGTGCAATGGCCATTTTCTTGACTTCCCTTCACACACTTCTTGCAGGCAGAGGAACAGGACGGCGGCAAGTCCCTCCATTGCTGCGTCGTTGCTTCCCATCCTTAGCAACTGGTTCGCCTGTTTCATGGCCTTGTTTTGGTACTCGACTGCGGCAACATCGAAGCTGCTGTGAATACGCTTTAGATGGGTTGCGCTGAGACCCAAGAGGGCGTTGCGCATGGCCGGTTGCTGGATTGCCATCGGCACAAAGAGGGAGATGAAGGAGTTGATCTCATCGGGGACCACCGAAAGAGAACGCGAAACGACATTGGCGTAGTGCTGCAGTAAGTGTTGCTCCTGCGAGGTGCAGCCGTCATATAAGCCGAATGATAGCTGTAGACTGGGGCTTTTGTTGCTTCGGTTGTTGGCGAGATGAGGGATGATGGAGGAGTCATCGGACGAGGAGGAAGAGGATGTTGATGAAGCGGGGCTTCGACGAGCACCGGCTGCGGGGCGTAGATGTGGCCTTTGACAGACCAGACCGAGGCGGGCGCAATCGCCGCAGATGGGGATCGCTTCATCGCATTTCTTGCGCCTGGGCTCGGCCGTCAGATGTTGAAAAGCGCAGGGCAGATAGTATTGGGAGGTACCGTTGCTTGCATGTCACACACCCTGACCTTGTCCGCTGAACACGCTTGATTCGGCATGCCGAGCTTTGTAACGATGATGAAGCTGATGTCTGGCCGTTGGAAGTATCAGTGCCACGCTGTCTATCCCCACCGACAATACGCAAAGGTGGTTGGGTCTCCGGTGTTGTCTGTGTCTGTGTCTGTGTCTGTGTTGGCGGTCTGGGTTCGGTCAAAACTGTTGACTTCTTTCGAGGTCTGCCCATTGGCTAGAGACACCGGCACCGTTAATATAAGCTTCTTTTGTAGTAGCTTGAGCGTATATCTCCCGACGGTAAGATGTATGTATAGTACATGCAGCGGGAGCAAGCGAAACGTGGGGAGCGGTGGTGGGAATTTGGCGACGGAGGCTTTCAGAACATACCTTATGAACCCGAGTAATCGCACATGGAAGCTCCAATCCTTTCCCATCGTCGCCATCAGCAATTGCCGTATCTTCCCACACAACGAGCAACACACGGTGAAAACTCACGAGTGCATCGTGAACAAGAAGCTTTCTCTTCACGGTCGCACACTTGTTTGATGGACGCACATCGGTCGCATGCCCTGAGCTTCGGAGTCGGTGTACCCATCTTCTTTCGAGTGATGTATGATACCGGTATACCGTCGGGAGGAATTGATGATGCAACTGTTCTATTTGTGCGGCGAGACGACAGAGAGAATCAACCGTTCTGAGACGGTGGCGCTGGGCGTTCTTGAGTCCCGATAGCTATTACCCTAGCGCTGTTTGCACGATATACTGGCAATATTCGCGGGATATTTTTCCCTTGTGCGGTTAAGCGTCGCCAATAGAGATATGCAGTTCATGTCGATAAGACATGCGGCCGTGCAGTGGCCGGCCATATCCGCAGAACAACGATCCAGTCAGCTACGAGTCGTCCATTACCAAATATGTACTGCGCAGCACTGGGCGGATTACTATTCAGCATGCACCACGTTCTAGGCGTTGTCTCTGCATGGTTGAATATGGTGAACCGGATGAGTGGTGTCGCCTATTGACGGGGCGAATAAAAGTCCCTGTCGCATCCCACCATCCACCTCCGATGGTCCGCATATCCGGACCCCGGCTTCTCGAAAGCAGGAAATTTAGACGAGAAGACGAGAAGACGAGAGAATGCGACTGCATGTGCACAGAACCCATGTCGCCGATCGCCTCCCGTGTCATGTGACAGAGGGTTGGCCTGCATGTATCACAACTCTCTCGGAAGCTCAGGGCTATCTGTTTGAGAAGAGCTCACATTCGACCCTTCTAGTACGAAGCATCGAAAGGGTTTCTCAGCTCTGGGAGCAAACCCTCCATGCCATATGCGTAAACCGGCGGTCTCTAGCCAACTATTTCTCAAACAACCGATTGCACTGCTATGCATCAAATCAGACGGCCCTGCTATTTCCCAGCCAATATGCTCTCCAGAGTATTTATTCGTGTCCTGGCTTTGTTCACTGCGGGAAGATGAAACCATTTACTCTAAGGAGCCAGCGGCCCCAAGCCTAGAAGTTGGTTGATTTTCCCGCACCGGTGGTCTTTAAGTTGATGCTACCTAGGCACGGATTCTGTAGTGGTCTGGGTTTGGGATCAATAAACCAGTCATCGAAACCAGAACCCCACCATCGATTACACCTATTTTTCCTGTAGCCCCAACTCGTAGAAAAGACCATGTCTTGCAGTAACCTGGCCTAAATTTCCTTGACTGTTCCACATACAAGACCCAACCAGGAACATTTACATCCTCTTCAGTGCTTTCTAATCTACTATGATACCGGAGGATAGTCGTATCATCCACTTGGGCATTTGTTTTCTTCCGTCGTAGTTCGAACGTTCTTCTAATGGTACAGTGCATAAATTCGCCGGCCGCCTGAAGGTAGGTACGCACGCACAAATATCAACCCTACCTGTCGAATGAAGTACTCTGGCTTCTTGTAAGACGTATAGGCACCAAATTTTAAGTTTCTGTATGATAATTCGCTCGTAAGTACGAATCGCATCACCACTACGCAAACAAACAAAGCTAAAAGGCGCATATTAACGAAGGAGTATCCCAGAGCCTCATAGGCCCACAAGATTTGCATAAAACTCGTGAATCGTGTCAAAAATGGTAGTTATCTCGGTTCAGGTTTAAAGCACTTATTTAGGGAGATGATATTTGAAAGACACGAGTTTATAGTGAGAAACAGAGATGAAGATTCCTTATGTAAGTGCACTCAGGCTCGCCATTGCGAGGCGCCAGTTGGGCAGATTTACATATGTTTTTGGCCCGTTCATACATATACGTCCCTTCCCCTTTCCAATTATGTTTGTTTCCCATATCTAGTTATCCGAGCTTGTAGCAAGCTTAATTCATGACTCTATCTTTATCACGGAATGCCATTGGAAGCGATGGTGATTGCACTCGGCATCACTCGGCATCAAATATTTTACTGTCGGAGCTCTAGATCTTGACAACTGGGAAGAGCTCCGTACTTGATACAAGCTGTTCTCACTTAACGAACATACATAGATACTTAAAGTGTTATACCTAGCAAGTTGAAAAACGCCATGCAACAGCGCAACCTTTAATCAACACCTGCAGCTTTCGTTTCCCCGACCCTCTCATCGCGACCAACAAACGTCTTCCAACTTCGCTCCAACTCGGATACCACTTCCGTGTAAACTTCGCGCTTGTAATCCTGATTTTCTAGTGCTGGACGGCTGAGGTCCAGTCCAAGAATACAGCGCCTCACAACATCGCCGTACAATAGCCTCGCGTCATTGCCTACCGTGCCTAGAAGGTGCTGGGCAATCTCGATCAGGTATTCGGTGTTGTTGGTGCGTTCGATGCCTGCTGGAAATTGAAGGTTGTCTGGAAAATCTTCAAGTCGCTTTCCAAACCACAGCTCGATCAGAATTATACCGAGAGAAAACAAGGTTTTGTTAATTTGAAGAGGGGAATTCATTCCAGCTGCTCCTTGTATGTTGCGGACACTATGAGGCCTCCGATAGAAAAAGGGTTTATCAAGATCTGGCTGTCGGAAGTTGACAATCGAAAAAAGCTTCCCAACTGGACGCGATCGGAAGAATATGTCGCACTTCCCCCATGTATTCCCTAGCCAATCAGTGCCGTGAAGATACATCATGGTGTTGGCAATCTGCACCGCCAATCTTAGCCGTCTACTTCTTCCCATCGCATCTTGATGTAGAAGATTATCTAGAGACACCTTCTGCGGTAAGTATGTCGTGGAGTCCAGTGCTGGTGGCCACATAGGTTGCCATGACCCTTCCATATCTACAAAGAGGCCTTCACAGGAATCCAGAATGTCATGGTTCCGAGTTAATTTCCACTGTAATGGACGAGCATTCCTTCGCTGAGGTATAGCCAAGGTGGCGATCGTTACCTGAAGGCGACAGTTTCTCTTGATAACATCATTTATCAAAGGACCGCACTCCTTCCACGAAGTCTTCTGACCAAACAACGTCCCGATTATGTTCCGTGGTTGACCTTTTCGGTTCTGTTAATGAATGTATCGAGCTTGTTAGTAACTAAAGACTAAAGTTATGCCTGGTGACACCAGCCTCAAACATACCTTGCGATAGTCTTCAGACTTGAAAAGATCGACTATTTCCTCAAGTTATGAATGTAAGGAGAGAAGCTCTTTGCTGAATAGGTTTGCGTGGCCGGGCTGTATACTCTGATTGAGGGTTGCTTGAATTTCTAGCTCATCCCAACCCTCGCCACTCATGAGAGCCTGCACCTGTTTCGCTGGGGAACAAATCCGAGAGAATATAGGTGATTCTGGTTTCTAGGAGTGCATTTTCCATCCTTAGTTCCCGAAGAGCCTCTGAGATATCACCATGGAAATCGCCCAGGCTTATGGAATTTTCACTCTCCTCATTGTAGGCCTCCAGACGGCGTATCACATCACGAAATGTCTCAAGGACGTCCCGAATTTGGAAGAATACAGTCAATACCTGCACTGTTCCAAGGATAGGTTTGCGAGCCTGCACCTCTAACGCCTCGACAGTTTCTTGGCTTCTATGGACCTCAGAATCTGACGAAACTGAACCACTTTCGTCTTCCTCTTGTACTGAACCTGGCAATACAAACAATGCGACTTGCTGCATATGGCGTCCCAGATGAGTTCGAAGTCCGCGAGGGGAAAGGTGTTCTTTTCCACACATTGGACATGATTGCTCAGACTGAATAGTTCTTTCCGCTCTGTCGACTACCACTCGTGATTGGGCCATGGAATCAAGATCAGAGTGGTCACTCAGCAGGTGTTGTTGGAACCTAGCACTAGTGGGAAACGGCCCATGTAGGCTGCAATACCATTCTCGCCTATGCATAACGCATTCATGTTCAAACCATAGCTGTCGGCTTTCGTACATGTGGCTCGAGTTTATACACCCCTCGAACGTACAAATATAAGGCCGAAGATCTTGAAAGATATGTCGTCTAGGAGGCAATTCTTCGTTAGAAGTGACTCCAATGAAACCCAGGATGCGGTGTTCTGACTTACCTCCACGATTGTCTGTTACTTATTTTTATCATTGACCAACAAAGTGGGCATTCAAATGGTACACCTCCAAATGCACTCTCCGGGTCAGGTGGGGGTGGTACTTGAAGGCTATTGAACTCCCCAGAGGACAAATTAGAACCAAAGGAAGTTTCTGAAATGTTTCCCTCTGAGCGGGAGTCAAAATCCAAATCGATGGGGTAGAAAATCGAGTTTGTTTCTCTTGAATCCTGGGGAACATATGTCGATACTGTAGTGGCGGTCGCAGTTTCGGTATTGGTGCCAGTTTCATACATGCTCCCCTCGATCTCCAGTTCGTGGTATTGTTGAGGCATATCTCGCGCGCGTACGTATGATCCTTGTGTTTGTTCAGGCGAACGGAGTCCGGCAATTTTGTTGTGATGCAGCTCGTGATATTTTAGCAATTGTCGGCGCTTGGTATTTGCCTCTCCCAGCCTGCGTGTAAGGTATTCTGCGGCGTTGGGAAACTTGTTGCTAGTGTGATCAATATCAAACTTCTCATGGTGGGATACGTCTATTGTTGCACACTTTTCCAGCCTGTCCCGTGGCGCCGGATTCCTGATTGCGATGGAGAAATTGTAGAGGCAGGTAATGACATTGCTAACCGTCAGCAAACAGTCCTCGAGCTCGTCAATCTCCTCAGAGTCGGAGCTGAGCTCTTCTGGTTCCTGAGTGCTTGGTAGTGTTGCGAATGTAGTCGAATCTGCATTTTCATCGACAGTGCTCTTCGGTGGTACCCGATTGGAAGTTGTCACGGAACCAGATGCAATAATAATAGCTAAAGTGGTCAGCTCCAGAGGTGACCTTGGAGACAAGTCCAGGCATTTGTCACTTACCTTCTTCCACATTCGTATGTATGTCTCCAAGCAGTTTTATAACCATCTGCTTAACACCAGAAGCCTCCCTAAGACGGTATTCCAACGACATTCGATCTCTCCTATGAGCTCCAGAATTTTCGGCCCACACCCTGAATCTTCCAACGTCCTTCCTTAGCGTCGCGGGAAGCTCCCCGGATTCATGACCTTGCAACGCTTCGAAAAGCCGTTGGAAGGCAGTCATGCAATTTCGATACGACGTGACAATTGACATCTTGTAGTCGGCTATACGCGTACGTTGAACGGATCCCAAGATAAAGCAGTTAGGTAGAGACGAGATCTAGAACCACGGGGATACGCGACAATTCTGCGGGGCAACTATATGCAACAAATATTCTCGCACGAGTAGGGCGCAACCCAACCGGGCGGAAGCTCTAGTTCTCGGTATGGCTAGTACTGCGACCCAATTGGAGAGCACGTATCGCAAATACAGCTCCACTATACTTAAGTCTAAATGCGGGGCCTGTCAAGAACAAAGGCTCCATTCCTGACAGCAAAATGGAAGTCGCCGGTTTAGTCTTTGCCGTCGTTCCTCTTTGCTTGCAAGGGCTATGCGCACTCGATGATGGAAGTCGGAAAATGATAAACTACAGGCGTTCCGTTGGAGATGTGGTACGTCAGCTCGAGGTTGAGAAATGGAAGTTGGAGAACACGTTCGGAAAACTACTGGGAGGAATAGTAACACCTCAAGAGTTGGCGACGCTATTGAACGGCAACAGTTGGGACGACAACATCCGGAGAAAGCTATCAATTCATCTTGGTGACATGGCACTGAAAATCCTGGAATCCCATATGCAGACACTCTGTTCAATCGTCCGGGAACTAGGTGATGAACTCGGTCTCGATGAGAACCTCCAGGTATGCCAGAACTCGTGTGAATTTCTCATACCTGCTCTATTATTAACGTACTCTTGTAGCCTGCACTACTAGACAAAGCTACTAAACGGCGACTTTTGAAGAAAATACGGCATGTACGTCGCGATGGAGAATACCTTGCTTCACTCAAACGGTTCTATCAAATAAACGACGATCTTGCAAATTTAGCAGGACAACAAACACGACCACCCGAAGACCACACACGAAAACAGCTGATGAGGCTTCCCAATGCTTATGTGTTCATTCGGGATTATGCAGCGCAACTCCACCAAGTTTTCCGGGAGAGGCTACAAGAGGCACCAGCTTGTAAATGTGTTACTTCTCACGTTGTCAATTTGAGGCTACAAAGAGTTTCGGATGAACGAGGCCGAGATACTGGTATATTGAGATTCACGGTCTTGTTTTCCTTCGATTTAAACGCCGTCACCATAGGTCGACTTCCATGGGATTGGCAGGACACGCGCACAAGGGTTGAGCACGAGCAGAAGCCGGAAATCGGAACCGACTCATTCACTGTTAACTCCACACCCAGCGGTCCAGGGCCGGATAATTCGGCAAAGAAGGAGGAAGATGTACAGAAGAATAAAAGCAGGGGAATCCGTGCCACCATTGGCTCGCTGCTTGAAAAAAAACCCATAATTGGGAGAAAAAGATATGGTCAGAAGGAAGAGTAAGTGCATACCCTCATTACCGTCAACACTGGCTGATTTGTAGGGTAAAAACTGGAAAGTCAACTCCGAAAATGGTCAAATTCGTCGATTGTGAGACCGATGCCGTAGAAGTTCAAATACCCCCAACCGCCGAATTCATCAACGAGATCCGGCGACTCTGTGCGTGGATTGATACACAGCCGAATACAAACCTCAATTACTCTCTAGGAACGCTTGATTCTGCCAGCGGTGAGTGGCAACGTTTGCAGGCGCGCAAAATACCCCAGACTATCCAGCACATGAAAACAACAATATCCCTTAGCACGCTTCTTGAGCGCAATACGCTTCAACTAGAGACACGGCTGGAACTGAGTGTTTTACTTTCATCTGCCGTAATGCAACTCCATGCCACCGGGTGGTTGAGTGACAGCTGGGGATGTCAGGATATCTTCTTCTTTGTCAACCAGCAGGTCTTACGCAGAGCGCCTGACGGCACTTTATATCCGGACCCAATACTCGATAAGCCTTTTGTTCGTTGCAGCTTTGGCCCTTCAGCAAACCCCTCTACCTCTCACAATGGGGCGTCACATCGTTCGGTATCACAGCTTTTAGAATACGATAAGTGCCTGTTTTCGCTTGCTACAGTTCTAATTGAACTATGGTACGGGCGCATCTTCGAGGGCTTAAAGGATAGAGATGATAGGGCCTGGGAAACTGCGCGCCGCCTTGCTAGTTGCCGGGAAATGGATGACTCTGGTGATGACTATATCCGTGCTGTTGAGCGCTGCCTCGGTCGGCGACGCGCGGTTTGGGATGCCCAATCTGCTCCCCGGAGCTTGGAGCATCAGGACTTTAAGAAGGAAATATATGCCACAGTTGTCACAGTCTTGGAGGAGAATTACAAGGTAGGTTACATGTATGCAGAAAGTTTGCAATTGATATAGTGGCGCTGATACTGATATACATATATTAGAGGTTTATAGATATTCACACTGTGTTTGAGCCCTAATACGTGATCGAAATAGTTGTTTCACTAGAATTTTAGAACTTGGGTTCGGGTTATTCTTGTCTGGAGGGATATGTGCAGTCGTCGCTGATTTAATGGTTCATTGCCCCTGTTCATGTACGTTCTGTTGGAAATATAAGAGTGCATTTTAATGAGGGTTAATTGATCATACGCCCAAATGATCAACTCTTCAAGTGTTCCTATGAAATAGCAGCTGGATATGTATCAAGAATATCTCAACTGATCAGATTTGGTACGTACTCCCTGATCATGTGTTCTTAAGTATCTACATTTCTTGACTGCCAGTATTAATTTTTTTACTAACTAGTGTTGGTCACAAGACGAGTTGTCCAGAGACCGTGGCACGGGCAAGACATGACATCTGTAGTTGCGGGACGATATTCCTGGACTCCTTGAGTGACGATGACTTATGACCTAATGACCGGTTATGCCACTCCTGCAAGCGATATATCGACCGAGAGAGTGCTCACGCAAGCTTCCAATAGTATCCGAACCTTTGGTTCTTTCACAAAATCTGCCCTCGCTGCTCTATTAATTCAATAAAAAAAACTCAAAAATATCTATATTAAAAAAGATCATCGGGAATTCTAATATAAACTTCAGTACGAGACATCCTGGGACTACCGCCGGGATATCACAAAAGTCCTGGGACAGAGAGCCTAAAAGCCCCACGCGACGAGACGTCCCTGGCTCTAGTAGGTCTCGATATTATCGACGTAGAAAACAGGGGAAGCTTCAAGACTATGTGCATGCGGGGATGCATCAAGCTACAAGCAAAATTGTACACATCCAACGTTGACATGGAATGTGGGAACGATAAGTGCAGGTAGGTAGATGTAATGCAAAAATTCGTGATGGATGGTGGGAACTAAGTACGGTGCCAAGATCCCCGCGCTACGTTCATGGAACCTCCCACCTACAAATCCTCAAAATTCATTTGAACTATATCTTATGCACGGGTGTTTAATGGTTGAATTTGCAATTGGCTTTACACTATTTAATCCTTTTGCGCAAATCTCCTACGCTATCTAAGCTCATCTACGAGAACTCTTAGCGTTGAAATGCGCTCCAGAGTTCCCCGTAAAAACAAACTTTGTTGCGGCACAACCTCGAGGGCTCACCTAACCATCCGGACAACAGACAACAATCATATATAAGTATATATTATACGTAATAATACATGTATTATCCTAGTCCATGATGAGAAAAATCCAAATTCGGATCGGCAGCACTCGCCACAGCCTAGCCAAAGATCTACAGTCGCTTCCCATCATCGGCAATCTCAAGGTGTGGTATGATATACATCTTCCACAAGAGTCTCGAGCGAGCCTTAGACCGTTCAGAGAGCAAAGCGTGCCGCAGATACTCGACGAACACAAGGTAGCAGTACACTCCAAACGCAGTCAAGATATGCCACCTGTTTGCCGTAAGGTCAGACCGATAGAATTTCGACGTATGAATACAGGAACTCACCATCCATGTAGCTCCAGGATGAACCCGAAGGGCATACCAGTCATGTCCCGCAACATCCGGAGGTCATCACATCTGAGCTCGTCTATGATCCAAGCAGTGGTGCCAGTGAGATAAGTAACTGCATGTATACTTAGCAACTATTCCTTGTTAGAAGCGCGGTCGAAGTGGTACGTACTGGATCCGATTTTCGCGATCTGCTTCATCTCCGCCTTCATTGTGGCATCCCCAACCCGTCGCACGAGCATGATACATCTTGTAGCAGCTACAAGTACCATGGTAGTAAAGCAAAACCTATGAAGGGTGGAATCGCTCTGGTTGGGATGGGCCACTGTCAGCGCGGCCATGGCGCTGATCAATAGGCCGGCGAACCATGGCAACCACTCCTTTTTCAGATCAATGGCGAAAACGGCGTACGTGACGGTTGCGACGGCGTAAACCATTGCCATTTCATCCACTGCCAACTTGTTAGACGAAAAAACCAGCTCAGTACCCTAGATATATGGTGGTGGCATACCCATTTGTGCCCCAAACCTCAGAGAACCGTGAAACATTGTGGACCCCAGTCCAACCAGTCCTAGCAGTCCATAGCTCCACAACACCACAGTGTCACCGGTTGATGAATGCCATAGGCCATGACCCGCAAGGTAAACTATCGAGAATTACCATGATTGAAGCAGCCTAACTAACCGGAATATTCTCACGGAACAGAAGATTAGAAGTCGTATTAATGAACTCGGCAATATAGGGTGTTATGTAATAATCCTACCCGTCACCCAGTATGAGATTGCAAAGCAAACTAAATAACTACCGAGGCTATGCATACCAGTTCACAAAAGCTGTCGTGAATGCAATTGTCAGCGGGAGCTGAGCTGGAGAGGCGGGTAAGCCATTACTTACTTTATTGTCGATGTACGGGGTCCCCATGCTGAGACCGATGCGCCTTTCGGATAAGCCCAGTTCATGGTCACCGTTTTGCTTGGCTGCGGGAGGTTGGGGGAGGAGGGGGGTGGGTGATGTCGGAGACACCGCGTTGTGCGGGAATTAAAAGTACTTATCCATGAAAGCCACACCAGCCCCGTTCTTTAACCACGTTCTTCCAAAAGCTTGGCTACGTGATTCTACTCTATGCTCCAGTAGGCAGGTGAGTTAACAGGGTCCGAGCTTCTCGAGTTCTCCCCAAATTAGTGTCTTGAAGAGGAATAGACTAGCTCTGGAAAAAACAGTGAGTAAAAATGGGCTGGTGTATTTGCACAGGCAGTAAAAATCGGAATTTTTTAGCCTCGATCTATACAAATTTCTGTGAGGACAGGGGTCACCGTATTCCGATCTTTACCTCTCGAATTCGTAAGAGCCCTCGCTAGCCATTATTGTCTTTAAGTCTTCGGTTTTATTTCTAGATTTAAAAAACTCGGCTATTTGACCCAAAAGGTCAACAACCGAGGAGTCCAACCCATTCGACTTGATCAGCCCATGGGAATTTAAGGCTTTCAGTATGATTGCGAAGCAAGTATCTAGAAGATTCAAGATTCTACCTTCCTAGCTATCCTTACTTTGTGTGGGATACTGACCGTCACTCGTACCTCTTGCTCATGCCCTAAGGCAGTAGGTCCAACGTGAGACAAGGTTTTGCAACGTTCATCAATTCTTCAACAGCGTGCACCGATTCTAGATACAACCCAACATCAATCCCCTTTCGATATCCCTTTCTCTTCAACTGCTGGGGTCTGCTTCTCTACATCAATTGGACTACCATCCTCATCGATAGTCTTCACACATGTATCACATCTCGGCCTAACATTCCACTCCAAGATCACTGCCACCAAACTCCCCATACCAACAAGGAAAGGAATCATCTGCCCGACACTTCCTAATACCGTATTCACACCCCTGATGGAATTCCATAGAATCATAAGTTCGACGCTAAGGATATAAAAGCCTACAATCGCCAAACTAACGACTAGTCCAAGGAAGTCGCCCAAGTGATGCAAAATTGGCGAACGGCTGGGATCGCTATCCAAGTACCTTTTCACCCATTCCGGGTACTTTTTCGTCAAATCCGGGTATGGCTTAGAGTACTTTATCACCCGGAAGATGAAAAATAGGTCTAGAACCACCACAGTGATCGTGATAATACTTGCCAGCGTGCGGAACCAACCGAATAGGCTCACTTTGGAAAAGAAGAATCCATAGCCAGTGCACGGTGATAGGGCCTGTCGCTCAATTCCCACAAACCAGAACCACGTCCAGTACAAGTTGAGCCCAAGGTCGGTGAGCAGCTTGCCGAATGGCACGAATGAGTGGCGAAGCCAGAACCGGATTTCTTCAAAATCGTACTTCTTGGGCCTTTGGTATACTTCTTTCTCGGGATTTGAGATGGAGATGGAGCAGAATGTGAAGAGAATCACGATCGCGGCTTCTACCACCTCGAGTTTATCGTCAACGACAGTCATGTAAACCACTTTGTTGTAGTGCATTAGTTATAGCCAACAAACGTCAACATGCGTGGAGATTCTCACATGCAACAAACATCGCAAACTGAAAGAACCCATTTGCAAAGCTGATCCCTGGTGCCGAGTCTTGCCGATAGGCACCCGATAGTGTGGTCGCGAACGCCTTTCGAATTTAGCTATACACGGGCGGTAAAATGGCTTTACGGACTTGAATATAAACACCGCATCTGATCCCCAGCCCGTACATGTCGTCGTTGCCTTCGAAGCCACAGGTCTGGCCGGGCCCAGCCGGTACAATCGAACGAGCATTTGCGGCGGAGATGGCGCAGACGACAACCAGAAACGCGGTGACGAGCGGCTTATCCATCCTGTGGCGGCACAGATATCGCTAAACCTTGTAGTGCTTGAGTGGTGGCGGCGGAAACAAATTCGGATACGCTCTGGAAGAATGGCCAAGTTAGCTATACTAGTAAGCCAGATCACGGCGCAAGCCTTCGCGCTAGCTAAAGGACAGGGAATTAACCGCTGTCAATGCGGATTAAGCTGCTTGAAGTAGCCGACGAAACATAGACTCGAGTCTCGCACGATTTCGAGTTTGTAGGCTTACGGCAATAAGGGTTTCTGAAAGAAAGCAGAGCTCGAGGCACACAGATGCAGATGCGAGGAAGGCTGGATATCTTCTCGTTGCACTTAACAGCGAGGATAAATACCGTCAGCCTCTCCCATCAGCTCTAGAACGTCTTAAAGATGGGCGCGTAGACTGGGCGTGCATTTGACAACAATCAAAACCTTACCTGCGATGTCTCAGCGAACCCCTGTAGTTCGCTTATGCGGCGAATAGCGCGTGCATACATACGAGCGGCAGACAACCAAATTCATGCGAACTACGCCACACATCAATCTGATACGTCGTAGGGCTATCAAGCGCTATTTCTCAGCTGAACACAGGCTTGTCCGACATTCAAACAAGTCTAGCTCTGCGGAGAAATGACCTGCCGGTGCGATTTTCAAGATGCACTCGAGATTTTATCCAATGGAATCGTTTCGATGGTTACGTTAGGATGTGTTGCTGAGTTTTTTATCTGCTCAAAATCTTGGCTGCCTAGCCTCTCCTTATTGGACATCAAAGTCAACCTCCAATAACAAAATCCTGTTCTGGGAGAAGTGGACGAGTTACTATCAATGGGAATTTGGGCTGAGTCTAAAAGGTGTTTGGCCATCTGATGGTGAGCTAGATCATGAGTGCAAACTCTTGACCAGTGCATAGCGTTGTGTTATTCAACATCACATTATCGAGTAAGGCTGTTGACTTAGTATGTAGGTCACAAGCACCTGCACACGCACAATAAGACGAAAGGTAACAGCGAAGTTTGTATATATGCGGACAACAGTTGTAGTGTGTGATAGATCCTAGTGATGTAGAGAAACTTGTTTAATATTGATTGGCTTAATTATAAATAGGACAGATTTACAAAGACGCTACAGGCCGCAATACCAAGATCCCAAATAATTGTAATATGGCGACTCAAATTGACCCGTTCAACTTGTTACATACGAATTGGTCAGATAATCTGTAGGGATAGAGTGTCTTCGGTGCTATTCAAACTCCGTGGATCCAGAGGTACTTAGATGATAAGACGACCGTAGTGGTCGGCCAGTAACCTTAAACCTATGGCATCTCCTCAGGCTTTGAGAACCACCTCGAGCCACGGAATACAAACCTCGTAGTGAAGTCGTACCGTCTTGTCCCCCACTCTCGAGATGACTCCTCGTGAAATCAAACAGCCACAGCCAACACGACAATCATTATTGATAAGGCAAGTGTTTAGGATGATTACCCACTGCCATACCATACCCAAATTAGTACCCTGCAATCGAACAATGTGCTAAAAATTCGTGGCGCAGGATAAAGTTGGCTTTATAATTGTCAAATTTGGCCAATATAAAATGGTTTCATGGTGTAGTTGGTTATCACGTCAGTCTAACACACTGAAGGTCCCCAGATCGAGCCTGGGTGAAATCATTTCTTTTTCACCATCACATCTGGTGATTTATCCAAGCTTTTTGGACTTCACAGATCCGGACGAGATGGTGGCAAGATACTTAATGGCACATCTTCAAGAAATAAGGGTACTAATTAGGAGGTCTCACTCCTACCGGCTCCCTAGTGGTGCAAAAATATCTCTTCTAGAAATATATTTCCTCATCCTGAAGTCTCGAAATGACCCGTCGATTGTCCACAAAGGCTGGCACCTAGCTGTTGTGAGCAAGGCGCTAGTGTATTCCCTAAAGTAATACAAGCAGAGCAAGCTATCATTTTCTCCGGGGAATACGTTTGCTTGCTTCCAACGGTTATTGGCTAAGGCTACTGATGAGTGCCAAATTCCAGAATTCCAGAATGAGTGATTTTTCGTGAACCTGAGAATAATACTTAGTGCAAATAACTGTCGGTTTCACAAACGCACCAGCATCCTAACACGGTTCATGTTCATGCCGTTCCCACCCAACCGTACTTGAAAAATCTAGGCGACCATTGAGCAATTAGGATTCAGATGCCGACTTCCCCCCGTCGATTCCGCGCTACAAACTCCTACTCGAATATAGATTGTCCGATCCACTCTTCTCTCATGAATCTCTTCACAATCTGTCCATATATTCAATGTCTAGCTTGTCCCAAAACCCGACCTTACTCATCAATAGCTGCTCTTTCGTTTGCTTGGTAGTTCTGGCTCTGTTCTGTGCCCTTGCGAGGAGGCTCACCCAAGTTCCGCCGTCTTTTACGATAATAAAGTATGACTGAAGTATGTAGAGCTTATTGTACGTACGTCCAGTATTAGTTGTTGGTACACTTCTTTGATGGATCCTTTTGAACTCAAAGTTCACTATACTGATTTATAAGCAGCTCTTATCGTTTAAGCGGTTTCTTCCGGACTTGCATCTCCGCGGGCGCCACCATCGCATTAATAATTGGGGATCTCACCACCCCGAGCGTTTCAACCCGCGTTACTTCACAGATGACTGTGACGTCGAAACAAGGTGTGGATCGCTCTTTCGGCATGCAGGAGTTCTAGCCGAGATGCATGATGCATGGTGCGGATACTGGCTTCCGGCTCGTTCGGCACACATCTCTTAGTGGGCGGATTGTTGTTGATGCAGCTGGAGATCAAAGACCACCGGCAGTTTTCGCCCAATTCAGTCAAGAACAGGAATTGACCGGCAATTATTAAGATAGAAGCCAAGAAACTGCTAGAAGTGCGGGCATTTGGCATTAGATGTGCGGGAGGAATAGATAATGCTGTCATAGAGGACGGAGACAGCAAGTGGGGGAAGAAGCCGTCGGTTACTAGTGGAACTTAACCGGGGTTTTTCTTTATATGGCTCAAGGATTTGGGTTTGACTCACCATGTTGGGGATTCTGGAAGTCAATTAGATAAAACTTCATTGATACTCTTCGCACCTCAGGGCCCTTTCAATAATCCGCCATCTACCATTGCCGTACCATCTGCTTGCTCTGTATGGCGATTGAAGGGCATTCCATCGTGGACATGGAGAAGGAGCATGGTTGCGAGTTTCGAAATGCTCTTGCCGGAGACAACTTCTCGGAGTCGGTGTCATCCAAGAATGAAGAAGGGCCGGAAGATGCCCAGGATATGGGGTTGCAGTTAACGTGTAGCTTCCGAAGTGGTGTTGGCCCTCGAGAGCTGGCGCTTGAGCATCCTCCAGATGGTGGTTTGAGAGCATGGCTTCAAGGTATGTATGGGTAAATATGCTTTGTTCAGTGGGATCGTCAGCTAAGAGGAATGTCAAGTTCTTGGAGCCCACCTTACAATCTTTACAACTTGGTATGTTCAGTGTACATGCGTCTCACAATTCAGACGCAGATCTAGCTAACAAGACTCTCTAGGGGTTTCATAAATGTATATCCCATGATGTTGCGGTTCCTCACGAGCTAACGAGCCGCTGTCCCAGAGCTTTGGTGTATTCCAAGCCTACTACGTCGAAGCCCTCAATTCCCCACCGTCAACCATAAGCTGGATCGGAAGTATCCAGATATTCCTACTTTTTCTTCTAGGCAGCATCACGGGGCGTGCATTGGACGGAGGATTCTTCTTCGCTGTTTATCGAACCGGCTGTGTCTGTGTGATTTTGGGGATCTTTATGACCTCCCTTGGCACACAATATTGGCATATCTTTGTGTCACAGGGGCTACTTTGTGGTATTGGAAGCGGGATGTTATTTTGTCCGTCCATCGCTCTATGTAGCACCTATTTTCAGAAGCGGAGGAGCCTGGTGCTGGGGATGGTAGCATCTGGAAGCGCTACGGGGGGAATAATCATCCCACTGATGGTGCAGAAACTGTTGCCTAGAGTCGGGTTTCCCTGGACGATCCGGGCTATAGGTTTTGTGTGCATGTTCTTACTCATAATCTCGAATACAATCATGCGGCCGAGGTTACCACCTCGCAAGGCGGGGAGTCTCGTCGAATGGGCTGCTTTTAAAGAGCCACAGTACACGTTGTTCGCTATCGGTGGGTCCTCGCTATGCTCTCTGAACAACAGATGTTCTAACAAGTATGAATAGGAATGTTTTTAGTGAGAAGGACCTCACGCTTTGGGGGGTATAGAGCTAACAAAACAGGTCTTCCTCGGACTTTTTTTTGCTTTCTTCTACGTCTCAGCCTTTGCCAAAACCCAACTCTATATGTCCCAAGATGACGCCTTCAACACGTTAATCGTAATGAACGCCGTTGGATTACCAGGGTACTCCAGCCAGACCCGCTACAACGATAACGGACTAACAAAAATCGCAGGCGGATAATCCCCAACTACTTGGCCGACCGCGCCTTCGGCCCCCTCAACCTTCTCGTCCCCGTTGCTCTAACGGCTGGAGCACTGTTTTTCTGCTGGACCGCAGTTTCTAACCACACAGGCCTACTGGTATGGGCAGCGTTCTACGGCGTTTTTGCGGCGGGGATACAAAGTCTCTTCCCAGCGACGTTGAGCAGTTTGACGACGGATTTGACGAAATCAGGGACTCGGTATATACCTCCTAACTTGGACATAATAAGCGTTGGCTGATGGGGAAAAGATTGGGAATGGTGTTTAGCATTGTCAGCTTCGCGTGCCTCACGGGAACCCCAATCGGGGGCGCGATGATCCAGAGTCAGATGGGGAGGTACTGGGGCGGGCAGGTGTTTGCAGGGTGTTGTGTCCTTGCAGGCGGATGCGTCTTGGCTGGCGCGAGGATTGCAAAAACGGGTTGGGTGCTGGTTAAGAGAGCGTAGATCTGCGTTAAATTTCTTTTTTTTGGTATATAATGGGTCATAAGCACATTGCATAAATGGTAACACTGCATGATGGATCGCGGAGTTTCTTGTCCGAGTTAGGTAGTACCTTCCATCTCAACAACTCTCATTAACCTCCATCGGCACCCCCCAATCCCCTCCTTCCAGCAACGACCACCTCCAGTTCTACTCCAGTTGCAGAATCAAACCAACCGTAGTTTGCAGGTGTATATTTCCTCTTGCGTAGAACTAAATGCCCTGTCACTGTGCACCAAAGGCCCAGGATGGCAATCGACATAGAATGTCACTCATAGTGTCCCTTCCATCCCCTGTTGCATAAATAGATCTCATACGGGCTGACTGGGCTGGCTCTCATACGGGCTGACAGAGATGGCTCTGATACGGGCTGACGGAGACGGCTCTGATACGGGCTGACGGAGTTCAGCCGTCTCTACATTTAGATGAGTACGTACGTGTTCGTACCGTATATATATGGCCTTGTAGCCCTCTTAGAAAGTACAATTAAGCTTCTAGCAATCAGTATTTCAACATGTTGATTTCCTAAACGCTCTTTCACAGAGTTGCTGCAAGATACGACACGACAACCTAAAGCTTATCCTAATAAGAATCTATGGGTTGTTAGATATGTATTGAATTTTCCGTGAGAGGAAACCTGGGGCTGATAGTGCGATTCAGTTTTTGGACGGAATTTGGAGTGCGGTCATCATGTGGCCTTGGGTTAGGGTTGAGCAGTGGAGCCGCAAGCATTTTAGTTCTTGTATGCGTGTTACTTACTATGCCAAAAAACCCCCGTTTATTGATGTGACTGCAGTGCCACATTTACCCGAGTGCAGCATGACTCCCAGAGTCCAGTGATTGTAGCATATTACTAAATTTAAGATTCCAGTTACTGGGAAATAGCTCAAAATACCACAGTAATGCAAGATACCAGCAAATATGACATTGTAAATGATTGAGTATTTAATTGAATGGGGTAATATTGGTCAATTGAGCAGCATTGAGCATTTGCATATATGTGGCACATTCTTGTCACAATGATATGACAGTAATAAATCAATATACCTACAAATAGCCCTAACATGTTATGTTCAGCAAACTACATATATAGTGTAGTAGTGTAGTGGTTAGTGGGTGGGTACAATTCCCACTGAAACAGGTTCGAATCTTGCCAGAGATGTTTTTCTTTTACCATACTTCAGTCAGCTGGCAGTGTCGGGCCGGAGGCATGCGTGGGCATACGCGGGCATGCGCGAGCTTGTGCGGGCATGTGCAAGCGTGTGCAGGCATGTGCGGGCATTTGCGAAATATACACATGTGGAAGTAATATAGTATAACTCTACTATTTAACTCAATGCACATCATTTTGAATATGACAGCAATCCAACATCAATGTGGCATCAATATACCACCTAATGTGGTCTTCTGTGCTACATTAGTGTGAAATTGATCCCACATTCAAAACAATTGATATTGTTGCAAATTCCGAAATACCCCACAAGTTCAGCCAATGTATACATTTATAAAGAATTCAACATTAATACAGCATTAACTCGGCATCAATAAACGGGGCATTTTTGGTACAGTAGATTTAGACTTTAAGAGACAGAGAGATCACCGATTAGCAGCTGCACCCACAAGTTGCCGTACGCTTCCCTGCGTGCCCGGATTTGGTCCAACATCAGTGCAGCGTTACAATGATTTGCTTGTCAGTTACGATCAACGAACAAAATCCTACGTATCCCCCTCTTAGTATCCATATACGTTCCCATTGTAGAAAGACATACGCCACGGTTCTCAACATTGCCTTTGGAATCGTGTGCTCCGCCATTGTGTGGTAAAACGTGGTTTGCTCGAGATCGAAACTGTTCTCTAGCCAGACTTTAACCAGCACATAGTCTATTTTCACGTGCTGCAGCTCCGGAATATCGGCAACTGCAAACACAGCCTGAATGTTGAGTTTGGAGGCATCAGGGACAACGACCCACTTTTCATCGGAGATGAGTTTGGAGAATAGCATTGGCTAGCTATTAACTTTTACTGGTATATATACTGTTAGTTCGTCTGTATGAAAGGACTTGTCGTAAATTGTTCAATATCTGAACAAGTTTTATTCACTCTGCCATATTGTCGGTAAAATCTTCAGGCGGCCACTTTGATAGGCAGAAGTCATGAGGGCTACCGCAAAGAACTCGCTTGGAAACACTCGCCTTTTCCCTAGGTAACTTAGGTTTAATCTCACTGGGATAGTGGCAGGTTCCCATGGTGGTGGATATACGGGATCTCATTTCGAACACTAGTGTGGACAATGCGTCGAGTGTTGGGTTGCTGGCTCCATCCTTCTTACAATGTCCTGGCCCTCTCGCCCACTGGAATGTACATAACTTCATACACCCCGAAGCCAGGAAGCCCCCAATATGTTCTGGAGACATCTGCTTGCATCCGACCCAAAGCCATTCGATCCATCCATACTGGTGTGGTTGCTAGATTTCCGAGGTAGTGGTATGGTGTCTACACCACCGGTACAGGGCGTCAGTCTTCCGGTACTATTCTGCTTCCCGAGAGAGTCCTAAACCCTCCATTTGTATGGACCGACTCGCAAGCCTCCTCTACAGTCCTAGCGCTTGAGCGAGATACGGCCTTATTCGCGGTTTGTATCCACCCCTCTTGCCCTCTTGCCCTTATGACCGGTTCCGCAAACACGGCCGTGATTGCTCGCCACCGGATTTTATAGATCAGCCGAGCCGGATGAAGTAGCTCTTAAAGCCTGTTTCTGCAAGATCGGCGCCGGCCGGGCTCCAGCCAGTGTCGGTCAGATGAGAGGTCAAATCCGACCAGGTTGATTGCTTGAGAACACTGCGGGGAGGAGGGATCATCTGTTTTGGACTCCGAATCGGTATTAATACCCTCTGATGCGGCACCTGGTGCCACATAGAGCACGAGCGCAGTTGCTTCGGATAGGTCGAGATGTGAGGGTTTGCGTGTTTTCTTCGAAGGACAGGTTGTGAGGGGTAGTGGGTTCCAGTATAGGAATGATGCGGGGAGAAAATGAGAATAACAGTCCTTATTCCGATGTATATCTTGTCTCCTCCCTAGCCTCTCGTTGCCGAGAGCTTGCAACGAGAAATGAGCTTGCGAATGAGGTTCTATCGGCTGGGCACAAGACAACTGCATATGTACTTAAGTAAGTATCTAAGAAAAGTAATCTTAGATTGAGGCGTGGGGTTATAGTCGGTCTCGTAGGCGCTGGGAACGGCAACCGAGCAAATCTAAAACGGTTAGTGATGTAGTACGAAACGGTAGCATAGCAGGTAAGACGCCGGCGACGAGCTTGGACGGATAAATTGGCTTCGAGTGATCGCACTAGAATCATCTCTCCAGCCGTCGACAAAGAACATGCCCTCCCTCCCCCCCACCTCTAAAATTTACTATATACGCTTCAACTGTCAAAAATTCATACGTCTAGCAAGAAATTCGAGATCTAGCAACTGAGCAGCGCAGGACGTTCGAACAAGCTCATCACGAGAAAAATGTAGCTCAAGTGACTAATGTATCGCCGGAAGATCCGTAGTTCATATGATATCAGGGTTAGATATATATCCGCTGGGTCGAGTGAATGGGTTCAGACTAGTCACCCGATGGGGCACAAGCACAGCATAAGAGACGTCCGAACCCCCATTACGGTGTCCTCCCCTTGTTAACGGATTTCTATCTCTCCTTTTAGTATGTAGACGCATGTATTGGAGCCAGAACCATGTGTAGCTTCCTCCAGATTCCCATATCACTATACGAACGCCAGACGTCGGAGGGATCCTCCCGGAAGAGGATCGAGTGGATCACGGATGCAATCACATAGCAAGGGTGAAACGAAAGAAACTTAGTACCTTATTACTAAATACCAACGTCTATATAAATACAGCCATAGGGAATGAATCCACCTTGATCTTGAAACGTTAAGGCAAGAGTTGATATATATTACACTGGTGTTAATGCGGCTAACATATTTGTGGTATCTCTTTCTTCCTCTTCTAAGATAGATAAAGCATGGTGTAGCCTCCTCTTCTCATCCGGGAGTAATCCCCTTCTTGACTTCTCCTTGATCTCGCTCAGAGTTTCCATTCGCCTAAACCGCACGTCGTCCAACGTATTCTTGTGTAGACTGAATTCCCTGCGCTCACAACGCTTCTGCCAGATGTATCTCCACTCAGGTGTACCAAGATCGCACAAATATTCGCCTTTAGGATCAAACTCCTCAAAACGGCTCTCGAACACCGACGGCTTGACACGCAGCAACCAGCATTCCTCACAAACAACGAATCTCTCGCAACTCCACCATCGAGTTCTCCCAGCAAGTTCTGTTCCTGGGCAAGGCGGGGGCCTGTAAGCTTGTGGCGCAAGCTGAGCAAGCTGAGCCAAGTAATTCTTCAAGATGCCGAAATCACGCCCCGCTGCGGCTTCCCCGAGCTTCTGAAGAGTTTCTCGCTGATATTTGTTCGTGGGATTTAAATCACACAGAATAATTTCATCCAGAGAATACCGTCGTTTCTCGAGATGCTTTCCGAAGCCTAATGGCCGTATAAAAACATCCGCACAACGTTCGCAGAAGTCGATTCCATCAAGCGCGGGGTCTGTGAATACGTTCCAGATTTTGCCCGGTGATCCATGAAACGTGCACATGGGCGATAAGGCAGCGTTTGCAGCGTCCAACCAGGGAGTAATATCCTCCTCCTCCTCCGCATATTGCCACACTGTGCTCAGTTGATACCTACTCATCACGCAGCACAACGCATCCTTCGGATCTTGTATTGCTACAAACTCACTGCTGAATAGAGTGGGAAAGATGCCGTCCCAGTAACAACAGTCGCAGACATATAATGGTAACACAGTCTTCGGTTTCCACCACCGTCGCCCAGGATCCTTGATCAGTTTGTCACCCAGGCATTCTGGGACCTTGAGTAACATATGATCAATTTTCCGATGGATCTCGTCCCAGGTCGGAGAAAGAGTGTTCAGAAGCAGCGCCTCTGCAAATGGCCATGAAACGTGGCATGTGGTGGTTTCGTCGGTAACGGCAGCTTCGAGTGGCTCAAAGAATTGATGAAAAGGGGAGGCCAAAATGACGTCTTCGAAGCAAGCTTGGCATGCAATGAATCTGCGATATCTTTCCGCTGGGTTTGAAATGCCTTGGGTCATGTACCACATGCCTTGTTTGGCGGAGGCGTCCATGCTAGTACAAGTGCCTATTTTGGACCGTTTGGTAGCGTAACCCTCAAAAACTTCGAACACGTTCGTCTCGGTTGTTTCCGGCCAGATAAAGTTCAGTACGCGTGGGGTATTGAAAGCACAAAAAGCTCGTTGACCTTCTGCAAGTTCGCTCTCGGTAAATCCCCGGGCAAATCTAGAGCCAGAGATATTTTTCTTGTAGCAGTTCTCGCAAATGTGAAAGTTTTGTATCTCGGGAACACCGTGCCAGCGGATTCCAGAAACTGGACGCCGTCTCGGGCAAGCTGAGATTAATTCCACACACTCGTCAGACAGCGGCTTGACTCTTACACAGTCTACACTCAACAAGACGTCTCGGGCGGTGGAATTAGATAATTCATCAGTAGTTTCAACAATTGTTTCGGAGCGTTGGATTGGAGGACCATCTTCAGCTGTCAAAACTTGCCTCGTCAGATGGACTTCATACCGGGATAGAGAGAATTCAGAAACTCACGCGACTTGCCTCCACGCATGAAGTCAAGGGAATCACTCTCCCCAGCAGGTTGCGAGTCTGTCGATGTTTCCTCCGAGGTTACAAGGTGAGGGTTCTTGGCGGCCACTAGAATAGAGGGCTCCGACGTATTGGCTGCAGAAGAGTCTTCAGTTGACTGCCGTTCCACTTCGCTGTGGGCCTGGCTCGACATTAATAAGTTTGGATGCCTAGAGGCGAGCTCTTCATCAATAGATGATGGATTTGATTCAAATTCTAGGTCGCAACTGAGTTCCGAACCACGGGTGTCATCTGAACCGGCTATATGTGCCCCCATTGACTCTGAATCGCCTGCTTTAATTTCGTCTCGAGGTCTCATCACAAATAAAGAGATCTGCTGCATGTGGCTTCCCAAATGGCGCTGAAGACGACCGGCAGGTTTCACCTCTCCACAGAGTATACATGGCTGTTCAGATGACTTTGCTCTCTCACATCGATCGACTAGTGTTTGTAGGTGTACAGTCTCGAATAAACTGGAGTGTTGGTTTTGTAGGTGGCTTTCGAAATCTCCACGAGTGGAAAATACCTCCCGACATGGTTTGCAGTACCATTCACGGCAATGAATATCCGATTCGTGCTGAAACCATTCGTGCCGTGAGGTGAAGAGGAAATCAGACTTAGGGCACTCTTTAGCAGTGCATACATAGGGCCTTAGATCCCGGAAGACATGGCGGCTGGTGTGAGTTAGCACCTGAATGCGCAAGATAAGGGAAGATGGTGAATATACTCCCAAGATTGCCGACCAGAAATGGAAATAATCGTAAAACAGTATGGGCATTCAAAGGGATCGCCTTCAAAAGCGCAATCCTGTTTCGGAGGAGGCGGTACCCGGAGCTTTGGGAGCTCGCTACTGGCCCCCGCAGACGTGGCATATGACGTTTGAGAGTGATCTGTATTGGAGCACGCATCGATATCATCTTGCTCTCTCGGGACATAAATCGATACAGTAGTCTGTGTTTTCCTCGAAGTGGTGGCTGTCGCAGTGCTTTTCGGAGGTGGGGGCGTCTCTATTGTCCCGTCTGCTAGCATTTCTTTCAAGTCCTGGTCATGGACCTGCTTCGGGATCAATAGCATTGGTTGGCCGGCTGTCGGTAGGCTAACATGGTGACCGACAATCTTGTCATGGTGTCGCTCATGATACATTAACAACTGTCGACGCCGGGTGTTTGCTTTTCCCAGCCGCTCAATCAAATATTTAGGTGCGCTGGGGAATTTATGCGACAAATGCTGGATATCAAAAGGCTCGAACTGTGATACATGTATGGATGCACATTTCTCTAGTCTGTCCCGCGGCGCTGGATTTCGGATGGAGATGGAGAACTCGTACAAGCAAGTGATAACGTGTGTAATGTCTGAGAGAGAATCTGCCATTTCGGAACTTGGCTTACGTTCACCCGACGGTAATGCGATTGGAAGCTCATCCGCTTCAAACGAGGATACAGAGGAATCTGAAGACCAAAATTCGACGTCGACATCACTGGGGTGCACATCTCCGGTTGCAATTGCGATAGCTGAAGCTGATTAGCAGTGAACATGGATAGAGAGGATTAGAAATTACAATCTTTCAAATCGCTAAAGAGGTCTTCCAAAAGCTTTATCACCATCCCTTTAACATTCGAGGCCTCCCGTAGACGATGGTCGAGGGACACACGTCCTGTCCTGTGTGCTCCAGCATTTTCGGCCCAAACAATAAAACGACCAAGTTCCTCTTGAAAGCCTGGTAAGTACTCACAGGCCTCATTATGGTTCAGACTATTGAAGAGATCGTTGAAAGCTCGTACGCAGTCATTGTACAAAGAAGCAATTGGCGCTGCATAGTTAACAACGTTGTAAGTGTGAGCCATGATGAACTTCCTTGGGCTGATAGTCCGACTGCACCCAGCGAACTAATGGCGCGAGCGGCGGGCGATTGGAGGGGTCGACTAGCTGATCTCTGGTTCCAGGTTTGCGATGTTGCGAGATGAGGCTACTTTCATGTTGAGGGACTACCCAACCCCGCTTCACATATCATACATGTCTCGATCACTGCTTGTGTAACCGTCTCAACCCGTCTTGGATGCGGGGTTAAGATTTTGCGCAACCGCATTCGTCACCGCAACTCCACACTTCTCACAACACTACAACAGCATCGACAGAATGGAAGTAGCCGGGCTAGCTTTAGCGATATTTCCTCTCGTCGTGAAGGGACTCGGCGTTTACCTGGATGCCGCCCAGAAGATCAAGGATGTCAAAGATTATAAGAAGGTGTTGAGACCCTTGGTTCGACAACTCGAAATGGAGAAATGCAAGTTTGTGAATACTTGCGAAATTCTTCTGGAAGGAATGGTCTTAGCCGAAGAGATAGAGACACTTGTACGAGGAATCGGGTGGGGCAAGCCCGAGGTTCAGGATATTCTCTGGGAGCGCCTGCGACCAACCCAAGCGAAGGCTTTCGTTGACGCTGTGGGGGCTTTGACATCCCATCTTCAAGAACTGGGGAATGAAATTGGGCTTGTTGAAGGCAAACAGGTGTGTATGCTGACATCCGTAGCTTTCATGTCGCTAACGTTTCCTAAACAGCCGCTTGATAAAGCATCGCAGAAGAGGCAATGGAAGAAAATCAAACTCATCCTTCAACAGCAAAGCTACGTCACAGTGCTTGATCAAATCAAAGCGATAAACGCCGACCTAGCTCAGCTTACCATGCAAAGGCCGCCCACGACAGCAATTCGTAAACCTAACCAGCGGTCACCTGCAGCTATAAATTATAACCGAATACGGAGCCATGCAAAGGGCCTTTACGGCGCCTTTCAGGAGAGATTTCGAGCCACAAGATGTTCATGCAAGATTACACATAATGCGAGCCTCAGACTAGAAAAACCAGCGGTTGATTGTAAAGATCGGATTGATATCAGGCTAGAGGTGCTTTTTGATTTTGAAGCCGCTCAGGGAAGTGACTCTACCGAAAAAGAATGGCGAGCGTTGAAATTCGGACCAGTGGAACGCGTTAGCACTACACCGAAGTCCCAAGATGATATCAACAGCGGAGTTCAACAGTTAGACATGGAAAACCCTGGGTCGTGCTCAGAGGAGACTAGAAGCTCTGCGCAGCAGACCCTTGTTGGTGATACTAGGTTTGGAACAGCTCTATTGGCTGTAAAGCAGGGCATAAGGTATGTTGTCCAATACCGTACCCTTTTATGCAACGGTTACTGACTATTTCTTTAAAAGACGCAAGAAAGTCTTATTCCAAGTCCAGCAGGAACTTCCAGTACGAATGGAAACCGATAAACTTTCAGTTATTGAGGCGATAGACACGGCGAAACGAATAGAAAACCTGTGCTCGGTAATTAAAAACTCAGTTGCAGATTGTTCGGACTCCTGCATTGGGATTATCTTCGACGAATGCAACAGACCGTGGCATCGCATTTGGGCCCCTACAACGCTACTATCATACTCGTCACTGACCGAGGCCGTTTCGCTCGAAAGCCTTTTAGCTCCTGGGTGTCTAGAGAAAAAGGACCGATTAGAGTTAGGAGTGCGGCTGGCCTTCGCGGTGATGCAATTGCATTCTACTGAATGGCTCAGTGATTGCTGGGGCAAACAGGACATTTTCTTTCTACAAAGAGCCGTGCGGAGACGGGCTCTATGCGGAGGTTTTGTACTTGTCGGCGAGCCGGTAATCGACAAACCGTTTGTCCGACGAACATTCGGCTCTTCGGAGGAGTTGTACCTGCTGCATCCAAACACTGTGCAAAACACTGCACCGGCGACAGAAACAGCTACTCTTGTTGAATACGATAGAACCCTTTTTTCTCTAGGCATTATCCTGATAGAGCTGTGGTTTGAACGAGGGATAGAAGAACTTCGACTTCCTTTCCAAAATCAGGACGGTGATACTCAGGGTCAACGCAGTGACAATACTGATTATCGAACAGCACAAGGCCGAATTGGAGAGATTTTTACATACGCGGGAGACGACTATGGCCTTGCAGTCTCCCGGTGCATCAATGGCCTCAGTCGCCATATCGATAACGCACGTGCTATACCGGGAAGTCTGGAGAGTGAAGACTTCAAAAACGACGTTCATACGAATGTGGTTTGTCTACTGGAAAGAAATCTTGAGGTTAGTAGCCTCCTCCTATCTGTGCTTAGTGGTTTTAACGCTGATGATCCGCATGAACTCTGCTAGCGTTTTTCAAAAGCATATGCTGAAAGGTCGGTAACCCGGTAGGGTGGATTGTAGATTCTAGTGGTTGGTGGTTTGGGTTGGGAAGTGATGGAGTATAATATGTAAGTCCTAGGTACTTACTTTAAGTGAGTACTAGGTAGTGCTAGTGTCGCCTCGGTTTCTTTTGATCAGATGTGGCGGGACATAGCGATCCGAATTCAATTTAATTTGATATATGGCGTTAATAGAGTCAACATTCAGCTGAACTTCCAAATTTTCACTGTATGCAGTCAACACCAATCAGATTACTTACGTGATCGAATGTTGACTTTTCATAACGAACTTAAATATGTGGGGGAAGTGATGCGATTAGATATAGATCGATTAGGTAGATAACGATAACGTATTCACGTGGGAGTTAGATAGCCGGCTCTCCCACCTCAAAAGCACAACGGCCGTCGAAACGCAACCCCATCGACTAACGTGTCTACCCCTGCAGATGAGCTCGCAATGGCAATGAGGATCGTACTGCTAGCTTTTCTACCATTTTCGTCTTCCATGGCATCCAAGGTCAAACACGGATAGTTACCTATTCCCTATACGCCGGGTTATTTTCGCATTTGTTGCAGTTTTCAGCCCTGTCGGACTAAACCGCCTCGAGCCGTTTGATTGGTCAAATCTAATGATCGGCATCCTAACGAGGAAGCAACAAATCCGAGAAGAGCCGACGTGAATAGAACAAATGGGGGAGCGCAATTGAAAAACGTTTTGATGTACTCATATAATACAATACACCGGAGAATTGCCATCTTAATAAAACTTTGTTACAATAGCATAGATCGTATGTTACACGTGCAACAAGTCCGACAGTAAGCCACCGTTCTGTATCTTTGCCTCGTTACTGTCGCTCGTTAGCCTTACCAAGTCGGCTAGCGGTTAGTTGACGGATGTAGAGTACTTTGCACGTATCATTGCAGCGAGGTTACCTCTAAAGTGCAATGCTGTGTATTCGCCAAACCCCAGTGCTAAGTACCTAACAGAAGTGGCGTAGTAGAGCAGTCTACATTTACCAGCCTGAATCAACTGAACTCCCAAGTGCTTCCGTTTGCTATGCAGGCAGAACCATACAGATCAACTGGGAGTACTAGGGATCGAGAGTTTGACTTCCCATGCCAACAGAATGGCCACTAGGGTCGCCGGTACTCACTCTCACTCTAAGCGCGCTGCAGCGCAGCTTGACCAGCTGGTCGGGTTCTACTTTCAACTTTGAAGAGTGAAATTCCGGGGGCTCTAATGTAGTCTCTGGTCTATACTTAGCAATTACCGGTACCACGAGTCAACCGTGCCGTCTTTTCGAAAATTATGAAACATACTTTGAATTTCAAAGATGTCTCGTTCATTTGGTTGGTTGAAATGGTTCTGAATGCTTGCTGCAAGTAAACGCTTGCTCAGCCCGACCTTGCCAACAATCACGAGCTGCAGCTAGATCCTACACCTCACCAATTAGAGCTCTTCGTTAGACGGTAATTTATCGTTTATGTTCATGGACAAATGATAACCTCTTACATCTGATCCTTTTATCCCACTGCATAATGAGGCTCAAATGCCTATCTGCAAGGTATATGTGTCCTTTGGTTGGCGTTATTCGATCCACACCACACTCAATCGATATCCAATCTTTACAACTTACATCCAATCGGTGTTCGTTATCGATTTTTCAAAATGGCACCTGGGAGTACTCGGACTACTCTGATCGCTATCATCACCTTAACGGTTTCTACGGTTTCGGCTGGGGGTACTGATGTTTCGAACAATCTTTTCAGCGATCTGGCACCGTATGCTTTCCAATATCTACCCTGTTTTTGGAGCAATCGGGGCTAACAGTAGTTGTCTAGGCTACTATCGCTCTTCGGCGAGCAGTTCGCGAAGCAATTCATGAGCCAGTCCAGTAAGATCATGTCGCAGTAGACTGCATTTTTGCTCGATATTTGATCAATCTAACGTGCGCGCTGACCAGTGGGATGGCTGGAGCATATAATATTCGCCATGGCGCCGTTGGGAATCCTCACGGCTATTGTTTCGGCCATTCGCGTTGGCGGTCCGTCGTGGTTGAGAGCAGTAATTGGAAGGGCTCGGGAGAACCGTGCAATGGTTGAGGTAGAATTGATGTCCTCTACTTCGCACGAGGTTTGCGAGCTATGGAACGGCCAAGGGATCATTAGGACAATGGGGAAGGCGGAAGTCCAGCAGATTGTATACCTGGAAGAGTTTCAAGCGGACGAGGAAACGTTTGGGTTATATACCGTGGAAAGTGCACTAAAAGATGGTTATCTGACTAGTGAAGGTACGTATGTTGAAAGACATGAGTTGTGCTCCTTTGCATTGATTGCTCATTTGCTGACAACATATTGTAGCGTACGAGGACCCACTGGTCTCAAAGATTCAGAGCCTGATATCCAAGATTCAGAACCTGATATCCAAGATTCAAAGCATATTCCAACGCCAGTGTGGTCGGGGTCCCAAGGACTTGGAGCACAGTGCAGGATCGAATCGGGAGTCCGTACAAAGCACTGCTGATTCGCCTTCGGACGTTGTGAAATCAGCTCCGAACATATCACTTAACCTTCATGGCGGTAGCAAAACGAGCGACCTTTGCTGGGCTGCATTATGCGGCATATTCCTTCAATCCGGAATGCTAGTCTTTTCCGCATTCACTGTCTACAATTCGAGTTTCAGCCAGCGGTTTCCGGTGAACGACAACCGTGCAATGTCATATGCTTTCCCGGTCATGGCAACGGGAACCATAGTTCTCGTGGGCGGCATGCTAATATGTTCTGCCGTTGTAGAGTACAGCACCGAAGAGAAAAAGTTCGTAGCAGGAACGAAATGCAAAAAGGAACTCAACGCCCGCATTCTGTGGTTGCAACAAAAACACGTTGTTAGCGATCAAGCATTTGATTCCTTCGTCATCTTCGGGAGAAATAAGTCTAACCCATGCAACCACATCATATCTTCCAGAAGGAAGGATGAAAACCAACCTATTAAGTGGCCGGTTATAAAGAAAATCGCTTCAAGTAATTCTGAAGCGTTTACCGTCTTTGGGGTGGTATGCGGACTCTTTGGTTTTATTCTACAATTTCAGGTAAGATTGATCTTCCTCAACCCATACTTCTGGGACTAACAAGGTGTATATGTGGTCAGGGTCTGCGCGGTATGAATTGGTCTTCCTCTATTGCAATGCTTGTGTGCGTTTTTTTGATGACAGTCTTGAGAGCATTGGTCCGGCGAGGGTTGATTGTTACGCCGGTTTCTAAACCGGTACCTGACCAACATGAGATGGATTGGCTTGCATTGAGAATGGTCTTTGATACGGAAGAGCTAGAAGTGTCCGAACAGCCCGAGACATGCAAGTTTTGGCCCGAGGATGGGTACCAATTTAAGCCCAAAGAGGATTCGCGAAGCAACGAAAGCCCTGGCAGAAACCTCTCTCAAGAGTGCTGGAGCTGGACGATTCCCACTGGCATCCAGAATCTTGCATACGCCGGCACTTGGGGCCCAAGTGTTCCAACAAGGAATGAAGCGCAGAAGGCACTGGGCGTTAGACGACGGTTGGGGCAGCTTACAAATTGGGTGGGAGTTGCATCAAAGCCATCTATTGCGGTTGCGAGCTCCATTGATACTGTAATGAATACGCTATTTAAAGGCTCTAAATGGAATGTCTTTATGTGGTATATGAAGGTCCTAAGTGGCGGAAAGGAGCAGAATGTCTATTTCGAAGTACGAAAAGATAAGAACGGCAAATGGAAAACCGACGCGACGGCGATAGAGGCAGCTTTATCTCTGTGGATTTTCCACATCCATGATACTAAGACCAAAGACAAATTGAGTGCGACCAAGAATGAAGCCGATATTGACTGGCTCCGGCGAGACGTGGAGCTAAAGCAGGAAATAATTCGGCTCTTAGGCCCAGATACATCCACCAAAGAGCTCCGGAGAGATATAAGTTGGTGGATTGGTGACGATATTGTCCGGGGCGGTGAAGACGACGAGACTATCAGGGACACCGACGTTGAAGACCACAGCGGCAAAAGCGACAAGAAAGCATCCAAAGGATCTGTGGATCTGGTAGGATTTCTGGGTCTGGGGTCCCACGAAGAAACCTCGGGTAAGCCCCGGCAATCACCGATAGTGCCAACTCCAGTGGTTCTGACCATACCTTTGCAGATATGCCCCTGACGGTCAAGTCGGAGACATCCCTGGAGTCATCGTTGGCACAACACATGTTTTCAGCTTTCATGTGGGCAATTGCAAGAGACGTGCCACCCGAGCAGATCGATTTTCAAGATCAAACCTCGGTTGGACACGCCGACAAATTTCTACCGGATAGTGTGGAGACGTTGCTATCTGTTAGACTCGAGAATAAGGTACTCACAGGGATGGCTACCGCCATTCAACGGACTGGATTAGGAACCTTACAAGATGCTTATATGTGCATCATTCCACCACTCAGTTGTGCCAAAAAGTTACCCGTTGAGGCCGTGATCGACTTTGTGCGACAGAAGACGAGAGATGACGAAGTTCTAGGGCGCTGGGAGAAGATTGTACCTGTTTATCGGGAGCTTTTTCAGATCAGTAAGACATTTGGGATAAAACATCGAGTTTTACACAAGGCTACCGCAATCTTGATAGAAGTTTTCCGGTCCATTATTACCACCTTGGAACAACGACGTACAGACGAGGTTGAGACTTTAACAAAATTGAAAGACGAGCTATTGAAGGATCTGAATTCTCTGCAGGAGCCCGATTCCAGTATTAATCTCATGAACGGCTTTGCAGGGTTGTACAGTATACAACACCGGCGGGATCCAGGCATATGGGATGAGCTAGTGCCTAGTGCAGCTTCCGGAGATGACAACTTGGACAGAATACACCAGATGTTCACACACCCACAAATTTTCTCAGAGATTATGTCTATCAAGGACGGTAATATGAAGTCAATAGAGCCCAAATATGTTAACGTAATAGATATCCTTGGGCGATCGCCTCTTCATTATGCAGCGGTACGCGGAGATGTGAAAGTCATTAGGAAACTGATAAAGATTGGTGCGGATCCGAAAGCTACAGACCTGGCTGAATGGACACCCTTGCATTATGCTATTGAGAAAATGAAGGAAAAGAAGACGCAGCAGCAGAATTCTCTAGTGGAGGAGGAGAAGGAGAAGGAGGGGAGGGTGGAGGAGGAGGAGGATAGAGAGGTCGTTTGGGCTCTTTTGCAAGGCGGAGTTGACATCGAGATACGCGGAAGGGACGGAATAGGATGTCTTCATTGCGCAGCAAGGAGCAGTAGTGCGAAGCTGACAAATCTATTGCTTGAGGCGGGAGCAAGCAATGAAATCCAAGACAACTCGCGAAGGACTCCATTACATTGGGCTGCATACACTGGATGTGACAAGGTGGTTGATGTCCTGTTATCAAAGGGGGTAAATAGAGCCGCGCGAGATGACTACGGAAGAACAGCAGTTCACCTAGCAGCGATTACAGGGAGAGAGAAATCCATTGCATTGCTATTGGGAACCGAAGGGGTTGAAACTGACGCAAGAGACCGAGACCGACGGACGGCGTTGCACCTTGCCGCAGAAAACGGGCACGAGGCCACGTTCCGACTGCTGCTCGAGAAGGGCGCCGACATCCAGGCCAAGGACGGCAGCGACTGGACACCGCTGCACCTTGCGGCAGAGAAGGGGCACGAGGCCACGGTCCGACTCCTGCTCGAGAAGAGCGCCGACATCCATGCCAAGGACGGCAGCGACCGGACACCGCTGCACCTTGCGGCCGAGAAGGGGCACGAGGCCACGGTCCGACTCCTGCTCGAGAAGAGCGCCGACATCCATGCCAAGGACGGCGGCGACCGGACACCGCTGCACCTTACGGCCGCGATGGGGCACGAGGCCACGGTCCGACTGCTGCTCGAGAAGGGAGCCGACATCCATGCCAAGGACGGCAGCGACTTGACACCGCTGCACCTTGCGGCCGCGAGGGGGCACGAGGCCACGGTCCGACTCCTGCTCGAGAAGGGCGCCGACATCCATGCCAAGGACGGCAGTGACTGGAC
>Ga0307515_10001034_pt1 | contig 63620 bp, 31 predicted proteins | sample 17_EM_MG_FD_194513 | JGI IMG/M metagenome (GOLD analysis project Ga0307515, IMG submission 194513) | Populus trichocarpa ectomycorrhiza microbial communities from riparian zone in the Pacific Northwest, United States - 17_EM | ecosystem: Host-associated > Plants > Roots > Unclassified | place... | reverse complement strand
CGACTAGGTAAAGGAAACCGTTATTACCTATCTAAGAGAGGACGCCTATATTAATATGGTTTAAGGAGTTAGTTTTAAAATAGAGTTGTCGTCTTAGTGTAAAGTGGGCTAGGATAGGTGCTTTAGTAAAGGCATTTTTAAGGTCTTAGAACGCCTTCTTATATTTAGGCGTCTAGGTAAAGCGTAGGTACGTTTTTCTTCCTTTTATAGAAAGGCCCTTTATTCGCATTATTGCTATAAGTAATACTACTACGCCTAAGAAGTTGTATATAAATTTCCGATAGAAGTTAGTAAAATTAAGAAAGGCTTATACGTCCTTAATGCAGTTAGGGGCTTACTATTTAATAATTATATATACCTTCTTAAGGTCTATACGGACACCCTTAATAGTAATAATTCGTTTAAGGTATTTTACTTCTGTAACTAAGAATTCGCATTTCTTTAAGTTAATATAAAGTCCTACGTCCCTAAGGCGCTATAGGACCTTTTAAACGTGTTTGGTATACTTAGGAGGGTTATTATTATAAATAAGTATATCGTCTAGGTACGCGGAGTAGAAGTCGTTAAGGTAGTCCTATAAGGCGTTATTAATATAGCTTTAGAAGGTGCCTGGGCCGTTATATACGCTAAAGGGTATAATAGTATATTTAAATTGGCTAAAGCTCAATACGAATATAGTTTTTTATTTATTACCTTCCCGTATTTAGAGATAGTTAAAGGCGGCGATAATATTAAGCTTAGTATAGATTTTAGCTTAGCTAAGCCGCTTAAGGGTCTCCTATATAAGCGGTACTAGATATTAGTTTTTAATTATAATAGCGTTAAGTCCTTTATAGTTAACGTAGAATTAAATACCTCTTTTTAGCTTCTTAGTAAGAAGGATAGGGGCGGCTGTTAGTAATATACTGAGACGAATAAACCCTTTATTAAGGTGCTCGTCGATATACTTTTTTATAACTAGAAGTTTATCTTTTAATATTAGGTAGGGTCTCTTATAAGGTAGCGTTTTTCCTTATTTAATATTAATGGTATAGTTATTAGGTCGATATAGGGGGAGTATATTTATACCCTTTTATAAGCATATATTAATAAAGTCGTAGTACCTCTTAGGGAGGAGCTTACGGAGTTCTTTATTGGTAAGTTCTTTTTTAAGTTTTATAAACTTTTTAAAGTTTAAAGGTAAAAGTCTATATAGTTCTACAGGGGTGTTATCTTCTAAAAGGTTAACTATATCTATCCTATTACTATAAAGGACGTAGTTCTATTCTTTATTAAGCTTATATAGTTATAATTAGGAAGCTGTAGTAACGGTCTAGCCTTTTTTACGTGCTATGCGGTAAAAGGCCGCGGCACTTATATGGTAGTAGTTGGTCGTAGGTAGGATAATAAGGGGTTTCTTAGGTTAATATCTGTAAGGGTTATTTTGGCCCTTACTCGGCTGCATCGCCTAGGGGCTCTCAGGGGTCGCCAAGGCTAGCCTTCGGCTAGCCCTTGGCACCTCCTTATAAGCACCTCGGGCTTGCAGCCCTTCCCTCCTCATCGGTTCGTCTCTCTCTGTACTCAGGCTATTGCCTACCCTCATTACCATATCGTCCTCTTCCATCGACTCTCCTTGTGACTCATGCTCGGCTTGCCTGCTCCCTACCGTACACCCTGGCAATACTGCCTTACAATATCCTAGTAAGTAAATAGAGGCGGCTAGGCCATGTCCTAGGCAAGTCTCTCTATAGTATTTAGAGTTAAAGGTTACTTCTCTCTTTTCCTAGTTAATGGTAGGGTTATATTATTTAAGCTAGCTTATTCCAAGAATAATAGGGTAGTTAATAAGTAGTATAATATAGGTCTAGAGCTCTTTCTAGTGCCCATTTATATTTAAGTAAAGTTACACTACGTGGGTAATCTTCTATGTAGTATAACTACCGTTAGCGAGTTATAGGGCGCGGACTTTAGTAAGGGGTAAGGTAGGTAGGTTATAAGTACGCACGAGTTAGGTATCTATAAATTAGTTAGTAGCTCCGCAGTTAATTATAAAATGGCTTTTATATTGTTTTATAGCAGTAGTTCTTATTATAGGTAAAACTATCTATTTCCGTCTGTTTATTTTTACTAAGTTATTTATTAAGTAGGCTAATATATAGATCCCTCTATTATTAGGGCGTCCTAACCTATAACTTAGGGCTAGGACTTAACGTTTTCCATTTCCGTATCTAATTCTATTACTATTACTATATCTTCGTCTTATACGGTAATAGCGTATAGCAACGTATTTAGTGTTTAGGGTATTAGGTTAGGTATTAAGTAGTAAATACTAAACCTAGCTATTAGGCAGTTTGGGTTATCGTAATAACAGCCTTTTTAATAGCATTTATAGTAGCGTCCTAATTTCCGGAGTAGCTCGCGTTCTCCATCTAGGAGTTTTTACAGAAAGGTTAGTATAGAGAGGTTAATATTGGCTTTAGTGGCACCTAAAGTAGTAGGCGTTAGTGGCTTAGTATGTATAGGTTTAGTAGGCCTAGAGGGCTTTTATAGAGAGGTCTTTAAGTAAGGGTTAGCAGTAGTAATCTAATTTAGTTATCGTTTAATCTTTTATAGGGCTGCTACTATCTTATAAACATTGTTATAGTTATAGCTGGCGGCTGCGTGACTAAGGTAATAAGTAACTTTTTTAAGGAGATCCTTTTAGTCTTTAGTATCGTCTTAGGTAAGGGCTCTAGTGTACTTCTAGAATTTAATATAGAACTTGTTAAATAATTTAGTAGGGCTTATCTTTAGGGCACGTAGTTTAGCTTAGTTGGTGGCTAGTAGATTATAGTCGCGGTATATTAGGTTAAGATTATTAAGAACTTCTTAGTAAGACTGCCACTTTTAGGGGCTACTAGTCTCCTATTAGACGAAGAGTCTGTTAAATAGTATACCCTTTATTCGCCTAATAATGTAGTTAATCTTAGTGTCTTCTGTAGGAAAAAGGTAGGCGCTCTAAGTTAGTTTTTCGCGGATTTATATCTTCTAGTGGCTGTATTCCTTGCGATCTCCTTAAAAGACTAGGGGATTAGGGTAGCGTGCATTAGATCCTATAGTAGTAGTTTAGGTCCAATTATTATGGCTTTTATTATTACTGCTTTAGTAGGGGTTTCTATTAGGTAAAGCTGCTTAGCGCTAACCCTCTATTAAGCGTTAAGTAGGTAAAGTTACCAGGGGTATAGAGACTTGGGTGGCGTTATATATAGTAAAGAGGTATCTAGTATTATTACAAATATGCTTATTAAGCTAGGATTATAGGTATTTAATTATGCCTTCTTTTTTAGTAACTATAGCAATTAGTATAATTTTATTCTTCTTTAACTATTAAATGTCGCGTTTAGACACGCGGAGGTTATCTTTAGTTTTTTAACGTGTGTTATTGGCGAGCGCCTTATAAGCTTATAGGTCTTAGATAATATTACAATCTTAAATAGTACGCATCTTAGCTTATATAAGCTTTAGGTAGTAGTTCTATAGAAGGTAGTAGTATTTATTAGGGTCTTATACTCCTATTTTTGCAAACGTCTTAGCGTCTCGTATTTTAATTTTAATAGGTAGTAGCCTTTTTATTTGCTTGTCCGTAGTTATATAGTTAATAAAAGATAAGATATTATTAGTGTCTATCTCTTTAGGGGTTAGGGCTAATAAATTAAATTCTCCTGGGATTAATTGGCGTTATAGGTTAAGTGTAGGTATTGGATTATTCTTTAGGTTTAATATAGTAGCTAATAAGGAATATTATCTTACTATTATAGGTTCCTTAGAAGTATAAAGTAAGGTAATTTATAAATACGCTACTTTTAGCAACGCCTATAGTATTATAGAGATGTAGAATTAGTTATAGGCTAAGCGTTAGTAGTAAAAAGGCGTAATGTAATGTTATAAAACGAGGGTAGTGGCTATAGAGCGTATGTATTCGAGGAGTCTATAAGACGTTGCGCGATCGATCGTAAGGGTTGAGGGCGTAAGGAGGTGATATACCTACGCGTAGCTAATATAAGCTGTACGCGAGGTATATGTAAGAGCACGGGGCTCTCCTATGGAGGCCCCTGCGGTGAGGTTCCGTGACACTTAACTAGTTTTAATGCCTTCTATACTATCTTAACTAACTTATTTATATCTCTTTTTAGTAGTTATACTACTGCTAATATAAGGTCCGTAATACTATTTCCCTCCTTTTTATCTTTGTCCTTAAAGATATCTTATATCTCTAAGTTGTTTATTAAAGGTATAGCATTCCTATCTTTAATTTAATGACCTTTATTATTCCTAATACCTTTTATTAAATCTTCCGTATCTAAGCGTCGTGCTTATATAATTTCTATAATTCTTTTACTTAGTAAAATTATATCTCCTTATTCCTATTATATGGAGAAAATGTTAATATATATTACAATTATGGCTCCGTCTAGTTACTAACCTTCTTTATATACTAAGTATATGTAAGCGAATATTCAATTGTCCTATAACGTTTATTCCGTCTTTAACGCTAAATATATATATCTTATTAGTCTTTAAAGCCTTTAATCCCCTTATCTAATCTGCTATAGGGTGCTATATTTAATCTGCTGCTATAAAGCTTAATAAAGAGCTCTTACTAGCTTTAGATAAACTTTATTATTTTTAAAAGGTAGAGTAAAAGGTTATAAAAGCCTAGTAATAGGCTACTAAGGCTTACCTAGCTACATCTGTTTAGCTACTCTGTCTTAAAAAGGTTTATAAAAAGGTGCGCTTTAAGGAGTTCCATTTTATTAAGTAAGGTCTCTATAAGCTTAAGGCTAAGGAGGCTAAAAAGGATTCTAATTAAGATAAGGCGGAAACAACTAATACGCTAGTAGTAGATCCCTTAAATAATCCAGCTTATCTATTACCTTTAACTAATCCCTTTATTTTTAGCTCTTTCTTAATATTACCTAACCCTTTTTTTTAATACTCCTATACCTTTCCTATAGTATTTTTTAGGTTCTATAGTAGTTCCTAAGTAGTTTTATTATAGCCTATCTACTTAACTTTATACTATATTTTATTATTAATGTCCTTATAGCTAATAATCTTTAAAACTTACTATTTATCTTTTTTTTACCCTTTATATATATCTGCTTTATAAATAGGTAGCTTAATACTCCTATATACTAGCTCTAGTACTATAATATACTATATAACGTAGATCTTTATTTTAGCTAGTAAGTTAAGTCTATATATAACTAGTAAAATTCTTTATATAATTTTAAAGGGTTTAAATTTAATATAGTTTAATTTCTTACTTAGTTATTAACTCTTAAAATTTTTATATAGTAGCTATACTTTATCCCCCTCCTTAAGATTTAGTTCCTTAGATCTCTTAGCGTTATAGTACTTTTTTATCTTTTCTTATATTAATTTTACTAATTCTATAAGGTTTATATAAAGATTTATTAGTATCTTTATTCTTTCTTTAGCTATACTACTTATTTTCTTTACTTACTATAATAATAATAATATTCTTAGCTTATATCCGTAATTTGCCTTAAATAGTAATATACCTATTCCTTTTTATGGTGTTATATTATATATAAACTATATAACTAGTAATAATAATACCTAATTATTTACGTATAATTAATATAATATCTTAAATACTATTTTAGCGTCTAATTTAATCTTTTTATTTAACCGTCTATTTATAGGTAATATACTATTAATATTACTACATAAACCCCTTATTCCGCTAAAAATACCTTCTAAAATACTACTATAAATCTTAGATCTTTATCTAATATAATTTTACTTAGTACTCTATATCTTATAAATACTTCCTTAATATAAATTTTAGTAACGTCTTCTGCTAAAATTTCTTCTATATATGCTATAAAGTAGCCCTATTTAGTTAACTTATCTACTATTATAAGGATTATATTATACTCCTATCTAGTAATAGAATCTTTTAACTTTAGTAACTTAATAATAAAGTCCTATAATATAACCTTCTATAGTCTCTTTAGTATTTTAATAAGTTATAGCCCCCTATATAGCTTATACCTTATTAATTTATTTCTTTAGTAATTTAGATATTCTTTTATTACTTTTTTAGTAATACCTTAAATTCTGTTAATAATATATTCTTTTAAAGTCTTAACACTAAGCCTATTACTCCGTTATGTCCTTAAGTTATTCCCTTATAAAAATCTTCTATAAAATACTTTATAATATTTCTTAGAATATACTTTACTTCTTAGTTTTTATATATATTTATTTCTAGATCTTCTAGCTATATTTCTAAAATTCTTTATACCTAAAAGCTTTTTAGTATCTTATAGACTTTTTTTAGTTTATTATCCTCTTAAGTTACTACTAGCTTAGGGTAATTATATTTAATTAATCTATTCTTATCTTTATATAGTATTACTCCTAATAGTTTCTTATTATTTTATAATTTAGCTTTTCTACTAAGTATATTTACTCTTATATTTTTAGTTCCTTTAGTACACTAAATCTTAAAATAGTATTTTATAAATATCTCTACCTATTTAACCTATCTCTAATTAAGTTCTTTTATTATTAAAAACCCTATTAAGTTCTTCTAATCTATTTTAACTATAAAAAAAATTTACGCCTTATAAGAATACTCTTTATTTCTTAAGTACTATAACTATACCTAATAGCTTCTTATTATAGATGTTATAGTTTAGTTTTAGTAATATTATCTTCTAACTATAGTATATTATTAGGTGCTATATATTTTTATACTTTTATAGTAAATATACTTCTAGTATAAAGTTTAATATATCCGTTTCTATAACTATATCTAGTCCTAGTTAATAAATCTTAAAGATTAGCTCCTAGGTAAATAACTCCTTAAGTTCTATAAATAGCTTTTTTTACTCGTCTCTTTATACCTATAGTTTTTCTTTCTTTATAAGCCTAGTAAACGGTTTAATATTTTTTAACTATTATATTATAAACCTTTTATAGGAGTTATAAAACCCTAGAAATAACCTTAACTATATTATATTTTCTAGTTTTTACTAACTTACTATAGCTTTAATCTTCTTTAAATCTATACTAATATAACTTAGTTTAATAATAAATTTAATAAAATCGGTCTTCTTAGTAAAGAACTTATATTTCTTAATTACTACTAGCATCTATTCTTCTTATAGTCTCCTTAAGACCTATTTAATATATTCTCCGTGTTCTTTCTTAGTTATTAAGTAAATTATAATATTATTAAGGTATACTATAATAAACTTATTAAGGTGTTCTCCTAATATACTATCAATTCGCTTCTAAAACGTTACTAGTATATTTATTAACCTAAATTATATAACTAATAGTTTATATAGTCCTTCCTTTAACCTAAAAACTGCTTTTTATTTATTGCCTTCCTTAATTCTAATCTAATAGTATACCTATCTTAGATCTATCTTTATAAAGATTTACGCGTTACTTATTTTATCTTAAATTTTACTAATTAAAAGTAAAGAATACCTATCCTTCTAAGTAATGCTATTTAACTATTTATAATTAATATATAGTCTAAGTTTTCCGTTCTTCTTTAATATAAATAGTACTAGATATCCTACTAATAACTATAATAGTCTAATATATCCCTTTTATAAGTTTTTCTAAATAAACTCTTTAAGTACTCTTAACTCCTCTTAAGTAAGCTTATAGGTTAGAAAGAACCTTAGACTTATTTTTAGTTCTAACTTTATTTTATAATCCTATACTATATAATCTACTAGCTTCTTACTTTTTAGGCTTTATAATTTCTTGCTATATTTATAGTATCTTTTTAGTATATAACTTAAGCCTTGCTTAGTCTCTTTATATATTACTCTAACTTAGTACTATACTACCTTAGTTTACTATTACATTCTATAGTATTAAGTATTTTTAATATTAACCTAACCTATAACCTAATTAATCTTTAGATTATATTTCTTTAACTAAGGTATATCTAATACTACCTTATTCTATTCTAATAGTAAGATATTAAAAAGACATTTTAACTTACCTTTTTTTAATAGTTATCTAAATAGGTCCTATTTTAAGGTTAATAATCCCTCCTTTATAGGTTATTAGATCTCCTAAAATTATAACTAATAGGTAAGGTTACTCCTTCTATCTATAAGGTAATCCTATTTTTTTAACTACTACTAGTAAGATATAGTTCCTTATTACTTTACTATTTAGTAGTACTTTAAACTATTAATCTTACTAATTAATTTATAAATTTAGGTATTATCCTTAAATTCCTTTAAGGGGTTAAGGCTCTACTACTAGCTTCCCTTAGTTTTATAGGCCTTTATTTTTCCTAATTATTAGCTACTTAATCCTATTATATTTAGTTTATTCTTTAGCTAATATCTAGTTTACTTTTTATTCTCTATATACTATAGACATATATTCTTTAAGTATTTCTATTACTGTTATCTGTTTAAGCATTTTTCTATAAGGAATCTTTCTAGTTAAAGTATTAAGTCTTCTAACTTCTAAACTTTAACTAAATACTATCTGTATATATACTTAGTATTTCTATACTATTGCTTATTTAGCGCCTAATATATCCTTATAGGGTACTTCCAATTCTTTTCTTCTAGATTCTTATATATATTATATATATTATCTATATATATAATCCATAATAGTGTATAATATACTAGGTGCTTTAGGTTAACTCTTAACTTATCTTTATTCTTAAGTTTAAACCTCTATTATATTAATCTAAATATTATAACTTTATTTACAGGTACTAAATTTTACCTTTTACTTCTTTAGTCCTAACTATTTCTTTAAATCTTTTAATATTATAATTAAGGCTCCCTTAATATAACTTATAGCTTTTTCTATAATAGGGTAGTTCTAGATAACTTATTTATTTAACTATATATAGAAATCTTCCTACTTATTATTATATCGCTGCCTATATTACTTTTAATATAGCTATTAGAGTATATATGGCTTATCCGTAAGAAAGTATCTTTTTATTACTACGTTATAACAGCCTTTTATATATTATTCTTTAAACCTAATAGGGATCCCTAAATCCTCTTCTTATTCTAATTTAATAAGCTATTTTACTCTTAGCATGCCTGCCTTAAGCCTATTAATTATTCTTTATATAGGTGCTCCGTCCCTTATATAACCTAATATACTAGCTCTTTAGTCTAGCTTCTATTCTTACTATATAAGGATTCTTTACCTAAATTCCTCTATAGTTTCTTTTATTTTCGCCTTATAAGTAGATCCTTAAAGTCTTTTTATATAAGGGATATTATTGCGGGCACCTTAGGATGCCCTTAGGACAACCCCTAGACGCCCCTTAAATAGTCGCCGGTTACGTACTAGAGGCATATACCCGTAGTATATAATCTCCACAATCCTAGAGGCCTTACCTCCTTAAGGATTTATCTCTCTTACTAATCTATCCTATTCTAATTATGTCCTTATAGCCCCCTATTTACAAAATCCCCTTACATTTAAATCCTTCCTACTCTTTTTTTAGAAGGGTAGTCGGCTTTAAGGACTAGATTGTTTATTTATATCTTTTATTTATAACCACTATTTTCCCTTAAAATCTCGCGACGACCTAAATGGAAACTCTATAGATACCTTATAGAAAGCCGTCACGTAAAGGTAAGAAGGTCCCTCTAATAGTAAGAGATTGCGACAATATAACCCTCTGGATAAGACGGCTGAATAAGCCCTAATACCCAGATACTTTAGGAGCTTAAAGACTCTCGCATACCTATAGTTACCGCTAAGGAAAACGTAGATACCCTCTATAACGGTTATAACGCTACTAAAAAGCAACTAAAACCCCTTTAGCCCTACCTAGGCCAATTAGAAAATTAAGCGCTAAAGGTAACTCTAAGATCTTCCTTTAAGCTAGAAATGCTAAAGGAATATATTAATATATTTAACTAGGGAACTAACCGGAACCCTCCTAGAAGACCACCGGCCTATAATTAGCATAGTAGTAGTATATAGACTGCTTATAAGCCAAGTGTCAGATAATCTGTATTCTCGGTGGCGTAGGACGTGCACTGGTCACGTGTATGGGTCACGTGCATTGTAAATATCTTCGTCTAAGCCCAGGGGCCCTAGGTTAAGCAACCATTAAGACACAATTAAGATTATCAATTAATTAACCCATTTTATCAATGAATAGCTCTATATAAGTTATCTGATAGTTATAAGCCCGGTCCACCGATATAAGAAGCTATTTAGCTATTACTTAATCATTTAAAGAAATTCTACCTCATCATTAGACTCTGACACCTTATCGTCATAAGACGACCCTGATCGAAATCCTACCTTAATTGTCACAGGACGAGATTCCACGGGTTTCCACGAGATTCCACGAGATTCCACCTCAATTGTCAAAGGACAATCCTGCGACAAGGATGATCCTGCGACGAGGACGGTCCTGACGATAAGGACGATCCTAATAACGAATTCCATCTCAATTCCCATCTGCCTATCAGTTAAAATAACTCCACTAACGTCAAGTTTATCTACTATAATTATCCTTAATAAGCTAGAAGACTGGGAGTAATAGATCTGGTAACTATAAGCCCTTACGGATAAACAAATTTGGGCCTACGTTAACCCTAATAATGCAGCACTAGAACAAGGTCTACTATAAGAACCACCTTATCTAAAGGTTATAGATTTAAATAAGAATATAACCTTATATATATAGCTCTTAACGAATTAATAGAAGACGTATAAGAACAGTAGACAATACTATAATTAAGATATAAAGTACTTCCTAAAACAGGAAGAGTATCTGCAATAGATACGCACCCAGATTACGTCTACAGTATTAATTTAGAAGAAGCTACTGCTTAACCCTTCCGTAACCGTTAAGGAATAGCTATCTTAGTTAAAGGAGAACATAGAACCTACCTCATTATTTATTAGGAAGAAGGTATAACATTAGTATACGGAAGCCCTTAAGGGGTTTAAATAATTATTAAAATTAAACTAATGGCTAGATTAATGGGAACACGCAATATTACTAGGAGAGAAGTATAAGATCTCTTAAATGTCTAATAGAATCTAGCTTTAAGATTTGGTAGACGTTATTTAACCTTTTAGTAATGCCTACTATATAAAGTACACTATTGAGTTAAATAACCCTTAGAAGTCGAGATCTTCCAAATACTATAGAGTAGTAAAGGAGCTGTAAGAAGAACTTAGAATACCCTTAAAGAAAGCTAATGTTACTATAAGAGGGAGTACCTTTAATATAGACTTCGTAGAGCAAGCTATAATAGATTACTCTAATACTACTAAAGGTCTAGGGAAAGGAACCTTAGCACGTACTAGACGCTTAAAAAGAGCTAGGTCACTAGTAGACAAGGAGACATCCTATAAGAAGCTACTACCTATATACTTGGCGTGCGAGAAACAAGGACATTCCCTTTAAGACTATTGGTATTTATTTAAAGATAAAAGACCCAAAGGAGTTATAATCAGAGATGCTTGTATTAAAAGGGTGCTAAAGAAAGTAGAAAAGAATAAGGATCTCGCTAACCAGGTTATAAAGATCAGACTTAAAGAATAAAAAGATAAGGCTTAATAATAATAGGATAAGAGCTAGAAGATAGTTAAGATTAAGGGAGAAGCTAATGTAATATTCCTAGAATTGTATTACACCGGTTAACTCCATCCGCTAAAGCTATTAACTATTCTTAACTTAGGAACCACTCTTTATATCTTTAATAACCTCTCTTATTTCTATAACTTTAGGAAAGCTTTAAGACTTAAATATATCATCGCCGGCAGCTTAGAAGTGCCTATACTAGGCTATAGCGACGTTACTGTCTAAGTCACAAAACTAGACAAGAGTAAGGGAATTCTATATCTTAAGGACGTTGCCTTTTATACGGACTTTAATATAAATCTAGTATTGTTCCGTCTACTTTAAAAATAAGGGTACTACTAGGACAATAAAGAAAAGAATAATCTTCTAGTTTAAAAGGATAACTTAGTCCTATATTAAATAGAAAAACGTTATAGATAACAAACTATTAAATACGTCCGACTAGGAAGTTTATTAGCGTTTAATATAAGCTAACTGCTACGCCAACGGAAGCGCAGAGTATTATTAAGAGACGCTTATCCAGATTTGAAAGGAGATGCACGTCTATAGCATCTACGTCTAGGTTATCTAGGGCCTATAAGCCTTTATTATTTAGGTCTTAACGCTTTAGGAGTTAAGCTTTAAGGCCCAAAGATAACGGAATGTTAATATTGCAGTCTTGCCAAAATTAAGCGTTAGGTCTTAAGAAGGTTCTTAAAATAAAAGATTAATAAACCCTATCTTAACCTCTATATTAACTAGACTAACCTTAAGGAAGCATATGCCGGATTTGTACAAGTTATGCTTATCTATAACACCTACTTAGGAAGATTCTTCTTATACTTTATAACAACGTATAGCAAGGAAAAGAAGACACTACGGGTGCTTAAAGATTTCGTATAGTGGATTCGTCTAAGGTATAACCTTAAAGTTAACACTATTAGATTAGACAATGAGCTAGGGAGAAGGAAAACCCTTAAATAGCTACGGACTTAAGGGATTATATTTAAGCCTTTAGCGCTATATACCTAAGCTTAAAATGGTACCGCCGAACGCTTAGGGGGTATAATTATTAAGAGATTATAAGTAATAAGAATTGCTACTAATCTACTATATAACCTATAGAATGAGATAGTTAACTATATAGTGTACCTTCGAGATTAAACGCCACTAAAAAGCAACAGTTGGAAATCGCTATATAAGAAGTTCTATACCTTCCTAGCTAATGGGTTAAGAAAGCCGCAACTAGCGCACCTAAAAGCCTACGGCTGTAGGGTATACGCAATAACATTAGACGCCCAGCTAAAGAAGAAAAGGCTAAGTAAGCTAGATCCATAAGCCCATATCGGCTACCTTATTAGCTATAACTTTACCAATATTTATAGGATCTGGATCCTATATAAGGGTATTGTTATCTCTATAAGGGATGTCATCTTTAATAAAAAGACGTTCTTTGACGGTAGGCAAAGGGATATCTTAAAGGACCTATACGCTGAATTAGACACGCTAATTAAGAAGATTTAACTCCCTAATAACTAGACTAAGAATAAGGTCCTTCTAGAAGACAATAAAAAAGTATTTAAACCGTTAATTCAAGAGAAAGATAATGACGTTAATGAGCTAGTTCAAACCTTTAATAAGTTAGCAGACCTTAAGCTTGCAAGAGCTCTCAAAGATGCATATTATACGCCACCTTTAACGGAAGAAGACGAAGAATCTCCATGTGCCTTTTACGTCAAGTATCTGATGAAGTTAGATATATAAGATTAAGACGTTGCTCAACGAGCTGGAGACGGGTTTAACACTTAGGGGGTGTTTAACAACTCGGCCAAAGACTCATTCAAGGAAGCCTATAATAATAGGTTTGAAGACTTTGTCACTAAAAGGATCACCTCAGCCTATTACGGCGCCTTCTTAGCAGGAAGGAAGTTTAACCTCAATAGTTAACTTAATGACAGCAAGCTAAAATCAGGCAGAATACGTGATGTTAGATTATAAAGGAAGAACTTACCTCTGCTACCTTAGTTAATCCGCGACCTTAATATGTATCCTCTTTAAGATTATTTCTAAGAGGCTTAACGAGCCTATCTCTAACCTTATCATCAAATAAGGTCATTTTAAGAAATAGATAAAAAGTACGTAAAGGGATAGCAGGTCCTTAGCTTAATATAGGTGTTTGTCTATAAGATAGATAAGCACGGATTTCTCCAGAAATGTAAGGCACGCTTAGTAGTCTATGGAAATTAATAGGCCCCAGGAGACCTACCTATAAGAGCTACTATATTAGCTAGTACGACCTTCTAAACCCTAATAACGATTACCGTAAAATTCGACCTAGAGACGACACAGATAGATATAGTCAACGCGTTTATCTATTGCGATCTTAACGAGGTCGTTTATATAAAGCTACCGCTAGGGTTTAATAAAGGAAAGACAGACAAAGTACTGCGCTTAAGAAAAGCCCTATACGGACTATGACGATCACTACTATTATAGCAGAAGAATCTCATAAGCTTATTAAACGAATTAGGTTTTAAAGAAGTACCCTAGGAGCCCTGTATTATGCTAAAAGGTAAAATAGTCGTCTTCTTCTACGTTAACGATATTGTCTTCTGCTACTAAAAAACAGATAAGAAGAAAGTTTAAGAAGCAATTAAGGAGCTAAGTAAGGAATACTAGATAAGTACCCTTAGCGAGCTAAAATAGTTCCTAGGAATCTATGTACTATATAATTGTAAATAGAGGCTCCTATGGCTATCCCAGGAAGCCTATATTAAGAAAATAGCTAACTAGTATAAGATAGATCTTAGAGGGCGTCTTCTAGATACTCCTATGGCAGAATTGGAACTCCTCCCTACTAATTACTATATGATTTGTCTGACGCGTCCGTCCCCTAATACAGACCTATTAGTCCGTCCTATATCCCTACCAGCTTCTACAATGCTATATTAGAGAAAACTGGGTTTAGTACTCTATATAGCCACTATAACGCGTCCGGATATTACCTTTATAATATTATAGCTAGCAAGGTTTAATTAGGACCTAAGCTAAGAGCACCATTAAGCGGTAGACAGAGTTATCCAGTACCTATATAGCATAAGGAGCAGAGCAATCTACTATAGAGGAGATAAGGAAGGAATGAACGGTAGAGGGAGAGACAAAGAAATACGCGACTAAGGATAAGACGACGGAGACGGTAGAAGTAAAGCGCAATTATTTATCTATACTAGCAACGTATTATTTACGGATAACTCTATTAACAGAAAGAGCTTATAAGGATATATTATAAAGCTATTTGGGGGGCCGATTGCCTAAAGAGCAAATAAGTAGAGTACGGTTATAACGTCGAGTATAAAAGCTAAGTTATTAGCCCTATTACAAATAGTAAAGGAAGCTATCTTTATTAGCAGGCTGTTTAAAGTAATGACGTTATAGCTAAACGAGCCCTTAATTATCAAATGCGATAACACCTAGACGCTCTAACTAATTACAGAAGACACGGCAAAGCTGATTATAAAGCTCCGATACGTTAACATCCATTAATACTGGCTACGTTAGGAATACGCAATAAGACGAGTACGATTTTAATGGACAGCGACAAAGGAGATAATCGCCGATGGACTTATGAAGGCTTTGCCTAAGCAGAGGTTCAAGAGCTTTGTTAATATAATTGGAATGGTGGATATTAAGGAGCGGCTGAATGAGGAGAAGCAACTAGAGGACCTAAGGGAGAAGGTTAGGGCGAGAAGGAAGGATTTAGATGAGATTACTGTTCAATTGACGCATGGACGGACACGAGAAGGTGGCTAGCTTCGTCCTCGACCAGGTCGAAGCTAAGGGGGTGTGTTAGATAATCTGTATTCTCGGTGGCGTAGGACGTGCACTGGTCACGTGTACGGGTCACGTGTATTGTAAATATCTTCGTCTAAGCCTAGGGGCCCTAGGTCAAGCAACCATTAAGACACGATTAAGATCATCAATCAATTAACCCATTTCATCAATGAATAGCTCTATATGAGTTATCTGACACTAAGCGGGCCTACCCCTTTAGGTAATTTAAACTAACCACTAACTTAAGACCTGAGCCTCGTTAGGAAACCTATACTAGCTACTAGTACTAATACTACCTCTATAGTAGAAGCTTCCCTAGGCCTAAGTTTAGAAGGTTAAGAGCCCTATACCAATCTCCTTTAAAATAGATATTAGGAAGCTGTTATAAGGCTCTCGGAAGCTATATAGGAGGAAGCCACTAATAAATATATTAGAACCCTTTAAGGGTAAATCTAGATCTAGTAGGGTCTAATCTAAGCTAGGTAAATTCTTTTATAACCTAGTTAAGGCTAAGGGCTTCCTAAGAGCTACTTAGTACCTACTTAAGGAGGTATAGAAGACTTAGAGAGTTATCTACGCTATAAATAGAAAAAGGATATAGACCGACTGGCTAAGGCCTTTAGTAGTCTAGAACTCCGCCATAAATCCAACGCCCAGCAGTTAGATAATTAGGTTTGTAAGGTAGATAACTTCTTTAAGATACTAATAATATAAGATAATACTAAAGAGCGTATATACTGGATTATTAGCAAGATTAAAAACCGATTACTAAACTAGATTATACTTAATTGGCTTAATAAAAAGCAAATTACTATATAGCCACAGCTATAAACCTTCCTAAAGAAATAGACTTAAGATCTATATATTATATAATATAATAATACAGAGCTATTCTAGAATGGGATATAGCTAGACCGCTATAACTTTCGCTAGTTTATAAACTTTATAGAAACTTGTACTTAGCAGATAAATCTAGAGCCCTTTAAAAATAAGGACGGTAGTATCTATAAGAAGGAGAAGATTAGGTTTATCTAGGCTAGAATTAAGCTAGTAATTCATAATAAAATAAAGCGCGTGGGAGCCCTATTACAGATTACCATATATGCGGATTTTAAACGAGTAGTTCTAAATACTAAAAATATAGTAAGGAACCAGACCTCTTCTGGTAGAAAGCTAAGGGGTTACTAAAAGCGCGGGCACTTTAATAGTAATATAGGGCAGACCTAACCTTTAAAGAAGCCGTTCTTAAAGAGAACTTTAAAAGGGTTAAAGTTAGGAACCTTAAATAATAGAAAAGACTTCTAGGGCTAACTTAATACCCGTCTGGCACCTTTACGGGAATACTTTAAGAAGTTAAGAAAAAACTCTAAAGGTAGATTCTATTAGAAAAACAAGTAGGGCAATAATTGCACTAATAATCTAAAAAAAAAAAGCCCTAGTTGCGGACCTCTCCTAGCTATAATTAGGGCAAGATACGGAAGAAAAGACTCTCTATATTACTGTTAAGCTAGAAATAATACTCCCTATAGGTAAGGTATATTAGTTCTAAGCACTATATAATAGCGGCGCTAAAATTAATCTTATATAATATAATTTAGTAAAAGAGTATAAACTTATCCCATTATAAAGGTAGTAGAAACCTATTATAGGCTTCCTAAATAAGCATCGGATTAAACTACATAGTGCCTATAAGCTTATAGTATTAGTGGCCGATATATATAACCGCACTAAGATGGTTAGCCTATAACCCTTTTAGGCGGTTAATTTTATAGGTTATAACCTTATCCTTAGATACCCTTAGCTAGCAGAAGTAGATCTTAAGATACGCTTTAAGACTGGAGCCTTTAAATAGTAGAACAATAAAGATTTAGAAGGGTGTATATTACTAATAAGCCTAAAGGATATCCTAGAGAATATAGCCCTAGGCGAAATAGTATACGCTTTATACCCAAAGGAGTATTAGATCTAACCCCTATTTAATAGCAAGATAGGTATAGAGCCTAGTATAAATAATAACTTCTTTATAATGGAGACCCTATAGGGAACTATTAGATAGGTCGTGGAGATATTATTAGGAGGCAGCGATCTTAAGGATCTTATAAGATACTTTAACTATTATAGGTTACTCTGGCTTAAGTAATATGCGAAGAGTATACTACGGCATCTTAAGCGCTGTGTTAAAGATTTCTTTACCCTCTACTAGCTACCGTATAAAACGGTATAATATATGGTAGCAACTATATATAAGCAACTACTATAGTATACAACGCTGCCCATAAGCATTTTAAAGGAGCTTTAAAACCTACCTAATAATAATATAGAGGATAAACACGACCCTAATTTATTAAATATTCTAATAGGCCTAAGGGACTTACTAAGGGTATTTTTAGGTAGGAGAGCTAAAGTCTTACTATAGAACTTGGAGTATAATTATATAATTAATCTAAAAAAAGGTAAATAACCGCTAAACCTTCCTATTTATAACCTCTTGCGTAAAGAGCTTAAGATCCTATAGGAGTACCTTAATAAGTTACTGGAAAAGGGGTGGATTTAGCCTAGTAAGTCACCAGTAAGTATATTGATCCTCTTTATCCCAAAACTAGATGGAACTATAAGGCTATATATAGACTATCGCGGTCTTAATAAGATTATAATTAAAAACTATTACTTACTATTACTAGTTAGTAAAATGCTAGATTAACTATTTAGGGCGAAGATCTTTATAAAGCTAGATTTATAAGACGCCTATTATAGGCTTCGTATTAAAGAAGGGGATAAGTAAAAGACTGGTTTTAAGACCTAATACGGCTACTTTAAGTATCTAGTAATGCCTTTCGGGCTAGCTAATACGCCTATAACATTTCAATCGTATATTTATAGAGCCTTAGGGGGACTAGTCGACCGTATATATATTATCTATTTAGATAATATCTTAATCTACTTAGAAGATAAGGATTAACATAAGTAACACGTCCGCGAAGTATTAGAACGTTTAGATAATTAGGGCCTCTACACTAAGGCATTAAAGTATATCTTTAATACTAAGCAGGTTAAGTTCCTAGGTTATATTATAACGCCTATAAGTATAGTTATAGACCTAGTACGGGTGTAGATAATCTAGGAGTAGCTAGAGCTAGAGAGCTACTAGGATATTTAAGTGTTTTTAGGCTTTACTAATTTCTATAGGCGCTTTATTTATAACTACTTAGACATTACCTAATACCTATTTAACTATATTATAGAAGCTTTCTAAAACCTAACCTAAGGAGCAAAAAGCTTAAAGGCGGTAAGAAAGAAAACTAAGAAGGACTAACTAAATAGTATAAGCTATAGTTATGGCCTAAAAAGGTTTAAGAGGCCTTTTGGGAACTTTATGTAAAGTTTATAGAAGCTTTATTACTGCGGCATTTCGACCTAGATTAGCTATTAATAATAATTACTAATATATTAAATTTTGCCCTTATTAGTATCCTACTATAACCTAATAGGTATCTAGACGCTACCCAGCTCTATTAAAGACTAGTAGCATTTTATAATAAAAAATTCTAGGGACCTAAAGTTAGGTATTATACCCACGATAAGGAACTACTAGCTATAGTTAACTACTTTAAATAGTGGCGATACTACCTTAAGTACGCGAGCTATACTACTTATATACTCTTAGATTACTATAATCTACGCTACTTTATAACTATAAAGGAGCTTATACCTTAATAAGCTAGATAGGCAGAGGAGCTTATACAATTTAATTTTAAGATTAAATATAAGCTAGGGGAAAATAACCCTACTAATAGACTGTTATAACGGCTAGACTATACTAAAGGCTTTAAAATAGGAGAAGGAAAATAGATAATAGATATTTTACTCCCTATATTATAGAACAAGCTCCAAGTATAGGATGCTTAAGTACCTATAGCTCTATGCACCAAGTCTTAGGCGGCGTAAGCCCTATTGGTTTCTACTAACGTTTTAGCTAGTACCCAGTCCGTTGCCAATAAGGGTCCAAATATACCTAAACAGGACGTCCCTAATATATTCTCAGAACCTAGTAATATACTATCCCTAACTACTAAGCTATCCCCTTAAACTAATAGCGAAGCTATAAAGTAATTAGAACTCGGAGCCCTATAATAACTAAAGGACTTTAACCTTATAGCGGCCTTCTTAATATATACGTATTAAAGAGTTATAAGATCTATAGTACTATCTAGTCTTATACTTAGAGTAGTATAAAACAAAATAGCTTTTATCTAAAAACTATTTAAAAGGTTAACGGATTTTATCCGTAAGGTGTAATAGAGGGATACTTTTTATACTATCTTTAATACGGAAGTAGACCGGAAACATAACAGAAAGGAAGCTGCTAGGCGCTACTACTGGGAACTAGACCCAATAGGCCTACTATATAGAAGTAGTAAGGTTTAGGTGCTATAAAAAGTAAATCTATAACAGAAGATTCTTATAAAGAATTACAATAATCCTCTAGGCGGCCACTATAGTTAAGTAAAAATAGTGGAATTACTTTAGCGTAAATACTATTAGCTAAGGCTTAATTAGGAAGTAAAGGAGCACATTAGCTATTATAAGAAGTGTTAAGTATATAAGATCCGCAGGCATAAGCTATAGGGTTTACTTAAATTAGTTCCCCCTGCTAGTAAGCTATAGCAATATTACGCCATAGACTTTATTACGGATCTCCCGCTATTTAAAGATAGCTAAGGATAAATATATAATTTGGTCCTTATACTTATTAATAGGTTTTTAAAGTACGTCTAATACCTTCCTATTAATAAGACAATTAATATATAAGAGCTCGCCAACCTAATTAAGGAAAAATACTTTCTTAAAGTAAATTAGCTATACTCTATTATTACTAATAAGGGCAGCGTCTTTATAAGCCAATACTAGTCGGATCTATGCTTTTATCTAAAGATAGACTACTATTATAGTATAGCTTTCTATCTATAAACGGACGGGTAAATAGAACGCCAGAACTAGGAACTAAAGTCTTACTTATAAATATATTTAAACTATTAGCAAGACAACTAGTGTAAGCTACTTCTATATATAGAGTACGCTTATAATTTAAAGTAATATATATTATATAAGTATGCACTAATCCGGATTACCTATGGCGTCTAACTATTTAGGTTTAATAGTATACCTAATAATTACTAGCTAAGGCCGTATAATTAGTTATAGAATCCTACTAAAAAGTCTAATGATATCTACTAAAGAGTATAAGGATACCTCTAGGAATAGGAGGAGTAATAGAAGTATATAAAGCAGAGCCTATAAGATGCCTAAGAGCAGTAAAGACTTTAGTATAACCGTAAGCACCAAAATAAGCATTTTAGAGTAGGTGATGAGGTTTTATTACGTTTAACAAATATTAAGACCCGTTAACTATTAAAGAAGCTTAATATAAGATACTTAGGTTCCTTCTAAGTTAGGGAACGAATTAGTAAGCTAGCCTATTGTCTCTAGCTACCCCTATCTATAGCCCGTATATATCTAGTGTTTTATATAAACCTACTAGAGCTATAGTATAGACTACTACTAGAAAAGAACTTCCGTCTAGGCCCAATTAAACACCCTAAGGTAGTAGGCGAGCGGTATAAGGTTAAAGCTATACTATACTATAAGTCTGTTAAGAATAAGCTTTAATTTAAAGTTAAATAGCTAGGCTAGCCCGCTAAGGACTCTATACGGGAACTAGAGGATCACCTTAATTATTGTAAAGATATTCTAAAAGAATACTAGGACTAAGGTCTACAATCTATAAGTTATAGAAAGCGCTCTAATACTACGGTATTATTGCGACCTATAAAGAAAGCTTGTAAAAAGAGTAAATAGGTTAAATCGGATATAGAACGGATAGGCTTCGGAAACTATAGGGATAGGGCTATAGCCTAAGGTAGAATGGGTCCTTAGCCTTTTTATATACATAGCATAGAGTTAATAGGGTATTTTGCTAAAATTGCATTCCTATTTATTAATCTATACTAGGAACATTATTCTTAGGGCTTTTAAGCCCTTTCTAAAAGCCTTATAAGGCCTTTTTAAGCACCTAATTAAGGTCCTTAATTGCTACTATATATAAGAATAAATCCTAAAAGTCTAAACCATAAATGCCCAATCTGAAAAGCCACTACGCCTTATTATTATTAGGAGTAGGATTAGTATCTATTAGGTCACTAAGTAATAGCTAATAAGAATAGGATCTAGATCCCTTAGTAGGCGTATAAGTAGGCATAAAAACAGGGGTAGGATAATAAGGTGTAGCTAAAGTAGAGACTCTTAAACGCTTAATACTAATATTAGGTCTAAACTAATACTAATAAAGCTCTTAGGGAGTAAGCTTATAGTTAATAAAGATACGCTTAAGCCTAGAATAAACAGAGATATTAGCTAGCTAGCATAGTCCAGAACTACTAAAACCTTACTACAGTAACTATTAGTTACCTATCCGCTAGGTACCTAAAGGGTAACCTACCTAATTCCGCATCATATTATACTCTTTTAAAACTTAACGCGCATACGCGAACTCCTTCCTATAGTAGACGGCAACCTTCTTCTTATTACCCTTATCCTGCACTCTATCCTTAGTATACTAACCTTACTCTTATATTAGGCGTTGCTAGCTAGCTTACTAAGAATTATAGGCGGTGTAAATAGCTGTGGTATAGTCTTAAATGCGACCTAGATATTTAGCATTAACGCTTAAATAGAAGAGAGCCCGGGCGATATAGTAGTTAAGGATATTAAAGGAATATTGCTACTTAGGCCTAGGCTATTAAAGTTAACAATAGAAATCTATTAAGGATAGAAAAGCTTACCTTAACGTAACTACCGCTCTTAGTACGCATGTATTAATTATAAGGACTAAAGGTATTAGATTTAACGTAGTGCGTCTTATTATAAGCCTCCAGAATCCTATTATTAGATTTCTAGTCTTTTAAAGATATATTAGTAAAATTATTTAGGTAGGACCAGCACCAGTTACGGGTTAGTGGGGGTTAGGGTTCTATATATAAAGGTAGAGCTAAAATACGCTATAGAATCTACTTAAAAGAGCAGTTAATAGAAGAATAAAGAAGTATATTAAATTAATAATAGAAAAGAAGAAAATCTTAATAATATATTAAAGATACGTCCAAATTAGATAAAGGTTAATAATGGGAAGCGAGGTATTAAGGAAAAGGATTAAGCTTAATAAGTAAAGTGTCTTTATACTTTACCGTCTAATACCCTTCTAATAAATAGCCGCAACCTTGCCGATATAACTCCGTTATAATAGCGCTATTTAAAAGAAAGGAAATATACGTATAAGTTATTTAACTATTACTTTCTTATAAAAACTAACTACGCGGCCGGGGGAAGGTAATTAAGATGTCAAATTAAAGATATATATAGGTTAAATTAGACCTAAAACAATATTATAGTATTAAAGAATAACGTTATAGACGTTCTTAACAATTGTATAATAGCCATAATTACTATCGCAAAATATCCCTGTTTGCCAGGTAGTAGAGCTACGCTAAATATACAGTATAGGACTACTAGATTTAAAAGTATATACACTAAATCTTAAGAGATAAGTCTCTTTAACTAATTAATTAATACCTTAACTGTATCTAATAGCCTAAGGGCAAATATAGGAGTAATATATTAGTAACGCAGAGGATTATAAGAAAAGGATTATAAGAAAGGATTATAAACTATATTTTAGCCGTTAAAGACTATAGCAAGCTAAGGCTCTATACGTCAAATCCTATACTAAAAATCCCATACTAAAAGGTTCCACGGAACTATACTAGAACACTAAATTACCTATAATACTTATAATTAATTATAGACCGGCATAAAGGCTTAGAAGTAGAGTTGTATAAAAATCCCTATATTAGCCTAGGTAGTCACTAGCATGCTTTTAATAGGCTTCTAATAGGTCTCCTAGCAATCCTTATATCTTTTCTCTAGTTATATTTTTTCCTTATTAAGGTTTTTTAGGAGTTTAAAGTAGGGGTTAGATAAATAGATAATATATAGCGGCATACTAATATCTCTTTAATATCTCTCTAAACCCCTTCCGGGATGAGCCCTTATAATTTCCCTACTATAAGGTAATAGCGATTAGGGGCTAATTATAAGAAGGGGGGGGTAATATAAGGAATGTTATTGCGGATACCTTGGGATGCCCTTAGGACAACCCCTAGACGCCCCTTAAATAGTCGCCGGTTACGTGCCGAAGGCACGTACCTATAGTATATAGTCTCTACAATCCCAGAGGCCTTACCTCCTTAAGGATTCGTCTCTTTTACCAATTTATTCTATTCCAATCGTGTCCTTATAACCCCCTGTCTACAAAATCCCCTTATATTTTACTTTTTAATCTTAGTATTAATTTCCTTAATAGTCCTTATTTATACGTTAAAGTTTTAGTTCTATAGGATTCTTAATTCTAAGCTTACTTCTTTTTTAAGCTTAACTCTAGCCTTAGTCTAATTAGGCTTCTATAGTGTTCTTATCTTATTTTAAAAATCTTAAATCTTACTTATCTTACTTTAAGAATCTTATACCTTTAGGAAACTTCGTCCTAAGCTTATTTATATATTACTAAACTAAGCTATTACTCTATTCTATTGGTTGTCGTCTATTATAGGTTCTTAAGCATATCTTATCTCTTCTTAAGAATCTTAAGCCTTTGGCCTTTTACCTTTATTAAGTAGTAAGCTAGCACTAGTAATTATCTGCTTACTTAATCCTTTTTCTTAAATATTTTTCCTTCCGTCTTATAAAGCGATAAATACCGTATTTAATAGTGTTATAATTTCTATTACTAATCCTTATTCTATAATAGTCTTAGTCTCTACTTTTAATATAACCTTTTTAAGGTTTATATACTCTTAGTAAGCTGCCTTTATTACTTTATTGTTACTAAATACTTCGCTTATATTAAATTTATTATCTTTAATATCTAATCTATAAGATAGTTTATTAATTCTTTAAACTCTAATAATTTTATCTCCTATAGCCAATAGCTTACGCTATATTTAGCGTCCTTATAAATTTAGTATACGTTATTATAATAAAATATAAAACTCTTAATTAAATATTCCTTTATTCCTTATAGCATATTATTATCCCTTTATATATATATATTGTCTACTAGTCTTATTTCTTTTATTATATAGTAACTTTATCTACTTCTATAATCTTTAATAAAATAACTCTATTTTCCGCAATTTATATAAGCTCCTTCTTTAAACCATTTTTCTTATTATAGAGTCCGCCTAAACATCTTCTGCTATTAAGATCCCTAGTTTAGCCTCTGCTCCTTAGTCCTATAATTACTTAATTCTTAACCTCTAGATTTCTATAGTTTCCTATTTTAACTTTTAGATTCTTTAGTACCGCTTAAGTCTATTAGTTTTACACTATACTATAGTTTCTAATTTTAACTTTATTATTACGTACTTTGCGCCTTATATAACTATAGAACTCTATTCTAACCTTTCTTAGTCTATTCCCTCTAGTAAATCCTATTATTAATCTTAATTACTTAATTAATTAGATCTTAGAGGGTTTCCACATCTTCTATTAGAATAATTACGTCCTAAACTTTTACTTTAAGTCCCTATTTATACTATACTATAAGCGCCTTATTATTCTATTTAACCTATATAGCTAATATTTAAAACTACGTTATATACTTAATTGCTAAGGTTTATTATACTAGGTTTTAAAGCTTTTGTTTTACTATAGTAGTTACTTTTAAATCTCTAAATATCTATATTAATTATTCCGCGAACCTATTCTAGCTAATAAATATATATTATACTTCTTAATTAGTAGTTACTATACTATATTCTTATACCTCTATAAAATAGGGTTTAAACTACTTAAGTGCCCTCCCTATTAGGAACAATCTTGTATAGGTTACTTAGTCTATAAATATTACTAGCTTCACTCCCTCCTATATAACCTTAAAGTATATTTACATAAGGAATCCTTTAAGTTTTAACTTCTTTCCTAAGAATTGCTTAATTAATAGTAGCTTAACCTTAGCTACTCCAATTCCATTAATTCTTTCTTTAAATATCCTATTATTATCTGTTAATTAATTAACTATTTTCTATAACTATCTAACTATAACTAGTTATAAGTTAATATTTATAATACTAATATCGTTACCTAATCTTAAAGTAGTTACTGCCGTTAACGGCGTTATAGCTAGTGCTTTTAGTAGTATATTATTTGACTTTATTAATACCGTAACCTTAGTAGTAAATATATAACAAAGCCTTATAGAAAATACTACGGTAAACTTATTAATAGGCTAGGTATATAGGTAAATAAGAAGTTAATAATATAATAATAACTAGTAAAGTAGTTACCTAATAGATTAACTCTAATTATATTTTAAGATTTACTATAAAGAAAAGAACTATCTAGGTAGGGACTGTAGTCCTTTAAATATATAATACTACGCCTAAGAAATACTAAATATATTAGTATATTAAATAATTTAAGTATATAACGTTCTAATAGATCTTATAGATCCTATATTCTAAACTTATAACATAACTAGCTATATAACTTAGTTACTCCTTATTTTATAGCTTAACTAGTTTTAGCGCCTCCTATACTATCTTAACTAACCTATTTATATCTCTTTTTAGTAGTTATACTACTACTAATATAAAGTCTATAATATAGGACACCTTAGATTAAATACGGGACCTTATAATAAATTAGATAAGAAAGTTAAAGACTTTAAAGATTAATAAGACGGGTATACTTAGCGTTAGAAATAGACCAAATATTACAAAATAACTGTATATTTGCTTACGTATACTTAATATATAAAGAAGGTTAGCGACTAAACGGAGCCGTAATTACAATATATATTAACTTCTTCTCCGCATAATAAGAATAGGATAGTATAACTTTACTAAGTAAAAGAATAATAGTCACTAGCTAGTTACGACAATTAGATATAAAAGATTTAATAGAAGGTATTAGGAATAATAAAGGTTATTAAATTAAAACTAGGAATGCTATACCTCTAATAGACAACTTAAAGATAGGAGATATCTTTAAGGACGAAGATAAAGAGGAGGGGGATAGTGTTACGGACCTTATATTAACTGTAATAGTATTATTAAAAAGAGATATAAATAGACTAGTAGTAGAAGTATATGAGGTACTAAAAATAGTTAAACTATAGGATAAGGGGTAACTAAGTTATATAGTTAGTTATATTATAAGTTTAGAATATATAAATATAAAAATATAAAAATATGGGACGTATTAACATACTAACGTACCGATATACTTAGTACATTTCTTAGGCGTAGTATTATATATTTAAAGGACTACAGTCTCTACCTAAATAGTTCTCTTTTTTGTAGTAAATCTTAGAATATAATTAGAGTTAATCTATTAAGCAACTACTTTATTAGTTATTATTATGTTATTAACTTCTTATTTACCTATATACCTAGCCTATTAATAAGTTTACCGTAGTATCTCCTATAAGGCTTTATTACACACTACCCCCTATTTTCTTTCCTTTTTTTAGCTTTAGATCCTTATTTATAGATAATCCAATTATATAGGCTTATATGCGTCCTTCTTACCATGCCTATACCTTAATTAACTAAGTCGCTAATAGTCCCTTTTCGGGTCTATATAGGCTACTACCTTTCTATATAGAAAAACGCCTTATATAGGGAAAACCTAAGTATTTCCTTTTAGCTAGTCCTATACGCTCTACCTTCGCCTAGCTAGTATATCTTTATATCTTTAGTCTGCCTTATATATTATACTTTTTGGGTATATTAAAAGATCTAAGGGGGGTAGTAAGAGGGTTTGGCGCTTTGTTAAAGTACCACCTATAGTTAGGCCGGGGGTATTATTAGGTTATAGAGACGCACTAGCCGTAACCGGCTTAGCGTAGGCGAGGCGCCTATAAAACGTAGTCGCCCCGCATTAGAGAACAGTAGAATTTAGTTCTATAGTTCTACTTTATTAAGAACTAGATACTCCTTACATCCCGCTGCTGTTATTATATTACTATATACCCTTAGGGCCTTAGCGTTCTAATAGTTCTAAATTCTTATCCCTTTTTAGGGGTAGCGGTTTGGCAATACAGTGGTTTACTAAGGCTATAACCACGTAGCGACAGCCCTCTATTAAAAAGACGACTTATATTTATTAACTGTATTATAGTCTATTAACCTAATGGCGAGACGCGGGCGTAATGTTAGCGTAGTGCGTAGTATTAAGTCTAGGGATTAGCCCTAGGATGACGTGGGCGGACCTACGTCCTAAATAAAACTAGAAGCTATGGGCGAAGATACTATATAGGAAGAAATATAACGGCTAGAGGACGAAAAGCTATAACTCCTAGAGTAAGGAAAACTACAGTTGCTTAGGGAAGAGGTGGAAATGCTAAGAGGGCGTTAACGCGGTAAGGTAACGTTAACTTCCATTTCTAACCTAAATCTACTACCTTAGAGCATCCTATTAAAGTACTTAGAGGGTAGCTTAAGGCATCTAAACCTTAAGCGGAAGGCTACTAATATAATAGGCGCTCTGTTAAAACGGGCCGTTAAAATAGAGAAGATTACTCTATATTACGGTAAGAGTATATAAGAGCACTAAGACTTCTGTAATAGCTTAAAGCTAACATTCTACCTAGAGCTTAACGCTTTTGCGGATAAGAATACTAAAGTTGCGTTTACTATATAATATATAAAGGGGACTAACTAAACCCTTTGGCTATAGTATAAAGATAACTATCTAGACACGTAGTTTACCTAGGAGGAGCTTATAGAATTCTTACTTAATTAGATTAAAAGTCCTATTAATTAAGAACTATATATAGCCCTAACCTATATAAGGGTAATACAGCGAACCGATTAACCTATAAATAAGTTTACTGCTTATCTAACCTCCTTAAAAGCATAAATTAATCCTCCCTATAATGCAAAGCATCTAATAATACACCTATTCGCGAAGCTACGGCTAGAGCTACGGCTTACAGTTACTAACTATTAGGAATTTTTATAAACTTAAAATTAGCTTATTTCCCTAGCTGCTCTATTAAAGGAAAACTAGAAGAGCGTAAGCGACCTATAGGCTAAAGGCAATAGATGCGCCGCAAATTTAAATATAAAGACTACCCTATTAGGTAACTTAGGGAAAGCGGACTCTAAAACCACCGCTAGTAACGCAATAGTGGGGCGAAGTAGTACTACTAGGGGTTTAACCCAACCTAAGGGGAACTGTAAAAATTGTAGTAAGCTAGGATATTAGTGGCGATAGTGCCTAGAGCCATGATAGTACTAGCCGCCACTAAGTAGCGTAAACGCTATCTCTACGCCAGGAAAAGGCAGGCGCCCTTAGAGCCCCTTATACCTATAAGGCGTAAGCTACTACTAGATTATAAGGAAGCTATTACTATCTTAGGAGAAGTCCTATTTAAGTAGACTTGGAAAGAGACCTTAGTAATGCTTAATCTTGGCGCCGAAGTAAATGTAATTAATTAGTAATTTGTAATAGAGTATAACTTTAAGACACTAGATATAGAATTACCTACCTACTCCTAGTTAAATAAAACTTAGGTATATTACTATAAAGCCTATAAGGTACTATTACGAATAAAGGACAGCTAGGGTAGGATTAGGGAAGTAACCCTTATCTGCTATAGAATGGCTAACATATTCCCCACTATTACCCTAGGTATACTAGAGTTAAAAAAGGCCTAACTTTTTATTAACTATAAGGGGAAGGCGTAGTAATGGAAGCTAGATGGCTTATCCCTATTACTATAAACCCCTAAGGGTTTCGCAGAGTCTCTTTAGAGGGAATTTAGGGTCTTTGCCTTAGTAATTACTGGATTAATGCCTAGTAAATAAGATAACGGTAACTTACTAGTTTTTCCCCTATAGTTAAAAGAAGCTAGCGATATCTTTTTATATAAGAAAGCAGAAAAGCTACCCTAATACTACTAGGGCGACTATGCTATTAACCTAAAAGAGGGATAGGAGGTCCTATATAGACCACTCTATAACCTCTTAGTTAAGGAGCTAGAGGTACTAAGGGAGTACTTATATAACGCCTTAGCTAAAGGCTAGATCCGACTAAGTACTAGTCCTATAGGGGCACCTGTCCTATTTATACCTAAAAAGGATGGGAAGCTACGGCTCTGTATAGACTATAGAGGCCTTAATAAGGTAACGATTAAGAATTGTCTTGCACTACCATTAATTAGTAAGACCTTAGACCGCTTAGTAGGGTTTAAAATCTTTACTAAGTTGGACCTAACAAATGTATACTACCGCCTTTATATCCGTTAAGGTAATAAGTAAAAGACGGCTCTACACGCATTACGGCTACTTTAAGTATTTGGTTTTGCCTTTTAGGCTAATTAATAAACCAGCGACCTTTTGGGGCTATATTAATCGGGCCTTATTAGGACTAGTAGATGTCTTCTATATAGTCTACCTTAATAATATTCTAATTTTCTTTAAAAATCTAGAGGAACACCAGCGCTATATACTAGAAGTGCTATATAGGTTATAGTAATATTAACTATATACAAACCTTAAGAAGTGCAGGTTTGGCATATAAGAGGTTAAGTTCCTAGGATATATTATTAGTTCTAAAGGCGTAGCAATAGATCCTAGCTAGGTAGAAGCTATTACTAAGTAGGAGAGCCCTTAATTCTATAGGGATGTCTAGGTCTTCCTAGGCTTTGCTAACTTCTATTACTAGTTTATCTATAAGTACTCTGCTATTGCGAAGCCTATTACTGATTTTCTTAAGGGAGCAAAGAACGGCCGTAAAGCTAGGCCTTTTAGTTGGCCAGAAAAGGTAAAGTAGGTAATACACCAGCTCTATAACGCCTTTATAACGGCGCCGCTCCTATAATACTATACGCCGGGCTTACTAACCTAATTGGAGACTAATACCTTAATATAAGGCCTAGCTGCTATTATATTATAGCTATTTAAAGACGGCCTTTGGCATCTAATAGCCTTTTGGTTTAGGAAGCTTTCGCTAGTAAAGCGTAATTATAAGACCTATAATTAGGAGCTACTAGCTATTATAGAGGCTTTTAAGCATTAAAGATACTATATTAAGGGCTATTAAGCCGCCTAGAAGTGCTTACAGATTATAATAATCTAAAGGGTTTTATAAAAGTAAAAGCCCTTAATAGACGGTAAGCTAAATGGGCTATAGCATTAGCTGCCTATGACTTTGTAATTAAGTATAGGGTAGGAAAAATAAACCCCGCAAACGCGCTATTAAAGCGACCCCTAGGCGCAAGGGGTCCGCTAAAAAAAGATACTATGCTACTACTACTTTAAAGGACTTTAGGAATATAGGGCCATCAACCTAAGGTAAAAGTCCTATTAGGTGTATAAGAAAACGAGCCTTCTATAGAGGTATTGTTTTTATAGCTATAAGCCAGTAACCTAATAGCGGTACGCTTAGGCTATATAGTATTACGGTTTAACCAGGTAACCTATATATATGCCATTAAGTAGCGTATAATAAGGACCTAAGTTAAAGAAGCTAGTACTTAAGAGAGTGCTTATAAGTCTAGTATGGAAATAGTTGTTAAGCTTATTAAAGGACTTTAGACTAAAGATAACTTTATACTATAAAAGCGCAGTAATAGCGTAGAGACTATAAGACGCCGTTAATGCGCCCGCTTAAAGCTAGTGTGGCAGTTTAATTCCGCTAGACTACTTTATTACTATAGAAGGTTATATATACCCCTAAATCCTATAGTTTATATAGAGCTCCTATAGATCTACTACGATAATGCCCTAGCTGGCTACTTTAGTAAGAAAGAGACTTTAGACCTCCTTTTATGTAAGTACTACTAGCCTAGTATAAATACGGACCTTATAAACTATATCTCTACCTACAATATATACTAACGTATGCGTGCGCCTTAATATTGCCCTTATAGTAAGCTTTAAGCGCCGCCTTACCCGGAACAGCCGTGGCAGGAGATTATAATAGACTTTATTATAGGCCTACTGCCTAGCAAACAAGGCGATAAGATATATAACGCAATATATATAATAGTCGACCGCTATACTAAGATGGCCTTATATCTGCCTATAGTAAAAACTATTACTATAACCGAACTCGCAGATCCCTTCCTTAATAAAATAATACGCCGTTTTAGAGCCCCTAGGAGGATTATATCTAATTATAGTAGTATCTTTACTAGTAAGTTCTAGTTAAAGCTATACTTTACTATAAAGATAAAATATAGGCTAAGTACGGCCTTTTACCTATAAACGGATGGGTAAATAAAACGCTAGAACTAAACCCTAGAGTATTACCTTTATATATTCTGTGATAAAAAGTAGAGTAACTAGGTAGGCCTTTTATTACTAGCCGAATTTGCCTATAATAATACTAAATATAGTATAATAGGTATAAGCCCGTTCTATGCCTACTATAGGTTTTACCTACGTCTAGAATATAAGGTCTAGGTAGATAATAGTAGTTTTATTCTAGCCGCCTCTAAGAGGATTAAAAGAATATCCCTTAAATATAAAGCGCTAGTAAAACGCTAAAAAAGCGCTACTAAGGCGCAGGCGAAATACTATAATTGTTATTACTAACTATAGGTATATAAAGTAGGGGATTTAGTCTTGCTATTAACTAAAAACCTTAAACTAAAAAGGCCAAGTAAGAAACTTATAGCACGCTTTATTAGACCTTTTAGTATAGCTAAACTAGTTAGAAAGTAAGTATACTAGCTATATTTACCTACGTCTTACTATATCTATCTAGTGTTTTATATTAGCTTGCTAGAGCCATATAAATAATATAAGGGCACTACTAGAGACCCTCTACTAGGGCCTATTAAGCTAGATAATTAAGAGGACTAAGAGGACTAATATAAGGTAGAAGAAGTATATAAAAGGAAGGGACGTAAATAGACCCTATAGTACCTGGTTAAGTAAAAAGGCTAGCTAGAAGAGTATAATAAATAAGTCCTAGTAAAGGATATTAATAAGGACGTAAAGGAGACGTATAATAGTTACTTTACCCTAAGGGGTAAACGGAAAAGAAAGTAGGTAGGAGAATAAAAAAAACTTTTAATTATAACTAGGATTATACTCTACTAGTAGGGCAACAACGGAATAACGGTGGAGCGATGGTAGTACGCTAATAGAAATATAGATACTCTATAGCTCTAACAAATCCTCCTTTTCTCCCCTCCTTCCTTTTCCTCCTTCTCCTTTCCCTCCTTATCCTCCTCTCCCTCCTCCTTATTATTCTTACCCTTATCCTCCTCCTTATCCCTTATAATAGGAGGTATATTAGCCTATAGGTACTATTAGTATACGCTATAACGGCGAAATACCTATGCTACGATATATACTAAAGCGCGTATTATATTAAGAATTCCTTTAAGGGTATAACGGATGGCCTATAATTCCTATACTTAGAGTAAGGGAAAGTCTTTACTCTTTGGGCGCTAGTAAAGACCGTACTTAGTGCTAGTGCGTATTAAGGCCTTAATATCCTTTATAAAGGACTTCTAGGCGGCAATAACGCGAGTATTAAGGTTAGCTATATCCCTACTAGCAACTTACTAGCGCTTAGCCCTATTAATAAGGGCGAGTAGCTTATTTAGGCGGCTATAGAAGGCCTTAGGGACCTAGTCTATTAGCTATTAGAACCTAAACTAACGTACTTAAACTTACTGCTTAGCATAACTTATTTAGTTATTAATAGTACCCGTAATTGTAATTGGCTTACTTACCATAGGTGGCCCACCTAATAGTAGCTATATACTTAGCGTAGCGAAGGCAGATTAGTTCTAGTAAGGCTAGGGAAGCGGCTTATAAGCGGCTTGCAAGCGGCGTAGGAGCTTTAACGGCGCCTAGTAGGGTTAGTAATAGCTATAAGCTAATATAAAGAATACTTATAAAAGGTTTACTAGTAGGCGAACTAGCGGTATAGCGCTTGCGATTTATAATTAATTAGAAATTATAAAGAAGGTAAGTTGTAGGCTAAAAGAATTAGAATAGACTTAGAAGGGAAATCTAATATTTTATCTAGGTGGGAACTCCTACCTTTATAGATCTCTATAAGGCCCTAGCGTTCTATTATCTTATTATCCTATTATTATATTTACCTATTATCCTATTATTCTATTTATATATTATCTAATTTACTTAAATTTTATTATATACTTTTTATTTAGCGAAGGACAATAATAGCGCTCCTATTGTATAATAGCGTTGGCTAAGGACAGCCGCTTAAGAAGGGGGGGGTAATTGTTAGGCTATAGAGACGCATTGGCCGTAACCGGCTTAGCGTAGGCGAGGCGCAGGCGAGGCGCCTATAAAACGTAGTCGCCCCGTATTAGAGAATAGCTGTCAGATAATCTGTATTCTCTATAGCGTAGGACGTGCACGAGTCACGTGCACGGGGCCCGTGCTTTGTAAATATCTTCATCTAAGCCCAGGGGCCCTAGGTCAAGACACGATTAAAATCATCAATCAATTAACCTATTTCATTAATAAATAGCTCTATATAAGTTATCTGACAGTTATAAGCCCGGTCCGCCAACACAAGAAGCTATTTAACTATTACTTAATTATTTGAAGAAATTCTACCTTATTATTAGACTCTGACACCTTATCGTCACAAGACAACCCTAATCGAAATCCTACCTCAATTATTAAAGGACGAGATTCCACGAGATTCCACGAGATTCCACCTTAATCGTCAAAGGACGATCCTGCGACAAGGACGATCCTGCGACGAGGACGATCCTGACGATAAGGACGATCCTAATGACGAATTCCATCTTAATTCCCATCTGCCTATCAGTTAAATGACTCTACTGACGTCAAGTTCGTTAAATATAATTATACTTAATAAGACAGAAGACTGGGAGCAATGGATCTAGCAACTACAAGCCCTCGCGGACAAACGAATTTAGGCCTATGTTAACCCAGATAATACAGTACCTTAACAAGGTCTACTACAAGAACTACCCTATCTAGAAGTTATAAATTTTAATAAGAATGCAACCTTATATATATAGCTCTCGACGAATTAACAGAGGGCGTACGAGAATAGTAGATAATACTATAACCAGGATATAAAGTATTTCCTAAAATAAGAAGAGCACCTTTAACAGATCCGCACCCAAATCACATCCACAGTATTAATTCAGAAGAAGCTACTACTTAACCCTTCCTTAACAGTTAAAGAATGGCTATCTTAACTAAAGGAGAACACAGAACCTACCTTATTGTTTATTAGGAAGAAGGTATAATACTAGTATATAGAAGCTCTTAAGGGGTTTAAACACTTATTAAAATTAAATTAGTGGTTAGATTAATAGGAACATATAATAGTACTAGGAGAGAAGTATAAGATTCCTTAAATATCAGATAGAATCTGGCTTTAAGATTTAGCAGAAGTTATTTAACCTTTTAGTGACGCCTACTATATAAAGTATACTACCGAGTTAAATAACCCTTAGAAGTTAAGATCTTCTAAATACCGTAAAGTAGTAAAGGAGCTATAAAAAGAACTTAGAATACTATTAAAGAAAGCCAATACTACTATAAGAGGGAGTACCTTTAATATAAACTTTGCAGAGCAAGCTATAATAGATCACTCTAATACTACTAAAGGTCTAGGGAAAGGAACCTTAGCATGTACTAAACGCTTAAAGAGAGCCAAATCACTAGTAGATAAGGAGACGTCCCGCAAAAAGCTACTACCTATATACTTAGCGTGCGAGAAACGAGGACATTCCCTATAAGACTATTAGTATTTATTTAAAGATAAGAAACCCAAAGGAGTTATAATTAGAGATGCTTATATTAAAAGGGTGCTAAAGAAGGTAGAAAAGAATAAGGATCTCACTAATTAAGTTACAAAGATTAGACTTAAAGAATAAGAAGATGAGGCTTAATAATAAAAGGATAAGAGTTAGGAAGTTAAGATTAAGGGAGAAGCTAATGCGATATTTCTAGAATTATATTATATAGGTTAAATCCATCTACTAAAGCTATTAACTATTCTTAACTTAGGAACTACTTTCTATATCTTTAATAACCTTTTTTATTTCTATAACTTTAGGAAAGCTCTAAAACTTAAATACGTTATTGCCAGCAGCTTAGAAGTGCCTATACTAGGCTATAGCAACGTCACTATTTAAGTTATAAAACTAGACAAAAGTAAGGGAATCCTATATCTTAAGGACGTTGCCTTTTATATAGACTTTAATACAAATCTAGTATTATTCCGTCTACTTTAAAAATAAGGGTACTACTAGGACAATAAAGGAGAGAATAATCTTTTAGTTTAAAAGGATAACTTAGTTCTATATTAAATAAAAGAACGTTATAAATAATAGACTATTAAATACGTCTAACTAGGAAGTCTATTAGCGTTTAATATAAGCCGACTACTACGCTAACGGAAGCGTAAAGCATTATTAAGAGACGCTTATCTAGATTTAAAAGGAGATATATATCTATAGTATTTACGTCTAGGTCATCTAGGGCCTATAAGCCTTTATTATTTAGGTCTTAACGCCTTAGGAGTAAAGCTTTAAGGCCTAAAGACGACAGAATATTAACATTGCAGTCTCGCCAAAATTAAGCGTTAGGTCTTAAGAAGGTTTTTAAAATAAAAGATTAATAAACCCTATCTTAACCTCTATATTAACTAGACTAACCTTAAGAAAGCGTATACCGGATTTATATAAGTTATGCTTATCCATAATACCTACTTAGGAAGATCCTTCCCGTACTTTATAATAACGTATAGTAAGGAGAAGGAGACACTATAGGTGCTTAAAGATTTTATATAGTGGATTTATCTAAGGTATAACCTTAAAGTTAATACTATTAGATTAGACAACAAGCTAGGGAGAAGGAAAACCCTTAAATAGCTATAGACTTAAGGGATTATATTTAAGCCTTTAGCGCTATATACCTAAGCTTAAAATAGTACCGCTAAATACTTAGGGGGTGTAATTATTGAGAGAGCATAAGTAATGAGAATTACTGCTAATCTACCACACGACCTATAAAATGAGATAGTTAACTATACAGTTTACCTTTAAGATCGAACGCCACGGGAAAGCAATGGTTAGATATTATTATATAAGAGGTTCTATACCTTCCTAGCCAATAGGAGATTAAGAAAGCCACAACTAGTACACCTAAAAGCCTATAACTATAGGGCGTATACGATGACGTTAAATGCCTAGCTAAGAAAGAAAAGGCTAAGTAAGCTAGATCCGCGAGCCTATATCGGCTATCTTATCAGCTATAACTCTACTAATATCTATAGGATCTAGATCCCATATAAGGGTATTGTCATCTCTATAAGGGATATTATCTTTAATAAAAAGACGTTCTTTAACGGCAAGCAAACGGACATCTTAGAGGACCTATACGCTGAATTAGATATACTAATTAAGAAGATTTAACTACCTAATACCTAAACTAAGAATGAGGTCCTTCTAGAAGACAATAAAGAAGTATTTAAATAGTTAATTTAAGAGGAAGACAATGACATTAATAAGCCAGTTTAAGCCTTTAATAAGTTAGCAGATCTTAAGCTTATAAGAGCTCTTAAAGATATATACTATATACCACCTCCAATAAAAAAAGACAAAGAATCTCTATATACCTTTTACGTCAAGTATTCTACAAAGTTAGATATATAAGGTATTAATTAAGACGTCACTTATTAAGCAGGAGATACGTTTAATACTTAGGGGGTGTCTAATAACTTAATTAAAGACTCGTTTAAGGAAGCCAGCGATAATAGGTTTAAAGACTTTATTATAAAAAGGATTATATCAGCCTATTAAGGCGCCTTCTTAGTAGGAAAGAAGTTTAACCTTAATAGTTAACTTAATAATAGCAAGCTAAAATCAGGTAGAATACGCGATATTAAATTATATAGGAAGAACCTACCTCCGCCACCCTAGTCAATCCAAAACCTTAATACGTATCCTCTTTAAGATCAGTTCTAAGAGGCTCAATAAGCCTATCTCTAATCTTATTATTAAATAAGGTCATTTTAAAAAACAGATAAGAAGCACGTAAAGGGATAGCAGGTCCTTAGCTTAATATAGGTGTTCGTCTACAAGATAGATAAGTATAGATTTCTCCAGAAATGCAAGGCACGCTTAGTAGTCTGCGGAAATTAATAGGCCCTAGGAGACCTACCTACAAAAGCTACTATATTAGCTAGTACGACCTTCCGAACCCTTATGGCGATCACTATAAAATTTAACCTAGAGACGACACAGATAGATGCAGTCAATGCGTTTATCTATTACGATCTTAACGAGGTCGTCTATATAAAGCTACCGCCAGGGTTTAATAAAGGAAAGAAAGACAAAGTACTACGCTTAAGAAAAGCCCTATACGGACTACGACAATCACCACTATTATAGCAAAGGAATCTCACGAGCTTATTAAACGAATTAGGTTTCAAAGAAGTACCCTAGGAGCCGTATATTATGCTAAAAGGTAAAATAGTTATCTTCTTTTACGTCAACAATATTATCTTCTACTACTAAAAGATAGATAAGAAGAAAGCTTAAAAAGTAATTAAGGAGCTAAGCAAGGAATACTAGATAAGTACCCTTAGTAAGCTAAAATAGTTCCTAGGAATCCACGTACTATATAATTATAGCTAGAGGCTCCTATAGCTATCCTAGGAAGCCTATATTAAGAAGATAGCTAACTAGTATAAGATAGATCTTAGAGGGCGTCTTCTAGACACTCCTATAGCAGAATTAGAACTCCTCCCTATTAATTACTATATAATCCGTCTAACGCGTCCATCCCCTAATATAAACCTATTAGTCCGTCCTATATCCCTACCAGCTTCTATAATACTATATTAAAGAAAACTGGGTTTAGTACTCTATATAGCTACTATAACGCGTCCGGATATTGCCTTTGCAGTATTATAGCTAGTAAGGTTTAATTAGGACCCAAGCTAAGAGCACTATTAAGCGGCAGACAGAGTTATTTAGTACCTATATAGTACGAGAAGCAGAGCAATCTATTATAGAAAAGATAAGGAACGAATGAACGGTAGAGGAAGAAATAAAGGAATACGCGACCAAGGACGAGACAATAGAGACGGTAAAAGTAAAGCGCAATTATTTATCTGTGCTAGCGACACATTATTCGCGGACAACTCCATTAATAAAAAGAGCTTATAAGGATATATTATAAAGCTATTTAGGGGGCCAATTACCTAGAGAGCAAATAAGCAGGGTACGGTTATAACATTAAGTACAGAAGCCAAGCTATTAGCCCTATTATAGACAGCAAAGGAAGCTATCTTTATTAGTAGGCTATTTAAAGTAATAACGTTACAACTAAACGAGCCCTTAATTATTAACTGTAATAACACCCAGACGCTCTAACTAATTATAGAAGATACGGCAAAGCTAATCACGAAGCTCTAATACGTTAACATCTATTAATACTAGCTATGTTAGGAATACGCAAAGAGATGAGTATGATTTTAATAGACAGCGACGAAGGAGATAATCGCCGATGGACTTACGAAGGCCCTGCCTAAGTAGAGGTTTTAAAGCTTCGTTAATATAATTAGGATAGTGGATATTAAGGAGCGGCTAAATAAGGAGAAGCAACTGGAGGACCTAAGGGAGAATATTAGAGCGAGACGGAAGGATTTAGATAAGATTATGGTTTAATTAACATATTAACAGACATAAAAAGGTGGTTAGCTTTAACCTTAAAGAGCTTGAAGCTAAGGGGGTATGTTAGATAATCTGTATTCTTTATAGCGTAGGACGTGCACAAGTCACATATATAGGGCCCGTACTTTATAAATATCTTCATCTAAGCCCAGGGGCCCTAGGTTAAGACACAATCAAAATCATCAATCAATCAACCTATTTTATTAATAAATAGCTCTATATAAGTTATCTAACAATAGCAGAATTTAGTTCTATAGTTCTACTTTATTAAGAACTAGATACTCCTTATATCCCACTACTATTATTACGTTGCAAAACTACACCACACATGCAACCTTACCAAAAGGTAGCGCCACACTTCAAAACCTACGCATACCCATCTTACAATCAAAAACAATCGATTTTCCAACTTTTAAGACTTAATTCCTACTGCCTAGCGAGCTAGAGGTGGATTTATTTATCATTTTACCCCCTTTCCCCCAACAGAAAATTCTTCTTAGGGGTGGTCCTAGCTTATAAGCGAGGCACAAACAGGAACACCAAAACCAAATACCAAAACCACAAAATATAGAGGCTAGATTTTCTACTACCTTTTAGCCTAATCTCCCCAGAAATCTTCTAGTAGAATTAGTAAGGAGAAAGGGTATAAGGATAGTAAAAACTAGGAAAAACCCCCTATAAGACACAAAATGCCAAGGCCCGGTAGGCCTAAAAAGAAACCTCCTATAGAAATAAGTAATAATAACTCCATATCTACACTCACTTTTTCTACCCCTTCTCCTTCCCCTAGCCTATTTAGGACAGGAGAAAAAAGAGGACATCCTTAGTCTTCTACTAAAAAAGAAAACCAAAAACCTATAAAAAAGACAACTAAAATAAGGACTTTTACGGCTGGTATATCTAGTATATCTTTCTCTCCCCTTTCTCCAGAACAACACCTATAAAAGGCTCTAGATAGCCTAACCCAGGCCTATAAAGGGCTAGAAGAAGAAAAAGAAGAAGAAGAAAATAAAAAGGAATAAGTTAAACAGCTAGAGGACTATACACGTAGTGTCCTAGCAGGAGAAAACCCCTTTATAAAAGGAAAAGAAAAGACAAATAATGTCCTAAAAGGACTAGTCGAAGAAGTAAGAGCTCTCCATAAGGAGGTAGCCCCTACTAAAAAAACCTACGCAGAGAGGCTAAAGAAGGACCTCCCTACTTCGTCCTCTCTACCCTTCTCATTACTACCATTTCCTACTCCTTCTACTTCTACTAGAAGTAAGAAAAAGTAGCTATAAGAAAAAAAGCTAGTCCTAATTACAGACTAAAAGGACTAACCTTTAGATACCTTCTCTATACGAAACAAAGTCAATTAACTATTTGCATTAAAACTGCAAGTAGAAAAACCTATTTTAGCATCCATAGCTAGAACTAAAGGAAAACAAAATATTCTCCTTACGACTATAGAAGAGTATAATGCGGATTTCCTAGTTAAATACAAAGAAATCTGGCATAACTGCTTTACCTTTTAAAGAGAACAAAAACTAGAACCTTAGGTTTAAATTATAGCCCATAGGGTTCCTACCCTACCTTTCTTAGGAGAAGGAGGCTCTAAGCTTCTAAAAGAAGAAATTAAGACCTTTAATCCTATAAGAATACAAGGACTACCTAGATAGATCTCATCTAGTATAAAAAGACACGATCTATAGACCAGATTTGGCTCTATAGTTTTTACTATAAAGAACGAAGAAAAAAGACAAAAAATCCTTAAGCAAAAAGAGATATTAATTGCAGGTACAGCTACTAAGGTAGTAAAATACCTCAAAGTCTCTCCTACTACGCAGTATACAAGCTGCCAAAAATTTGGCCATATAGGAGACAGGTGCTCTACTAGGGCCTGCAGGTACTATACGGCTGCACATTTATCTAAAGACTATTCCTGTTCTACCTGTATAATAATAGGCAAGCCTTGCTAGCATACCACCCCTCTTTGCATTAATTATAAAGAAAAACACTTTGCTAATAGTAAAGACTATAAGACTCTTAAAGCTGCTAAACTAGTACGCGAAGAAGATTCTATAGAAGAATAAAAATAGATAGGATTCTAGAAGGAGGCAACTCCTACTAGGCTCTTAAAAAGATATTAGAGAGTAAAAGGATAGAAATAAATTGCAAAAGGACAGGGATAGGGGTTAGGATTTCTTATAGTTTTTCCTACTATTTTCTTATTCCCTAGTAGTTGTAGTATCTTAGTATTTTACTAGGAAACTATAAACTCCTAATTTAGGGGTTTATAAACTACTAGGACATAGCTACTAGTATATATTAAGCTGCCTAGAAAGGATTTATGTATATAGAACTATAGCGCCATAGCCTAAGGCTGCATGCGCAGTATTGTACGTAGTATAATACAATGGATAAAATAAAATAAAAATTTATTACGTTGCTATATACCCTTAGGGCCTTGGCGTCCTAATAGGTATTTAGTCGTTAAGGGGCTAGAATAGGGCGTATTCTTTAATATCCTCCTATTAAATCTTATGCAATATTTAAAACTACTAGAGTATTCCTTAGCCTATAAGCTATTGTGCTGCTATTTATAGGCCCCTACTTATAGAGAGTATTTAAGTAATATTATTTATCCCTATATTAGTAAGTAGCTAGTTCCTTACTAAGCGATGGCTGTAAAATAGTAGTATATAAAATACTAACTGGATAGGCTATCTGTATATATATTAGGGTATAGTATTTAGAATATAGATACTTAGTAAGAAGGCAACTATAGATTTTGCCTTCGTTAGTCCTTTATATAGGGGGAGTTAATATTAACTATAGGGTATTCTATATAGTTGCGTTTTATATTTTTACTTCTTCTATTATTATATCTATTTAAGATCTACTTATCTTATAATTAGTATAGTAGATCTCTATCTATTCTAATAGCCTCCTATCCTCTACCGCTATTATTATAGCGCTTTATTAGTATAGCGCTAGGTCTTTACCTAATAGGCTAATAATTCTTATATTTTCTTTTCTCTCTGTACTATTTATAGGTAAAGGGCTTTCTAACTAGTATACTTAGGCGTATTACCCCTTTAAGGAGCCCTTACTTCTTATATATATCCTATTCCTTATATATATTTAAGTATTTAATATATCTTTTCTTCTATTAAGTGGCCTTATACTATAACTACTCTTTATATAGTAGTTATATTAATATATAGGTCTAGTAATAGAATTACTACTTTACATTCTAGTGTAGCGTATAGTGTTTTTTATAAGCCTCTATAGTTCTATATAGGCATTAATTTTATAGCTTAGCTAATAGTACTAGGGAGCTTTTTATTAACCCCTTACTATCTAGTTCTAGGCCCCAGATCTAGGAGCCGTATAGCATTATTAGCCTTATAACTACTATATATAGTAGATGTATATATCTAAAAGAGGGTCCCTATATTAAGGCAGCAATTTATAAAACTATTAAGAATATTACTACTCCCTTATAGATTGCCTATATAATATACTTATTCTAGTTTAATTTAGTTTAGAGTTTACCTAGATCCCTAGGACCTTAAGAGTAGCTTCTAGTTTTACCTTATAGCCCTAAATATTTACTATTAAGACTAGGTCACTACTTACCCTTTTTTTCCTTATAAAGTAGATAAACTAATATTTATTTAGTACGAATTTGGCGCTATATTATTTTGCCTATATAAGGTACCTATTATACGCCTAGTTTAGCCTAGTATAGTTTCCTACTACTATATTTCCCTATATAATTAGGTTTATATTATCTATAAATTCTAGGCCTATTATTTTCTAGCTGTTATTATATATCTCTAGTAGTTTAGATATAAAGAAAAGGAATAGGATTAGTAATAGGGGTAATCCCCATTAAATACCTGTAGGTATAAGTGTTAGCTCGCTTTTATAGCCCTTAATTATAATTTTAGTAGTATACCCTATTAGGAACGCTTAGATAAACTTAATTATCTAGTTTAATAGGCCCTTATTTTTTAGGATTTATAGAAATCTCTTATATAATATATTATAAGAATAGCTTTATATAATACCTCTCGAATATTAGGAGCTCTTGCTACACCTGGCCTAAAAGACCAAACTAACTAAAAGAACCCTAAAAAACACCTAGAGAATCACCCTAAGATGCATATATCGTAGGGGAGGCACACATTAAACAACAGTGGTACGCACTTGCGCGTGGCCGCTAGAACCACGCCTAATAATAGCCCACCATAATAAGAAGGATGGGCGAATACCACACTATAAAGCGGAAAGAAGCTCTCTATATACATAAGGTAGGGGCAAAAGACTAACAACAACGCTAACAACAATTTGGTAACTATTACTTAATCGCCACAAGGTCGGTATTACCACTTAGTCGGTGATAGGTAATGAATAGGTAATAGAAAATAGATAGTAAGACATACGGTGGCAAGAAACAGGGTGTGAGTCATAAGGTGGTACTTGACAGTGACCTCAACGTTCGACAAGATGTAATTATTCGTAGAAACCCTCCTTGCGCTAACCTGGGGATCTAGGGACGTTGAAATAGACAAGCTTAACCTGATGGATGAAATGCATGACGACATCTACACCGAGAAGTCCAATATGTTGATCCGGTGAATCAGTGATGCTACGCTAGACCGGGGAGCGCCTGCAGCCAGTTTGAGCCCACAGTCATGCTTCCACGAATAGCTAAGAAAACAGTGTAAGTTGCATAATTATCTAATCATGAATTGCTGTTTCAGGCACTTACCCACTCATATGATGTAGCAAAAGCCAAATGAAAGTTTTCGAGTGTTTTTGTTATATTCCCTTCGCGTGGGTTCTGGAAGAACATTGAAATAAGCATAGCATTCCACAATACGTAAATTCACAAACTCTAGATACCCCCTCGAGCTTGTAAAGGAGTTACCACATACCGACGAGTCAAGAACATGAGTCACTATGAGAAACACTCCCCTGGCGCTTGAGAAATATTGTCACCTTCAATTTTTCTGTACTCTTTACATTAATTTCCCCAACCAACCAAACCCGAATTCTCCTACCGCATATCCTCTGGCAGTTGAATCAGACCTTGCTAACACGAGCCCCGCGGTACGGAGGCTCAGGGGTTCAGAACTTAGCTCTCAATGGATAGTTAGGATCGTTTGCTGGTATTTCGCGTTGGATTATGTGCCAAGGGAGAAGCTCAAAGTTTCGCGAAGGGGTACGGGCGAGGTAGTCGATTTGGCCGTCCATATAAAATTTCATTCGACCATGGTATGGCTCTTCTCGAGAAGATACGGGGTTACCCAAGCTTTGGTGAGTGCAAAGTTGAACGAAAGCAGTATGTAAAATATCACAAAATGCCCCCAATAACTAGAATGGAATAGGAGAAGCTACAGAATACATACGGCTTCACTATCTACTAGGCTATGAATGACGCTTGGCCAGCGCAGGAGGCAGGGAATGGGAGTCCTGTGACTCCTACGCATTCGAGGCGAAGGATCCGTGATTGTTTTCAAGAAGCTGTGCGTGTGCGTAGATGAACTCCACTGAATTTCCGGACCGCGAAGAAAGCTAAAGGCTGAATATCAATCCTTTCACTTAGACTGGTTCCATCATCGGTCAGGGTTTAATACTGAGGTAGCCTACAGTATGTAGTGGAGATAGTCAAATGATCTAGAAGCTTAGATTGATTAACCCCACTTGTCTTGTTGCTCTGGTTTATATTTATATCCCTCATTATACCATTCACCTCAATAAGAATGCTACTACATCTGCATTATAAAGGACCCTTACACACCACTCATATACTTCCAAAAACCCCTATTTATTTTCCAGCCATCATTACAGCGTAGCACTTTAAACTTGTGCAGCAATTTCAAACCATTGCATTCATACACCCACAAGCCCACCCCCAAACCCACCAAGCCCCTCACAAGACCATGTGCGCTACCGAAACCCTCGTCTTGCCCTAATGCGCCTACACGCGCGTCAGCATCCTCGAAGTCTGCCGCACCCCCGCCATCTCACGCCAACGACAGATCCTCCACGCAGCCCGAGCCAACGGCGCCAGCCCAACGAGTGTACTAGACAGCGAGACCGTCATGGGGATGATGGAAGCGATATGGCGGTGTCCGCGGTTTGAACAGATCGTGCACCTGTGGAACACATGTCCAGAGTGTGGGGCCCGGCCGAGCATCAAGGAGGAGTTGAGGGTCATGATTAGGCGGCAGAGGTTGGTGAGTGTTAGCCCGGCTGTGATGGTTTATCAGCGGTGGGAAGGCTGGAGGAGTGGAGGGGACATTGAATTTACGGGCTATGGACGCGCTGCGGGGTGCTGGTGGTGTTGGATATCGGAGTGGACAGTAGGATAGATCGTCATACTCCTGCTATAGTTTTAAGTTGTCACATTTTTTAATGCTTGTGGAAGTTCTTGTGTACAGAGGCGGGTTGGGATGGGTTGGAAGGTTCATAATTCGGTAAAATTACTTGAGACCGCACATAATCAGAGAAATGAGATAATTTTTTGGCGTTTTAGATGTTAGGGAAATTTAAGAAAGGCCAGAAACACAAAAATTAATAGCGACAAAGCCAAGAAACCCAGATAAAGGATGGTTCAGGTGTCAATTTGCTCTAACCCGGCCACATTCAATTTTCAGGATGTTGAAATTCCCTTCTTAGACGCTCCACGGGTGCTTGTTGAAAGCGTAAAAGGTAACCGTAACGGCACCGGTAGATTGCGACACCGGCAGCAATCATAAGAGCGAGGCCTCTGATTGATTATGTTAATTTCACTCAAATGTGTGATAGATGATATCACGAAACTCACTATGCCCTTGGGAAATGATACACTAAGATGGACGGTCTGACGTCATCAAATACTGGGTGAGTGCCGAAATTCGGACATAACCGGAGAATATCCGATCTGTAAGGGCGAACCTCGTTTTGGTCTAGGAGAAGTTGCAGATGATGGTCTATCATGTCCATCTGACGTCGAGTCGAAGGCGGCTCTCCACAGGTCGGACAAACCATAGATTTTACAGTGTCACAATCATACCGTACCCCCCAAGGATACCAAATTACATCACTCCGAGACTCGTACTCGGATATAATGTTGGCCACAGACTCTTGGAACTTTGCTAAGTGTACAGGGTCCGTAGTTAAATGGACAGATTGTAGATGCACAGCAAATTCTCCATGATTGTGAAGTAAAAGTTCGCACAAGGGACAAATTACCTTTACTGTTTCAGCATCGTAACCCATTTGTTGAATGACAGCAGTCTCTTCTAGGCGCTCGTTCATTGTATGATCTAGAAGATGACTTTGCATCTTCAAAACGTCTAGCCTTTTTAGGCAATTCTTGAGCATACATTGGCGTTGACTGCTCGGAATCCTTTGGAGGGTATCAACAACAGAGTTATGCCTCCAATAGTGATTCCGAGCATGTAGTTTTATCTCATCGAAAGACATTGGGTGAGTCAAACACCCAGCTAGAGGGCAAAGGTAGCTGTCGTTGTCTTCATGTCCCGTTCCAAGGTGATGAACAAGTTTATCAGCACGGTAGAACGACCTCGATCCTTTTCGATCGCAATCGATAGCGGGGCAAGGGTACGTTTCTTTTCTCTCGTGTTTTTTCATGTGCCTTTGAAGTTCGTACTTGCGCTTGAATGTGGCCCTTGAGTGACACCCGGGGAAGTCGCATTTAAGTGCATTACTATCTCGGGGTTTTCTACTTGAGCTTAACATGACATGCATCTTGGGAAGTAGAGATTGTTTAAACCTTACCTTTGGCCAGAAATAGGTGTTTGATTTGGTCGGACAGGAACACCACGGCTCTCAAACACAAAGTCGGTATTCGCACTAGAGTTAATGTTTCGGATGGTAGTCGTTTCGTCGTTTGTAGTCAACACCTGCGATATATTCCCGCTGGGGGGACACAAACTTGGTAGACTATGGGTTGTTGACAAAGGAGAATTTTCAAGGGGGAGTTTTGTCCAGCATTCTGGCAGCCCTGATTCAGATCTGGGTGTTATGGTGGAACTGGTTCCAACGCTGTAAGTCGTATTCGGCATGCCATCCGCATTGAGGCTTATATTCCAAGCCTGGTTATTGGCATTCGAATCCCAGGCGGAATTAGTCACTGCAAAGGCCAATTTTGGGATGACTGCGCCAGAATCAAGACATTCTCCTCTCCGGTAGACACTTTGCCCTTTGTCAGCCCCTGTCTTTTTTTTTACACTTACCCGAATCCAGCGGATTCGTCGCCCTCCCAGTTGCCCTCAAAGGCTTCCCCGGCCATCAGTTGGCTCCAAAATGCCTCAAAATCCTGTCCGTAGTCCAAGTTGTCGCTCATGATTGGCAGTCCGAAAATGTGGCGCCTGCAAGATTGCGTCGAAGGGCGAAATGCGGTACGGTGTTGGCAAGGCTGAAATGCCAAGACCAAGCGGTAAGGAGAGAAAAGGTGGTTGGGAAGGTGAAAATAGACGCGAATCTAGGTCGGGGACTGCAACATCTTTAATGCTGACTCTGCGGCACGGGAAGATGGCAGGGGTTGAAGTTGCCCTCGCAGGGCGAAGCTGAGCTGTCTGAGACATGCATCATAGTTCCTGATAGGGTTTCTGGCTGGACGCTTGACAGCATATGGTCTCTCACTCTCTCCAACTTACCTGAGTCTCTTGGGCTTCTGGATGAGTTGATGCTGTGTTATCCAATATGCATCGCGAGACCGTGCTCTAGGACTTGGAAGGTTGTAGTCAATTCGGCCAATTGAGGAACTCGGAGAAAATGAGACAAATTCGCTAATCGTATTCATGGTGTTGCTTCCCATCCCAACTCCTTACTCATCATTTGGATACATAGAGTACACCGATACTCCTTGATCCAGACTGTCCCGATGCCAGCCATACCCAACCGCGACAACAGAAACCAAGGCTACACATCAAGAAAACTATTCATCATCATCATACCCAGCCTCTATGTCTGCCCAACCCGAGGCCCATCGTCTCCCTCCTGCTTCTCCACTCAATCGTAGCTCCCTTGCTTGCGAACCTTCCCTCCAGCATCGAGCACGGTAGTCATCACCCACGCTAATCAGGGCTCCGTCCTTTGTCCACGTCACGTTAGTGACTTCGCTTTGATGACCTCGTATAAGAGGTGTACCATGCTCGTAAATAGGTATGGTGTCAGTCATACGGGCTGGGAAACCCGTGTCACTTGAACTTCTCATCAACCTGGGCTTGTTAAAGACAGATGCAGAAGCTGTCTTGGGTAGTGGCGAGTCATCGTTTTCCCAGTCAGCTTCTTGCTTGAGGAACGTCTCATCAGTAGGGAAAAGGACCGGACATCCATCAGTACTTCCGACTGCAAGAAGCTCAGGCTTGTCACCCGTGGCCTTGCGCAAAGAAGCCTTCACGTAAAAGGATGCAGCATGAAATTTACGGTGCCTAAAGCCATAGATGGGCCCGAGACCTTCTTTTCCAGCGCTCACATGCCTCTGCCGCATTGATTCCGGCAAGGTAAGCTCTGGTGCTTGGCCTAGGACTAGATGGCTAGTTGCGTATGCATAAACTGTATTGTCTCTGCTGAGAGCGTAGAGACGGGCACCATCGCTACTCAGTGCTAGAGAATTAACTGCGAAATGTCTGTGGCGGTTGTGGGATTCTGGTTGCCTAGTCGTTGAAATAGGGACTGCGGGACCTCGACGAGAATACCGACCTCGGATGTCCCATAGCTTCACACATGTTGAAGCATCGGAAGCCGTAAGAAGCAGATGCTCTCGGCTAGGAGGTAGAAACGAGACGGCTGTAATGGAGATATCACCACGGCGGCTGATGGCCCCACTCTTTCCTAATTCCCTGCAAATTGTGAGTTAAATGATCATATAGTAGGGCAAAAACTGAAGCGGCATACTTCGAGCCTTTCGAGTTTGCTGATGTTGAGGCTGGACCACCCACAAATGAATTATCTGTGTGTGCGCCGGAGAGCGTTCGAATGGTGCTAGCGTACGGGGCGTTCTCCCCCCAAATAGAGTGAACGACACCTTCAGAGCCACCACTGCATCTTAAATCCCAGATTTGCACTGTGCCGTCACGACTTGACGTTGCAAGAACTTTGTCGTCGCCCGGCTGAAAGCAGACTTGCTTCACAGAACATGTATGCTTAGCTAAGATGCTCACACATTGTTGAGTTCGAATGTCCATGATTTGGGCAGTCTGGTCACCGGAAGCTGTTGCAAGGAACAGATCATCCGAAGAGAAGTCAGCGTCCATTACTGCATTGCTATGCAACTGAACGGACATATGAGATTGTGAAAACGAAGCCTGGGCTTCATCTGTGTCTACTAAGTGAATCCAGCCTTCCTCATCTCCGATTGCGACTAGCGAATTTCCTATGGATTTCATGTTAGTGAAACTGTTTGGACAGATCATACAGCAAGACAGCTCCCAATGGGGACAAAAAGGAAGGCACTTACTGTTGCAGCTGGCAGTGCAGAATGGCAGTACTTGGGGAGGGAGGGGATGGAAATCCTCGGGGCCGGTGTAGAAATCAGCAGTGTGATCCTGCCAATTTGTGCAATGATCCCGAAGTCTCCCACGTCCCACATCGAGCATACCACCAAATGACCGTTGGAGTATGCGAGCAGTGCTTCCGAGAGCTTTGGTCCGCCGTATCGGCAAAGGTATGGAAGCCTCTTCTGGTGCTAAATCTACAGTTTCCGCATCTGAACAAGCATCTTCATCTTCTAGAATTGTAAAATTGGGCAAGGGTGACATTCGGACGCGTTTAGACGGCGAAGGCTGTATAGGGGAGCTCTCGGGAGACATGTATGCTGACTTTCTCTTCTTGTATAGGGTTGGGGTGGTTTTCTGGTCCTCGGAGATGGCCATGGTGTCTGCAAAGTTGACAGTCTTCCTTGGAGTTTTGAAGTGAGCATTCTCGCGACGATTGCTTCCATTCCGTGTGATATCCCTCAATTGCCGACCCGATTTGCAGAGTGATTCTGACTGTGAAGGCCCATGGACGGAGGATCTTGGGGTGAAAAACCGGGTGAACCGTTTCGGCGTTATTGGGGGAGGTTTTTTTAGTTTTCCGCTACCTGTACTGGATGGTGGACCCAGTGGTGATGACGGAGGCATTTTTGATATTGGCTCTTGTGAGCCGTATTGATAATTATCCATGGGAACTATTTCCTCCTGAGGCGACACCGATATTAAAAGATCAATTGACATGCATGGGAACGCTTTTTAAAGAGGGCTGGACGGGGGATGGGCTGGGAAGAAATGCAGGAAGTGAGAGGCGGGCTAAAACGCGAATGCGCGACTCGCACGCGCAAAGTGGCGGGGATTCGGAGAAACCCCAACCACCGACACCGCGAAATTTTCGAGATCGAAATCACAGTAAAGACAGAAAACCATGATGAAGCTGCTAAATCAATAATGGCTCCAATCAAGAGATTCGCAGACAGCGAAGGTTCTGCATCTAAAAAAGAAAAGCATACCGCGGACGACCGAGCCTCAAAGCGACAAAAAAAGCTGGAAAGCTCCAACAATAAGCATAAATCGAAGACCACAAGCCAATCCGTTGTCGCATCTACGAAATCTCAGAAAGCACCGCAGCCTTCTGTCTTCAAGGATGAAGAGAGGGCTTTCCCGCGTGGGGGTGCTAGTGTTTTGACACCGCTAGAACATAAACAAATTCAGATCGAAGCCACCCAGGATGTACTTTTCGAGCAGGCGGGAAACAAGAGGCCTGGAGGGGGTGCTGAGAGCGATGACGGCGTAGGTGGAGAGATAGAAGCCGCACCACGTGCCGATAAAAAAACGAGGAAGGCAAAGGGCAGCAAGAAAGTCGCTATTCCCGAAATCGAAGAAGCGAGGATTCGTACGGAAGGCTTGAGCTACAAGGTCAGTGTTCCTGCTACATTTTACAAGAACTGTCTAACAATTACCAGAGACTCGTACCGGGGTCCATGGTACTTGGCCAAGTCACCCAGATTACATCTCGCGATATCGCCCTAGCTCTGCCGAACAACCTCACTGGTTACATACCTCTTACGGCCATATCGGACAAACTTACAAGCAAGATAGAGAAGTTGCTCGATGATGAAGAGCCAAGGGAAGAGGTTGTAGAAGAGTCAGAGGAAGGCGATGACATAGACTTGAATGATTTGTTCGTTTTAGGGCAATATTTAAGGGCATATGTAATATCGACTGGGGAGGATTCTATTGTAAATGGTGTCGCTAAATCTAAAAAGCGGATTGAGTTGTCAATAAACCCGAAACAAGCAAACCATGGTATTGCGAAGTCCGATATTGTTATCAGCAGTATGCTTCAGGCTTCAGTGCTCAGCAACGAGGATCATGGTCTTGTTATGGACTTGGGATTGGGAGATGACACCCTAAAGGGATTCATGTCTTCGAAAGAGCTTGATCCAAATGTCGATCACTTAGAGGTGCAAGAAGGTGCTGTGTTTTTGTGTCTGGTTACAGGACTCAGCTCCGACGGGAGAATTATCAAGTTATCCGCAAACTTGTACAAGGCTGGGAACCTAAAAAATCCAAATTCCCTGGTGGAGGCCCCAACAATTGACTTATTCCTCCCAGGTACCGCTGTCGATATGTTGATTACGGATGTTTCTTCCTCTGGAGCCACAGGCAAAATCATGGGACTGCTGGACGTTACTGCCGACCTTATCCATTCCGGTGCGGCGGAAAGCCAGAAAGACAACTCGGAAAAATACAAAATCGGGTCAAAGGTCAAGGCCAGAATAATTTGCACGTTTCCGAATGTCGAGCCGAGAAGACTTGGAGTATCTCTGCTAGATCATGTTGTATCCTTATCTTCTCGTAGCCTTTCAGTAGGCAAAATCAAGAAAGAACCGCTCCAGGCGCTTTCAATCTCATCTTTCGTAGAGGACGCCAAAGTTGTTAAAGTTGAGCCGGCTACTGGGCTGTTTTTAGACCTTGGTGTCCGAGGCGTTCCGGGGTTTGCACATATTTCAAGAATCACAGATCGAAAGATCGAAACTCTGTCAGAGACCACAGGGACCTACAAGGTTGGGTCTAAACATCGCGCGCGCGTGATCGGTTATAATCCAATGGATGGCCTTTACTTAGTGTCTCTTGAACCAAGAGTTCTGGACCAGCCTTTCCTTCGAATTGAGGACATCAAAATAGGCCAGATTGTCAAGGGCAAGGTAGACAAACTTATAATCACTAAGAAAGGGGCAGCAGGTGTGCTGGTGCATCTTGCAGATGGTATCACTGGATTAGTCCCAGAGATGCACATGGCCGATGTCCATTTGCAGCATCCAGACAGAAAGTTCAAAGAAGGGTTATCGGTCACAGCAAGAGTTTTATCGATAGACTTGGATAAGAGGCAGATACGGCTGACTTTGAAGAAATCGCTTGTGAACTCCGAGACTGATATCTGGTCTGATTACAGCCGCATCTTCCCCGGCGCGAAAGCTCCAGGCACATTGATCAACGTGCTACGCGCTGGAGCTGTCGTGCAGTTCTACGCCGACGTACGTGCCTGGTTACCAGTTTCAGAAATGAGCGAAGCTTACATCGAAGACCCTACGCAACATTTTCGAATAGGGCAGGTTGTCAATGTTCACGTTTTGTCAGTTGAGCCGGAAAACGGAAAGATGACAGTTTCCTGCAAAGACCCTGGATCCTTTGGCCTTGAGCAACAGGCCGCTTTCAAAGCCCTTAAAGCCGGGGAAATTGTCAAAGGCAATGTTACGGAGAAGTCTGCAGACACAGTAGCGGTTGACTTTGAGTCTGGAATAAAAGGTATCCTAAGACTTGGCCAGCTCACAGACGGGTCAGAACGTAAGGATCTTGCGACTCTGAAGCGGATTAGAGTCGGTCAGGTACTGGAGGATTTGGTTATTCTGGAGAAGTACACAAAGAAGCCAATGGTTACACTCACGAACAAGCCAAGTTTCGTAAAAGATGCCAAGGCGACGAAGCTAGTTGTGAACTTCGAAGATGTGCGAGAGGGCCAAACAGTACACGGTTTTGTCCGCGGCATTACGCCTGAACGGGTCTTTATCGAGTTCTGCGGAGGAGTTGTAGGCTTATTGTTCAAGTCGCAACTAGCTGAAGATATTGTCAAATTGCCGGATTTTGGATTACGCAAGGACCAATCCTTAACAGCTCGAGTTACTCATGTCGACCACAGCAAGCAACGATTCTGGCTCTCCATGAAGACCGAGCCCAGCAGGCCAGATGAGCAGACATCGGAGAGAGCTGTAGATCCTTTGTCTAGAGAAAATGTGATCAATGCTGTGGACGGCGAAAGCAAATCAACCTCGGAATTTTCTCTTGGAAAGGCTACTACCGCCCGCATAATCTCAGTGAAGAGTACTCAAGTGAATGTTCAGCTTGCCGACAACATTCAGGGCAGAATAGATGTTTCTGAAATGTTTGATGAGTGGGAAGATATAAAAGACAAGAAGCACCCACTGATGGATTTTCGACCAAAGCAAGTCATACCTGTGAGAGTCTTAGGCATACATGACGCACGAAATCATCGTTTCTTGCCAATTACGCATCGCCAGGGAAAGGTTCCGGTTTTTGAACTCACTGCCAAAACAGAGAGCGTAATTTCCGATGAAAGCGACCTCCTCACTCTCGACAAGGTAGCAGTTGGTTCTTCTTGGATTGCATTCGTTAACAATATTGCGGATTATTGCGTTTGGGTTAACTTGTCGCCCAATGTTCGCGGAAGGATTGAGTTCATGGATCTATCTGATGATGTCTCATTACTCTCTGATGTTGCTGAGAACTTTCCAATTGGTTCAGCTATCAAGGTTCGCGTCAAGAATGCCGATGCCAGCACCAACCACTTGGATCTTTCTGCAACTTCATCGTCCTCTACACAGCCCTTGACTTGGCAAAGCTTCAAGAAGGGGATGGTGCTACCAGCTCGAGTCACCAAAGTCACAGAGTCATCCATTATTGTACAGCTCAACGATAGCATTGCAGGTCCTGTTACTCTTACCGAACTTGTGGATGACTACTCGCAGGCCAATCCAACCATCCACAAAAAAGGGGACATCATCCGAGTTTGCGTCACCGATATCGACTTGCCAAATAAAAAGGTCGGACTTTCTACTAGGCCTTCGAATGTACTTAGCTCATCGCTACCTGTCAAGGATCTTCAAATATCAAACATTTCGCAGCTCAAAGTAAACGACGTTGTCCGAGGATTTATCAAAAATGTTGCAGATGGGGGACTTTTCATTAGCCTTGCGCCTCGCCTCACCGCTTTCGTCCGCATTTCTGATATTTCTGACGCGTATATCAAGGATTGGAAGGCCGGATTTGAAATTGATCAGCTCGTCACTGGCAAAGTAATTGCTGTGGACTCAGCGCTCAACCATGTGCAGATGAGCTTGAAAGCTTCAGTTATCGACAAAGATTATGTTCAACCGTTCCAATTCAGTGATATTAAACCTGGACAGATCGTTACAGGAAAAGTCAGGAAGGTCGAGGACTTTGGAGTTTTCATCGTTGTCGACAATTCCAACAATGTCAGTGGCTTGTGTCACCGTAGTGAAATTGCAGATGGTCAGAAGGTTGAGGATGTGAAATCGCTATACAAAGAAGGCGACGCAGTCAAAGCTAAGGTTCTGAAGGTAGATGAAAAGAAGAGGAGGATAAATTTCAGCCTCAAATACTCTAACATAAAAGGTTCATCAGAGGATGGTACAGACGGTGACGAGGATATATCAGATGGCGGTGTGGAGATTGAGGATGCTGGATCTGATGATGAGGTTTCGGAAGACGACATTGAAATGCGAGATGTGCATAGCACTGATGACGAGGAGGAACTCGAAGAGGAAAGCCACCATTCTGACGAGATGGACGTTGATGAAACTTCAACTCGGAAACCTACTTCTGGCCTGAACACCTCTGGCTTTGACTGGACTGGCACAAGCCTTGGGCTGGATGAAGGGGTTACTGAATCAGATGCGGAACAGAGTGAAGGCGCTTCCAGGAAGAAGAAAAAGCATCGCAAGCCTGAAATCAAAGTAGATCGCACTGGTAATCTCGACAAGAACGGACCGCAATCTGTTGCCGATTTTGAACGCCTGCTCCTCGGTCAACCAAACTCTGCGGAGCTCTGGGTTCGATATATGGTATTCCAGCGTGAGCTGAATGAAATTGAGAAAGCCCGACAGATTGCTAGACGTGCTTTAGTAACAATCTTCCCTCGCGAGGAGAAAGAAAAGTTGGACGTTTGGACCGCGCTTCTACATCTTGAGAATGATTTCAGCAGTGACGGCACCGTTGAAGAGGTCTTCAAGGAGGCTTGCCAATACAATGATGCAAGAGAGATGCACGACCGGCTTATTAAGATCTATATTCAGTCCGGAAAGCTTGACGTAAGTACCATATCTCTAGCACAATCCTTCGCACACCGTCCGTCGTAGCATTACTAACTCGACAATAGAAAACGGACTCTCTCTATCAATCTATGATCAAGAACAAATCCTTTACTTCGGATCCTACGCTCTGGCTCTCCTACGCTAGCTTCCTCATGTCTACGCTTTCTCCGCCTTCCCCCACCCGTGCCCGTGCCCTCCTCCAGCGCGCTACACAATCTGTTCCGTCCAATTTGCATCGTCATCTGACCTCTAAATTTGGCGCATTAGAATTCAAGTCTCCGAATGGGGATGCAGAGCGTGGCCGGACAATATTTGAAGGCTTGGTTTCGGCCTGGCCGAAAAAGGGCGATCTATGGGACATGTATGTTGAGTTGGAACGTGCTCACGGGGAAAAGGAGAATGTAAGGCAGCTGTTCGAACGGATGGCTAAACTGGGCATGAAGAAGCGGCGGGCGATGTTCATTTTCCGAAGGTGGCTAGATTTTGAGGAGGGCGTTGGGAACTCAAAAGGGGCGGAAAGGGTGAAGGCGCTTGAGAGCGAATGGAAGGAAAAGAAGGAAGGTGCGGAAGAGGCGTAAGACACGGCCGGTGTCAAATTCTAGAGGTTTGATGTCATAGTAGAATGGCTGTTAGCGTAAAAAGAGTATTTCTTACCGGGCTGTGGTCCTTGTCCTAGTTTTTGTGAACTCCAACTCTGACTTGATGATTGGATGTATCTATTGTGGGGCGCCGAACTGTCAGGGCTCTCAAATCCAAGTGACGCGTGAAGTTTCCAATCGTACTGAGACAATAGGCACCTCTGCACCGTGCACTGAGACAAAGAAGCCCATGGAATTCTGTCAGCTAACTTGAGTAACCAATTTGAGTTTAGCGTTGGATCTAGGCTGTCGATCATGAAAGCTTCTACCTCACATTAATTTCACCTTTCGTCGTATAAAATCAACGGAATGGACAACCCAGACCGAAACGCGAACTCCTCTCCCCTCCCACTCGCCGTCCGTGGTCTGTCTCTGACTCCGCTAACTCAATGTCTTCACTATCACTCTGCCCTCGACCTCATCGCCATTAAATTTAGATGTTGTAGAGCATTTTACGCCTGCATTGACTGTCACGCCGTGCTTGCCGACCACCCGCCCACCATTTGGGGCAAAGAGGAGCGCGAGGAGCCTGCCGTGCTATGCGGGGATTGTAAGCATGTTTTGACGATCGATGAATACTTTGGGTGCGGAAGCAAGTGTACGAAGTGTGGAGCTGGTTTTAACCCGGGGTGTAAGGGGCATTGGGGGAGATACTTTAAGATTTAATGTAAAAAAAGGAGGAGAGTGGAGCGTGAAGCGCGAGGATGAGATATTAGTTGCGCGAATAGATGGTATGCACCTTAAGCATATACTGAATACATGTAATTACCACTTTGTCGGGGGGGGAGCAGGCTACGTAAAGAGGTATCTTCAATGACTCTTGTAGGGTTACATCCAAGAAGGGCCACTCTGTAGCCTCTATATATATATCGCTATTTCTTAGGCTAGGTCTAACAGTAGTCCTCGTAAAGGTAGAGAACCGGAACTGGCTCATGGAACGTCAAATGGTATATATCTATGACAATTCTCAGCATAGCGAGGAATATCTGTAACAAAGCGATAATTAAAATTGATCAGGGGAACCGCATTTCATATTCTTTTGTCAAGTGAATGGCTTTGCCGCAGAATATTTTGTAGGATAACTTGTCAATTTTTTTACTTTTATCCTGTCTTATTATGTATGGCCAGGACACCCCAACCAAGGGGTTCAATGTATGGTTGGCTGCGTATGTCAGCTGATGGATAAATAAATAGGCCTTTTAAGGAGCGGCTTATATGGTTGAATAAAGGACCTGGGAATATTTGCAAGGCCTTCAACGGATACAGAGACCATGAAGCTGTAGGAGAACGTAAAGCAAACCTTGTGTAAAGAGGGGCTTTCTTCATTGAGCAGTTCCAAGTTCACTCAGTAGAGGCGGTGTGCTAGTTTCAGTGAAATTGCTGTTGTTACTATTTGAAGAATGTGGCATCCACCTTATCAGCCCATGGATTCTGAATTAATCGTGAATGACTTTCCTGTATACAATAACCACCAAAATGGTTCACAATCGTGAAACCAATAATAAAGACTTTATCCCTGCTACTCAATACCCTCCTTAAGTCAACACCAAGATTAACATTATATATACAACTTTCTATATGATCACAACTTCAAGCTCAATCTAATGTTTTGGCAGAACGCCTAGCTGCCAACAAATGCAGCTGTCTGATTAGCTAAGCTCGGACCAGAGCTCTTAGAGCACAAGCATCGGTGTAAGGGATATTGCTTAAGTCAAGTCAACTGTACGTTTGAATCTGGGTATACTGCATGTCATTCATATTGCCTAGAAGTACCTTTCTACTAGCCCACATAACCGGTATTCGTAATGCTTTTACGTTTGCTAAGAGACTTACAACGCCAGAAAAAACCCAAACTCCTCACTTATGCTTCCCTCTAAAGCACGTACTGTGAAAACCCGGCGTTGGACATTCCGTAATCATGACTATCGGAAAGCAGACCAAGAGATGTATTTCGTGCGAAAGGAATAGAACTCGCTCTACTCCTCCATAGCGCTAACCTCTGTGACTGCTTGTGTAGCTGCTGAATAATAACTGTTGCACGTGTCAATATGGCCCGATCTTAAAGTTCCTAATTAACTTACGCCTTCATATCAATTTTAAATTCTGCCATGGCCACCCCAAATAATTTTAGAAGTGCCGTCTGATGGCTGTTGAGGATTTCACCTTCCTTGCACACCGTATAATCCGAATCGAGCACCACCTTCCCTTTGGACAACTTCGTTGGCATCCCCCACTTCCGTACTGTCACCTCGAGTGAGTGTGGTAAGGGTACATCATCCTCCTGCGCTAGCTCTCCGCCACGTGAGTAGACCACTCCGGCAGGAATAGTGAATGTCTGGGTTGCGTGGATACCAGCACGTGCATAATCGGTCTGAGAGTAGGCCGAGAAGTATGAGAGGACGGCAGCAGGTTCGCGGGAAGTAAATAGAAGGCCGATATTGCCGGCTAGATGTGGTGTCAAGGAGGAGAGGTTTGGTAGATGTTCATCTGAAGGAGTCTGTCCCAGCGCTTTCGCCATTACTTTTGTTTTACCAAAAAATATCCTTGTGTCAATTAGTTTTTCATATGTATCACCCTACAGAGCGCGAAACATACCGGCTGTCTGCAAATTCTGTCCGGACTTCTTTTAGATATGTGTTCCGCATATTCTCAACGGAGAAAACGAAAATATACTGGTAGCTGTCTGCGGCCTCGCGTACATTTGTGAAGAGCTTTTGTGATAGCCCCTTGCCTTTCTTGTCAGTCTTGGAGAGATGTACGACCTTCGCACGCTTTGATTTCGGCATTTTGCGGGTTTGCTGAACGGGTATGGACTTTCAATGGGCAATGATTTTGTGGAGGTGCAGCAAAAAAACTCTCGCCAAGATTTCGTAGGCGGCGAAGCGAGCGGTCTCGTCGCGGTTCGCGATTGACCCTGGCCTGAGCTTCTACTTCCAAGCGGCTCAGTGTCGCTTGGAGTGTTCAGACATGTTGGGTTTTATGGATTATGTCCAAAGTGCATTCTATGAAGCATCGCATTGGAACCGCGACAACTCTTATGGAACATTAAACGCCACAGCACAAGGTTGGTTTAATCTCGAATCAAAAATATTGTACTGATAGACTGTTTTTAGCGTTACTCGACTACGATACACCCCGCGGCTTACGTCTACACATCTCTTCTCTCGCTGCACCCAACTTTGCAACCTCATATACTGTTGGGAGCGTTGGAATAGTTGATGGCTCCATCTCCTATCTATACTCCTCGTTGCCTATCCTGACGAGCGCGAAGAGTAGCGACACAGACCTAAATCATGTCATAAAAGGATACCGACATCAACGAGATCTTCGAAGGCCGGATGAAGATTGGTGGTGGGAAATATGGCACAGTGGGAAGCGGATAGACCGGAGGGGTGAGTACTTACGCTGTTTTCTAAGAGGAATATCTCTCAAAATTGCCAACAGACACTCTACTCTATGGCCGAATATTTCTCCCACGATCAACGCTCGAGGCCCTTTATCTCCGCAGACTGTCACCTACGAAGCAGTTGAAGATATGTTGTGTTAGCGATTCTGGTCTGAACAACGGCGGCACCATACTAGCTCTTCTCCAGAGTGACGTTGGAAAGTACAGTACTGAGTATATGTACAGTACTGATAGTGCTCTGTTGGGCATTCGTGGGCTGTACAACTTTGGACCCGACCCTCGCGAGAGCATTGTCGCACCTACAACACCCGAGGATGCAGTGGAGCCAATTCACGGCCGCTTCAGTGCTGGGGCAGAGCTCTACTATGGTATTCTCAACAAGAGTGGTGGATTGAGCACTGGACTCAGATTTACAACATTACCTCATCACGCGGGATTTCCATATACCATGACCCTTACGCTTAACCCACTGATGGGGAACCTTTTATCCACGTATGCAGTCAAAGCCGGCCAGAATCTTGCACTATGTTCACGATTTCACTTCAATTTCTACTCTTACGAGAGTGATTTGCAACTTGGATGTGAGTTGTGGACAAGACGACGCAATACGGACATTGAATGGGCAGTCAAGAAGTTAAGACCGGATTGGAAAAAGGCGACACTGAAACCAGACGAGGATGTTACTGGTGTTTTAAAGGCCCGAGTAGATCAGGATTGGAGGATTGGCGTTCTGTGGGAAGGTCGGATTAAAGAGCTGCTCTTCACGTTAGGTGCAAGCCTTGACTTGAAAAGAAGAGAGCAGATATTCAGAGCAGTCGGCGTTGAGCTGCAATATTCTTCATGAAAATGAAACACCTCGGGTAAGCATCGTGCAATGACACCGCAGGAGCTCTAGCGCTGTAAACGGTGTAAAATTGCGCAAGGTTCATGCTGCTTTACACGTTGTTGCACCTTGGCAGTCAACCCTGAGTCTTCTTTTCTGCACTTCGGCATCCACAAGTTGCGTATTCCACATTATTCGATGTGGAGCCGTTGCTAATATGAAACATATTGTGGGTAAGGCTCATACGTAAAGACAAGCAAGCGCCTTAATGCAGAATGTCGTGATCATCCTGTAGTAGATCGTTGGGGACTTTTGCCAAGCTAAAGCAATGGGAGGAAGCATGCATCTACGGAGGGCGTGGGCAGGTCATGACAGGCTCTTGAAGCCAGCTATTTACAGATCTCACAACAAACTATGTAGCCAAGACGTCGCACTCTAGTAAATATTGGGCGCCATCTAGCAAAATAGGAACTTGTGTGTCTGAAAGGGTAATCGAAAGGGTAATCGCACTACCTGAAGGCTTCTAGGCTTCCAGAACCACCGTCTGACGAGCCGTGACGGGAACGGAAGCTCTCTTACTGGTGATCCGCGCCGAACCCAGCGATGACGGACAGCATTATTGGCAACCAGAGTTTGAGATGGCGGGGAAAGCTGTATGATCATGCCAGTCCTGGCCTTCGCCTGTGGGCGATTCTCGGACCCAGCGAGCGCAAGGTTGGCCACAGCTGGGATAATTCATGCCAAAGCCAATCGAGCGCCTCCATCGACCAGCAGGCTTTGCGCGGGAAGCCGTCAGCAACGGCTCGTGTTTGTGGGGGAGCTGCTGGCCGCTGGCCGTTGGCAGATGGCAGCTGGGGAGCTGGCAACTGTTGGACGATTCCCCTGAGCGCGTCCAGGCAAGGCGAATGGCCCTAGTAGGAAGTCAGGCCGAGCGCGGGCTGTTCCGATGTTCCCTCCCTCGCTCAGCAAGTAGCCTTTCCCCAGTAGCTCTCACCACCAGCACGCCCAACGCGGCCGTCGTGAGGGTTTGAAAATAGCACGGCGTACACAGACTACGGGAATATGTTGAGTGCCGTGCGTGAGGATTAATATCTACAATATCTATCTGCCCGTGGACGCGCTCGCCGGGCTGACGCCGTTGGCGCCTATTTATAGCGCTCGGGCTTGTGCGATGTCTGCTTGACCCGCTACCTTGCCTGACCCGATTCGGCTTAACGCTCCCCCTTTGAGAAGCCTCCTTCATTTCTCTTCACGTTCCCCCAGCCCTGAGCAAAGCCGCTACACTCATTTACACCCGCCTGCTGTCCACTCGACTCGGATTTCGCATCGTCACCACTGCGGCCGGTGCGATCTCTATCACGTTCTCTTCTCGTCCTTGTTGCCTTCCGCGAACAGCTGTCACTCCTTTCGGCTTTCGCTCACGTTCATTCATTCATTGGGCTCTGCCTGTCCCTTCCTTTATTCCACGACTCAATTCCATCCTTTCGGCTTCGATATCGCTCTTCGGTCGATCAGACTTCCTGCTCCCAGCCAGCAGCGAACTTCTTTGTTCCATTTAACACGCCTGGGCGGTGCTACGAGCCTCGACTTCCGCCGGAACCCCTACGCTCCTTTGACCTCGATCCCGCGCAGGAAGCTCGCGCCAAGCTCTATATTCATTCCTTCGGACCACTCAATTCTAGTCCTTTGCTTGGCCGACTACTTTTTGACGATTATTACGACGAGCCATAGACTGAGGTGGACCTTCACCTTCGATTCAATCCGACCCTCGAAACCTAGCGAGGCCTGTTTCTATACATAAACTTCACGAATGCAGCAACCAGAGGATACCAGAATGTCCTCGACACCTTCACCGGCCACTTCGGCCACCACAACTCACAGTTCAGCATCTCGCAGACCACCGCGCAAAAGCACCCTCACTCAACAGCAAAAGAATCAAAAACGACAGAGAGCCACACAGGACCAGTTGCTTACGCTAGAGCTGGAATTTAACAAAAATCCCACTCCCACAGCCGCTGTAAGAGAGAGGATAGCACAGGAAATAAATATGACAGAGCGTTCTGTCCAGATCTGGTTTCAGAATAGGTAGGACTATCAGCTCCTGGTTTTCGTTCGCGTTACTTACAAAACCAATACAGACGAGCAAAGATAAAGAATATTGCTAAAAAGAGCATCGAGAGTGGAGAAGACTGCAACGACATCCCTGAGTCAATGCGCCGATATCTAGCTCTGCAAGCTATGGAGTCAGGGAAGACTCTAGGGAGAGACTTCCTTTGCCGAACGGGCGGAGGGATGGCCGCGTACGGAAGTGGAGCTATGCTTCTCAACACTGACACGGGCTCTTCCAAAGTCGGTAAGTTTCACATGCGTTTTGAGTATTAGCCATTGGATTAGCCGTATCTAACGAGTCCTAGTCATCCATCACTTCGCGTGTCGCTCATTGAGCGTTGGCTCATGGCGCCGCGTCGGCCAGAGTGCTATGGACCTCGTCATCTTCTACTCACCAGAAAAGTGTTGTGTAACATACTACATAAACAACGATTCAGCCGGATACAAGATCGAATACCCATTCTCCTACATCAAGAACATCAGCCTTGAAAGTGGAGACGTGGCGAGCAATGCTGAAGGTGCGTCACAAAGACCTGGGGGCCTGATCGTGGAACTGAATAGAGCGCCAAACTTCTTCATGGATTCCTCTGGCTCTGGGGGTTTCTACCAGTGTGGCGACTTTACCGAGGAGCAGCAAGCGTCACAAGTACTGGTACACCACCTCGGCGGTCATCCAAAGGTATTGAGCGGTCAATTGGCAAAACTCGTGTCGCTAGAGTCGTTTCAGAACCGACACAACCTGTACGATCCGAACGCGCTTGCTGTTTCGGCGCCAGTTTCGCCAATCAACCATCGCCCAGCTTCCCAACCAAACCATGTTGCGCATCCTCACATGGGCATGTTTCATGATGGTCCCTTCGGGCCTGGTTTACATCCTGGTCGTGGACACAAACGCCAAAGGAGTCGTTCAGTTCCTGTCGCGGTTGACTTCTCGATGCTCCGAAATCCTATGCCATCTTTCCTCATCCAGCAAGAGCCCTCACCGTACATACCCAATCCTGAGATATTTGCGCCAATCCCTCAGCATCACAATGCCCCTAGTCCCATAGGACCA
>Ga0307515_10001033_pt1 | contig 63634 bp, 52 predicted proteins | sample 17_EM_MG_FD_194513 | JGI IMG/M metagenome (GOLD analysis project Ga0307515, IMG submission 194513) | Populus trichocarpa ectomycorrhiza microbial communities from riparian zone in the Pacific Northwest, United States - 17_EM | ecosystem: Host-associated > Plants > Roots > Unclassified | place... | reverse complement strand
ACGGTCATTTTCATGATGGGGCAGGGAGTGTTTCACTGTCTGTTTTGCATATAAAGGAAGCCAATACCTCATTTATGACTATTTGCAACCTATCACTTCACAGAAAACCTAAGATACATGATCAAGAATCGTTGACGGTCTGTTGACGCTCATTTTCATGATGGGGCAAGGAGCGTTTCACTGTCTCTTTTGCCTATAAAGGCAGCGAAAACTGCATTTATGACTATATGCAACCAATCGCCCCTAACATTACCCAAGACACATGACCAAGAATCGTTGACGCTCCGTTGACGCTCAGTTTGCCATGGGTGTATCCACAATATGCAATCATTCGATTTGGCGTAGTCCTTCATTCACATCGAGTTGGCAGCCTTTCAAGCATTTTCAGTTACGTTCATTTTAATCACTGGATTGTTGTTTAATAATACATATAAATATATCCTTTAAAATATACTTTACAGTATCCGCGAATTCAGGATAATAATAATCACCAAAATGCCGTGCCATTCGATTAATGCTAATCATCACTGCCAGATTTGCTTAATAGGCCGCTTTGGTCTTCAAAATGAATGTTAGCTGCATTACCAAACAGCAGAGAGTGAAGTAACCAGTGGATGTTCCTTCATCAGGCAGCATATCTGGATCAAAATCTGTATCGTGTTCGCTTTCTTGGGCAGATGCATCGTGAGTAAAAGATTGCGCACATGGAAGAGAAGTATGCGAATACGTATAACCGGCTGCCAAATTGATGATTTTGAGAGGTTGATCATCCAAAATGTTACCCGTTGAGGCGAGTGGTGTTCCAGGCACAGGTGGCGTCGGCACTGGAGTCGGCTCTGGAGTCGGCTTTGGATTCTGCTGTCTGCATCGGTTGGGTGGAGGTGCACCTGTTCCTTTGCGTCTCCACCACATCTGCGCATTGTTTGCAGTGCCATTTTGGCAAGGAACGCATTCGGGCGCCTGGTTTTGACGAAGCATAGCCGGGTGCCTTGTTATCGCAGCCTTCACCTTGTTATGCCCAGCAAACTCAACACCCCGCTTTGTCTCTTCTCGGAACTCGGCACGTGGTTTCTTGATGAGATATTGCCTTTCCTCCACTGCAGCGTGCAAAAACCCGCCTTTGCCCATTTTGCCCATGTTCAAGGCCAGGCGCATGTCAGACTGTTCCAGCTGTACACGACCTCCTTGCCTTGACATCGTTGCAGACATGTTGAATACCTACAAGAAAGTATTTGCTGCTTCAAACACTGAGATGCGGCTATGACCTCGACCATATACGCTTCCGTAGCCTCCTCTAAGGTGATTAATGCCTGTGTCGTCCACTCTGGAGGATGTTTCTCCGGAAATTCGTCGGAGAAAATGCCAGAGCTAACAACATCATGATGTTCGATTTGGCGGACTTTGCGGACAACTGCCTTGGTCAACCATGAATGTTTCCCGTTACCGGCAGTGATAAATTGGTCATGTAGCTCTCGGCGCACCCAGGCTATTTGTTATATTGTCAATTGAAGGCTATTGACCACGGTATGGAGATACTCACATCCAACTGCATGCTGCTTCTTATTCTTGCTGCTTCCAGTCTTAAGGACGATTTTTAAATGTGCATCCTTGGTCATGTGTTTGGTGGCTGCATCGGCAGCCTCGCGGTGTACTAACTGGTGCCTGCGTTCTTGCTGTGTGCTGATAAGTGACATATTCGACGAGGCATCTGCCAATTGGGCGGATTTGGATCCGCTTGGACCTGGCTGAGGTTGTTGTGTATCCATGATTTGCTGGTGTGAAATCGGAGAGGAAGATGATAACAAAATGATGTGGGAAGCCCTGAGGATTATATAGTTAGCTGCGTAACAGAATGGAATATTAACCTGCCAACATGATCGTTATACTCAAGATGAATCCTGCTGCGTATAGCGGCAAGTTGCAGGGGTTTCGCACAGCCCCGAGATGTGCAATATGTCGGTCCTATGTTGTTTATTTGATAATAGGGATAAATTACGCTGTACGGCCGCCGATATCGCATGATCGTTACCTATAAACAAGGCATTGTTTGATGTCAAGTATATCTGTTGATGTTTGTCTCAAATGATCCCCGGGATAATACATGAAACTGACACTAACAATCAAGTCATGTTGTGCGATTAGCCTAACCATTCCCTATTGATTGACCGTCAAAAGTGTGGTTTTGCTTTGTGCAAGATGAGTAAACATAGTAACCTTGACATAAAAGACGCAGCTTGCCTCCATATTGTCCATATCTTGCAACATCCAACATCTCGCCCAACAAAGTCAACGAAAACTACAATGGTCAATGCTCTGAAAAAGATGTTTTCGCCACTTCTGGCGGGCAGATACGGCAAATCGACAAAGTGTTCAACCCAACGACGTCATTAAGCGAATGAAGGCAAGAGCGGCTTGGAGGCAGAAAGAATCCGAGCCGTGGCGGCATTGCGCAGCTTGTGATCGAAAAAGAAGCTTGTGGCAGAGAAACGATGCGAAACACACTTCTTAAGCAATGAAGAAAAAGAGAAATGGATTGAGGATTATGTTGAGAGAGAGACCGCTGGGGCAAGGAAGCGAGTTGAAGACGCAGAGGCAGCGGTTCAGCAAGAGCAGGACGAAATGGTGCATGCTGAAATCACGGGGTTGACGTCCAGAGAGCCCGAAAAGACTTTTGAGGAGATGATGGCTGCTCTCGGAGACAGTCTGAGGGATCTTGCAAGTTCCGACACTATGCAGGATGGGGAAGATGAAGATGAAGAGACAGAGCAGACCAAGCTGAGCGAAGATGATAAACCCGGCTGGCTGATGAGCACAATCACCAAAATGGTCCAGCAGCCCATAGAGAGCATCAGCAACAACCCTGGTTTCCGTCTGAAACACCCGGGTGTTCCGGACAGCTCTGACGGCTCTGACGGAACCTCGTACCCTCTGACGGAGAATTACACTCTGCCTGTCGCCCAGGCGACGGGTCGCGTTGCACAGCACAGCACCTGGGAGCGCCGGGGACAAACCTGTGAGCGTCTGGGAGCACCTCAAATCACAGTAGAGCATTCTGGGAAAAACAACATCTGGGAACGCTGCTGGTGCGCCTGGAACTCATAGCTACTACTAATCGTGCAACGATTTTTAAAACTCATGTATTCAGGTTGAATTCTCATCTATATGTCTATTTATCTATATAGCTACCAATCTACAACTCAGAGATACACTCCGAGGCCGTGATCGAGCGAGTTTGGAGATGCAATTGGAGGCCGAGATCGGGTGAACTGAGAGCTGCACTTGGAGGCCAAGATCGAGCGAGTTTGGACACGCACTTGGAGGCCGAGATTGAGTGAACTCAGAGATGCACTCTCAGGCCGTGATCGAGCGAGTTTGGAGATGCACTTGGAGGCCGAGATCGAGTGAACTGAGAGCTGCACTTGGAGGCCGTGATCGAGGGAGTTTGGAGATACACTTGGAGGCCGAGATCGAGTGAACTGAGAGCTGCACTTGGAGGCCGTGATCGAGGGAGTTTGGAGATGCACTTGGAGGCCGAGATCGAGTGAACTGAGAGCTGCACTTGGAGGCCGTGATCGATCGAGTTTGGAGATGCACTGGGAGGCCGTGATCGAGCGAGTTTGGAGATGCACTGGGAGGCCGTGATTGAGCGAGTTTGGAGATGCACTTGGAGGCCGAGATCGAGTGAACTCAGAGATGCACTCTCAGGCTATGATCGAGCGAGATTGGAGGAGTACTTGGAGCCGGTCGATTTGAAGGGAGGCGCGACGGCAGCTGGACTGTCGATCTTGGGATGATGCTGTACTTAGTGTATGCTGTACTCGGTGTTAACTCATGATTATGGCATGGAGAGATAGAGAGGGATGACTTAACTTCGTGTTCTTAGGTGATGGTAGTGTTGAGCACAAGAAAGAGAGAGATCAGAGGAGATTGGGGAAATCATCATGGGAAACTGGGACTTGAGAAAATTTCGTGTGTCAGTCAATTGACCATCCCCGATACGGCAGGTACGATTCCCGATCCGGCGGGTAATATCACTGATACGGGGTCCTCTAAACCCAATCAGGCAAGTCGTACTCCTGAGTTCTCATAGCCGCTCGTATTCTCCATATCGTTCTCATCTTCATCCCCCATCTCCCTCTTTCTTGTCCACAACTCTACCATCATCACAAGAACACAAAGTTAAGTCATCCCTCTCTATCTCTCCATGCCATAATCATGAGTCAACACCGAGTAGAGCATACACCTAAGATTGTTTGTCGTCCCTTCATTCTCACGATATCGAGTTGACCCCTGAATGTAGCTTCAGCTTCTGGCGTACCTCCCTCCAAATCGACCGCCTCCAAGTACTCCTCCAATCTCGCTCGATCATAGCCTGGAAGTGCATCTCCAAACTCGCTCGGTCACAGCCTGAGAGTGCATCTCTGAGTTCACTCGATCTCTGCCTCCAAGTTCATCTGCAAACTTGCTCTATCATGGCCTCCGAGTGCAGCTCTCAGTTCACTCGATCTCGGCCTCCAAGTGCATCTCCAAACTCCCTCTATCACGGCCTCCAAGTGCAGCTCTCAGTTCACTCGATCTCGGGCTCCAAGTGCATCTCCAAACTCGCTCGATCACGGCCTCCCAGTGCATCTCCAAACTCCCTCGATCATGGCCTCCAATTGCATCTCCAAACTCGCTCGATCACGGCCTCGGAGTGTCTCTCCGAGTTGTAGATTTGTAGCTATATAGATAAATAGATACATAGATGAGAATTCAACCTGAATACATGAGTTTTAAAAATCGTTGCACTATTTGTAGTAGCTATGAGTTCCAGGCGCACCAGCAGCGTTCCCAAAGAATATGTTGTTTTTCCCAGAATGCTCTACTGTGATTCGAGGTGCTCCCAGACGCTCACAGGTTTGTCGCTGGCGCTCCCAGGTGCTCCGCTATGCAACGCGACCCGTCGCCTGGGCGACAGGCAGCATGTAATTCTCCGTCAGAGGGTACGAGGTTCCGTCAGAGCCGTCAGAGCCGTCCGGAACACCCGGGTGTTTCAGACGGAAACCAGGGTTGTTGCTGATGCATCGTCTCGGTGTCCGAACCGTTTTAGGTACGAGCCCACTGGTGCGTGTCCGGACTTCAGTCGGTGGAACATGGCTGCCAGACGCTTCACACTGTTCATTGGGATGGATCTCTTGCTTGCAGCTTTGCCTTTCAGTCTATAGCTGTGGTGATTACTGCATTTGTCGCTCTCTGACTCAGCCTGCGCCGCCTTCTTTGCTTCTGAGATTCGTCTGGTCATGTTCGCCACCGAGGTGTATGCTCGTTCCCGTACTGTTCCTGCTCTGCAGCCCTCTCTCGCTACATTCGCTTGGCGGTCTGCTTCCCCATTTCCAGGGATCCCAGTGTGTCCTGGGAGCCAGTGGAATACTGTGTCTATGGTGGCTTCGTGGAGATTCCTTGCGCATTGGCTAATCCACCTGGCTAGGTGCTGCCCTGGCCCAGGTTCCAGGTGCTCCATTGGTCGAATGGCAGCTTGTGAGTCGCTGAAGACGGCTACCTTCGTTACTCTGTGTGTCTGCAGTGTCCCTTTTCTTTAATGACTCCTGGAGAGCAAGTCCTATAGCGCACAGTTCAACATCGTAGAACTCCATTCGTCCAGAGCCAAGGTGGCTGCAGAAACCTCTCCAGCCATCTCTGTGCTTACACACTGCTGCAGCTCCCACTCTGCCGTCATCGGATCGCGATCCGTCCGTCCACCACATCTAGACCCCCCCACCCACTTTGGCCTCCTTCTCTCTTGCACAGCATTTTGCTTCTCTCTTTGCGACCGTGTCATCGCTCAGTATGACTGTCTTGACATCCGGTTCTTCGTTCGGGAGGGGCCAGCGCATGGTCTCTGCCTCACGGCCTCGTCCGTGCTCTTTCTTGATGACTCTGGATATCGGTGCGCCACACGTGGGGTGGTTGTACATCGCCAGTTGCTTCGAGCCTTCGCTTGCACTTGCGAGGCTCGCCGCGAATCGTTGCTGTCTGGAGTCGAAGGCTGCTGGCGCAGGTGTCAGTCCTGAATCTCTCATGAGCGGACCTAGTGGTGTCATGGGCAGAGTGCCCAGGGTTCACCTGGCCTGCTGATTCAGGAGGAGTTGAAGATGCTCTCGTCTGCCGATTTCTTTCGGGTCCCACCAGAATTTGCTGCCGTATAGTGCAACCGCTTGGACACAAGCTATGTGGACGGCCCATACCCACTCTGGGACGATTCCATGCATCCTCGTCAGTGTGCGCAGTCGGGCTTCTGCTGCCCTGGCCTTTTTCATGCAGCAGTTGTGATGCTCTTTTAATGTTGGGTGGGGGTCCATCCAGACTCCCAGCCACCGTGTCGCCTCTGTGTTGAACCGGACGAAGCCGTCTCTCACTTTGATTCTGGCGGTGAGTTTTGGCTGGAGGTGCTTCCTGTGGCCTCTCCTGGGTGTGAATAGTGCTGCTTCCGTCTTCGCGGTGTCGAACTGGAGGTCTCGCCTGCTAGCCCAGTCGATGCTCTCCGCAGGACAGGCTTCAAGTTTCCTAACGACCTCGGCCACGTCCTTCCCGGTTACCGCCCATCCGAGGTCCTCTACGAAGGAGAGTCCCTCGTCTTGGACACTCTCTTCTACCCACTCTATTAGCCCAGCGGTGTGTGTTGCGAAAAGGATCGGCGACACTGGTGAGCCCTGTGGAATGTGTGCTTCCACTGGGTGGCATTGCAGTACATTGCCCTCGATTACCATCTCCACTGTCCTGTGTGAGAGGAAGCTCCCGGTCGATCGTATCAGGTCTCCGTCTATCTGCTTGGCTTTCATTGCATGGATCAGCCTCCCTCTCACTTCGTTTGGAAACGCTGCCTTGATATCCATTAGGAGGAAACCCGTGATGTTGTCTTCTTTTCATGCCGGGTGGTCTCTGTCGACCATGATGGGTGCTGCCTCGATGGCTGATCTTTTCTTTCTGCTGCCACACTGGCCGGCGCTTAATAGTGCTCTTCTCTCAGCTTCGTCGGACGGAAGCTTGGCGACTACTTTCTCGATGACTTTTCCCATGCAGCTGAGCCAAGAAATCGTTCGGTACGATTTTAGCTTCGTATGGTCCTCCTTTCCTGGTTTCCGAATCACCGCACCGCTCATGCGCTTCCAAACAGTTGGGTGACGTCCCGTCCGGACAGCCGCTTTTGATACTCCTACGGTTCTCGTTTGTTTCCACTTCCAGAGTAGGCGTATGGCTCTGAAGGACAGCTTGTCTGGGCCTCGGGCTTTCTTGATTGATTGCGAGAATAGGGCTCGTTCGACTAACATCTCTGTTAGACGCTTGTGGTCTTGGACCGCGGGGGGTAGCTCGTAGTACTGGTCGCCATCGTTTGTTTGGAAGAACTCCCCTCTGAGCATGTTCTCCTTTTCGGCCATGGTGTTTGCTTGCTTGCGCCTTCTGTCGGTCAAAGCATCCACGGTGGCTCCCGCTCGAGTGTTGGCAAACTTTGCTGCCCTCCAGACCTCGCCCCCCCTGAGGTTCGGCAAGTACTCGTTCCACATGCGGCTTTTGGACTGCCAAATCGACCTCTGCAGTTCCACTTCCGCGTGCGCTGCCGCTTCTGACCTCCTTCCCCTCCTCTTCTCTCTCCCTGATGCGCTTCTCCTCTCCTTTATCTCACCATTCCACCATCCCTCCAAGCGGGCGCAGAGTCTTATTTTCTTCGCTTTGGCATCCAGGACCTTGCGCAGCATTTCCTGACACCACTCTGCCTCCCACTCTACCTCGTCCCCCGTGAACTCGTCGTCTAGACAAGCTCTCTGTCCCTCCAGCTCCTTCCACAGCTTCTCTGCTGCTTTCTCGTCCTCTTTTGACATGGAGGCCAAGTTCCATCCTATGACCTGCACGTGGTCCGCCTCTTGCTGCTAATCGACGCTGAATTCCCACTTGATCACATCGTGGTCGGAGCCTGTGGCATGCCTCCCGTCCAGTATGGTCCATCGTGTAATCGGTCGCCTGGCCAAAGCCAGGTCTATTGTCGACTCACCTTCTTCACCGTTCTTTGTCCCGTGGTGAGTGCGCTGGTTGTCGTTTCTAATCTCCAGTCCGTACTCGTGTATCATCTCATCCCAGAAAGTCGCATCGCGTTGCTCCTTGCATCTTGGATCCCACCTGCGGCTGTGTGCATTGAAGTCGCCTGCATGTACTATGCCGCCTCTCTGTCGGATGATCCTACTCCAGTTTATCTTCCTCGCTTGTCGCTTCCCTTGCGCACTGCTGTCTAAACTCTCTTTTGTTTCCTAATCTCGTATGCTGAATGGCTGATTCCAATTCCTCCACTTTCCTCAAGCGGCTCCTGCAACATTACCAAATCTGCTTTTCGTTCTACTTCTGTCTCCAGCGCCGCCATGGTCCAAGTGTAGAACCTGGCACAATTGTGCTGGACTGCTCTAATCATTGGAGGCGGCGGATCCCATTTCAATCTCGATCTCCCCCGTGGTCTCGGCCATTATTACGTCTCTCTCCCCTTCCGCCCCCTCCTCCTCCCTTGTATCATCTACCTCTTGGTCGGCCCTTGGCTGACCTCCATCGTCTCCTATACCCCTTGCCCGTCTGGTGCCGAGTGCTACTCTGTTGGCCCCAGTCACTCCCCTCGTGGATGCCTGTCCTGCTAGCCCTGTTTTCCTGCTCTGCCGCGCTGCCATGGCGGCTTCAGTCTTCTTTGCGCATCTGTTACTGAACGCAGTATGATTTCCTTTGCAGTTGGGGCACTTCTCCAGCGTGTCACCGCAGAGTGATCCCTGCTTCTCCGTTCTGCCTTCTCTCCCTGATGGTGCGGGGGTTCGCCAGCCACCGTATTTGGGTGGGGATTGCTACGCCTTCGTTCTCCACTTCGAACTCCTCTCACATCTTCTGCAGGCCTTCGGTGCCTTTTCCCATGTCCCATACAAGAGGCACTGCATGGATCTTCGGCCTTTCCCAGGACTCATTCTCTTCAACGTCAACGACTCCTTTGTCGACAGTCCTCGCTGCCGTGATGATGATATCGTGGTACTGCAGAGCCATCTCTGCTGTCGCGTTCTGGTGAGTGATTGCCGTGATCGTGCCCTTAGCATTGCTTTTTGCGTTCATGATCCTAACGTGGGCTGGAGCTTGCTGGTGGAAAAGTGCATGGTTGATTGCTGACGCGATTCCTTTGTCCAGCATATTGGGGAGTGGCACATTCTCGTCTCTCCTTAGGATTGTATGTCTGTCTGCTAAGCTCGAACCTGTCATCGGGGCTGGGGCTGGGCTGACCGCGTTCTTCTGGTTTCGTGGTGGTTCTGTCTCCCACTGTCGGGCCAGTGTCGGTACTGATGTCGTCACCGCAATCGTCTTCCGTGTGGTTCTCAGCGTCGGTGTCGGTAGCGGGTTCGGCTTTGGCTTTGGCTTAGGCTTTGCATTGAGCTACCCGCCAGGCTGCAATTGCTGGCGGTCCTCTGGTTTCTCCGGTCCTCCTGTCTGCATCGTCTCTGCGTGTATTGAGGCCTCCAGGCCGGCGCCATCGGTGTCTGCTTTTCTTTCCTCTATCTGGCCCCTGTGTGTTGCGGCCACCACCCTCGTGACAACGTCTGAGATGCCTCTGCCCCACAATACGTCGTCCTGGTGGTACTCGTCCCACTTCTCCTCTCTTTTCTCCAGCCACGTTTCCATCCCTTGCCACTGCGCTTCCTGAAGTGCTATCTGCGCGTCCAGCATGATGGCCATCTTTGCGATGGTTCGGTGTAGCTGAGCTACTTCGCGGGCCTGCTGCTGCTCCGCTCGCTGAATCCGGCTCCTCCAGTCCAATGCGGTCACCGGGGCCTCGCACCTCCTTCCCTGCTTTCCGTTCTCGTTCCTCACCACGGGCTCAAATATGGTTGCGCCCGCAGTCTCTGTGGGGATAGGTATCACCGCCATCACCATCTCCTTTGCCACATCCGTAGGCGCGTCGCTCCCCCCGTCTTCTGCTTCTCCCATGTCCAGGTCACCTCTCTCGCTCACGCTGATCTTGGTCACCACTCCTGTGAGGTAATCCTCTCTTCTAGGGTAGTCCTCGTCGTCGTTTGCTCGTTGGCCGATGTGTCGCGTCAATCGTGTGTTCTGCCAAGGCTTTACGCGACTCCAGTCAATTGCGTTCATTCTCCACCGGTGGTCCAGAATGTCTCAGGAAGCTCGTTGCGGGGTGAATTCGACGTTAGAAATTGATTGCCACAGTCCGTTTTCCAATTGCTATCATTGTTGTTGACTTAATGCGCGTTGGTTCAGGAGTGTGTGACACTCCAATTGTATGCTAAGAGCCCATCAACATGCACTTGTGACTTATGTATCATGTGCAAGATCTTCCAGAATCCTTTCCAGCTGTCAGAGAACCAGGCAAAGACACGACTCCTTGAGTTGATTCACTCCGATGTGATCGGGCCGATGCCGACTCAGACAATGTGCAGCTACCAATATATTATTATGTTTACCAATGACTGCTCGAGGTACACTGAGGTCTGCGTTATGCAAGCCCAATCTGAGGCTCCAGCGAAGTTCAAGGAGTATGTGGAGCAAGTGGAGAAGCAGCACCCAAAGTCGGAGGTGTACTGAATTGGAGTTGATGGTGGAGGCGAGTTTGCTAGTTGTGAGAAGTTTCTTGAGTACTTGGCAGAGGAAGGCATCATTAGGCAAGTATCAGTCCCATACTCACAGCAGCAGAATGGCATTTCAGAGAGATGCAATCGCACAGTGCTGGATCCAGCGTGGTCTATGTTCCAGCACACTGGGATGCCAAACAAACTCTCGGCCAAAGCTGTATCCACAGCAGTCAACATCAAGAATCGACTACCATCCCAAGCTCTCCCCAATTCGACCCCTTTTGAAAGATGGACGCAGAAGATGACTGATATCTCCCATCATCGAATTTTTGGCTTCCTGACATTTGCATGGATCCATGGTGACCTCAGGTAGAAGATTGATAACTGCTCATACAAGTGTGTACTCCTCGGCTACTCGGCAGAGACATCAATGCAGTACCAAGTTATGGACTTCAATTAGGGCCGAGTATTCATAGCCCGAGATGTCAAATTTGATGTGTCTACCCTATATCACCAGCTACTAAAGACTCAGCGTGCAAAGATTGCCCTTGAATGAGCCACAGAGGATAAGGATTCGGAAATTGAGGACAAGCCTGCCTAAGCCATGAAACCGTCTCCTCAAGCCATGGTACAGCCTGCGAAACCAGCTGCATTGGCTAGCGCAATCAATCCAATTGACGACTCCAATGATGATCTCTCACTGCCGGCAGAGACACCGCCTCCAATGACCACAAGGAGTGCAAGAACTGCAGCCAATATCAGTACAGCCTGGATGATCGAGCAACAACCAAAGACATACCGCCCAGCATTGAATGCAGAGGACGCTGAGCAATGGAAACAAGCCATCGGCAAGGAAGTGGCATCAATGGAAAGCCATAAGGTTGTCACCTTCGTTGACAACGTCCCAGAAGGTGCTAGTATAATTGAAAGCCGTTGGGTGATGGGAAGAAAGCTAATGTCCAATGGGACATTTGACAAATGGAAAGTACGACTTGTCGGCCGCGGCGATCTCCAAAAGCCTGGCGACTACAATGACATCTCCTCTCCAGTCATTGATTCGTCCTCAATTCGACTTGTCATCGGCCTTGCTTCCAAGCACGACGTTGAGATCACCATCCTCGACATCCCGACTGCTTTCCTCAGCTACCCTCTCCATGAGACTCTCTATATGCGCCTCCCTGATGGTGAATAGCCTGATCCATATGGCCAGGCCAGACCCCTTATCAGGTTGAATCAGATTCTCTATGGCATCAAGCAAGCGAATCGGCAGTAATATGAAGAAGTCTTTAATGTCATAGTTGACGACCTCGGTCTCCAAGCCCTGATTGCACCACCCGGTCTCTTCTTCGGTGGTTATCTTGGGCAAGCACATGGAGTCTTGATCCCTGTCTACTTCGGCGATATTATGTTCGTTGGCACATCAGTTCGCGTTTCCTCCATTGCGTCTCGAGTGTACGAGCGATTCAAGGCTGCTGGCCATGTTTCTGTACCTGACACCTTCCAATATCTCGGTATGGCGGTCACTCGAGACCGCAGCAAACGATCAATTGCCATCAATCAAATCGGCTACATCAACCATCAACCTGATTGTTTTGAGAAAACCGACTGCCCAAAGCGATCTACGTCGATGGAAGTTGGATCTAAGCCGCGTGCCATACAGCCAGAACTTAGAGAGCAGCCTTTTGACTGTAGAACGTACCAGAAAGCCATTGGTTCAATTCTGTATACCGCTCTCGGTACTCGCCCAGATATCACCTATGCCATGCCGGTCTTAAGCAGATATGCCACCAAACCCTCGACTCTACATTGGAAAGCCGTGAAGCATCTACTTCGATATCTCCAAGTCACATCCGACTACAAATTCATGATCTATGACCCAAGCCTTGGGCATAACTCTGAGTCAATCTTGTTCTACGCCGATGCAGACTGGGGAGGAGAAGCAGACACGTCACACGAGCAAGTCTACCTCAGGAATTGTCGTCGACGCCATCAGACCCCTCGTTATGTGGAAGTCGAAGAAGCAGAGCATAGCGGCCCAATCAACACTGCAAGCAGATATGACAGCCACAGCATACGGCAAAGTGCAGAGCGACATGCTGCAATACCTCACCTCTGAGATCACAATTGCGAGCAAAGATATCACCAGGCGTATTCTCCATGACGGCCTAAACTGCGTTACGACTCTCAACTCGAGCAACTTCCAATCTGATAGCCGGCACTTATTACTCTGGTACCACCCGATTCATGAAGCCATTGCCAAAGACAAGATCGAGATCAAGCACATGGCAGGTACGGAGATGCTGGCTGATGCTCTCACTAAGGCCCTTGTTGACGTTAAACTCGGCGAATGGGTGGACGGCATTGGACTCGGATAGGATCACGGGCAGGAGTTTTGGATTTCCTTTGTTTCAGATTGTGTATTGGGATTTGCACTGTTTATTTGGATTCCGGTTGGATCTACACTGTATGCTTCGATTTTCTTTGGATTTGGATTCAATGGGATTTGGAACTTGGAGGAGGATCTTAGACTTTTGTTTGTTTCTTTGGTTTTGTTTCATTTCGTCTGGAAAGCCTTGGGCCAAAGGGGGAGTGTTGACTAGGGATTTGGCCCGGTGGCTCCCCTGATGTTTGGTGCTGGCGGGCTCAGGCATAAGGCCGGTGGCTTATGGCCCCCATTGGCCTCACCTTCCCCCACCTGCCTCGCCTGCCCCCACCGGTCTCGCCTGCCCCCACCAGTCTCGACTGCCCCCATCGGCCTCGCCTGTCGCAATGGCGAGGAGAAGGGCTCGGCACTGGTACTCGGCATTGGGCTCCGGCTTTGGCAGTCGGCATTGAGTTTTCCTTCTTTCTCTTTCATATATAAGTCCATAGTTTTCCCTTCTCTTTGGATCGACAGACAATTCATCTTCTTCTCTTCTTCTCCATCATCATCTTCTCAACATATTTTCTTTTGCTTAATGAATGTATAGCGATTTTCGTTCGGATCGCAGTTGCTAGGTGCATGGACGAAAATACATGATATCTGGCAAAAAACACAAAATCGAGAATCGCCCGAAACCAATCCTCGCTACTACCTACCGCTCGCCCTGATATTAGTGGCCACATACGGCACGACCGCTAGGATCCTAACTCTAAGGTATTTTCGGCTATCAATGGAAACCTTCGTGGCGTTTATGGAATGATATTCACTATTTGCCCTCAGACGTATGAGATGCTTTGTGATTGAGTGGATATGAGAAGCAACTATGGATTTTTAATCCAACTTCCACCCCTCGAGGCCGTAAGCATGTACGGTATCCGTTTGCATATAATGTACCCGTTATCCGGAAGATATGAGATATGGGGAGAATGAATGGTAAACTCTATTCTCTGCTGACTCCTTCCATCCGAAAGCTAAGTAACAGACCGAAACAGCTAGCGCCCTTATCGCCCATCTGATTGATGGCTATCTTATCAATCCAATCAGTCCATGGTCACTTTTTCACTGCATATAAGACATGAATTGCGGATCACCCAGGAACCAGTCCCTGTCAATGTACTATCATTATTGGCAACTTAACTTTCTGTGAGAATTCCCAAAAATTGTACTCAAAATGTTTGAAAACTTGAGATCGAGTAGATAGCAAGAGTATCGTAATAAACAGCTAGGCCGGTAGTCTGGCGGTGGACACTTTACATTATCTTCACCTGCTCCATTGCTCTATGCGTGAGATTCCGCTTTGTAAAATCGGCATATTTGTGCTTATAATGGCAGATAACAGTGCATCACCTTGGTGCAAAGTCTTTGTACTCGGGATCTTGCACACAGAGGTTTGTAATATTAGGGTTTTGGCGGGTGAATCGTGAGTTTGGTTAGGTGGATGCAGTAATGGCAAGGAATAAGACAAATCCAATAATCAGACCAATCCTGGTACTCCATCGCAAATCAACACATCAATCCTGGAAAGAGCAACGATTCCCTACACGTTTCCAATCCCACTCTCAAATGTTCCTGTACCATTAACTCCTCACGGCACATCCGATATGCTGGCTATCTGGCCAGGTTGATGTTCTCGGTTGGGTGACACAATGTCGATCGCCTGACTCTGGGTCTTGCGGACGCATAGTGGCTGCCGGCATTGAGAGGACCGGTCGTCGGGGATCAAGTAGCGCTGGCGGTGGGTAGAGAACTCTCGTTATAGGTGCAGTATCGTCATTGGAGACCTCCGAGACCATGGGTTCGGCAACTAACTGACTCTCGACGGTCTCAGCTGGGACTCCATGTTTATCGTGGAAACCAGTAAGCACTACACAAACTATCCGGGGACAAGATCATACTTGCTTATCCCTCCAACGCTCCCATCCGAAATAAACGCTAATCGCGGCAATCAAAACACCGATAGCAGTGAATACCAGGCCGCACACGCCAATTGTTGTGTCATTCGGAACCTTGCTTTTGCTTTGGAGGTGTGGGATTGCTGTGCCTTGTGCAAGATGGGAGAGTAGGTACACCGCGATGCTATAGATTATACGCCCTAGGCGGCTGTTAGCTGTAGTCCTACATTATTCAGGTCCGGCGCAGAATACGGAATAAGGAATAAGTATTACTCATGGTTTGAAGTGTGGGAAGCCTGCTCGTATGGGTTTGGAATGTTGAGGGAGAAGACTGAATGGGTTGGGTTGGTGGATAAATGTGGTAGAAGCGGTAAGTCCTTTAGAGTCAGAGCTAAATGTGAAAAGAAATGATAGGGCCGAAGGGACACTTTGGGTGGAAAAATCGAAAATATTGAGGTCGTTGCTATACGTCGAGGTGAAAGGTATCTTCTTAAATACGACAGCGGGATGCATAGTATAGATATCTTGGTAGTCCGAGGATTTAAGTATGATATTTTATTTATTTTCATACCACACAATCATAATTATTTATCTCATACCACACCACCATACTTTATTTATTTCATACCACACCACCTTCAACAAGAGGTAGCCGATTCCATTGCTGACCGATTGAACCATAAAATGCATATCAGCGCTAAGCTACAAGTAGTTACCAACTTCGTTATAGGCAATGACACCACAGACAAGCGATGCGAGCAGCACAGATCGGTGGCGGGACCCAAATCCAACGTGCCTGTCATTATAAGGCACGATAAAATTCGATGTAACACCCCAACATTTGTGCTTGAACATCACATGACTACATCATTCTGACCTTCCCCTAAGATAAGATCACTGCAGCCCCTCCCACCTTCCACGATTACACTACCACCATCATGGCACATCTTGATTCTTGAACTGTTGGAGCGTAAAAGCACATGCCGAAAAGCAAAGCTTCCGTTAGGAATCATAGAATCGAGAACCAAGAACTAGTCCCGTGATTCACTACTACCCGCCCTAACGTTAGTATCACATCTGGAATGACCGCGGTGATTCCAACTGTAAAAGATTTTCAAAAATTGACATGAACTTAAAGCCTTTCGCCACGTCGAAACAAGGATTTCATGATCTGCCCTCAAAACGTATGAAGAATCAGACTGCTTTGAGCCTTTGAGGATACGAGAATCGGATGGTGAGGAGCACAACCAGGTCGTACCCATGACAAACGTCAGCTAATCCTCCGTATGGAGCAGCTAGCTGAAATCTAAAAGTAAATAAATTTCCAGTTTTAGATCTCACCTGTTCGTATAAGAAACGCTGGCCTGAAGGGGCGTACATATGTCTTTCTCAAACTGTAATGGAATGTCCACTGGAATGCTAGCGCTGAGGTTATAGTAAGGTGCGGCTCAGCGGATAGCTACTCTCGCTGAGCGGATAAATACTCTTAAATAGAGTACATATCTCATTTCATCCGTTTCGGATTCTGGAAGACACTCTGTCCCAAAATGGTTAGTACTCACGCCAATGCCGCCACAGAATAATAAAATAACCCCTGTCACCATGCAAGCCGGCAATAAGGTGACATTATGCTCATATTTGCAACATAACCCAATCAAGTTCACGAGTTTATCTGATCACAACACCTATCCACATAAACTTACGTTATCTATTCTCCGGTTCTCATTTTCTATAGGATTCGTAGAACATTTTCGATAATTGGTCGTTTTTGATCAATTATTATTCCCAAAGACAGCGCTCTCCGCCCTGTTCCCACAGTCTCTTAGACAAGTTCACAGTTGTAGACATTAGTTGACCCTATTGTTTGCAGTTCTAGACACTACATCACCGTAAAACTGTATCACTCGATTTACTGTGTGAGGCATGGATTGCAAGGATGTGTGTGGGCTGATTTGGTAGCACAAAACAGAGAAGCAACACTCCGCAATATCCAAAAACAACAGCACAGAAACGCCACCATAATCAGTGATCCATCATTCACTTCATTAAGTACACTCAACTAGCCTCCATTCCATTTGAAGTATCATGTCATCATTCACGGTATAGGCGATGGGATTGGCGTAGCGGCATCCGGTCACGCTGGAGAAAGTAGCGCCGGAAGTGGATAAGGAAGCCGTGGAAAATTTTGACGGTCTGATTCGGAGGTCGCAGTTGATGGATGTAACTGCGGAGCAACGTCATTATGATAATGCACATCGCCATTAACAGTAAGACTAGAGAGTTGTGCTATCGTTGGTGACATCGGAGGAGCGAATATCGTCTAACTGAGACTCAACTACGCAATCCTGGCCTGTAAGTATTCGGTTGGTTATATAGGTATAGCGCTTACCTCTCGTCTTGTCTGTCGACCTTTCCAACATTTCCAACCGAAAACTCCAGTCGCTGCTACCATCACGCCGATGACCGTCACCACCAGTGCACATAAAGCAATCGGGTCATGAGGATCGTTGTCTCTCCTCTGAAGCTTTGTGTTAGAGATCGGTATGCTTTGTGTGAGACCAAAAAATAGGGTGATTGCGACGATATATGTTATACGCTCTAGTCGGATGTTAGCTGTGACCTTGAATTATTCCGATAGGTCTTACCCTTGTAATCGATGGTGAAAGCTAAACCGTAAATATGTAGACACAATGGGGGAGGTAACAGCGGTAAAGTTCGTGGTGTTACGTCGAAGAGCAGTGAGAGGAGTCGAGGTGAAGGGACAGGTGGTAGTGGGGGTGTGTTGATGTTATTGTTGATCCTGGGTTTGGTAATGCACACGAATGTGTCAGGGTGCGATTCTGGTCTCGTTTCTGCTTCGGGCGACGAGTACCTGCAGGTCATCAGTCAATCAACTTGCAACATGATTTTTGTCCTAATGTTTTGCTAGGAAGCTGGGAAGCTGGGGAACAGTCAGAAGTAACAACTGTCGAGAAGCCACACGACTATTTCGGAGGCCTCCAAGAGAAACGAATACAACAAGGTAGGGCAAACAAGTTAGCTTATGAACTTCCAGAAAAGTAATTGCTCCCGGTGAGTCGTTGTGTGTGAGGCGTAGACTCAGCAAGGAGGAGGTTGTACGTAGTTGGAGGAAGCGCTAGAAACGTTCTGCTTATAGCAAGCAGTTCCGTCAGACTTAAAAGTGAATGGGAAGTGACAGAGCCGATGAGACAAATTTGCGAAGATATGGTGAATTTACGTTAAGGCTGTGAGGAAAGTCGAGATAGAAAGCGCACGTTCAGTGGTTGAGTTTTGTGCTTAAATATTTATTGTCGGCAGGTAGTTTCTGGCATGGTTGAGGTCAAAGCTTCCCAGCGTTCGCAACGGCAACCTTTGCTGTCCTGTCACGTCAGACGCTGAAACAGAGAGTTATGCGACAAGATCGTATTAACCGCATTAAAGTCGAGACAACTGACGTGATAGTGTCACGTTGAACTTTGAACGAGGTGGGGGCCGCCCCACCCATTTTTGAAATGGAGCACCGTCAGATCTCGCGCCATAACCCGGGGATCACATGACTATGTCTTTCGAAGCGAGGGCGTCGCTATAAGCACCGTCAGACTATCAAGCGCCGGTAGGCACCTTATATTATCGTCACCAGCTCCATAATTCTAAGATTTAAGCCTCCACTTCATCAATTGGGCACATTTGTGTTAATAATGACAGACAACAGCGCATCACCATAGTACAAAGCTATCTTCATAGTCCTCCAAGTCACGTTCCAGTATTGTGTCATTTAGATCATATGGAGGAGCTTGCATTGTTAAAGCTTAGTCCAGTGAATTCAGTAATCATGTTTATCGCAAGGAATAAATCAAACCAATACCTAATTCTCCAACCGCCAACCTAGTAATCCGGCCCAGCTCTCTAAAGTTCCAGTATGGTCAACTCCTTACCAGATTTCCGCTTTAACGGCTATCTGGCTAAGTTAATGTTCTCAATTAGCGATTACCAACTAATTCTATAGAAAACAACCTTGGTTACGACAGTGTATCATCTAGAATCAAGATAACTAGACGTGATGGCCAGAGTAGCACTGGCTGTGGGCACTGGCTGTGGGTACTGGCTGTGGGTATAGAACCCCCGGATAGACAGGTGTTGGTGGCGTGTTATCGTTGGAGACCTCAGGGGCCATGCGAACGGTCGGCAGGGGGGCGTTCATACCGACAAACTAACCTCCGGTAGTCTCGGTAGTGACTCGTCCATCTTGATTCTGTAAGACTGGTACGCTCTATATTGGGTAGTAGGGGTGGAGACCGTACTCGTTTGGTTATGTAATGTTTCCAACCGATATAAACTCCAACCACGGCAACTAACACGCCGATACCCGTAAATACCAGTCCACAAACACTGATTGTTGTGTCGTTCGTGATTTTTCTTTTGTAAGCTCTGAGATTGGTGTCGCTTGTGCGAGACTAGAGAGGAGGTGAACTCTGAGGATGTATGTTAGGCGCTCTAATCGGCTGTTAGCGATGGTGTCATACTATGCTCCCAAAAGATTCGTATCATCCATGACAAATCTTGGGAAAGCTAGCCCAGAAAATTTGGTTGAGAGGAGAAGAGTGTGTAATAGGTAAAAGAGATGGGCAAGGTCTGGTATAAGTATATAGCGCTTCCGTCAGACTCTGTTGAATGTGGAAATGTGAGAATATCGGGATTTTGAGGTTGTTGAGACTGTTTGGAGATTAGGAGAGTTTCTTAATTGTTTCTTGGGAGTCTGTAGATACTACACGGATGCGAAACTTCGAGGGACGGGAAACGCCGCAAACGCTAAGCTGGTCGCACACATGGCCATGGCCAATGACAACCCTGGCAAGAGATGCGAGTTCAAGGATGAAGTTTGCATAGATCGGGGCGTTTCTATTTGCCGATTTGGCAAAAAGTGATATTTAGTGAGTACTTAAACCCGGGAATGTATGGAAAATCTATAATATGATCTTAAAATAAATGAAAAACTGGACCTCTTGAGATTGATTGGATACGAGAATTGTAGGGGTGAAGGTCAAACACGTAAAATACCGGTTATACTAACTATATCTACTTATCACCAACACCGCGCGCACTTGGTGACAGCATCACCGGCCGCTTGGTAGGTTGTCACTAACGCTGCACGCAATTGGTGATAGCTAATCACCGCACTCGATTAGGCCATATTTCCATATATAAGTCCTAAAGCGGGAATCCTACATCAAATAAGCTTCTCGTTTCAGATCATATGCGTTCCTAGTAAAACGCTAGACTAATCAAGCACATTTAAAATCACTAAAAATGAGAGCAAGCGAAAGAGAAGATCAAATGATTAAACCAACACCCTGCACTTAACCACCACCGTCTAATACTCCATTCTTGAGAGGGGTAGTAGTGCCACGCGGAAACCGAATCTGACCTTCAACACTTGTGATCAAATTCCGACTGTAGGTGGACTATCTGGCACTGTTGAAATACTCGGTTGGGTATATTACCCGCTGTTGATGGATCTGGTTGACGCGGAGGTTTGGTAGTCGTAGTTGGTGGCAATGAGAGGACTGGCCGTGGGGGAGAAAGTGTCGCTATCGGAGGGCGGGAACCTGCCGGGCTCACAGGAAGGCAGGCAGGCAAAAGTGACGTGTTGTCGTTGGAGACCTCAGCGGCTGGCAACGGAACGTTTAGATCAACCAACTCATGGTCGGCGGTCTCAGTCGGGTCTCTATGCGTATCCTGCAGGACCGGACCGGTAAGCACCACTCAGCAACCAGAGAGGAGACCATACTTGCTTGTCTTTCCAATGCCTCCACCCGACATAAACGCCAATTGTGGTAATCAACAGACCGATACCCGTGAACACTAGTCCGAATACACCGATTGTTGCGTCGTTTGGAACCTCGCTTCTGCGCTGGAAGAGAAGTGGGATTGCTGTGCCTTGTGCAAGACAGGAGAGTAGGAATACCGCCATGCTATAGACTATACGCTCTAATCGGCTATTAGCAGTGATCCAGCATTATTCAGGTCCGACGCGGGAATAAGGAATATGTCTTACCCATGAATCGACGGTGGGAAAGCCTGGCCGTATGAGATTCGGCTGTAAGGGAATAAACTGAATGCTTCGTGGTGACAGATGAATGTGGAAGAAGCGGTGGGCAAGTCGACCAGAATTAGAGTTGAATGTGAAATGAAGTGAGAGGGCCGAAGAGGCTACCTCGGGTGGATCTATTGAAAATATTGGGGTTTTTAAAGGTCTGTAAAGTACTGGAGCGGAATAGGTAAGTTATATGGTTGGTTGCTGGCGGGTACTTCTCCATACGAGCGCAACCATTATTGTGGCATCGGAGGAATTGGGATTTAAGTGCGTCAGGAAACGTTCGACTTACCGTTTTTGGAGCTATTTGTTGGACAAACCTAGGTTCGGTGACACAAGCATGATTATCTATGCTGCAGTAGATGCAGCCATGTTGTCGTTGACGATGGTCAGATTGCAAGGCCAATATTCGATGCTTCGGATTGCAGGGATAACCTTGCTTCAAGGCGCATGACATCACGTGACCATATCTTCCTTGGACTCTGCAGGCTTTTGAGGTGCTTATACCACCATATGGCACGTTTCGATTCCCGAACTATTGTTGGCGCGGGAAAGACTAAAAACAAAAGTTCTGTTACAAATCATAAAATCAAGAATTACCAGGAACCATCCTCAGTTTGTAACTCTTACCATCACCGGTATAATCGCAGCGGGCACAACCGCTAGGATCCCAACTTTAAAATAACCTTAAAATAATCAGTATGAACTTAACACGTGAGAGACTTTTTGCCGCAGAGAGGATTTCCAAGAACCGCACTTAAGGCATATAAAAATCGGACTACTTTGTGATTGAATAGATACGATGGTTGCGATGGTGAAAGGGTAACGGCAGTCCCGCCCTAAGCGTAAACGTTAAGTGTTGGCCAATGTACTGGTACCGTAACTAATTAATCTACTGGGTTCACGGGCTAGAGTCAATGCTATGTACCGCCCTTTCTTGTCCCTTAAAAAAACAAAGTAAGTGCACATTTGTGCCTCAACCTGGCAGGAAATGTCGCACATGCTCCATTAACGTTAGTTATATCTGTATAAAACAACCACTACCTAAAGCGGTAATCCTAATCTAAATGAATTTTGAGTTTCAAATTATATGCACCGTATGCAGTACACTAACGTGATCAGCCGTATACTACAGCATCGCTTTGCTCACTTCGAGCTATAAAGTAATTGAATACAACTGCAATTGTGTGAGCGGGGGTACTTCGTTCCAGACAAGCTCACGACCGATGAATCGCTAGAAACGAGGGCAAGCGAAAGAGAAGCTGAACTAGATTATACCAATACTGAGAACTCTACTACTAACTACTACATACTAACCCTGACGAGAATTATCACGCCATGCACTTAACTAATCAAACCTTCCACTGTCCGCTCTCATTCAGCACGGTCAACTAGGCTACCTGGGTAGGCGGGCCAACTGGCTCTGTTGAATTTCTCGGCCAGGGTTCATTGTCTACTATTGATGACTCAGATTGATGTGGATGCGTGGTAGTTGTGGTAGGTGGCATTGAGAGGACTAGCTGTGGCAGAAAGTAGTGCTATCGGAGCCCGGAGAACGGCCGGGTAGACAGACCCGAATGCCGTGTTGTCGTTGGAGACCTCGGCGGCGGACGAGGAAATGTTTAGTTCAGCCAGCGCATTGACGGGGTCTCAGCCGGGACTCTATGTGTAGTTGCTATATCCCTTATGACCGGTAAACGCCATATAGGGCTGCCGTGGAGGAGACCATACTTTCTTGGCTCTCCAATGCATCCCCCCGATATAAACGCTAGTCGCAGCAACTAAAACCCCGATTCCCGTGGGAACTACTTACTACACACACCCCGATTATTGCGCTTGGAATGTCATCTCTCTTTATGAGATCTGAGATCGGAGCACCTTAAGCGAGACGAGAAAGAAGGGTGATCAAAATGCTGTATGTTATATACTCTTGTTAGTTGTTAGCAGTGGTATTGTGCTGTACAGCTCCGGCATGGCATATATAAACCTTACACATGAATAAAATGGCCGTTGTTATGGGTTTTAGATGTAACTGACTAAAGCAGATTTCAAGGCGAAGTTTGCGATGATATGTTGAAAATAGTTGTCGAGGTGGAAAATTGGAAGAGGGTTGGCTATGCTGTCGATGATGGGAGGGATTTTTTAATAGGTGCGGTGAGGGTCATTGAAGGATGCACACGTGATCGGTCATCCGCGTGGTCGGGTTTTGGATGTTCTTCCGAACACTCCAGTGCTTATCAGGCTGCACTACACACAGTAGCGAACATGTTATCCTTATCTGCGCAGATCCCTTGATCCAGGCTTGATTGTCTCCGTTGATAAATTCGAAAGGCATACTTGGCTTAGGTTTTACATGGGGTGGACGTAACTGGTGTTATCACTTCACACACCTTTAAAGCACTTCAACCATCAACCACTACCGCCACACCACAATAATCAGCAGCATCTTGGCGTGTTGTGTGGCGTTCGTTTGTGGGATCACAACTGCTGGAAGCACGACAAACATGACTTCCGTTGTGAAACATAAACCCGTACCATCACCGGTTTCCACTTCGACACGACCAGATAATTCCGACTGTAATAATTTGCAAATAATTGGCACGAACATAACACAAGAAAACACCCGTTGCAGTTGCAACGCCATAGCAAAAATTAACAGCCCAACAATACACAATTTAACACAAAGCTAGGAAAACAAAGCTTTGGATAGGCTCGAACTCGTTTTTGGCTTCTTTTGTGCCGCATACTCCTACCCTTGGCCGGGGAAATTCTCGTATCCGTATCGTCGTCCATATTTGTAGGCATTTTCGCCGTAGTGGATTGTGGAAGAAGCCGCACTTAACGGTGGAGGATCTCCGCCACATCCCGTCGGTCAAGCGCCAGCTAGAGTAAGTACCTATAGTTAAGTTAGCGTCACAGCTTGGCTAAACACGGAAAAAACACAACACCCCCCATAGCCAATGATGTTTCACAATAAAAATCCAGGTGCTGCAAGCATGATTTAAGCCACCGATTTCATGCACGAGCCATCCAATAGTAAAGTAGGTAACATCACAATAGTCTACAACTAGAATCGCTTATAAAAAAAGCCCCCCATCTCATTTTCAGCTAATCTAATAACAAAATTTGTCTAGGCCGAACGAAGCCTTAAAGCTAGAAATACTTCAGACGTAGACAACCGAGTTTACGAACGGCCAAACTACTAAGAACGAGAAAAAGAGCAATAAATTATACTGCTCTACCTCCACTGAATGTTCTAACCTTAACCGAGCTATAATGCTAACTCGATATTCAAACATCCGTCACATTCTTGACGATTAACTCCCCACTATTTCGGTTGGTAAACTAACTGGCCCCACTACCGTTCTCAGTAGGGGCACATAGAGCTGCTATTGATGACTTTGGTTGTTGTGGAAGTGTGGCACCTGCTATCGAGAGAGCTGGCCTTGGCTGATAGAGTAACGATGGTAGTGAGCCGGAAACATCTGCGCTCGCTGGGAGGTAGACAGACGCAGGCGGCATGTTATCATTGAGGATCTCGGGGGCGGGTTCGGTTGCCGCGGGGGCGTTCAGATCCGTCATGGACGTCTCAACCGGGACTGCCTGATGTAAATTCTTCAAGGCTAGTTAGTGATTTATAAAGCGATTCCGCAGCTGAAGTGTCATTACTACCTGCTGCTTGCCTCTCCAATGCCTCCACCCGACAAAAACCCCAATCGCGGCTATGAGCACTCCAATAATTGCAACCACTAGTCCGCATAGTTGAACAACATTATTCGTATTCTCGTCTCTTGGTTGGAGTTTAGCTCGCGCAGCTAGGGTCGGCGTAGCCTGTACAAGACAGGGGAGGAGAAAGACTACTATTGCGTACGTTATACGGTCTATTCGGCTGCTTGCGTTAGCCGTGGTCTTGGTGTAGTTTGAGCACGTCTGGCCCATGGATCCAAGAAGTGTACGCTGGATTGTAATGAGATTGCCCGCCATGGTTGTGACGATATAAGCAAATGGGCCTAGATAGGATAACGATGTGCACGGAGTTGAGGTAGAAGCACAGGTTATGTGGTGGGTTGATAGGAGATGATATTGCGAAGCGGTGCCGGAGGAGCCTAAATTTAAGTTTGGGGGAAAAGATAATTTAGTGACACCCATGTCTCCTCCTCCACCAATGTTCTTCAGAGCCTTGAAAACTGCACAACTTGGACAATAAGGTTGCGTCAAGATCTGGCGATTAATACAAGTGTGGCACCAGAATTCGACTTCCCTCTTTCATACTCTAATTGGAGTGAATACAGTATGAATAAAACAAAAAAAAAAAACAAAAAATTCGAATTCCCTGCAAGAAGGGCTGTGTCACAATGTAACTAGCGACCAATCCGAGTATCAACAGAACTCGTAATCCTTGCTCAAGAGGTTGCCTCGAAAGGAAGAACCCAATCCCAGTAGCAGCAGAAGTCGTAATCCTTGCTCAAAAGGTTGCCTCGAAAGGTAGAATCCAATCCCAGTTGCAGCAGATGTCGTAATCCTTGCTCCAAAGGTTGCCTCGAAAGGTAGAAACCAATCCCAGTAGCAGCAGAAGTCGTAATCCTTGCTTGAAAGGTTGCCTCAAAAGGTAGAAACCAATCCCAGTACAGCAGAACTCGTAATCCTTGCAGAAGGACTGTTGCCCTCCTCCAATATTAGTAATATTCTCACTTGCTAAGATTCTTTGTTTCTTGCCGTCATGCACCCAGTCGCATGTATTGTTGCGATTGTGAAGGGGAGAACCGTGTGTATTGGCTATAGAGCGGTGACTGTCTAGGTGCAGGTCTAAAGGTCCAAGATGCGTAGAGAACGGGAAAGAGTAAAGTGTGAAGTCTAAAAGAGCAGTCACGAACCTTTGGCTCTATCAACATGTATTTTTACTTTTTTAGGCTGGGCACGAGAGAACATATAACAATGACAGCTCTAGTCAATTTCAAACGCAGGTTGTAGGTGTGGAAAGCCTTGGAGAACTAAAGAAGCCCCAGACGCAATGACTGCTGCAGCTCCCAGGACATCTAGCACAACGAAGGCCATTAACAACAATGCAAGTTGTATCGTTGCTTGTCCAGGTCTAACTACCGATCAGCACATCAACATATCGGTGTTTTATTCATAAGATCAATTACCCAAGCTCTTTGCAGGAATCAACGAAAACAGGAATAAAACACACATACAGAGCCACGCGGGATATCTAAAAGAGAGGTGACATAACTTTCCCGCCCATGAATTTCCAGGGATTCACAATCGATAAGAATAACTGCCCGTTGTCTCCCAAACAATGTTCTTAACGGTCCGGGGGTGGACCAGTCTAGACTGGAACAGTCCGGGTTTAGTCCAGTTCAGTGCGGGGTCATTTTGGACTGGAATCGGATCAGTCTAACATTTCACCAGACCGGTTCAGACTTAGTCTGGACTGGTCCTGGATTTCATTGTAGGGGTAGGTTTAAACTTGCTGTAATGGGGTTGATAATGGGATAAATTGCCCCTTTTGACTGGAAACTCATACCATACTGGACATAGTCATCTATTTTTGCGTGTTCGCTGCTTTAAAGTGGGGAAGAACCGTGATTTTGTAGGCCGCCTGCTAGTAGTTATGCCGAATCTAGATTAGAAACATTAGCAGAAAATGGACTGGTGCAAACCAGTACAGTCCAGTGCCAGACTTCCAGTCTTTGGTCTAGTCCAGTCTGTGCTGGACTGGACTATACTGATCCCTACCTAAGACCGGTCCGTACAGACTGTTGAGAGCATTGCTCCTAAATGGGCCTAAGAGACAAGGGGTCAAGTAACAGTTCGTGCCGTACGGGTATCGAACTATGTCGTCGAGCGCCGCCACAGCGGTGATCTTGAGGGTGCCTTCGGTGGTGACCTCAGCGGTGGGTACGGGTTCTATTGACGTGGTAATGTCTAGCGGTGCAGTGTCGACCAATTAGTTTCCACGGTCTCATGATTTATTAACTAACCAGTAAGCATTTGGTGGAACACAGCACACATACTTCCCGCCTGCCTTCCAAGTTCCAATGAGTCAAGCTGAAGACGTTAGCTGCGGCTATGAGAACTCTGTTAATTGTATCTATCGGCCTGCATAGACCAATGGCGCCACTCGAAACGTCGCCTCTCCCCTGGAGTTCACGAATTGGTGTGTATTGTGCAAAGTGGGGAAGCGGAAGCATTGCGAGTCCCGCCCATGACTCGAAGTTGGCCAAAGCCAGGCGTTGTGAGTTCCAAAAGCGATAGATAAGATGGCGAGATAGAAGTTGCGATGGTATGGAGGAAATTGGGGTTGAGGCTGTGAGGAGTTGGCAGCATACATGGTTGATTTATTACGGACATGGGGAGGAAGCTGGGCCCGACGGACACGTCAAGTAAATTTAGCTCTATGCAACGGTCATCTCAAATGTAATTGGTGAACTCTACGAGTGCACACTTACATCAGACCCCCTGTCGGCATTCAAACGCAGGTTGTAGATGTAGTCCGAAGGGAAGGTCTTGGAGAACTAGAGAAACCCCAAAGGCAACGACTGCAGCAGCTCCTAAGACATCTAGCACAAAGAAAGCCACCAACAATGGAAGTTATATAGTTCTATTCATGTCTACCTGCCGATTAGCTCATCTATATATTGGTGTTGTTCGTGAGATTACTACTGTAGAGAGAATGAAAATGTTTTCCTTTGTTAGCAAATTAGATCAATACTGACTATGTAAGATCCTCACAAGGACTATACAAAATAGAGAATAAGGTAAAGATATAGTACTATATAGAGTGAAAAAGAACGGTCACATAACATGCCAGCCCATCAATTTTTAGGACTTTATGTCTAACCTCCACTCACGACCGGCAAGATTAACTAGCATCTCTCATATAGGCATTGGAGGGTCAATAGGTCATTTCAAGGCTCGCGGTAGGAGCCAGTAGATAGGTGTGGGCGTTGTTATCTAATTGGGCGCAGTCGCGATGGTGGCATCGAGGAGGCCTGCGGCGGCTACGGGTTCGATTGATTGACGAGCTAATTGCGGGCGGTGCAGTGTCGACCAAATGGTGGCCACGGCCAAATGATTTATTAAGTAACCAGTAAGCATTTGGTGGAACACAGCGCACATACTTTTCGCCTGCCGTCCAACGACTTTAGCTGACGACGTTAGCTGTAGCTATCAGAACTCTGTTAATTTTAGCTATCGGCCCGCAGAGACTAATGGCGCCACTCGAAACCTCGCCTCCGCTAGAGTCCGTGAATTTGTGTGTATTATGCGAATTGGGGAAGCAGAAGCACTGCGAGTTCCACCCATGACTCGAAGTTTGCCAAAGCCAGGCAGTGTGACTCCAGAAGCGATAGATAAGATGGCAAGATGGAAGTCGCGATGGTATGGAGGAAGTTGAGGTTGAGGCTGTGTGAGAAGTTGACAGGATACATGGTTGATTTATTATGTACATGGGGAGGACGCTGGGACTAATGGACATGTCATATAAATTTGGCTCTATGCAATGGCGCATAAACGTTGTGCCGGGCGGGGTAATTGCGCTGATAGAATCCCTGCCCTTCTGCAGGCTTCCTGTGGCTTGGGTGGAGTACTAAAGTTCATTGGTGCACTACACTAGTGCGCACCTGCATCAAGCCCCCAGTCTGCACTTCAGCTAGGGCAAGTGCAATGAAGTGTGCACTAATCCACCAAACTTTCCTCGTACGGTCTTGGCAGATGCACCATTTTTGATTGCAGATCGCCGATCTGACAGATGGATTTGGTAACCAATCGGATGAGCTGGAAATTAACCGAGGTACATACTCGAGATTGGGACGTCCAAGCGAGCGTGGCGACTGTGAGCTAATATCATTTTTTGTAAGAGAATAGAAAGTATTGGGCTCCATGCCGAAGAACATGTTTACACATACAAAGCCATTTGCTTCGCTCACAGCACAACTATACAAACAGAAGAACGATGCGCGGATATCCCCAATGAAACGACTCATAATACCGGTACGCCACAACATCCACCAATGTCCACTACCCAAACTCCACTTTCATCCAAGAAACTTAACTACCCGCTGTATCGGGTATAGGAGGGTCATCTGGTCTTCTCCGCCATCTAGTTTTCTGATAGGAATGGACACCTCGGACAGTGGGGAGAAAGTGGTGCTGGTTATGGATAGCGAAGGTCCAGGCTCCGGCGACTTCCATTCAATGCTACGATTCGGTCAGATGCAGAGGTAGGAGTACATAAGACGACACAATTATTGTAGTGAATACCGCCAATGATGGCCGCTGTGGGTACAGTCACTTATGCAATGCTATTGTTGGGGACTTCGGAGGTGGTCGCTGCCGTGGCTCCGGGTTCGGCTGATGAAGGTGTATGCATACCCGCTAACTGGATATCTGCTGGGACTCTAATATGCCGGTTCTACAAGTCTGGTAAGCATTTAGTGGAGTAGGGGAGTGTGACATGCAGTCACCTGGCGGCTCCTCCAACACCTCCACCCGAAAACTCCAGTTGCTGCAATGAGTATTCCGATAAGTTTGAACACCAGTCCACATAGATCGACAAGATTGTTAGAACTCTCGCCTCTCCTCTGGAGCGTTGTTTCACGGTATGGGGTCGGAGTGCCTTGTACCAGACGAGAAAGCAGGCAGATTACTGTTCGATATGTTTTACCGTCTAATCGGTTGTGTTAGCTGTGGCCTTGAAATAAAGCATAGGTCTCACCCATGAGTGTAAGGTGGGAGTAAAGCTGGCGGTGTATACGTGTAGACTGTTAAGGGTCGCAACAGCCAATACGTCCAATATCGAGGTTTCTTAGGCTGTGAGAGTGGTTGAGGTTGAAGGGCATGTTTTATAGTTGCCTTTAGTATCGATGGTGGAGGAGTTGTGAAATATGTTGAAGCGGGGGCTGAAGCCACGGCCTCGGATGGGCATCTGTCCGCGCCAAGCTTCCATGGCATGATAAATACGACACCCCACTTGGAAATGCAGCATAACGATACATGCCAATGCGGATACTATGATTAAAAAACAAGTCCCTCACGTTTAGTCATATAAGGCGCAGCAAAGTAAAACACTGTGTCAGGTAACTGCGTTGTATAGTAATCGGCTCTGCGCACGTTCGCAATCCCGGGGCATTCGCAACGGACACCTTGCCACTTGTTGTCCTTTCAAACTCTTCTTGAATCTGAAAATCAAAAATCAGTAGTAGCAATGTCTGTACTATCCCACGACCACAACAGGCAGGCCACATTTCAATCTCCTGGTTTCTTGCTACATCCAATACGACAGACATATGGTCCCAACTGCGGACGTATGCGACTTCCACAGTTCCACTATGCTCCAAGGATACGAACATCGAGGATATCCGGACTACGGGGCTGAAAACCACAAAAACCACATCAATGTTCCTGCGTCATCGTGAACCACCGAGCTTTTTAATGAGCTTCATCAGAGACGTATGAGAACTTTAAGGTCCGAGTCAGTATGCCAGCTCCTATCATCTGACGGATCGAGATAGACCTAATAGATAGAAAGTAAGATAGATGAGATTACATGACTGATCGATGGATTAGATTAGATGAGATGAGATGGCATAGAGAGAGAGTTTTTCCGAGCAGAGAAGTAAACAGACTTTAAGTCTTCGCCTTTTTCTCTTTTAAATATTTTGATGGCACACCGACAGCTCGTATCATCTCGTTGTCTAAAGGAGTCAGGTTATACTCTGTGAAATTTATATGAAAAGTAGTGATGCAGATGGATACCGGAGGTGGAAGTCTACATATGCCGTTCAGATCACGCCAAACTCCCCAATGCGAGCTAGTTTCTCCCTCGTTGCCTCAATTGGGGATATCACTACTCATAATCTGTATTCTGCTTATGGAGCTTTCTTTTCGAAAATGATGTAACTGTGTAGCCCGGATAACAGCGGCAATGGAGGGCCGGATAACGGCCGAAGTGGCTGAGACATGCATGATGTAGCCAATGACCAGTGTTTCATGCTCAGCGAGAAGTCCCTTGAACAAGTGATTGTGATATACAGGCCGATCTGCGGGTTTGATTCGAGCGCTTCTTCAGGAGCAGAGTTTTTTTGTTTTTTTTAATCATACTGGATTCAATCTATCTAGAGTATGATAATGCCCGATTCCCGTTGAACGAGCAGAGTTTTTAAGGTGAACTCTGTCTATCTATCCCCGAGTCGTACACCCACGAAGTCGTACTCCAGCGATTCCATCACTCATTTGAACGTTCTCTAACCTGACACCAGTAGTGTCTAGTATACAGTCATATCGAAAGATACATTGGCGTTTGTTGCAATTTCTGTCATATCCCACCACTGCACATCCATGATGCCGGAATCACCTATTCCTACGAACTCTCGCTATATCTTTCACGTTGAAAGGCATTTATAAGACAATTGGTTGAATTGCACTAGACCACGGTGGACCCAAAGCCAGTTAGGAATACCTAACAAATCAAACCAATAACTAGTACGCCAGCACCACCAACGATTCAGTCTTAAAATCGGATGTCGAGATGCAGGGATTCATGCACTAGTGTGGTGCGGGATGATTGGGCTATGCCACCTGCAGCAGTTTTCAGCCTTACCTAGGTATCCAACGGAATGGCATTTCAAATTTCAACATCACATATGCACACCTCGACCTCGTCGAGTAACGACTAATGTGCTACGACACGAACAGCCAAACATACTCGGAAGGGATTGCCACCAGGCATGCTTTACTCAATCATCTGAGAATCCATCGAACTCTCACCATGACAGACTGATGACAGAAATCGTGCCTCATGCTCCCCCTACTTGTTATCCCCTACATGCTCGGTTTGCTTAGTTTGTAGCAGCTTTCAGTCTTGAAGAATGATATATCAGACCAGTGTGAGGCTGATAGTTCCGTGCTTCTTATTGGCTATGGAACTGATCGCCATCCACGATAGGAAGTGCAACAAATCTAAAGAAATCAAGCGTTTAGGGTATTGTCTAGAGTGCGCAAATCTGAGATCAGGAACAGGGCATCCCAAAGATCAGTCAAGGGGTGAGACGTGATAAAGAACTCGGTACCGGACGGGCCCAGAGGCGGCAGACTGATGTTCGGATTCCCGATATGATTAAATTAAATGCAGTTAGCTTGTGACGCGCCAGTTGTACAGCTTATGTGGTGGCATATCGCCGATCTGACAGATGGTTTTTTGTTCGGTAACAAATCGGATGTGCTGAGAATTTACCGAGTTGGGTTAACCCAATCAGATTGCGAACCTCGGTGGGGCAGACAATGAACGAATATGGATATTCCGTACTACCGTCCAAGCGAGCGGTGGACTCAGAGTTGATATCTTTTTGGTATGAGGATAGAAAGCACTGAACTCTATGTAGAACAATAAAGCCACCTTGGAACAAGTTACAGAACGGTATAGATACAGAAAGAATGCCACGCGCAAATATTTCAGAGAAACGGCACATAATACCGGTACGCCAAATAACACCCAAACTCGACTGCCCAAACCCAGCTTTCGTCCAAAACAATTAACTATCTGCCACCGCGCCTGTAGGAGGGTCGACTGGTCTTTTCGAACATCCGGATTTCGTTGGTGGGGATTGGCTGGTATTTTCTGGGGTGACCAACATTACTGATGGTGAAAGACGAATTCGACGTTGCGCCGGCTGAGGGTAGGTAGGCCCCGGGAGTTCGCGACTCTCTTGCAATGTCACAATTTGGTCTGGTTCGGTGGTCGGAAGAGATTGGACGGCGCAGTTGTAGTAATGATTACCACCAATGATGGTAACTGTGGATGCAGGTATGCATGCCGTGCTGTTATTGAGGGCTTCTGCAAAGGTCTCTGCGGCTACCCTGGGTTCCGTTGATGCGCAGACATGGCTATCAGCCGACTGGATGTCACCCGGGGCTCTATTACCCCGACTCTACAAGATGACTAAGCATTTGGTTGAAGAAATAGAATTTCACACCCTACCATCGCAGCCTCTTGGCGACCTCTCCAACACCGCCAACACTTCCATCCAAAAACTCCAGTCGCTGCGATTACTACTCCGATGAGCGTAATCACGAGTCCGCATAGACCAACAGGATCACTGGAGATCTGTTCTCTCCTCTGGATTCTTGATTCTTGGATTGAGGTTGGGGTGCCCTGTACAAGACAAGAAAGCAGGAAGATTGCAGTTCTATATGCTGCGCAACCTAACTGGCTGTCTTAGCTGTAGCCTTGCACTATTCTGCGCTAGCAAATGTATTACCCATATTTTTGCAGGTGGTATTATCCTAATTGTAGGAAAAGTATTTGACTGGATGATAAGGGTAGTGGCGATTTCTGCGGCGGTGCGTAGGATGCTGGAGTTGTCAAAATGAAAGAACCGAAGGTTGAGGAGGCATGTTATATAGTTGGTCTCGATATTGACGGTTTTTTGGGGGGGTTAAGCGTTGTACATTAGTGACGAGAGCTGTGATTGCAGCCACGAATCCGGTCAGCGCTAAGATTCCGTAAAACACAGTTGTCATCCATCTGAAAAGACTCTTCAAACTGCGCACGTATGGTTTGTATCATTAAAGATTACAGCATAAAGGTTGCGCTGCCGGTGTTCGCAGTCACACCACGGATCTCCGGTCCGCGAGGCTGCAAAACTGCAAAAATGCACATCAAAGATCCTACTTCATCATAAACCACGGAATAATTTCAATGCACCTCACCCGAGACGTATGATAAACGACCCGAGTTATTACACCTGTTCCTGCCATCCGACCCATAGAGATAGGGAGATGAGAATTGATGACTGATCAATGCGATGATGTAGGGTGTGACAGTTTTCCAAACAGAGGGCTTGAATATACTTCGCCTTGTGTCTGCCCCAAACCTTCGTATGACATACCCATGGCTAGTAGTATGTTGCATATCCGGTGGTGGCAAGTAACACAGAATGGCAAAGGGTGGCGAAGCATCAAGGTTTTCCCCGATAATCCTCTATATATAAGTCGAGTCTTTGTCCTTCTCTCTTCTCTCTATATCGTAGAATCTACGCACATGGTTCTCCCCTACATACTATAACAACATAGCATTAGTAGCCCAAACGAGTGAAGATATATATATGTAGTGTGTAAAGTTTACCAGAATTGTGGTGATTCATATTTTGATTCATATTTGGAGAGCGGAGATGGAAGTCTATTATCCTTCGCAAATCATCCTAACATCTCAACCCGAGCGAGTTTTCCACTCTGGGCCTCAACCAGTTAGGTAATCATCTCTCACGATCAGTAAGCTGCTCATGGAACCCGTTTTGAAAGTGCCGTTACTGTGTAACCCTGGATGACATCTGCAAAGAATGGACTGGGATAACGACGGAAGTGGCTGAGGCATGTATGGTGTGCTAATGAGCAGTTCTTAGTGGCTTCATGCTGAGCGGCTAGCTGAAGAAACAGTGATATACAGGTTAATCTGCTGAATTCATTTGAGCTCTCGCTCAAGGGCAGACTCAATAACGCGGAATCTCTCCAAATATCCTCAAGTCACACTCCTACGAAGTCGTACTCTACTCTAGTGATGAACCATCACACTACAACTAGATACTGTGTCATATCGAATGATACATTGGCGTTTGGTTCAATTACTGTTGTATCACGCCACTGGGCATCCGCAGCAGCAGTGATGTCAACCGTCCCGTCCGACGGCCGGGGACGGCGCCAGAACCGTCCGTCCCGTCCAAGCATGTCAATGACGGCGAGACGGCCGGGGACTTGCCGGGGACGCCACAAACCCCGTCCCCGGCAGTCATCCACCGTCCCCGGCAGACATTGGGCGGTTAGAGTATATACTTGGATTTAACCCAATGAAGCCTGGATAGCGTGCGGTAAAATATATAAATACCATGATGCACTCAATCTATGTATAAAACCAAAGTGCAAGAGCGAAAGTAAAGATAAATGAAGTGTTTACAAAGGTGGACGAAGTACCTGCTCAACAAAGTGTTTATCAGCAACCTACGAAATCACTTGGGTGATGATATCATTCAGGCTTGTGAGTGTCTGAATTCTTAGGTGACACAAGGTTTATTCTTGGAGCAACAGAGTCAGACATGGTTAAGATGGAGCAGATGCAGAATGATCTTGCCTCGAGGTCATGAGATTAGATGTAACTAGTTTTATGAGATTTGTAATGTACACTGCACGAGATCCATGGATGTCGGCAGATGACGGCCGGGGACGGCTACTTCGCCGTCACTGCCGTCCAGCCCCGTCCTGCCTCAAAAAGACGGCGCCGGGTCCATCCCCGTCCACAGTGCGTATGATTCGGGTGCCATCTGTTAGCCTTTCCGATATTCATATTGAAAGGTATTGAAAGGTATTTAGTTGAATTATAGTACGCCATGGCGTAACTAAAATGATGTCACTTTTAGTAAGATCGAGCGGATTAACTAGTAACTAGTACGCTAGTACCACCCAAGAATCAGTCCAAAGAATAAGAAAGATGACCGAAACAAAGCCACCTGGATATACAACAGGAAACGATACATACTACGCTAGCCTTAAATTCTAACGCTGTTACATAACCACTGTTCTTGTTCAGTGTGATTAACTGCCCGATTTTGCACCAGGTCAGGCATGTCATGTTACCATCGGTTGTAAACCGGTAGAAGCACTGCGGATGCCGTGCGAAATAAATCTCGACTCTACGGCGACGCAGTAGCTGGCACAAGTGACTGGTGGAGAGAGTAGTAGTACCGGGAGTGGGAGACGGAAGTGGTAGATGAGCGGCAAAGTTGTGGTAGTGCATATCGCCATTGATGGTAAGTGTGTAGAGAGGCATGGTTGTGATGCTATGGTTGGCTACTGTTGAGGTCTCCCGATTGGCCGCACATATGGGTGAGTAGGTGGTTTCAGTGGTGGCTATGGTTTTGGTTGCTGAAAAGGGTTTATATCAACCAACTGATTGCCACTGGTCTCATTTAGAACTCTTTGTTGATCTTATAGCAGGTAAGCATCCAATAGAAATAAAATATAGTATTGTACCTCTCTGGCCTTTCGCGGACTTTTCCAACAAATCCACCCGAAATCCCAAACGTTGCTATCAGTACCTCAATAAGTGTCGCCACCAAACTACACAGACTGACTGCGTCGATTGAGATATCGCTTCTCTTCTGAAGTGTTGGTTGTTGGGGTGAGATCGGTGTGTCTTGCATGAAAGGAAAAAGTAGGAGAAATACAATTACCGTATATTGTACTCTCTAATCAGTTGCATTGCTGCGACCTTGTACTATTCCGAGATGTTTGGATAGGAGACTCACCCTTGAACTTTAGCGGGTAGAGTATGTTGTTGTTGTTTAATCATACTGTATTGACTCTAATTAGAGTATGACAGGACCCTGATATCCCCTCCGCCTCCGGGCGAGCCGGCTAGATGGCGGATCTCCCCCCCCGCTACCCTTCGTCCCCGCTGACAAATGAAAGATAAGAGACAGACAAAAAGGAAAGGAAAGAAAGAAAGAATGGTATAACCCCGTCGCCGCCAGTGCCGCTCCTGAGCCCCAAGCCCTGAGCCCGCTCCATAGCGCTACTTGATTTGGGCGGAAACTTCCCGACCTCCGTGGCCGCCAAGAAGTCCATCACCGCTTGGTCGCACTCTTCTATGGTAAAAAGCTCAGAGATCTGCACGTGCCGGCATCTGCCCGCTTTCCAGCCCGTCGCCTTTCCCACTGCCTTCCATAGTTCTCTCTGGTGGTCTCTCCACCAGCTGCAGTGGCGGAAGAGGTGCTCCCGCGTCTGGGACACAGTCCCTCCACACCACCAGCATTTGTCGTCATCTCGGTGGCCGAACCACTTTAGGTAGACTCCAGTGGGCGCATGCCCGGACTTCAGTCGGTAGAACCTGGGCGGGTAGAGTATTCCGGTCTTGTAATAATCGCATGGTTTAATGGACTAGATGAGGTGGTGACTTTGAAGCTTGTGATATGTGTGGGATGCTAACTTTACAGAGGTGTGTGCGGAATCCAGGTAAATAGGGGTGGATTTATTACAAATTTGGTGTAGAGTACTCTACATCTTGACTCTATCTCCTTGTCATGGTATCAGGGATCTTCCCTTGGCATAAAGACAGTGTACTGGTGACAACAAATCAACGTACAGCAACAGCTGATGCATAGATCTACTTTAGTTCTTTCCAATGGTGCTTGTTCGGCGCTTTTTGTTTTGGTGCCTTCCTTTTAGGTGCCCTCCTGTTATGTGCTTCCATTTTAGAGTAGCTACTTTATTTTTCGGTGCCTTCTTGTTAAGTGTTTTCTTTTTGGGTGCAGTCGTTTTCGTTGCTTTTATTTTCGGCGCCACGATTCCGCTCTAGCATAAGGGAGCTGCTTTCTTTTCAGTGTGACTATCGAACTTGGTCTACCTGTTCCACCTACCCCCATCCCCCCACTTGAGTCCCCTTCTAACAAACTCCCAGGACGGGCTGGTACACAAGCTTACCCACCTTCTGACAATCCAGTCTCCCCGCCATTGGATCGTACTCTGAGGTTGCCCTTTCCAACAGCAGAAATAACGGGCTGATATCGTATGGATTCTTGGCATTATCTTCGTATACCTATTTGGTTATGTTGCTGCACGCGACTGGAGTATCCCATCCTTCTCATCAGTCCTTCTCATCAGGTTACAATGTAACATGGCTGGTTTCACATACGTACCCCAAAGCGGGAATCCCCAGCTCAAATAAATTTCCAGTTGCATATTAGAACCTTAATAGGACCGCTAAAATTGTTGTGAGTGTATCACAACTCACAACTGCAAAACTGTTTCTTGCGTTATGGCTACGCACAACTGGAACCGCAGGAGCACAGGCACCCCATCTCAGACAAGCTCACAAATGATCAAATCACCAGAAACGAGGGTATGCGAAGAAGAAGTTAGATGGATTAAACCAGTTCCCAGTACTCCACCACCTTTACCATCTAATATTCGATAATAATGCTATGCTGATACCAGCTGACCTTTCAACCTTCCTTGTCATTCAGCGCAGTAATCTCCAAGTGTCTTTGTAGGCGGGTTAATTGACCATGTTGACGTTTTCGGAATGGATGTATCCCCTATATGTTGGGTTTTCTCTGATTGGTTGCGCTTTTCAGTCTAGGAAGCTAATTGGTCGGTCCGAGCCAGGCTGAGCCGCCCTAAGCCATCGATTGGGTAATATTATGATCGGCATCCCAAATAGGAAGTGTTGCTGAAGCCCTAAGGTTCACGGTCGTGACTGTCTCGTTACATTTCACACCATGACTGTCTTTTTAGACTTCACACCATGCTCGCCCTCATGCTCTTCATACTTAAGACGCACCTTTGTCCGTCTCTCTTGTACTTACAATCAACTCACTCATTAACATCAACAGGAAGTGCAACAAATCAGAGAAACCCCGGCGTGTAGGGGATACTGGTTTCGATTTCGTGTTGATGGCTGTTGTTATGGAGATGAGATAACTATGGTGGTTGGTACTGAGAGAATTGGCGATTGGGGTAGAGTGTAACACTTGCGATGGGCGGGGAACTCCCGGGCTCACAGGAGAGTAGTTAGGCAAAGGTGCCATAGGATCAGCGGCGCGAGGGTGTTCAGATTGACGAACCGGCTTTGGCGGCCTCAGCCGGCCCTCCATGTAGAATCTGCATGACTGATAAGCATGTCACAGAGTGATCGTGGTGGATAATGAATATCGTACTTTGCTCCTCCCTCACCAATGCTTTCAACAGAAGACGCCAATCCCGGGAGGGGCATTACAATGGTCGTAACTATCAGCCTGCCCAGATTGACAGAATCATCAGAAACTCCGCCTTGCCGCTAGAGTTCGACACGTGGGATGTGATAAGTATGCATTTTGCGAATTGGAAGTAGGAGGATGACCAGACCTACATTAACTATGATTTAATGGCAACAGTCCTTCCGTTGGAAAGCAGCGGAATAAATGTGGAGTGTATGGCGGGTATCTAGCAATCTCGTATAGTATTTTTTCATTATACATGTGGTATACCTATAATGTGAGAGATACTCTAGCCTACGGAAAGCAACGCGCATGCAGCTGTGTGGAGACAGTATGAGTGCTACTTTGTCAAGTTTAAGGAAGATGGAAGCTGGGAAAAGCACAATACAGTACAAGCTGAGGAAAAGCTACTTATTCTTATTATACACGATAAGTCGACATTCAATGCTAATAATGGGAAGCGAAGGATATGGAAGGTGGAAGGAGAACAACTGCTGCATGCCAAAGGACGAAGGAAAGGGATTATGGTATCGGGTTTTCTAACTCCAGGTGGAAGATTGAAAGTTCCAGCAGAGATTCCAGATTCTGAGTTGCTGAATAATCTGATATGGCCACTCTCCCCAGATGGAAAGCCCGTTCGCGATACAATGGAATTCCTTGAATATGGAAAAGATAGCTATTGGACTGGAGACAAGATGGTTGAGCACACTGTGCGTGCAGCCTTACCAATCTTCCAGTATGCTTTTCCAGGGTGCAAGGGCTTGTGGGTATTTGATAATGCATTAAATCACAACTGGTTTGCATTGGATGCGCTGGTAGCGGCAACATTGAATTGAATGGTCAAAACATCACATAACGCACATACCTCCAGCTTCCCGCTCCAGTACCCTATCCGAAAACACCTCCGATCGTGGCTATAGGCACACCAATAATCGTAATTATGAGCTTGCCCGGAGTGGTGGCGTCATTGAATGTAATCTCTTCGTTGTTGTCGGCCGAGGAGGTGGTGTGCCATGTACGAACAAAGAAAGTGGGAGGACTGTGATTGGCACTTTATCAATGACTTGGAGGTGGCAAGCTGGGACTGGTGGGATTTAGATATGGTTTACGAGAATGTCGTGCAGTGCTTGCGGTTTTTATATCGAAAGTCGGACATTCAATTGGGCCAACGTAGAATGCTGCGGAATCTGAACTGAAACTTATGGTCCGCAGACATGCAAGTTCAATAATTTTCGGCAATTCCATCCATCACGCCCACTAGCGGAGTCTCAGTGGAAGTTACGGGTTTATTGTCGACTCTAACGAGTGCCATATTTCCCACTTCAACAACACAATAATATAAAAAGTATCGAGCTAAACGTATACCTACTAACGACAAACTGCTTAAAATGAGGGTAAGCGAAAGAGAAGATCAAATAAATTAAACCAACACCTAGTACTCCACTACTACCACCATCCGTCATTTCGCAATAATTCCATGCAGATACCCAACACGTTCGTTTTCTATTAGCACGATCGACTCCGCTCAGTCTTGGTATTCGGGCCAACTAGCCATGTTGACGTCCTTAATAAAGGTGCAAATAGATGATTGTTTGCAGTTGATGATTCTGGTTGTTGCGGAGGTGTAGCAGCTGTGGTAGGTAACATCGAGAGTACTGGCCGTGGGGGGGAGAGTAGCACTATCGGAGGGCGAGAAACTCCCGAGCTCACAGGAGTGTAGGAATACGAGTGGGCCGTGGGATTAGTTGGCGCGGGGGTGTTTAGATCGACTAACAGACTGCCGGCGGTCTCAGTGGAAGCTCTATGTAGTTTCTACTAGACTGGTTAACATTTCATGGAGTGGTTGAAGAGGTATACTACGATCGCACCTTCTGCCTTCCTCTCCAACGCCTCCAGCCGAAAAAAACTCCGATTGCGGCTATAAGCACCCCAATAGTTGTAGCCACTAATCCACAGAGACTAACAGCGTCATTCGAGACCGAGACCTCACCTCTCCGCTGAAGGCTGCCGCGTTGGAGTGAGATTGGCGTGGAATGCGCGAAATGCGAAAGTAGAAGGATCGCGGGTCCTACCTTACTCATGGCTTGAAGATGGGAAAAACCGGGCTAATGGGTTTTAGAGTAACTCAAGAGTTGAATGTCGGAAACTGGGGATGTGAGAGCTGTGTGAAGAGTAGTAGCGAAGGAGGGAGACGATGTGGAGGATTTATAGTCGGCATAGTGAAGATTGTTGACTGCGGGAGTCGCTCTACGGCAACATGGCGGAAAAATATGGAGTGGGTGCTGTGTTACGACGAACCCTAAATCGAACCAAAAGAAATTTCTCCAATAGGTGCATTAGCGCAGGACATTCCTACAGCGAATCCGCAAACTAAGTGCATTAGCGTAGGCAATCGCGTTCTAGACGCGGGGCAAGTTGCGTCACCACGCATAGGTTAGCCTTGTAAAGAGTGGTAAGGCGATTGTGTACTTCACAATTGACTGACGCTGAGCCGCATTAGCCTTTTGGCGATGCATTGCTTCAATACTGCGTAGAGGAAAAGTACAAGTATATATTGAACAACCCACAAAAAGTCATTCAAGCACTTATCCAAATAAATCAAATTCATGCAAAATTGTGTGAAATGTTTAGTTGAATTTTTTTCATATTTAAATTAATTTTACTAAGTATTTTGCTGTAGAGGTTGTGATTTAGTTCTATCACAAAAAAAAGATGGAAAGGAGCGAAAATACTTGTATTTGGTACAATATTTTGCCCAAAAACTCTAAAAATCTATTTCAATTTAAATGACCAACCCAAATTACCAACAACTTTCCTTTTGACCTTGTACTTACTTTATTTTATCGCATTTTTATGTTGTTTTTTTCTTAATGTGAGCTGTTCTGTAGACAAGGAACAAGGCTGATGCGGCTCGGCGGTTTAATTGTACCCTACAAGAGAGGAAACGCTACTTTGTGAAACGCACTGACACTGAAGCCTCGGGTGGGGTTCAGAACTTTTTCAAGCCCAATCTGCGTTCAGTAGGCGGAGATTCAATACACGTCTGCTCGGCCCCTCTCGTGACACCTTCCTCAGTTTTTACCAGACGACAAGTAGCTACTGACCATTCGAGTGGCTGATGATAAGTGATACCCCAGATGCCATTGTAGGCCAGACAATGGGCGGTCATCTGAATACATTGAACCATTAACTATTACGTAGCTCTCACTCTATAGTGAAACGAAGGAAAGATGTAAAAGAAAGGAACAATACCAAGGTCTAAAGAGAAACGTCACTTCCTATCTTTCTTAGCGTGGTGTTGCAATATCCGGTCTTATTAAGTATATTACATGGACCACTCTTACGTTAATGGAATCATAGTGCACGTTAGTATTCGCGATAGAGATGTACATTGACGCTGTGTAATGTCAATTTGGGTCTTTGGTGGGGTAGAAATTGGCACAACCGACTGCGGTGGAGGACGTGGAACGGTAGTGCGTACGGAAGCCCCGGTCTCCTGCAATTGCCGTGCTGATCCCCAATCTGACTCTGTTCGAGGGTCACCGAGGGTACAATTGGTGACAAAGACAATGTGATGGTGTATACCGCCATTAATTGTAAGGGTGTGGAACAGGTTCGGGTGACGTGCTACCGCTGGTAACCTCCGCAGGTTCGGTCTGTTGAAATATGGAAGGGGGGAACCGTGTGTATAGACTAAGGTACAGAGAGGAGAGGGTGTTAGAGATAGTAGCGGGCGCTGTGAGAAAGTCTAAAAGCGATATCATTCTCTCTACTCTAGCGGTCTCTCTATATACAGAATAACAAGGCCACATTGGCCGCTCCGCCATCGGGCGGACTCGGGCGTGGGGTTGAGCGGATTTCCAATAGAGAGACGGAGAGAGAGGCGAGATATATACAAGTGTAATGGAGTGCCTTATGCCCTATCGGCTGTGTGCCTTGACATCAGCTCAGCTGAACCTCAGCTCGGTCAGCCCATGCAACACGGTCGGCCGGGGAGCATGCTACTGGCTAACTCAGTATTGACGGTCTCATCTGGAACTCGCTGCTAACTTTTAAGACTGGTAAACACACGATAAAATGAACCAAAGAAACCATCCTACGTCCTCACCCTCCTGTCGACCTTTGCAACACCGTCATCCAAATACCCCTGTTGCTACTATTAGTAGTCCGATCAGTGTTGTCACCAGGCCGCAGAGGCCAATAGTGTCGTTCGAGTTTTCACCTCATCTCTGGAGTTTTGTTGCTGGGGTGAAATCGGTGAGCCTTGTGCAACAAAAAAGTAGTAAGATGGAGGTTATATATGTAATACGCTTTGATGGATTGTGTTAGCTACGTTTGGATATTATTCTGTCTGAGATATTTACTCTATGAACCTTGCAGGCTGTTTGGAGGTAATTGACGAGATGATGAGAGTAGCGGCCTCCAAGTCCAATATGATATGCCAAACTCGGAGTTTAAGGATCTGTATGGGAAGTCGAGGCAATGAGTGCAGTAAATATGTAGAGTTTATGGTCAATTAGGAGGGGCAAAATCTATGCTCACTGCGGCATAGGTTAAGGAATGTAAATCCCAAGATGGTGACGGTATTTGCGACGGCGTTTCGGACGGTATGTTGGATATCGGGGCTCTCAAGACTAAAAGCAACCCAAGTTAGAGGGGTAGGTTATGTATCAGGTTTATATAATGGATGATCGGGCTCCTCTAAACCCACAAATCCTTAGAGGACAGATCGAGAGCGCAATAGCGGCCATTGACATGTATTAGAAAACAAGGATCCTAATTAACATATAGAGAGCTGATTAGTTGATAACTTCTGCCACGCGGCAGCTTGCATCAGACAAAATCAGGCTGCAGTATCTGTACCAGAAGGACAAGCTCAGTCTGCATTCATCCCTGTAATCTTTTGAACAAAGCCGAATGTCCATCGTGCATGCTGATGATATGCACCCCGAAAATGCACAAAAGGTTTCATCGGTCCCTCAGCCCCCTACCTATAGAAGATCAATCAACTGGTACATAGTTCATTCAAATTATCGCAACAAATCTACACAAATCTCCCAATGTCAAGGTGTCAAGGGTTAATCTATCTAGGTATCAAGTCTTGAAATGATAATTGAGGATGAAGATTTATGTTCTGACCACCCTGCCGGCCAACGATTTAGCACAGCCATGATCGCCTGCATATGCACGTCTTTTTTTGTTCGTATGAATACCACCGCGCTGGAAGCGATGACTTTGTGACATTAAAAAAGCGAGATGCAACGTTATTCAGCAAACCGGAACTGGTTATTGCATCATTCGTTTCTCCTGTATTTAGCCGTATTTGAAGGATGTAGATCGTGGAAGCGGAAATTTAATTGGATACAAATAGTTGGCGGGACGCAACGGTACTGACAATTCAAATTTCAAGACGCAGTGAATCGCGGAATTCCTACGAACTCCACCCAAGTAGGATCAAGTGTGCAACTCAAAAAACCGGAGAAGTGTGGCGTGACGCCTTACGAAGCCACTGGAGCATGAGCGTCGTCTTAGCGCCGGGCACTTACATTGTAGTAGTCACACTAGGGTACAAAGTCCGTAGGGCTGACAGTTTGGTTTTTCTCGTGGCACGAGAAAACAGTTCTGTGGTGTTATACCAAATCAGGCCGAACCAACATGAATAATGTAACTTGCTCGGCTCGGCTAAAGGTAATGCTCCTCATGGGAGAATAGTCACACCCGATTTATGGGGACATCCTTTGAGCAAGTGTGATCGTTGCTCTATGTGAAAGGATTCCACTCTAACATTCTCTCCAGTACTTGCACTAGGGTAATTAATCATATGCAAGAATCACTGAGGGGATGCACAAACAGTGGTAATTGACTATCGAGGAAAGTGAGAGAGACTATGTAATACGCCCTAGCCACAAACCCTGCCACCCTGCTGCTATTCATTCCGGGCAATCAATTAGCGGGGGAATGAAACAAAACTTAAACAATGCCACACTGATTGAAACGGTTTAATATCCTAGCCTACGAGTTATTGTTTTCATCCTCGCTTCTTACTCTGTACAAATCCCATCCGCTATCAGTAGGTCAACCAATATGCGACGTACGATTGTGCTGACAGCTGAGGACGACGTAGGTCGTATATGAAGAATCAGCGGGGACCTGCCAATGTCCTGCTGTGTTGAGGTCTCTAGTGGCGAGGCGGCATGATAGTGGTAGTGTATATCGCCATTGACGGTAAGCAGGGAGACAGGAATACACCTCCTTCCATCGGTAGCATTGGAAATAGCAACGGTAGTGATCTCAATGGTACCTGCGGCGGTGGCTCCGGTGGTGACTGCGGGTTTGGTAGGCGTAGAAGATTGACTGCCAACGGTCTCTTCATCTCGATCAGCATGCAATAGTATCGTCCAACATCATATAACACCTACCTTCTGCCTTCTCCACCGTTTCCATCCGAAAACGCCAATGGCCGCTATAAACACTCCAATAATAGTAGCCACCAGTCCGACAGATCAACAGCTTTGCTCGAATTCTCATCTCTCCGCTGGAGTGATGCTGGTTGGGATGGATTGCTGCGCCATGTGCAAGCCCAGCCAGCAGGAAGATTAGAGTTGCAGACCCCGATCGGTTCGTCAGTCGTAGCCTAGTATTAATATCGATTGTGGGTAAAATAATGCCCACCCGTGGAGCGCATGGCTTGGGAAGAGAGAGATGGCTTCAGCTGACAACTGTGTGAATGTTAAGATTGTGCAAGGAGACAGAGCAGCCGGTGAATTTTACTCTCCATTGCGGGGCATTGCTGAATTATGTGATTCCACGAATGCACGAATCCGCGAGCGAGGGGGGTTTTACTTACGTCAAAACGGGAAAATTTTGCGCCGAAAAGTTGAATTTCAGGAGCACCCTTTGGTTATCTTACTAGGTGGCTTAGCTGGTCCTGAAAAGCCCACACCCTTATGCATAAACTCGAGGCTGCGCTAGACTAATTGTGGCATAGCACGGCCTGAAAGTCAAACGAACTGTAGTGCCCCCACACTTGGAAATCTGACCAATCGTAACCATCCTGCATGTTGTGTGGGGGCTGCCGTAAATGGTAAAAAGTTTCACAACTTTGGGCTAGGGATGTTTCTAGGTTACTGTAGGGACGCTGAGGTTGCCATTAGAGGATTAGGGTGACTTTGAAGGGAGAGGAGAGGAACCCAGCGGAAGATATGAACATGGAGTTGGCTGTATTAGAACTGTAGAGTCCTAGGATGTTCAAATTTCACGTGAAGGTCACGTGATAAGATAGAATCGAGTGGTGTGTTGTGTGGTGGAAAAGCGGTGGTACGGTGGGAGTGTTACCTAGGAATCATTACAAAGCCTCTGCGCATACAGAAGGAGGCTTAGGGTGCACATTGTAGTATGTGTCTTGTACATCGTTCAGCGCTCTACATATGCGAAAGAACTTTCGACCTGGAAGTTCAATCCGATTGAAGCCCACATGGTATTCTGCGTAACAAGACGTTTAAACAGACCAAAATTTGCTTTCCCTTAAGAAACGGAACCGAGAAACATTGCCGCGCGATATCCAAAACGAAACAACAGACAATACTCCCGCCGTTTATCAATCATTCGATGTCACTTTCCAACCTCCATCTTGTGCGGTACAATCGCCCACTGCCAGCGAGTCGATTAACGGGCCATGCTCACCTCATTATTGGGATTCACGGTGGTACGTGTGCCGGTCGTGAAATCTAGTTGCTCTGAGGGCGAAGGTGGAGCTGACGTTGACCCAATAGACTGTTGGGAACCAAGCTGCGATGGTCCCGGGCCCTGCAGATCCACAGTTTGGTGCAGTGCAGAGGCAACGGGAGAGGGCAGCGGTACCAAGGTAGTGTGATAGTGATAGTGATAGTGCACATCGCCATTGATAGTCAGAGAGTAGGGAGGAGTTGCTATCGTTGTATCACTAGGTGCTCCGGTGGTGGACTCGGGCATCGATGCGGCGGGATCGGTGGGCATTACATGCCCGGCTGCAATCGCTAACGGAGCAAGCGGCGGGATATTCACCAACTGAGTACCAACAGTTTCACCATCTTGATTCTATGCAATGCCGGTAAGCTTTCGAATGGGTGGTTAAAACCTCGTATGTATCATACCTCCAGTCTTTCGCTCCTACGTCTCCACCTACACACGCCCATTGCGGCCACCAGCACACCAATAATCGCAACAACCAGTCCTCCTACACCAATAACTCCGCCTTCGCCTCGCTTATGGAGTGTGTGTGGGATTGCTGTGCTGTTTGCGAGACCAGAGAATAAGAATATTGTGACAGAATTGGTGATACGCCCTAATCAGTTTCAGCCATAGTAATAATTTGAGTTAGGGTAGGTTCTACCCATGAATTAAGCTCCAGATGATATGTCAGATAGTGATAGGATTTGGTGGTTAGGGTTGTTTTCAGTTTTAGCGAACTAGGCCCGACTGTTAGACGGTTCCCCAGCAGTTGGCGTGAGTCCGCCCTGCGGGAAATAACAGAATGTGTAGGGACCTCCACTAGACATAAATAAGTCAGCGAAATGTACTCCAATCTGGAAGATTTTTGACAATAAATGCTGATAACTCGCCCCTAAATCACCTACCCGTACTTATCTCATGGTATCGATATTTTTCGTTAAGTATCACTTCGAAGCGACAAATTCTCCAACATCCCGGCGAAAGCCGGCCGTACTCTGTCGTCAGATTTCTTCGCGTTCCACGCTCCCTTCAACGAACTGTGGCGCAATGTCACATGTCAGCGGAACACCCACGAGAAACACACCAATAGGTAGTCCACTGCGGCCAACATGTTCACCAAGAAATATCATGTCGTTGGCCATCAGGATAACCCGAAGGTATGTATCTTCGCACTGGACGGCCGGTTTCTTGTATATCCTGCTGTAATGCTTCATGCTGAGATTACCCGACGTATCTTATCATTGTATCAACCAGAAGCAGCGAAACGGTATGCAGCTCCCCCTGCACGTTCTACACAATCAAATGTGCAACTGGCATACGGTTAGCGGCGGCAGATTCCGCGCGCAACTATGTCAAACCTTCGGATGGTTACGGTAGCTGTTTGTTGAGTGACACACTCCCCTTCCTGCCCGGGCCAGAGTTATCCGATTACTCAGAGGTGCGGGGCTGGTGAGATCCGCCAATTTACCGATCTCGTATCCGACAACGTCTGCTGGTCAGGAGTTGTCCCTTATACCCACGAATGAATACCGCTTTCCAACAACCACTCGTGGTTCGTACAATCAATTCTCCGCTGCGGCTCTCATAGGTTTTGGAACAATGCAAACAAACATCAATTCCTAGTTCAAGCTCCGACAGAAATGCGAACCAAACCTTTTCTGCACATGTTTATCGTCGCAGCGTGTAGAGCATATGAGATTAGAAATGCGAAGAGTACCTGAGGCACATCACTTTACGCTGCGGAAATCCAAAAACTATCCTCTTACGCTGACTAGTCTTCGATCTGATCTGACCTTTTTCTTAGACGCTTGCTAGGAGTATTCGAACAGCAAGAACTAGAAATACTAAAGATATCATAAGATCGCAAAATCATACCACGAACTGTTGGCTTACGGTTGAGCTGCTACTATGAGGAAGCTGTTTCGTTCGCTGATAACCAACAAGATACGACCCAAATAAGGAGCCTATTCCGCTTCCAATCTTCCGTTCCTATTAGGTACAGTCAACAGCCGGCTAGCAGGGTGGCCGCACAGCAGATTAGTTAACGCTTGCGGTAGGCGCTTATACTGATGCGAGTGGCCGTTGTTAAGTCTTGTTTATGCTGCAAGAGTGAAGGTGTGGTAGTAGCTGGCATCGAGCGGATCGCCAGCTGTTAGCAAAGTTATGCCAGCGGTGTTGGTTGATGTAGCGGGAGTCCGCGACAGTCTTCCGACGCCAAGGTTTAGACCAGTTTGGAGGACTCAAGGGAATGAAGCGGAACCGAAGCGGTATGATACTGGTAGAGTATGTCACTATTGACAGTAAGGGGATGGGGAAGCATCGGCATCGTTCTATCAGTGGCGGCTCCTGCGGTGGCTTTAGAGGTGGCGGCGACGGACATAGTGATTGCAGGTTCAGCTGGGGAGGGATCAAGCGGTGGTAAATCCGTCAACTGATTGCCCATTTTCTCGGTACCTTGATTCTGCAAGACCTGTAAGCATCTGACGGAATGGTTGAAATGAATTATAACACATATCTCTTTTCTACCTTTCCTTTGCAAAGCCCCAATTATAGCTATCAGTACTCCAATAATCGTAACAACCAGTCCATCGAGTCCAATAGCTTTGCTTTCACCTCTTTTTCGAAGTGTGTGCGGGACTACCCTGCTGCATGCCATACTAGCTAATAGGAGGAACCTGATGAAATCTGTTATTACATCGCCCTAATCGATTGTGTAGTAATCTGTCTCAGTCTTTATAATAATCTATGTTACGGTAGGCTTTACTCGTGAATTAATTTCCAGACCATATGCCGGAAGGTGAAACAATTCGGTGGTTAAGGTTGAAGCCACAAGCAGCCCGCATAGCCGATGGATAGTGGTGGCAGATCTTACCTGCCCACCATGATGCCCGAAGTTGAAATCCTCAGCATAACTATGATGTTGCATTACGATAGCTGTAAAAGTTAGCTTTTCGTCGTTGTGTAATGCCATAGAACACATTTGCATCGTCGAGTATTTTATTAGTCTCGGAGTCGCCAGGGTTCCGAGACTAGCATTTTATCGATGCTATTGATGACGTTTTAGGCTAGACTACTTCGGACTATTGCTGGACGTTGTAGTAAGGTGCGGCTCAGGGGATAGACAAGCGTAGGGATCGACGGGTCAATTGCTAACTGCTAATCTAATTTCGTAACAGGGGAATTGGTTCTTCCCATTAGCCTTTATCCTTATCGCATCTCATCTAATTTCGTTAGCGCCAAGAATCACACTGTCCGGATTGAGGAAGACAATTTAGCACAGTAGCTTCTTCGTGGGTGTACAAAAGTGAAGAGATTGTGCTAGCCTAATTTGGATTTAATGTTGTGTGCTTCAATTAAGTCCACAAGTTTTCGCCCAATCGCTGAGATTATTATAAATGAAATTTGTTTGGCTCATCTCGACAGATCGCTAAAATATTGGAAAGAATTTCAAATGGGTGTAGCTTAGATCACTCTTGTGGAACAGTGATTTCCGACGTACGGTAGCAAATGCGATAGTTCGGAGGGGATTCTGTTGGGACAGATTATTCAATACCGAGATACTACAGAGTGAACATATCCCTACACACCCGGTTTCGCATAAAGGGAAGAAGGGTAGAGGAAGGGGATCTCACCCACCTAACCGGTTATCCAGAGGGGGAGGGAAATTGGCACTGTCATACTCTAGGTACAGTGAATATAGTATAATTTTAAACAAAAAAAATATGCCTAGATTCCTTATATTAGTTACAATTTCATCTTTGCAAATTAATTGTTCAAACAGATAAGGCTAAGCAGTTCTATGGTTCCAACTAGCTAATGAAACTGATCGGCATCTATTATAGGAAATGCAATAAATCTAAGGAAACCAACGTGTGGGAATAACATATAGTAAGTAAAAGAGATGTTCGAATAAATTGGAATAATGCCATGGAGTTACTCCACCACCACCTCCATCATTCAATATCGAACTCGATATCGTCTGTATATCCAATCTTACATTTCAACTTCCAGTTCAATCTAATCAACCTCTTACCTCCTGTTTGATATACGGGTCAACCGGCCATGTTGGTGTTGTCAGTTGTGGCAGATTGATGTGCGAGTTGTTGCGGTGTGTGGTAGCCGATATCGAGCGGACTGGCCGTGAGGGACGTAGCCGGCGGTGAATGAATAGGTTTTAGGTTTAAACGGCTATTTAGTTCTGCGTATTGGTTATTGGGAGTAGTAATATGGGGCCATAGGATTGGTTTGCTAGAGGTCGATAGGACCGACTCAATTTGAGAGTTCAATTTGATACTGGAATTTTGATGCTGAAATTGTGGTAAGCATTTCATGGAGTGGCCGAGAATGCGTAGCACCATACCTCCTGACAAAATACAACATCGCTTCTATCGGCACTCTGACACATGCAATCGCCAGCCTGGAATCAACTCCGCTATTCGAAGTATCGGCTCTTTTGTAAAGTTTTAGTTGTTTTGGTTGTAGAAGTACAATTAGTATGCCCTGTGCAGGACATGAGAATGAGACGACTGCGATGGTGAAGGCTATTTGTTCTAATACCTAGAATCAGCTGGGAATCTCCATTAGTCTCTTCTAGTATGAGGTTTACCCATGAAAAAGGTCATAGACGGAAGCATTTTGTGAAGCAAACGACTAGATGACGAGGGTGGCGACAGCGAGTTTGCTCTGCTGTGTGAGATGGGGTTGGTTTTCTAGGCTGAGAACGAGTAGTGTGGGCTGATGGGAGGCGATGGGATTTTATTCCATGTGAGTACACCTTTCGTCGCCATAGCCAACTTTAGTGTAAAGGAATGTCAACGATGCTTTCCCACCCCAGAAAATACCCCTGGAGTAACACGAAAGCAGTGGGATTGATCCAATTGTCTTTTCTGCAAGCGCCAAGTCGAGCCTTGCAGTCTGCGGTGTACCCCACTAGCTCTAGATTTAAAGGAATATGCCGTTAAACTCGTATGTGTTCTATTCTATACGCAATGTAAGCTTGTGAAGCAGCCCCAAATTTTGCGTACTCCGGGATGGCTGGATAAGTATAAGGTCGGTATAATTCCGCAAGATTCAAAGTCCAAGAAAGCACCCGAACTCAAATTCCGAATCAACACTAAATCAACAATCAAAAAGAAATCATCAGGTGCGTGTTATATAGTTATAAACTGTTGTAAGGGTTTGTTTACATTGGTCTAAGAATGCTAGTGTGTGGTGAAGGCCCTGTTGAAATCACCCAGAGGCTATTGGTCCAGTCCGAGTCCACCATGTCGAACTACCCCCGATATAAGGCCGGCTTTGAGATTGTACACTACAACTCAGTCTTCCAACCCGAACAAAGAGCTCCCAGTATAGGACAAGACCCAAAGATAATACTACTGAATCCAGATCCAGATTATATTCTACTTATTGTTGTAGAGTTATGGTAGATATCGGTGTTTGTGCGGGGCTCCCCATGAAATTTGGTGGGGCATACATCAGAGGTGGGTATCTGGATGGTATCAAGGACTCCACCACGCAAAATAAGCTTCGGTCAGGTGCAAGCGAGCTTCCGAAAAATTTACTTGCAAGATAGACTGGATGTGCGCGTTAGTATATTGATTTTGAGAGTTTTGGGCTGTTCAGTTTGGAGTGCTCAAGGCCTCTCCGACCTGTAGCTCCCTGAATATCAAATTGGATATTTTTCACGATCAGACCCTCCCTGAGGGCCTGGGGTCGAGCTTATATGCAAAGTACCAGTTTGCGAATCCACCTGTTCCCGAATCGTAGAGCAATATCCGAACCTGCTAGATTTCTTGTGAGATTTATGTATGTTGCAATAAAATTATGAGACCATCAGTCCATATCTCTGCAGGACTGTATGTGTCTCGCAAGTAGACATTGTTTCAACAAATGTAAACAACGCCAGAATATTACTATGTAGAGTGTTACCTAAATTATGTAGTCAGTGTAGGAATGATTATACTGCAATACTACCTGTTGGAAATGGTAGCGGGCGCTGTGAGAAAGTCCAAAAGCGATATCGTTCTCTCTACTCTAGCGGTCTCTCTATATACAGAATGACAAGGCCACATTGGCCGCTCCGCCATCGGGCGGACTCGGGCCCGGGGTTGAGCGGATTTCCAATACTGCCGCAGATAGGACGGAAGATATGTCGACCCTAATTTTATATACGTGTACGCTCTCCATCACGTCCCCACTAAGCCATGGCCAACCTTAACTAAGCAGAAACGTTCACAATTCCCTATAGTTTATGATTGATGTGCGAAGGCATTGCTATGCAGGTGTGCAGAGGTTATCTGCGGGCAAATGAACTCTCGCTTGTATAGCCGAGAAACCAAATCGTAGGTGATATATGGCCAGAAATAACAAGCTGTAAAGCGTAGGCATGGTTGTCACCACTGAAACCTCGCTTTTATTATATCAAACTTGCTAAATAATGTGTGAGCCCGCCCACCACCCGCTGGACAATTGACGGAGTACACCGGCACAACCGCGCTACACAAAAATGTCAGCCCCAACAATTCGCTGCCTCTTTTCAACCCCTCGCTCCTGTTCCGTAAAGATAACTCCCCGGTGTCCCTTGCATAGGCCTGAGAAATGAAAATGGCCATGTTAGAGATCGCAATAGAGGCTAAGGCGTCTTTTTTACGTTGGGGAGCTCAACCGTGGCATCGAAGGTAGCTTCGGCGGCAGCCTCGTTGGCGGTTATGGGTTCTATTGCCAAGGAAGTGAGCGGAGGGCATCGCGGTTGTTTGCGGCGATCTCGGTGGTAGTTATAAGTCCGACAGACGACATAGCTGCGAGTTGTGCGATACCGACGAACTGATTGCCAACGGTCTCATAATGATCTACAAGACAGTAAGCATTGACTACAATGGGGAAACATCACATAGCGTACATAACTCCCACCTCCCTCTCCAATGACTCCACCCAAAAATTCCAACCGCGGCAATCAGAACGCCAATAATAGCATACCACCAATCCTCCTACACTAGTTGAATTATCCATCTGCAATTCATTATAATATACAGTGTAATTAGCTTTGTTAGCTGTTGGCCTTGTACCGTTGTGACCCGGCCTTAACCTTAGGCTTATATATAATTATCCATGAATGAAAGAATGAAAATACTAGGCCGTATGGCATGTCTTTTAGAAGTAATTGATCGAATATGAGGCTAGCAGAGGCGATATTCACAGTGAGTAGGATATGAGGGAATGCGTTTGAGAAGTAATAGATTGTGTTAGAGGTTAGCGGAGGCAATATTCGCAAAGAGTAGGATATTGGAGCTGTCAATGATGAACGAAGCCTCAAGGCGGAAGGGGCGGTTTTTATGTGGGTTTTATGAATGATGGGTGTGGTGTGTATTATATTGCGTGTACATAGATTCGTCGGAATTTAGTTGCGTGCCCACGTTGCCTATTTGAGGCAGTCTTTTAACCTTTTTTTGTGCTAGTCCCATAACACCCCCACATTTGAGATTCTAGGCGAGGCACACATCATAATATGGGGCCATATTTCCGCCAAAATACCCCGTGGCACGACCCCGTACCCCATGTCTGTGGACAAAGTCTGAATTTCAAAATTTGCCCAGTTACCACTATCAAAATAGGACGTTATCCACGGGGTCGTTGAACGAGGTCTTGGGATAGAGTACAAGGTCGTGAACACGGTTGGGATTCAGAACTTGTCCCACACTAACTCACAATTACCCCCAGTCCTGACCCCGTGATGTAGAGTACGCACAAAATCCACGAGGTTGTAGCCCGTCCCGGGACCCCGTGATGTAAACTACGTACAAAATGACCCTGTCTCACGACTCCTTCCCACAACCTCGTACACTATCCCACAACCCCGTGAATACAGTCTTATTTAATAGTAGTAACTGGGCAAATTGTAAAATTCAGCCTTTGTCCACGGACACGGGGTACGGGGTCGCTCCATGGGGTATTTTGGCAGAAATAAGCTGCCACACACATCAAGGTCCATCCTTGAAGCTAGGCTGCCACGAGAATCCTGACAGCTGGACACCCTACGAGGTCGCATATGCAAGCCAAGAAATAGTACCAAATCTGGCACATCGGTGCAGCTGCCACGAGGATCTTAGCTCTCTGCCAGATCGCATATAAACGCCAAGGAATATCGTGGGGTAACATTTGGGTCAAAATTTAACATCGTACGTATCTCAAGGATTAGTTTAGCTATTAGAATTTTCGGTTCTAGCTATTGCTATATGTATATTCTTTATGATTATTTTCTTTTGCTTTTGCTTGAAATTTCTATCACGTCTTACATTCCAGGTATGAGTGTCATATTTGATGGCTCGCGTTACACCCACAATGCTTTTGCAACCACTTGTGTCCAAGTTCCTAGAACAGCCCAATATTAAACTGCGGTACCTAAGCAGTAAACGGCGGTACTAGAATCTGTGAGAAGTCCGGGACTGAATCGCCCGTGTCCACCCTCAGTGTTGTCAACCGTCCCGTCCGACGGCCGGCGACGGCAAAAGTACCGTCATAGGCCGTCATCCACCGTCACCGGCCGACATCGGGCGGTTACTATTAATACATATACTTTAACTCTAGAGCGCGCGGTACAAGATATAAATAGGTTTATCTATATTTCTAGACTCTCAATCAGTAGTAAGAATTCAGGTTCGGATCGAGCAGATGTTGAAGGATCTTGATTCATAGTCAAGATAATGGAGAAATGTACTTATTATAACTGAATATCTATTATGTATGATGACTCGCAAATCATCAATGGATGTCGGCCGATGACCGCCGGGGACGGCCGGGGACGGAAATTTACCGTCAACGGCCGGGACGGTTGACAACACTGTCCACCCTTGCCCAAGGATGCGCTAATCCTCCCTCAGTCGCTTCGAAAGGGATGTAGTCCAGCCCTTTGAGCGACAAGAAGCGCTTACATAGCTGTATTAATATTAATCAGCAATCTCCTATGTCCTGTCAAAATCTACCCGTGTATTCATTTTACACCGCGCGAACCATTGGTAAGATTTTTGCTGCATTTCACGTCTGCAAGATTCCAGAAAATTAATTTGATTGAAATATAGCTACGCAATTATGATAAGATAGGCAAGTAAACCTTGAGAGGAAGAGATAAAGCGAAAGCAATAGGGAGAATAACGGTTACCTAGCTATCGAGCTTACGAGCTTACGTACGAATAGAAGACAAACTCAGGAGACGTGCACGTTGGAGCGACCCGACGAGTGACCCAGAATGCTACGGTGCGGAACAAGGGGCGTTTGGATGACGTTATCCCCTGGATCGTAACTTTGGCATTCCCCCGCCCGTTTGGGCATGGCAACCGACTTCCCACCTGCAAATATTTAGCGATGCAACCACAACTCTGTGGGGGTGGCCTGGGAGCATTATAAACTTACTTTCTTATGTCTTGAGAGTATTTTGGCAAAAATTAAGGACTGTACAGGAATGAGGTGCCGATAAAAAGGGCAGTTTTTGTTGGGAGGGTTGTCTCAAGATCAGCTCCTCAAAAACTCGAAAATGTCACTGTGCAGCCCAGATGGACAACTCTGCCCATAACACCCCAAAATATCCTTCAAGCTTAGTGCTAAGGGCATGCTCTGAAATCCCAATATCATTACACACAAGGAATTACATCTGCAATGTGCCTGTGAGTTGAGGCTTGGAGGGGAGATACCAATACCCATCGCACAGCTCTCGTAGTGAACAAGGCCAAAACTCACTTCGTCAAACATCAAAGAGGGCATATCTTTACCCCTCAACCAGATCTGGTGTCCCAGGCAATTTTCAGTACACCTTGAGAAGGGAAAGTAGCTGGGATAGTGGCTTTGCCAGCAGGAAAGCCCAGCCAGAAATACCAAATCTCCACCTAAACTTTGCTAAGCATGTTCAAAATGCAAGTAACTGTGGTGCCTCAATAATGAAAGGCATCATTCTGTGGAATTCAATCACCTGTAAAGGAGAAAGGTGGGTAGTAGTGCATAGACATGGGGTGGATTGCCAGTTCAGAGAGCAAATTTTGGTGGGGCAGTAAGACTTACAAAGTCACATCACATATAATTTACAATTCACTTGGACAGAGAGTTTTATTTGCTACTAAAGAAGACTTGATAAAAAGGACAGCCTCTGATGTCAATTTTTGGACGTGTGGTGAGGTGGTTGCGTGGGCGGCCCGTATGGGCCGGGAACCGTTACGATCCAGGGGATACGGTTTGAGGGTGCAAGACGAGGGGTGAGAAGCTTCAGTTTGTGGAACCCGAATGGCAACACACCATCAAGCCTATGCCCTGTCGCTGTAGGGTGACTTTCATAGGACCTCTCATTCGCCAGATTATGATGGCCAAGAAGCCAAAACGAGTGCAGTAAGGGTGCTTGCAGGTTAGCTCAAGGCCACCTTTTGCCGCTCGTTGACGTTACCGATGTCATATCTCCTACTGCCGAATGGCTTCAGTCTCTTGATGCGTGTTGGTTCATTGTTACTGTTTATCAGAACAATAAGATTAGGCACCAGCGCTAGTAAAGACAATATTAAATAATGCAAGCCAATTCTCTCCTGTGAAGAGTTGAAAAAGCCGTTCACCCTCAGTGCAGTATCGTCATGATGTACGACAAAGTTTTCACCACCTCAGGTAACTAGTACACCACCATCGAAGTCCAACCAAGGAAAGAAATTGAATGGAGTAATAATTCCAGCCAGATACCTGATGCTCTTCGCCATCTCCAAGCGCATCCAATAGAATTACCTGCACTCTGCCTCTGATACAGACTAACGGGCCAGTGGAAGTTCATAGGAAACGTTTTCACTGGTAGTGATGACCTATAGTTGGCCGAAGAGAGTCTGATCGTTGCGGAGACAATAAAGGTGGGGTGGGTAACATTGAGCGGACTGAGAGTGGAGGTCTAAGTACTGCCGGGGGTGGGTAAAGAAGCCCCAGCATACCGCGACCACCTCGTAGCGCCACGGTGTTGTCTGGTTCATGTTCGGAGGCAACAGAAGCTTGATGCAGCGGTAGGTTGGCATTATAGTGAATGCGTACGTCGCTGCAGTTGGTAAGTGGGTATACATGCGCAGGTGCCAATCTGTCGGGAGGGGCTTCGAAAGTAGCCTTTGGTTCTGTAACCGTGGAAGTGCGCGATGGGATACCGTCTAACTGTATACCAACGGTTTGATCTACAGTTTCATCCTGATACTCCAAAACAGATGAGCTATTAATGAGGTAGATAAGATTCGGATTGTACACACTCTACGTTTTCTCTCCGCCTTCCTCTCCAGCACTTCCATCCGAAAACTCCAGACGCGGCTACTAGCACTCCAATAATCGTAGCCACCAATCCCCCCACTCCGATAACGTTCTCTTCGCTTCTCTTCTTCAGTTCTGTGTATTGCGGTGAGATCGCTGAGCCGTGTGCATGACAGGTAAGAAATAGTATTGCAATACAATTCATTTCATACTCTAAGCAGTTGTTTTAGATACCGACTTGCAGCAGTCTAGACGTCTGGGCCAGGGCAGTACACACCCATGAACTGAAGGTTGAGGAAGATCATCCGTATGTGTTCCGGAAGTGATTGACGAGATGACGAGGGCAGTGGCGGTGGAGTTTACGATGATCAAACTTTGGGGCTGTATAAGGAGGAGATCGTGAATAGAGAAAACGCTGCGGCGGATTAAGTGTGAATTGTTGAGGCAGAGATAGTAAGAGAGGGGCGGGATTTATAAAAGTGGAATAGACCCACAAGCAGTGTTAGGCGTTGTCGTTATCCTCAACATCTTGCGTCGCTGCGCTTTGAAAGAAGGGGGGTCCAACCGCTATCAATCTTTACCAGGTCACGAGATTTTCGACTACATTACTGGCTGCAGGATTCAGATCCCTGTCACAATAACTAATACCTTAACTTTTCCTGCGAGAGCACCTGATGACAGAGAAACTGGAACGATTATTGGCGGCAACGCAAGATCGCAAAGATCACATCGCAATTATTGGCCCACGGTTAGGTTGCATTGTAAAATCGAAGAAATGAAGTGTTGTTTGCGTTGGCAACACGACAATCATACTCGAACCAGGAACTATTATTGGCAGGAACGCAAGACCCCACAAAACCACATCTTAAACTATTGGCCCACGGTTAAGTTGCATCCGGAAGCGAAAAAATGAAGTGTTGTTGGCGTTGGCGTTGGCACCCTATGACGACCGAACTCCTTCCAGAATGTCTTATAGTCATTCGATAGCCGTTGTAACATATCGCTAGATATCCCTTCTAGAACCGACCGCTTCCTACTGGAATTTTCTGCACCCAGATATCGTTTTGGTCACGCAAGGGCCATTGTTATTGGTTTTCTCTATATCCCCTCCACAAGGGAATGTTTTTTCTGAAGCTGCCTCAATGAACTTACTAAGGATATATGGATGGATGACAGCTTTGAGTGGTTCAGATAAAGTACGGAGGTTAGGGTTATGAATCAATCGCGTCGGTTTATTGCTCAGCATTACACTAAGATTACTTCAAATAAATGTCCTTCAGAAGAGCTCGCGCCATCTCAGTGATTGTGTGTGGCATAGTATGTTGTATATTTGGCACCAGCAAATCTACTTTATGCACCGACACGCAAAATCAGGTCGTGGATTATATACTACATGTCTTGGACACCGATCGTACCACCATCTTCCATTTAAGCCGCAGAAAAATGATATCCGCAATCGTGGAATTGCAGCCGCCTAATCCCGACACCGTACAACCAATAGTCAAACGGAAGCAGGACGGCGGCCCAGACGCGGGAACATCTCTTCCGCAACTGCCGCCGATGGAAAGACCAGCGGAGAACGCTCTGGAAAGAGGTGGGAAAAGCGACGGGATGGAGAGCGGGCAGATGCCGACACGTGCAAGTCTCTGAGCTGCTCTCCATGGAGAAATGCGATAAAGCGGTGATGGACTTCCTAGCGGCCACTAATGTCGGGAAGTTCCCGCCCAAAACGGGCAGAGGAGTAAGAGCCGGCGGGCAACGGGTGGAGGAGTAAGAGCCGGCGGGCTCTCCTTGATTTCATCCCTTTTCCTTTGTATCGACCGCTTTCAGATTCTTTCTTTTGTCAGAAGGGGACGACGGGTAGCAGGAGTGGAGCTCCGCCATCTAGCCGGCCAGCCCGGAGGCGGAGGGGATTAAGGGGCTGTCATACTCTAAGTAGAGTGAATACAGTATGATTAAAACAAAAAAAAGAAATCAATGGTCAAAAGTCTTGGTGATCTTGGCCTTACCCACCGAAAACATGCGAAAACACCTATTTTACAGCAACTACTCGTCGGTTCACCAAGTATTCGGACACGTGATAAGCGCCCCAAGCGTCACGTGTCCGAATACTTGGTGAACCGACGAGTACCCAACCACAACTAGCACTCTGGTGCTATTACAAGATTTATCTTCGCTTCTTAGTATACCGAAATCAGTATATACTAAATTTTAGAGAAAAATATTGAGTGGTTGTTGCTGAGAAGGAGGCTAAGCTGTATAGTTCTACAAGTCACTTAATTTGTATGCAAGTTAACCTATTTTGCATAAATTCCAGCATCACAAACTCAAAATCAATCAGTTCTCCACCAATTCTTGGGGAAAAATTCTGGGATTTTGGGGATGATATTTGAGGGCTTTCTGGAACATTTAGAAATCCCGGCTTTTATCTAGGCAGGTTTTTATGAATTAGATAGACGCTCCCTAAATGGCTGAAGCAGTGCTGTTGGAAGGGCCAAATTCGCTCTCAGAGCTTCTAATGCAGGGAAAAAACTCTATGCATGCAGAAAAAAAAGGGTATCATTTTTTACCATTTTGTAGAACTCGCAAAGTTGGAAAAGCCGTTACCGTGAATGGCTTCACCGAGACTTCTGACCATGACTGTACTAACACGAGCTCCTCGGATGCTAAACCACTCCTGATTCACAAAGACCGTGTAACGAATATTTACTAGGTTCCTTATACGAGTAACTCGATAAAAATTTAGACCAATTGAGTACCTCCAATTACCTTCCTTCTCCATTACAATCGCCCAACATACTCCACAGATCAGGAAAAAACTAGATCCAAATACATATACACTCATTCTCGATTGATCTCAACACCTACGCACCACCGTAGACGGGCGTGGGTTCACCATTAAATAGATCTCATTGCAACACAAATCCGGACGTCTAAGGTCATACGGTGCCCCTTCAGGCGTACAAACGTTAACCAGCACGGTACAGAGCACGGTTCAAGACCAAGGAGCTTGCAGGCAGGAGCCAATACTAATCATATGTTGGCAATGTACGTGAACATTGACTTTGGGAAGTGTGCATACGTTCGTTGGGACAGCATGTCAGAGATTCCGGGGCCCAGGGTTTAGCGTGATCATGATCAGATCGAATGTGCGCCGGCGGGTGTTCGGGTTACCAGTGCGGGGTTGCGACGGCGGATGTAATGGTGAGGAAAATGAAGCTGCGGACTAAGTGGAGACTCTAAGGGACCCTGAAATGTAACTCATAAAAGCACCTCCCCGAAGGTACTGAGAGGTGACTTTTCTATATCAAATTTGAACATATATTGAAGTCTCGTTTCTGGGTTAGGGGCTCTACTATGTGGGATTAAAAGGCACCGTGATAAAAGCACAGGAAATATAATTATATAATACCTTTTCTAATGCCTTTTCTCTCCGTACCTTATCTGGTGCCTTATCTGATGCCATTCCTCCCCGTGGCTTTTACTGTACTCTTTATAACCGAACCTTCTAGACAATTTCTAACTAGAACTTTCTAGACAGATAAAAAAAAGATAAGAAACTATTAACACACCGCATTATTCTATCAACCAAGTAAAATGTCTCTTGTAAGGAGAAATACAAAGATACTTTCAACGGAACTAAGAAAATGTAGATACTTCCATATTTCCAACAACCACCGGATATTTCTCGGCAGCGGAATTAACTAATTGTCATTATTCTAGCTGCATTTTAGGATCTTATAGGCTACCAAAATCAAAAAAATAATCTTCCCGTGTGAAGCTTTCGCTTTTTAGTCCAAATTTCTAGCACAGAAATGCCTGTCACAAGTCATCGCAATCCATCTTAGCCAGAGAAATATAGCTTTGCCCGAAGGATCAGCAATGTAGGACAAAGGATTAAATTACGCTAGTAACTACTCGTCAGATTTTTAAGTGTCCGCACCCCTGCAAACCTTACAAGCTGCAACTTAAAAATCTGACGAGTGGGTCCGTCGATCATGACGTTATCAACCCCACCAACCCGTGCGCACAGACCACACCTTATCCAAACCGATCCATGCCAACAGACCACCCCACCGAACGAACCGAGGAAAAATGGCATTTATGCGGCCCTGCGAGTGAAACGGGTGTTAATTTGGGCAATTATCTACTCGCCAGACTGCAGTGAGACATGTGAAAACTCAGGAGGACTATGAATTTTCGAAATGGATACGGCGGACATCAGACAGCACCATTCGGTGGCGTTCAACAGCTTTATCATTAGCTCGGGGCTTCGAGGGGATGAAATGACCACACATGTCACTGTGCTGCGGAAGTTTGAAAATTGTGGTTTTGTTGGGTCAACACGTACTTTGCCTTTAACCGGTCGTGATAACTTCGTTTTTCCCTTCTCCTATCCTCGATGACGGCACTCTTCCAACACTTCTCAGACGCCAATTGACACATCCGAGCCCAGCAAAGCATATGCAATCAAAGAAAGGTTGGAAATATAGAATGCGATACGAAATACTCCTGTCTATCTGCCACAACAGTCTCTCCGTAGTTAATCTGATGCCAATTTCGAACCCCCGATCTTTATCAGTGCAATTAACTACCGGGTACTTTGGCAGTGGAGCCAACAGGCCATGACGAATTGCGCTGTAAGGGTAAGTACTGGCGACCATCGATTGTAATTGAACCATATGTGTTTGGTTGTGAAGGTATAGAACGGGGTGGCGGAAGTAGCGCCGGTTGCGGGCGATGCAGCTGCGGACTCTCCCCAACATCTTTCGGGGTTGCGACCTGGTGCTTATCGGTGATCGTGGGGGAATGAGGTAGAGAGGCGGCAGGATGGCATAGCTCTACATCATTTGTATGAATGTCGATAACGCCGTCTGGGGCCTGACTCTGCAGGACTGATAAGCGTTCGATATAATAAACACATCTGAGCATACTACTTCCTGTCCTCTCCTGGATCTCCATTTGAATACCCCAATCGCGGCTACCAACACTCCAATGATCGTAGCCACGAGTCCTCCTACACCAACAACGTCGTTTCCCCCTCTCTTGTGGAGTTTGGCGAGTTGCGGAGGGATCGATGTGCCATTGACAAGACAAGCAAATAGGGACATTGAGATATAGTTTGTTGCGAATTGACGGTAGCGAGAGTCCATTCGTGCGGGGTTTAGAGGTAGCAAACTGTGGTTTAGAGGTAGCGGACTGGTAGCTAGCGGTGGGGTTTAGAAGTAGCGAGCTGTATTGTTGAGTAGCGAACGTGTGCGGCAATTGCGCCTTCGGAACTGTGCCAGGAGGTGATGGTGAAGTGGCATGATGAGATGAGGTGAATCTATTATAAACGATCTGGCGGAGGTCGCCCAACACATGAGCGGCGAGGCAAGAAAGCGGTGTGCGCAGAGCAGGGTTAGGTGTCACTACAGGACGTTTCATCCTCCGGATACTGGCAGCTTCTATCTCCAAGACTCCGAGCCAACAAAAGCAATCGTCAGATTAGTTTATCGATAGAATGCGCACATTCATCCCCTCCCACTCCGGGTATACACTCTACGTTGAAGAAGCGACTGAAAAAATTCAGCTGATAAAGACGTATGAGACATAAATGGAATTACGATTCTTAGTTCGTTTATCTCCATTTGACATCTACACGCGAAAAAAGAAAAACTTGCGAGAGTTGATGTTCAGTTGTTCTAGAACCTTCCTTTTTCGGACATCTCCATGCACAGGATAAACTCTATAGTGAAGTTCACCTAAACGGGGTCGCCATCTACGGTTTTACCTCTCGGTTGCAGGGGTTGTGACAGGGATAAATTTTGCATCGAGTGATAATCTGTGATTCGACCGATCGTGGTCGCAAAAGCCTCGCTTCGCCACCAGCAACACAACCAGCAACACCACCACCACCAACACGGCTACAAACTTGACAGTGAGAGCAGATATCCACGATCCAA